>Ga0155080_108_pt1 | contig 42894 bp, 44 predicted proteins | sample RifCSPhighO2_01_FD_106048 | JGI IMG/M metagenome (GOLD analysis project Ga0155080, IMG submission 106048) | Phenylobacterium sp. RIFCSPHIGHO2_01_FULL_69_31 | reverse complement strand
GAAGCCGCCAACCTGGTGCTCGCACGGGGCAACCCATGGTCCGCAACGCCCACCACCTGAAACATGGTTGCTCCACCAGCCGCTCTTCCCCCGGCTCAAGGCCGGGGTCGGCGTCCGGTCCCCCTCCCCCGCTTCGCAGGGGAGGTGAAGCCCCTTTCCGCCCTGCGCAGCCAGAGCGTCAGTTGACGAGCAGATTGGCGAACGTCGGCTTCACGGCGCCGAGTCGCTGACGGGAGCCGACCCGTTGCAGACCCTAACAGATGGCCCCACCTTGATCACGCGTTCGTGAAGTGCCAACTTCCCCGCGACTGGAGGAGCCACCGTGAAGCACTCGCTCGTATTCGTGGCGACCGCAGGCCTAGTTCTCACTGGATGCAGCCGATCCGAACTGACCGGAAGCGGACCAGGTCACGGTGCTGGTCGCTACGCCGGAGTAGGGCTCTACCAAGCTGATCGAATGTGGAAGCAACTGGTGGGGCCCGCACCGAAAGAAGCGGGCGCGGCGCGGATCGCAGACGACAGTTACGTGATCGTTGCTATCGACAGCCGGACGGGCGAGCTTCGCCAATGTGGCAATCTGAGCGGCCATTGCATTGGCATGAACCCTTGGTCGACCGCCCTAACGCAAGCCCACCTCGCGCCAGCCTCCCTTGCGAAACACGCTGAGCAGCTCGATGCTGAAGCCCTGTCCGAGACCAAGCCGGTTTCGAGCGCGCCCACCGTGGAGCCCAAAGTCCGCTAACCACCCGGTCGTGACGCTGGCGAGGTCCGCTACGGGGCGCCTCGGCCAAGGTCCGCAATGCAGCAGCGTCGCAAAGGCGGTTCGCGACCCAACGCGGACATTGCTTGTAGCGCCTGCAACGACGCCGTCAGCCTTTCCATTCCTCGCTGAGCAGAGCGTAGAGGTGAGTGTCGCGCCAACCGTCGCGTACCCTTCGGTCCCTGAGCAACGTGCCCTCACGGCGCATGCCGAGCTTTTCCAGCAGGGCGACCGAGGCAGTGTTTCGCGCATCGCAGCTTGCCCAGATGCGGTGCAGGCCGAGAGTCGAGAAGGCCGTGCGCAGAAGGGCTGACCCCGCCTCATAGCCGTACCCATTGCCCCACCAAGCGCTGCCGAAGACATAGCCCATATCGCCGCCGCCGTTCTGGTCGACGCCTAGCCTCACTGACCCGATCACGCGGTTGGCCTCAATCAGCTCTACGGCCAGATTGACCTCGCGACGCGGCCACACGGCCTGCTCGTCGAGGGTTAGGCGGAGCCGCTCGCGGCTGATCTCTGCTGTATTCGGACCCCATTCCATGAAGCGGACCGTGTCCACGTCCGACGCATAGGCGTGGACGTCATCGAGGTCGTTGACCCCAAACTCTCGCAGCCGCAGGCGTTCGGTCTCGATCGGGAACCAGCATGGGGAAGCCGAGGGCATAGCCCAGACTATGGGCGTGTGTGTCCGCAAGCCACCCTCAGCGGACGGTGCCAATGGCCGCTCCGAGGCCGAAAGCGCAAACGTCAGCTATCAGGCGGAGGGCCTACGGGAGAAACCGATCCACTGCGGGCGCCGGCCCCTCGCCGCCCACCCTCGTCATCCCGGGCGTAGCGCTCGCCAGAGCGCGCAGACCCGGGACCCAGCCGCACACGCCGCCGACGCTTCGCTAAGGGCGCTGCAGCCACGACAGCGGTCCTTCCGGCTCCTCGAACCAGTGGTCGGATAGATCGCGCCATTCGGGGTTCTCAGCCTCGATCAGCTGCAGCTTCCAGTCGCGCCGCCAGCGCTTGATCTGCTTCTCGCGCCGGATCGCCTCTGCCATCACGGCATGGGCCTCGTACCAGACCAGGGTCTTGCAGCCGTAGGTCTTGGTGAAGCCTTCAAAGGTCCCGAGCTTGTGCTGACGGATACGCGCCATAAGCGTGCTCGTCACACCGGTGTAGAGCGTTCCGTTGCGAGTGCTCGCCAGGATGTAGACAGCGATGAAGGCGTCCTGCCCAACCATCGGTGAAAGCTAGGCCGTGACGCGGCTTGCGTCATCCATCGTGACGCAGCTTCAGGGTCCCGTCTGCTGGGTCCCGGGTCTCCGCGCTCTGGCGAGCGCTCCGCCCGGGATGACGACCAGGGGGAGCGGATGACTGCTCGCGCCCGAAAAAATTGCGGGGGCGGGGCTTGCGGAGCTTTACCGGCGCTCCAATCTCGGTCTTGCGGGACCGGGCCCCTCTGACGATCGACTGCGATCGTGATGTCGGACCGCACAGGTGCGCCTGGGGTCCGGATCGGTTGCTCTCCCCCAGCTTGCCCCCCATCTGGGCTCCGGGCGCGCCTCCAAACGGAGGAGCAACATGAACCACCATCGCATCTGGCGTCTGCGCCACCGGCATCGGCAGCTCGAACAGCTGATCCGCAGGGAGCAGGCCAAGCCGGCCCCCGACCAGCTCGCGATCCAGGACCTGAAGCGACGCAAGCTGCAGGTGAAGGACGAGCTGTTCCTGGCCGAGGCCGGGCTCGCGCCCGTCACCGTCCGCATGAGCCACGCCTGACGCCTTGGGGAGGCGCGGAGCCGCGCCTCCCCCTCTTCCTGGAAATCTTGAAATGACCGATCTTCTGACGGCGGCCGTACTCGGCCAGCCGCTCTGGATGTGGCTGGCCTTCGCCGGGCTGGTCGCGTTCCTGCTCACGCTCGACCTGGGCGTACTGCACCGCGATCAGCACGAAATCGGGGTGCGCGAGAGCCTGCTGCTGTCCGCCGGCTATATCGCTCTGGGCCTCGGCTTCGGCGCCTGGGTGTGGGCCGAGCTCGGACGGCAGTCCGGGCTGGAGTACGTCACCGGCTTCCTGATCGAAAAGAGCCTGGCGCTCGACAATGTCTTCGTGATCGCCACGATCTTCGCGGCCTTCGCCGTCCCGCGCGCCTATCAGCACCGGGTGCTGTTCTGGGGCGTGCTGGGCGTGATCGTCCTGCGCGGGATCATGATCGGCTTCGGGGCCACCCTCGTGTCCAGCTTCTCCTGGGTGCTTTGGATCTTCGCGGCGTTCCTGATCGTGATGGGGGTGAAGATGTTCTTCGCGGACAGCGCCCCCAAGGATCCGCACGACAGCCCCGTCTATCGGTGGCTCGCGCGCCGCATCCGGCTGACCCAGGGCTTCCACGGCCACTTCTTCTTCGTGAAGCAGGCCGACCGCAGCGGGAAGCTGGTCTGGTTCGCCACGCCCCTGTTCATGGCGCTGGTCATGGTGGAGATCGCCGACGTGGTCTTCGCGGTGGACTCGGTGCCGGCGATCTTCTCCATCACCACCGACCCGTACATCGTCTACACGTCCAACATCTTCGCCATCCTGGGATTGCGGGCGCTCTACTTCGCCCTGGCCGCGGTGGTGGCGCGCTTCGCCTACCTGAAGCAGGCGCTGGCCGCGCTGCTGGTGTTCATCGGCGGCAAGGTCTTCTTCGCCGAAGCCATGGGTTGGGAGAAGTTCCCGGCGGCCTACTCCCTGGCGATCACGGCGGCGCTGCTGGCCGCGGGCGTTGGCTGGTCGCTGTGGAAGACGCGGGGGATCGCCACGGCGGACGCGCGCGCCGGCTGACGCGCGCCGGACCGCCCTGCCCCGCCTCCCAGGATTCCTGAACGCGTCTGCAAGAGCGCCCAGGGTTTGAGCAAAGAGATTCCCTGAAGGCTCGATCAGACTTTTCCGCGGGCGGCGGGGCGGGGCGGCCCCTACATTGGCGGGATGGCGACGTCCGCGAAGAGTTCCCGTTTCGTCAGCGGCTTCGGCGTTCAGGTGCTGGCGGCGATGGTCGTCGGCCTGGCGCTGGGCTTCCTGGCGCGCCAGTTGGGCGTGGAGCCCGGCGAGCAGGGCCACGGCCTGGCCGAGACCTTGCGGATCCTGGGCGCCTCGTTCGTCCAGCTCCTCAAGGCGCTGGTGCCGCCGCTGGTGTTCACGGCCATCGTGGCCAGCATCGCCAACCTGGCCCAGCTCCAGAACGCCGCGGGCCTCGTCTGGCGGACCCTGCTGTGGTTCGCGATCACCGCCCTGATCGCCGTGGGCATCGGCATCGCCCTGGGCGTGGTTCTGCAGCCGGGCGCGCACGCCGGCGTCGCCGCCGAGGCCGCGAAGGCGCCCGCCACCACAGGGACATGGCTCGACTTCCTCACGGGCCTGATCCCGGCCAACTTCCTGGGGCTCACGGCCTCGACCAAGCTTGCGGACGGCGCGGCGGCGACCAGCGTGTCGTTCAACGTGCTGCAGATCCTGGTGATCTCGCTGGTGGTGGGAACGGCGGCGCTGAAGGCCGGCGAGGCCGGCAAGCCGTTCCTGGCGTTCAACGCCTCGGCCCTGGTGGTGGTGCGCAAGGTGCTGTGGTGGGTGATCCGTCTGACGCCCATCGGCACGATCGGCCTGCTGGGCACGGCGGTGGCCAAGTACGGCTGGGACGCCCTGGGCCAGCTCAGCCAGTTCGCCGTAGCGGTCTACGTCGGCCTCTTCCTGGTGCTGCTGGTGGTCTATCCGGCCCTTCTGGCGGCCCATGGCCTGAACCCGCTCAGGTTCTTCCGGGCGGCCTGGCCGGCGATGCAGCTGGGGTTCGTCTCGCGCTCGTCGATCGGCACCCTGCCGGTCACCGAGGCGGTGACCGAGACCGGACTGGGCGTGCCACGGGCCTATGCCGCCTTCGCCGTGCCCCTGGGCGCGACCACCAAGATGGACGGCTGCGCGGCGATCTATCCGGCGATCTCGGCGATCTTCGTGGCTCAGTTCTACGGCGTGCCGCTGCAGTTGCAGGACTATCTGCTGATCGTCTTCGTCTCGGTCATCGGCTCGGCGGCGACCGCGGGCCTGACCGGCGCCACGGTGATGCTGACGCTGACCCTGTCGACCCTGGGCCTGCCGCTGGAGGGCGTGGGGCTGCTGCTGGCCATCGACCCGATCCTGGACATGGGCCGCACGGCGGTGAACGTCGCCGGTCAGGCGCTGGTGCCGACGCTCGTGGCCAAGCAGCAGGGCATTCTGGACCAGGCCGTCTACGATGGCCGGGCCGAGGCGCCTGAGCCCGCCGTCGCCTAGCCAACCCAGGAGCGCGGCGGCGCCACCCCGCCGCGAGCGGGGTCCATGGACGAGGCCGCCTTGTCACTATAGCGTTACCACCTGGGGGACGATGCCGGGCGACCTCGAAGGCCGCTCCGCTCGTCGCAGCAAGGGGACGGCGTACGCGTGCGGGGTTTGACGCTTGAGAGGCCGTCCTCGCCCCCTGCCCCCGCCGGCCGTGGGACGGGCTGGGCCGCGTGAGCTCGCCGCCCACCCCCGAACGACGGGCAGCCTCGGTCCGCGCCGCCCTGGCGCGCGGCGACCTCCTGGGCGCCTACGACGAGGTCGTGCGCCGCGGCGACACCCTGCACCCCGAGCTCAATTACCTGGAGGTGCTGACGCTGGCCCGCCTGGGTGACACCGAACGGGGTCTGAAGCTCTATGACGACTACCGGCTGGCGGAGATCGGCGGGGTCGATCCGCTGTCGCTGAAGGCGCGGCTGCTGAAGGACCAGGCGTTCGACGCCGGGGCGCCCGATCGCAACCGCCTGCTGGAGGCGTGCCTGCTGTACGCCCAGGTGTTCCGGATGTCGAAGTCCAGCTACCCGGCGATCAACGCCGCCACCCTGGCCAAGATCGCCGGGCGCCCGCGGCTGGCGCGGATGCTGGCGCGGCGCGTGGCGGCCGAGACGGCGCCGGAACGCCGGTCGGGCTATTTCTCGCTGGCGACCCTGGCCGAGGCCTTGGCGGTGCTTGGCGACGTGGACGGCGCGCGCGAGGCCCTCACGCGGGCCATGCAGTCGCCGGACGCCGACGTGGGCGCGCGCTCCACCACCGTGCTGCAGCTGCGCCGCCTGCTCGCCGCCGAGGGCGACGGACATGGAATGGACAGCCTGCTGGAGCTGATCGAGCCGCCCAAGGTGGCCATGTTCTGCGGCAACATCTTCGTCGGCTCTCCCGAGCTGGAGGCCGACCTGGCCGCCCGCATGCGCGAGGTGATCGCGCGGGAGGACGTGGGCTTCGGCTACGGCGCCCTGGCCGCCGGCAGCGACATCCTGATCGCCGAACTGCTGCTGGAGCGCGGGGCCGAGGTGCATGTGGTGCTGCCCTTCGCCGAGCCCGACTTCCTGGAGCAGTCGGTGGCGCCAGCCGGCGAGACCTGGGTGGCGCGCTATCACGCCATCAAGGACCGGGCCGCCTCGCTGACCTTCGCCAGCAACATGAGCTACATGGGCGAGATGGAGCAGTTCGCCTACGGCTCCAAGGTGACCATGGGCATGGCGCGGCTGCGGGCCCGCCAGCTGCAGGCCGAGGCGATCCAGCTGGTGATCGTGGAGGAGCGGGGCGACCGCACGCTCAGCGGCTCGGACATCAGCGCCTGGCGCGCCACCGGCGGCCGGGCCGAGGTGGTCATCGCCCCGACCCTCGTCCGCCCGGTCATGCCCCCGCCGCCGCCGAAGTCGGACGTGGAGCGCGGCGTCTATGGGCTGATGTTCACCGACTACCCGGGCTTCTCGAAGCTGGACGAGCGGGCCCTGCCCCTCTTCTGGGAAGACGTGATGGTGCGGGCGGCCCGCACGCTTGAGGGCCACGGCGACGTGATCCGGCAGGGCAACACCTGGGGCGATGCGATCTTCGCGGTGTTCCAGGACGCGCCCACCGCCGCGGCGGCCGCGCTGGACCTGTGCGAGGAGCTGAAGAAGGTGGACTGCAAGGCGTTGGGCGTGCGCGAGGGCACGGCCATGCGGATCGCCCTGCACTACGGCCCCACCTACTCCGGCTACGATCCCGTCACCCGGCGGACGACCTACTACGGCAGCGAGGTCTCCCGGGCGGCGCGGATCGAGCCGGTGACGCCGTCGGGCGCGGTCTATGTCACCGAGCCCTTCGCGGCGGTGCTGGAGATGCAGACGGACCATCCGTTCGACTGCAACTACGTGGGCAAGATCGCCCTGCCCAAGGGCTACGGCGTCTATCCGCTGTATCGCCTGACCCGGAACCCTGCGGCGGACTGAGCCGCGTCAGCCGCCGGTCGCGACGCGGGTCTGGCCGGCAGGCGCCAGGCCGCGGCATTCCCCGGCCATCTGCTTGGTGAAGCTGGCGTCGGCGCCGAGCGTGTCGCGCAGGATCGTCATCCCCGCCGCGCAGTCGGCGCGGGCCTGCTCGATGCGACCGGCGCGGGCCAGGACCTTGGCGCGGTTGACCAGCAGGTCGCCGTGGTTGGGGTGGAGCTTGCCGTAGCTGGCGTCGTAGTTGCGCTTGGCGTCGTCCAGGGTGGCGAGGGCCTGGGCCGTGGCGCCGCGCTGGGACTCGATCAGCGCCAGGTACACCTCGGCGATGCCGATCAGGTAGTGCGGGCCGTCGAAGGCCTCGCGATAGATCGAGACCGCCTCGCGCAGCGACCGTTCGGCCTCGGCCATCTGGCCCAGGCCCTGGTAGATCTGGCCCTGCATCGAGAGGGTGTCCGCCAGGATCGGGTTGTCGGCGTCCAGCACGCCGCGCTCGATCCGCAGGGCGTTGGCGATGTGCCCGCGGGCGGTGCGCAGGTCGCCGGCGTTGAACGCATTCTGCGCCAGGGCGAACCAGGCCTTGCCGGTGTAGAGGTGGTTTGGACCCAGCTCCTTGCTGAACAGGTCCAGGGATTCCTTGAGGGACGCCTCCGCCGCCGCGAACTGGCCGTCGTCCGATAGCAGAAGGCCGCGGTTGTTCAGCACGGTGGCCAGGGCCCCCTCGGGCGCATCGTCGGCGGCGCGGTAGTAGGCGAGCGCCCGGTCGAAGGCGGCGACGCCTTCCTTCACCTTCGAGGCCGAGGTCAGAATGCGGCCCTCGGTGAGCGCGGCCTGGGCGCGGAGGCTGGCGTTGGCCTTCGGGTCGGGGCCGAGCAAGGCTTCGGCGTGGCGCACGGCCCCCAGGCCCTTCTCCAGCAGGCCCTGCTTCTCGTAGGTGGTGGCCAGGACCAGCATGGCCTCCGCCCCGTCCGGACCGGACCGGTTGATCACCGGCATCGCCTGTTCGAACGCCGTGCGCGCCTCGTTCAGGAGGCCCAGGTTGTTGTAGGCCCGGCCCAGGGTGGCCAGCAGCCGGGCCTGGATCGCCGGCTGGCCCGCCAGCTCCCGCCGCGCGCGTTCGGCGCTGCGGCCCAGGATGGTCAGGGCGGTGATGGTCCGGGGGTTTTCGGTGGCGGGGTTCGACAGCTCGAAGGTGCCGACCAGATAGTCCGAGGCCGCCCGCGCGGCGGCGGCTTCGTGCTGGGCGATCGTGCGCTGGGCGTTGGCCTCGATCCGCAGCGAGTTGGCGTAGAACGCCAGGCCGCCGGTGACCACCATGCCCACCACCGCGCCCGCGGCGATGGTGGTCATCTGGGCGATCCGCCGCTGGGTGTCGCGCTGGACCAGTTCGTCGAGCTTGAGGCCCGTCAGGCCGGCGATCAGCTTCTGGACCGCGAGCCGCGGACCGTCGGCCTCGCGCCGGACGTCGGCGGCGATGGGCTCGGCCGGGATGTCGGACAGCACGCCGTCGGCGCCGATCCTATAGCGCAGGGCCCGCGGGAAGCATTCCAGATGGTCGCGGCCTGGAATGTCGGTGGCGTTCGGCTCGCCGTCGGCAACGATGGCCAGCACGCGCGCATCGCCGTGGACGCGCTTGAACTGCAGGATCTCCTCGTTCACCCACCGCGAGCGGGCGGCGGCGGGCGAGCAGATCACCACTAGGAACATCGACTGGCGCAGCGCCCCGCTGAGCTCTGCCGTCAGGTCACCCGAGGCCGGCAGCTCCTCGCGGTCGCGGAAGATGGGCCGCAGACGCCGCGGCACCTTGCCGACGCCGGTCTGCCGCCCGATGAGCTTGGACGGGATGCGATAGGACTCCACCTCGCGATGGAGCCGCTGCGCCAGGTCCTTGTCCTTGTGGCTGTAGCTGATGAACGCCCGGTACGCGTAGGCTCCGTCCTGTCGGTCGTGAGAGTCCGCGTCGTCTGGCGTCATACCTTAGCTGTACGCCAGCACCCGCCGGCGCCGCAACGCCGCTCCGAGCAGGCCGAAGCCCAGGATCATGGTCATCCAGGTCGCCGGTTCGGGGACCGCGCCGCCCCCGATGACGGTTGACTTCACCCGGAACGGATCGATCAGCTGCGGATCGAACACGATGCCGGTGATCGGATTGTACGCCAGCTGGTCGCGCACGCCGCGGGCCGCCGCGAGCGAGACGCCGCCGCCCCGGCCGATGGGATCGCCGAAGCCCGAATAGGCCACGAGGCAGGTCACCGCGTCGTCGAGGCAGGTCGTGTTGGTCGAGGCATAGGCGGTGGTGCGGTAGTAGAGGCTGGTCGACTGCCCGGCCTCGAGGATCTGGTTCAGGATGATCTCGATGTCGGTCTCGCCCCAGGCGTAGGCGAGCGCGAACGGGTTGTCGTAGGCCGTGGTGAAGCCGTTCAGGCTGAGGCCCGCCGCCTCGATGTTCCCGCCCCGGACGACGTTGCCGACGTCGTCGAAGCTGAGCGTCAGGTTGCCGTTGAGCGTGTAGAGCGCCTCGGCATAGGGATTCTCGAGGTAGTCGTCGCCGTAGATGTCGAAGGTGAAGCCGGCGGTGGCGAACGTCGTGCCCGCGAGGTCTTCGGTGAACAGCGAACCGAAGGAGGAGTAGCCGGCCTGGCCGTAGCCCGTGAAAGCGTTGCCGCCGGTGGGGTCCCCGGTCCGGTCCTGCATGTAGAAGCCGAGACCCGCCGGAATGATGGTCGAGCCCACGGAGTCGATGGAGACGAGGTTGTTCGGCGAGTTGTTGATGATGTCGACGTCCAGTCCGGAGTGGGACTGGGCCGCAGCGTTCGGGCCCGAAACCGCAACCCCGCTCTCGAAGCTGGCGTAGGCCGGCGTCACCTTGACCTTGGTCTCGGTGCTTCCGCCGTAGGCCGCGCCCAGATCGTTGTCGAAATCGGCGTAGATGCCGTTCGCCAGCGTAGGCGCCCCCGCCGCGCCAAGCGTGATGCCGCCCGACTTCACGCCGGTGATGTCGAGACTAACGGCCTGTGCGGACGTCCCAGCCAGCAGGGCGCCACAGGCGATCGCATACGCAAGGCTTCGCATCAGCCCCCCCTTGAAAGATCAACGACAGTCCTGCGGAGGCAGAGCCGCCTTAAGTCAATTTTTACCCTACCACACGCGCTCTGGAGGGCGACTGGGTTCTTGTGTGAGTTGAAAACCGGAATGGGCGTTGCTCGCCCAGCGCGCCGATACACTTGCCGCGTCCGCTTCGATCAGGTCTTTTCACAGGCCGCCGACGGCGCAACCCATAATGGGCAGGGGCGGGCTTCGGCTCGCGTGCCGGGTTATGTGAATCAGCCTAGGGTCCGCTTCGCACATGCAAAGGGGACTCGACGTCATGCGCGCCCGCATGTCGGATCGGACCGGCGCAGCGATCCGCAAGCTGCGGCTCTCGCGCGGCTGGAGCCTCGCCGCCCTCAGCGAGGAGAGCGGCGTACCCATCTCCACGTTGTCCCGGGTCGAACTGGGGCAGAACGCCCTCAACTACGAAAAGCTGATGCGCCTCTGCCGCGCGCTAGAGGTGGACCTCGAGGGGCTGGTCACCCGTGAGGCGGAAGCGCACCCCGCATCCTCCGGCCGCCGGTCGGTGATGCGCGCCGGCGATGGACCGCCCACGCGGGTCGCCGGGAACACCGGCCGCCGGGCCGCCGCGGACCTTCTGTCGAAGAGCCTGTCGCCGATCGTCGTCGACGTGACCGCGCGCACGCTGGACGTTCACGGTCCGCTGGCGACGCATGGTGGCGAGGCCTACGCCCTGGTGCTGGACGGCGAGGTGGAGTTCCACAGCCATCTCTACGCGCCCCTGGACCTGGGCGCGGGAGACGCGGTCTATTTCGACGCCGCCGCCGGCTATGCGCTGGTCGCTCCGCGCGCCCCGGCGAAAGTGCTGTTGGTGGCCTCGGGCGAAACAACCTTCGGCCCCCAAGTTTAGTCCGGGCCAAAGACCAGCCTACCGAGCATTCGCAAGCTATTGCGACGTCGTGCCGCAGGCATTCGGCGAACTTCGATCGCCTATGGGCCAAGGCGGTTCCCACAATTTACCAATAATCAAACCGCCCTTGGGATTGTCCGGATTGGCGGGGCCTGACTGGCGTCGTCAAGCCCTCACGGCAACGGCGAGATTCCCATGCGGTCGTTTCAGTCCCCCTACTGTCTGCAGCCGCACCGCGCCGTACGTCCATTGCACCCCTGGACGCCGTGAGGGCTGACCCCGCGTCGCCGCCTCCTCGCCCCCGATCCGCCAGAACGCCGAGACCCCGATGAACCTCCTGAACAACCTGAACATCTCCAAGAAGCTCGTGGTGGGCTTCGCGGTCGTGGTGACCGTCGTGGCCGCCATGTGCGCGGCGGTGTTCGTCAGCCTGATGAGCATCAAGCAGGCGACCGAGGCGAACAACTCGAGCGTCCAGCAACTGCGGCTGGCCGAAGAGGTGATCATGGCGCGGGTGGAACGCCAGAACGCCATCCGCGGCCTGGTGGCCAGCGGCGACCCGGAATTCCTCAACGCGATCAACAAAGCCGAAGAGCGCTACAAGACGACCCTCGCCGAGCTCGAGACGTCCGCCCCCGAGGACGCCGCACTGATCGCCAAGATCAAACAGGCCGGCGCCAAGGTGGCCGCCGAGGAAGCGCCCCTGATCGCGGCGGGCCAGGATCCCACCCAGCAGGCCACGGCGATGATGCAGCTGGGCACCACCGGCGGCCTGACGGACGTCCGCGCCGCCGTGCAGACCCTCATCGACCAGGAAACCGCCCTGGGTAAGCAACGCGCCGCCGGCCAGTCGGCCGCGCAGGCCTTCGCCATCACCCTGCTCGCCGTGGGCAGCCTGCTGGCCATCGCCCTGGCGGTGGTGATGGGCGCCCTGCTGTCGGCCGCGATCGCCAAGCCGGTCAGCGCCATGACCGCCGCCATGGGCAAGCTTGCCTCGGGCGACAACAACGTCGAGGTGCCGGCCCAGGGCCGCAAGGACGAGGTGGGCCGCATGGCCGCCGCCGTCCAGCACTTCAAGGAAGCCGCCATCGAGAAGGTGCGCCTGGAGGGCGAGGCCGGCGAGCAGCGCCGCGCCGCCGACGCCACCCGCGCCGCCAGCGAAGCCGAACGCGCCGCCACCGCCGCCGAGCAGTCGAAGGTCGTGGAAGGCCTGGCCAAGGGCCTGGAGCGCCTGGCCGCCGGGGCCCTGACCTTCCGCCTGACCGACGCCTTCCCGTCGCACTACGAACAGCTTCGCGCCGACTTCAACCGCGCCATGGACACCCTGCAGGACACCATGCGCGAGGTGGCCACCAACGCCACCGCCGTGCGGTCGGGCGCGGGTGAGATCACCCAGGCCTCCGACGACCTGTCGCGCCGCACCGAGCAGCAGGCGGCCAGCCTGGAAGAGACCGCCGCGGCGCTCGACCAGATCACCGCCACGGTGCGCAAGACCGCCGAGGGCGCGGCCCAGTCCCGCGAGGCCGTGGGCGCCGCCAAGGGCGACGCCGAACGCTCGGGCGTCGTCGTCCGCGACGCGGTCGCCGCCATGAGCGAGATCGAGAACTCGTCCAGCCAGATCAGCCAGATCATCGGCGTGATCGACGAGATCGCCTTCCAGACCAACCTTCTGGCCCTGAACGCGGGCGTGGAAGCGGCCCGGGCCGGCGATGCGGGCAAGGGCTTCGCCGTCGTCGCCTCGGAAGTGCGGGCTCTGGCCCAGCGCTCGGCCGAAGCGGCCAAGGAGATCAAGGCCCTGATCTCGGCCTCCTCGCAGCAGGTCGAGCGCGGCGTCGGCCTGGTCGGCGAGACCGGCAAGGTGCTGGAGCGCATCCTGACCCAGGTCACCCACATCAACGGCGCGGTCACCGAGATCGCCGCCTCGGCCCAGGAACAGGCCACCGGCCTTCAGCAGGTGAACACCGCCATCAACCAGATGGACCAGGTGACCCAGCAGAACGCGGCCATGGTCGAGCAGGCCACCGCGGCCAGCCATGCGCTGTCGGCGGAAAGCGAGGCCCTGGCCCGCCTGATCGCCCGCTTCGACCTGGGCGGAAGCCCGGCCCAGGCCGCCCCGGCCCCGGTCCGCGCGCCGGCCCCGGCTCCGACCCCGGCCCCGGCCGTCGCCGCCATGAAGACCACCGGCCGCGGCGGCGCCGCCCCGAAGCCGGCGTTCGAAGCTGCTGAAGACGCCTGGGACGAATTCTGAACATGACCGCACAGCCTCTCATCCTGGCCGACAGCCTGGACATGACCGCCGCCGGGCCGCTCCACAAGGCGCTGCTGGACCGGCGCGGCCAGCCGCTCAGCATCGACGCCTCCCAGGTTCGCCGGGTCGGCGGCCAATGCCTGCAGGTGCTGCTCTCGGCCCAGTCGACCTGGGCCGCCGACGGCGCCGAATTCCAGATCGTGGACCCCTCGCCCGAGTTCGCTGACGGCCTGGTTCTGATGGGCGCCGCCCATCTGGCCTCGGCCGCCGCCGCCCTTTCCCCTGTTCAGGATTGAACCCATGAGCATGACTGTCCTTACCGTCGACGACTCCCGGACGATGCGCGAAATGCTGCGCCTCGCCCTCGCGGACGCCGGCTTCCGCGTCGTCCAGGCCGAAGACGGCATCCATGGGCTGGAAGTCCTCCAGGCCGAGCCGGAGATGCCGCAGGTCATCGTCACGGACATCAACATGCCGCGCATGGACGGCTTCGGCTTCATCGAGGAAGTCCGCGGCGACCAGCGCTACCGCGCCATCCCGATCCTCGTGCTGACCACCGAAAGCGACGCGGAGAAGAAGAACCGCGCCCGGATGGCCGGGGCGACCGGCTGGATCGTGAAGCCGTTCAACCCGGTCAAGCTGGTGGACGCTATCCGCCGCGTCGCCGCCTGACCCACCCGAACCAAGAGTAGGAAACCACGCCCGTGGACCCGCTAGCCGCCATCCGGGAGACGTTCTTCCAGGAGTGCGAGGAACAGCTCGCAGAGCTCGAATCCGGCCTCCTCGCCATGGAAGGCGGAGACCAGGATCCCGAGACCATCAACGCCGTCTTCCGGGCGGTGCACTCGATCAAGGGCGGCGCTGGGGCTTTCAGCCTGGAGGCGCTGATCCGCTTTGCGCACGTCTTCGAGACGGCGCTGGACGAGATGCGCTCGGGCCGCCTGGCCCCGTCGAACGACGTGCTGAAGAGCATGCTGCGGGCGGCCGACGTGCTGGCCGACCTGGTGCGCGCGGCCCATGCCGGCGACGAGGCCGAGCATCCGGGCGCTGCGACGCTGGCGGAAGAGCTGCGGACCATGAGCGGCGCCGCGGGCGCCGAAGATGAGTCCGAGGAAGACTGGGGCGACTTCGAGTTCCAGCCGATGGCCGTTGCGGTCGAAGGCGCCGAGGCGCCCGCCGCCGCGCCTGCCGGCTTCAAGGTGGCGTTCAAGCCGCGCGCCGACCTCTACGCCAAGGCCAACGAGGCCGCCCTGCTGCTGCGCGAGCTGACGCGCCTGGGCCACGCCGAGGTCGAGCTGGACGCGCACGACGTGCCGCCGCTGAACGAAATAGATCCGGAAGCGGCCTACCTGTCGTGGACGGTGACGCTGACCGGCGACGCCGACGAGACCTCGATCCGGGAAGTCTTCGAATTCGTCGACGGCGACTGCGAGCTGGAGGTGACCCCGCTGGGCGGTTCGGCCGAGAGCGAAGGCGGCGAGCCCGCCTTCGACCTGTCGTCGCTGCTGGCGCGCGTGCAGGGCGATGCGCCCGCCGAGGCCGCGCCGGAAGCCCCCGTGGAGGCCTTCGAGCCCGTCGCCCCGCCGCCCCCCGCCCCCGTGGTCGCGCCCGTGGTGGCGGCCGCTCCGCCCCCCGCCGCGCCGCCGGCCGCCGCCAACGAGACGGCCGCCGAGGGCCAGGCCGCAGGCGGCCCGCGCAAGACCGAGGCCGGCGCCACGATCCGCGTCGACCTGGACCGCGTGGACCGGCTCATCGACCTGGTCGGCGAGCTGGTGATCAATCAGGCCGTGCTGGCCCAGCGGGTGATGGAGGCGGGCCTGGCCCGCGCCAGCGCCGTCGCCATGGGCCTGGACGAGCTGGAGCAGCTGACCCGCGAGATCCAGGACAGCGTCATGGCCATCCGGGCCCAGCCCGTGAAGTCGGTCTTCCAGCGGATGCCGCGCCTGGTGCGCGAAGTCGCCGCCATGACCGGCAAGCCGGTGCGCCTGGTCACCGAGGGCGAAGGCACCGAAGTCGACAAGACCGTCATCGAGCGCCTGGCCGATCCGCTGACGCACATGATCCGCAACGCCATCGACCATGGCCTGGAGAATCCCGAGAAGCGCGCCGCGGCGGGCAAGCCGGCCGAGGGCGTCGTGAAGCTTTCGGCGGCCCACCGCTCCGGCCGGATCGTGATCGAGGTCTCGGACGACGGCGGCGGCATCAACCGCGAACGCGTCAAAGGCATCGCCATCGAGAAGGGCCTGATCTCGGCCGAGGCCACGCTGTCGGACGAGGAGATCGACAACCTGATCTTCATGCCCGGCTTCTCCACGGCCGCCGAGGTGAGCGACATCTCGGGCCGCGGCGTCGGCATGGACGTGGTCCGCCGGTCCATCCAGGCGTTGGGCGGCCGCATCACCATCTCCTCGCGCCCCGGCAAGGGCTCGACCTTCACCATGAGCCTGCCCCTCACCCTGGCGGTGCTGGACGGCATGGTGGTGTCGGTGAACAACCAGACGCTCGTGGCGCCGATCACCGCGATCGTCGAGACGCTCCAGCCCAAGGCCGAGGACGTCCACAGCCTGGGCGGCCACGCCCGGGTGATCTCGATCCGCGGCGGCTTCGTGCCGCTGATCGACGTGGGCATGGCCCTGGGCTATCGCAACGAGCCGCTACCGGCGACCCAGGGCGTGGCCCTGCTGATCGAAGGCGAAGGCGGCGCGCGCGCGGCCCTGCTGTGCGACGCCATCCAGGGCCAGCGCCAGGTGGTCATCAAGTCCCTCGAGGCCAACTACCGCCAGGTGCCCGGCGTCGCCGCGGCCACCATCCTCGGCGACGGCCGCGTGGCCCTCATCCTCGACATCGACACGATCGTCACCGTTTCCCGCGGCGACATGCGCAAGGCAGGCTGAACATGAACCAGATCATCAGTCAGAACGGCCAGAACCAGGCCGGCGGCATGAAGGAACTCATCTCCTTCCGCATCGGCGCCCAGGAGTTCTGCGTCGACATCATGGCCATCCGCGAGATCCGCGGCTGGACCGCGGCCACGGCCCTTCCCCAATCGCCGTCCTTCGTGAAGGGCGTCATCAACCTGCGCGGCGCGGTGCTGCCGATCGTGGACCTGGCCTCGCGCCTGGGCTTCGAGAGCACCGAGGCCAGCGACCGGAACGTCATCATCGTCGCCCAGATCGGCGAGCAGGTCGTGGGCCTGCTGGTCGACGCGGTGAGCGACATCCTGACCGTCACCGATGACGTCATCCAGCCGACCCCGGACGTCGCGTCCGAGACGGCCAAGTCGTTCATCCGCGGCCTGATCGCCATGGACGGCCGCATGATCAGCCTGATCGGCCTCGACCGCGTCCTGCCCGACATGGAGCTGGAAGCCGCCTGATGAGTGCGAGTGCGCCGACATCCACGCGCCCGGGCGCCAATATGGTCGATGGCGAGTTCGCCTTCACCGACGCCGATTTCCGCAAGATCTCGGCGATGGTGCATGGCGACGCCGGCATCCACCTGCCCGACGCCAAGGCGACGCTGGTCTATTCGCGGCTGGCGAAGCGCCTGCGCGCCCTGGGCCTGACGAGCTTCAAGGACTACTGCGCCCTGGTGGCCGGCGCCGACGGCGTGGACGAGCGCCAGAAGATGCTGGCCGCCCTGACCACCAACGTCACGCGCTTCTTCCGCGAGCCGCACCACTTCGACCACCTGAAGGAGCGCGTGCTCCCGCCCCTGCTGGACGCGGCGCGTAGCGGCGGCAAGGTGCGCATCTGGTCGGCCGCCTGCTCGAGCGGCCAGGAGCCGTTCTCGATCGCCATGACGATCCTGTCGCTGATGCCCGAGGCGGCCGGCCGCGACGTGAAGATCCTGGCCACCGACATCGACCCCAACATGGTCGCCGAAGGCCGCGGCGGGGCCTATGCGCCCCACCTGCTGGAGGGCATCCCCGACGGCTATCGCAAGCGCTGGACCTCGCCCACGGCCGACGGCCGGGTGAAGATGTCCGACGACCTGCGCGAGCTGATCACCTTCAACGAACTGAACCTGATCGGCGACTGGCCGATGAAGGGCCAGTTCGACGCCATCTTCTGCCGCAACGTGGCGATCTACTTCGAGGACGACACCCAGGCCCGCCTGTGGAGCCGCTTCGCGCCCCTGAACAAGGTGGGCGGCGCCCTCTACATCGGCCACTCCGAGCGCATCCAGGGCCCGGCGGTCGCCGCCTACAAGCCCGACGGCGTGACCACCTACCGCCGCATCCAGGAGTCGGCCCGATGACCCGCGTCCTCGTCGTCGACGACTCGAGCACCATGCGCCGCCTGATCTCGGCCGCGCTGTCGGCCGATCCGGAGCTGGAGGTCGTGGGCGAAGCCGGCGACCCCTTGCAGGCCCGCGAGGCGATCAAGGCGCTGAACCCCGACGTGATCACCCTGGACGTCGAGATGCCGAACATGAACGGCATCGACTTCCTGGAACGGATCATGCGCCTGCGCCCCATGCCGGTGGTGATGGTCTCCACCCTCACCAGCCGCGGCGCCGAGGCGACCCTGGCGGCGCTGGAACTGGGCGCGGTGGACTGCGTGGAGAAGCCGGGCGGGGCCGACCCGATCGGCTTCAGCCGCCTGGCCGAGAAGGTGAAGATCGCCGCCCGGGCGCGGGTCCGCTCGCGGGTCGCGCGCACCGAGCCGACGCCCGTCGACGTCTTCACGCCGTCCGAGAAGGTGGTGGCCATCGGCTCATCCACCGGCGGGGTCGAAGCCCTGCTCAACATCATCGAGCGCCTGCCGGCCAACTGCGCCCCGACGGTCATCGCCCAGCACATGCCTGCGAGCTTCACCAGGAGCTTCGCCGAGCGCCTGAACCGGGCCTCCGCGGCCACGGTGACGGAGGCCCGCGACGGCGATCCGCTGGTTCCCGGCCGCGTCTATGTGGCGCCGGGCGGCGATTTCCACCTGGAGGTCGAGGGCGCCCGGCACCTGCGCTGCCGCGTCGCCCACGGCGACCCCGTGAGCGGCCACTGCCCGTCGGTGGACGTTCTGTTCTCATCCGTGGCCCGGGCCGCCAAGGAGCATGCCGTCGGCGTGATCCTGACCGGCATGGGCCGGGACGGCGCCCGCGGTCTCCTCGCCATGCGGGAGGCCGGCGCCAAGACGCTGGGCCAGGACGAGGCGACCTGCGTCGTCTACGGCATGCCCCGCGCAGCCTACGAACTGGGCGCGGTCGAGCGCCAACTCCCCCTGGAGAAGCTCGGCCCCGCCATCCGCAACCTCACGAACAAAGAAGTGGAACGCTGAGATGCCGGCGCCCTCCTCAATTCCCTGCCTCGTCGTCGACGACCAGCAGACCATGCGCTCCCTGGTGCGCACGGGCCTGCAACAGCTCGGCTTCCGGACCATCCACGAAGCCGCGGATGGCGAGGACGGCCTGCGCCACATGCTGTCGCGGCCGGTGCAGCTGGTGATCTCCGACTACAACATGCCGAAGCTTGACGGCCTCGGCCTGTTGCGGGCGATCCGGTCTCACCCGCCGATCCAGAAGACGGCTTTCATCATGCTCACCGGCCGGGCCGACAAGGAGCTGGTGCAGCGGGCGGTGCAGTTCGGGGTCAACAACTACCTCGTCAAGCCGTTCACCGTCGGCACCCTGAAGGAAAAGATCGAAGCGATCTTCGGCGTCCTCGCGTGACCGTGGGCCTGGCCGGACAAAGCCACGCCTACGACGCGGAACCCCGCAAGATCCACGTGATCCAGGGCCAATTCCACGTCGCCGAAGGCGATGACGTGGTGCTCACCACGATCCTCGGATCGTGCGTGGCGGCCTGCATCCGCGATCCCGTGACCGGGATCGGCGGGATGAACCACTTCCTGCTGCCCGGCGAGGCCGGGGACGAGGGCCTCCGCTACGGGGTCCAGTCGATGGAACTGCTGCTGAACGACCTGCTCCGCAAGGGATGCCGGCGCGACCGCCTGGAAGTGAAGCTGTTCGGCGGCGCCCACCTGTTCGACGGCCTGTCGGACGTTGGCGGGCAGAACTCGGAGTTCGCCGAGCGGTTCGTGCGCGACGAAGGTCTGCGCCACGTGGGCGGATCGCTCCGGGGCGACCGCGCCCGTCGCATCCAGTACTGGCCCGGCACCGGCCGCGCGCGGCAGATCCTGCTGGCGCCGACCGAGGCCAAGGTCTTCGTCGCCGAGCGCCGCCAGCCCGTGGCGCCCGTGCAGGACGCCGGCGCGCTGGAGCTGTTCTGATGAACCAACCGGCCGCTGCGCGGTCCCTTTCGGAATCCCTGGACCTGGTCGCCCGGGAGGTCACGGACCTGGTCGCCGTCGGCGATCAGCTCCAGGACCTGATCTCGCGCCTCGTCCAGACCGCGGGGCAGTCCGATCCGTCGGCGATGATCGAGGCCCAGGCCGCCGACCTCCTCAGCCAGCGCCTGTCCGGCCTGGCCTCGTTCGTCCGCGCGCTGGCCGACGCCGCGCCGGCCGACGTGGCCGCCGACATCGACGACGCCCTGCGCGTCCTGACCCTCACCGAACAGGCGCGCCGCCTGTCCGATCCCTCCCACGCTCCGGCGGAAACCGGAGATCCGATGACCTTCTGGGACTGAGGGCATGAGCCAGGCCTACGGCAAGACCGAACGCGTCAACCTCTCCACCGCTGAGGTGTTGCTGGCGTGCGGGGACCTGCAGGGCCTGACCATCATGGCCGAGATGTTCGCAGGCTTCGGCGTCCACTCGCCCCGGAAGTGCCAGACCATGGCCGACTGCAAGGCCGTGGTGAAGGAGCGGATCATCAACCTGATGGTCGTCGACAGCGCCCTGAACGACGCCGAAGGGTACGAGTTCATCAGCTGGCTGCGCCGCGCCGAGCTGGATCCCAACAGCTTCGCGCCGGTGATCCTGGTGACCGGCCACACCCGCCCCTCGCAGGTCTTCCGCGGCCGGGACGCGGGCGCAAGCTTCGTGGTCGCCAAGCCCGCCGTCCCGACCGTCATGATGCAGCGCATCGTCTGGCTGATGCACGATCAGCGCAAGTTCGTGAATTCTCCCGGCTATTGCGGGCCCGACCGCCGGGTCAAGGCCCTGGGCCCGCCCGTCGGCATGAAAGGCCGCCGCCACGACGACCTGTCGGCGGAGGTCGGCATCGCCAAGACTCCCAACCTCGAGCAGGACGAGATTGACGCCCTGTTCAACCCGAAAGCAGTCGCGTTATGACCGGTCCCTCCCGCATCTTCGCCGTCGAGAACAAGCTGGGCCAGATCGCCCGCGAGCCTGGCGGCCGCCGCCCAGAGGACGCCATCCGCGCCGCAGAAGGCCGGGTCGAGTCCGTGCGCGGCTCGTCGGCCAAGGTCCTTGTCGAAAAGGCCGAGCAACTGACCGCCCTGGCCGCCAAGGGCCGCGGGGGCGACACCTCGGTCCTCGACGCGATCTACGACACCAGCAACGCGACCTTCGGGATCGCGGGCACGTTCGGCCTCGGCGCCCTGGCCGAAGCGGCGTTCAGCCTCTGCGACCTGGCCGACTGGTTCCGCAATGGCGAGCCCGTGAACTGGCCGGCTATCGACGTGCACGTGGACGGCATCCGCCTGCTGGCCAACCTGGGCGACAAGGCCGGCGCGGCGGGCGCCGACTCGATCCTCGATGGTCTGCGCCGGGTACGGGCCCGCGTCGCGCCCGCCGCCTGACACGCCGGCGCGCGGACAACAGCGCACAGGGTCTTCCGTGAGGCCCAGCCGTGCGGCGACCGGGACGGCGAGGGATTGTCGGAAGCCCGTGAGCCGGGCTCAGGCCTTCGGCAGGCCCGCGATGTCGGGCAGCGCGTCCGCGGCGGCGACCAGGGCCATTTCCAGCGCGCCCATCATCTCGAGGGCGCCGGCGTCGTCCTGCAGTTGGTCGCGCGCGTCCTCGATGAGTTCGATGGTCCGCGACGGGGCCCTCCCGCGGCGGGCGAGGTCCAGTTCGTCGGACAGGGCGCGCTCGGCCACGCCGGCCAGGGTCGGGGACAACGACGCCAGGGTCTGCAGGATCGCGCGGTTGAGGGCCAGGCACGCCTGAACCTCCGCGCTCGCGGGCTCGAGCTCGCGGCCGGCATCCTCGTCGACGAAAGCGGTGATGTGGCTCAAGGGGGGAGGTCCTCAGCTCTGGTAAGGTGAAGCCTAAGGCGACGACAGTTAATGCCGCAATAACACTGTGCATTTGCACCTATTGCATTTGCACACAAATCAGGGACGGATAGCGCCGCACGACCGCCCGCCGGCGTCTGGAGCCGCCCCCATGCGCACGTCCCGCCCGACCGACCTATCTGTTGATTCCACAGGGGAATTTCCGCTCGCACCGGCGGAGTACATCTTCTATCTGCTGTTCCAGGCGGCGCGGCAGCGCGACCTGTACTTCACGCGGACGGCCGGCGCGTCCGGCCTCACCCTGCAGCACTGGCGCACCCTTGCGGTCATTCGCCGCATCGAAAACTGTTCGATGAAGGATCTGGCCCTCTATGCGGCCATCGATCGGACGACGCTGACCCGCGTCGTCGATCACCTCGTCGCGCAGGGACTGGTGGAGCGGTGGTCGCGGGCGCGAGACCGGCGGCAAGTGCAGGTGACGCTCAGCGCGGCGGGCGAGGCCGCCTTCGACGGCGCGGTCGCCCGCCTGCTGCGCAACAACCGTGCGGTGCTGTCGGGCGTCGACGAGGCTTCCGCCCGCGTGGCGGCGCGCGTGCTGCAGCAGGTCATCCGCAACATGATGGACGATCCGCTGGCCGCAGAGCGGCTCCTGGCCTACGGCCGGCCCTCGCGCCCGTCGTGACCGCAGCAATCTGGATGCATCCCGCGTTCGCATCCGCCAAGTCCGCCACTTCGACGACCTGACGGGTAGAATTCCAGAGCATCTGTGCGATCAATATACTCGCGACAGGGCCGATCGGCCGCGCCTTCCCGCACGTAAGCCGAGTTCCCAAGACAAAACCCGTCGAAACCCTCCGAATATTCGCGGGCATCTATGGTTTCTTCGCGGTTAAGGTACGCCTTGATTTTGTGACGACCAAAAATTCCCACTTTTAACCGTGAATTAGTGGCGTGCCGGCAAGTTCCCACATCGAGCCGGTAACGGGATTGCAGAATGCGCCCTCTTCCAGCGGTCGGACGCCACGCAGCGGCCGCCACCGCATGATCGCAGACCCGCCCATGCGCGAGGCGCAGGACGACGACGGCGCACGCTTCTCGTGGGTCCTGCGGGGCCGTGCGAAGGCGCGCCGGGCCAGGGTTTTCGAAGCGGCCGTCATCGCCGTCCTCGTGTGGCTGGGCACGCAGAACCCCTTCGTCGCGCCCTGGTTCGCGATCACCGTCGTTGCCGGCGCGATCGAGGGCGTCTTCGCGCGCCGCGCCTTGGCGGCGCCCTCGGCGGCCGGCCCGCGCGCGCGGGCGGCCCTGGCCATGGCATTCAGCTCGGCGACCTACTCCTCGATCGCCGCCATCCTCGTGGCCTCAGGCGCCGACGCCGTGGCGCTGGCGGGCGCGGCGGTGCTGCTTTGCGCTGTCGCCCTCAACAACGCGATCCGCTCGTCCGGCTCCCCGCTGGCGGTCGCCAGCCTGGTGACGCCGCCGGCGGCCTTGCTGGTACTGGCGCCCGCCCACGCCGCGTTCGGCGGGGGCGGGGTCCACCTGGGCGACACCCTGTTGCTGGCCCTGGGCGGGTTCGCCTTCACCGTGTTCGTCCTGCGGATGTCCAGCGCCATGTCCCGCGAGCGGGATGTCCTGCAACAGCTCGGCTCCGAGGCCGAGGCCGGCAACCACCGCTGGCGCATGGTCTTCGACAACAGCCCGACCGCCCTGGTGTGTTTCGACGCCACGGCCTTCCATGCGCGGCTGCAGGCGCACGCCCGGCCGGACGCGGGGCTGGGGACGATCGCCCGGAGCCTCTACGCGAGCATGGACGACGTCGCCGATGATTCCACGGTGATCGAGGCCAACGAGGCGGCCCGCGCCCTGCTCAGCCGTCACGGTGGCATGGGTCACTTCGGCCCCGGCTTCCTGGACAAGCTGTGCGAGGGCCTCGACCGGATCGACGCGAGCGGCGCGCTCCCGGCCTTCGACGCCGAGCTGCTTGTGAGCGAGGGGGAGTCCCGGATGGTGCGGGCGCACTTCCGGTTCACCTCGGGCCTGGGCGCCCCCTGGAGCCTCTGCCTGGCCACCTATGTGGACGTCACCGAGGCCCATCGCGTGGCCTGCGCCCAGGACGAGGCGCGGCAGGCCGCCGAGGACGCTAACCGCGCCAAGAGCGACTTCCTGACCGTGATGAGCCACGAGATCCGCACGCCGCTGAACGGCGTGCTGGGCATGGCCCAGGCCATGGACCTGGACCCCCTGCCCGCCCTGCAGCGCGACCGCTTGCGGGTCATCCGCGAAAGCGGCTCGGCGCTCATGGACCTGCTGGACGACCTGCTGGACATCTCCCGCATCGAGGCCGGACGGCTGCTGCTCGAAAACCAGGACTTCGACATGCGCGCCGTCGCCGAGGCGGCGCATACCGCCTTCGTGGCGGAGGCCCGCGCCAAGTCCCTCAGCTTCACGCTCGAGATCGACGCCGCCGCCGAGGGCCTCTGGCGGGGCGACGCGGCGCGCGTGCGCCAGATCCTGTCCAACCTCATCTCCAACGCCGTGAAGTTCACCCATGCGGGCGCGGTGACGGTCCAGATCCTCCGCAGCGCGACCGGCCTGCGGTTCGAGGTGGCGGACACCGGCATCGGGATCGCGCCCGACCGGGTCGCCCGGCTGTTCGAGAAGTTCGTGCAGGCCGACGGCTCCGCCACCCGCGCCTACGGCGGCGCGGGCCTGGGCCTGGCGATCTGCCAGGAGCTGTGCCGGGCCATGGGCGGCGCCGTCACAGTCGGCAGCGCGCCGGGCCACGGCAGCACCTTCGCCGTGGAGCTCCCGCTGCGCCAGGTGGAGCGTCCGGCGCCCGAGCCGATACCCCTGGACCTGCCGCGGGCGCTCTCGGACGGCACGATGCGGGTTCTGGCGGCCGAAGACAATCCGGTGAACCAGATGGTCCTTAAAGCGATCCTGGCGCAGTTCGGGCTTGAGCCGACCATCGTCGAGAACGGGGCCGAGGCGGTGCGCGCATGGGAGTCCGCGCACTGGGACATCATCCTGATGGACGTGCAGATGCCGATGATGGATGGCCCCACGGCGACCATGACCATCCGCGCGCGTGAGGCCGTGCTGGGCCGCGCGCGCACGCCGATCCTGGCCGTGACGGCGAACACCATGGCCCACCAGCTCGCAAGCTATCGCGCCGCCGGGATGGACGACGTGGTGCCCAAGCCGCTCAACGTCACCGAACTGTTCACGGCGATCGCCGCCGCCGTCGCGCCCGGCGCGGTCGGCCTCGATGCCAGGGGCGAAGGCCGCCAGGCCACCGGCTAGCCCCTCGCGCCGCAGAGGCGGTCAGGGCGCCGCCTTCACGTTCCGCTTGATTTGCCGGGACAACGAGTTGTTCATGACAGGGTCCATTCGGGGGGAGTGGTCATGTCACAGCTCGGCCGGTCCGCCGGCCTGACCGGGTTCCTGGAGTTCACGCGCGAACTGGGCCTCGACGCCCATGCGCTGGCGGCCGCCGTCGGCCTTCCGGGCGAGGTGCTGAGCCAACCCGACCTGAGGGTGTCGGTCGAGCTCATGTGCCGGATGCTGGAAATGGCCGCCGAGCAGTCCGGCGCCGAGGATTTCGCGCTGCGGCTGGCCGAGCGGCGCCGCATCTCCCACATGGGCGCCGTCGGGCTGGTGATCCGCGAGCAGCCCAACCTGCGCAGCGCCCTGGCCGCCTATGCCCGCTATCAGTGGCTGCAGAACGACGCCTATTCCCTGACGCTCGAGGAGTTCGGCGACCAGGCAATCCTGCGGATCCATGGCCCGCCCTGGCAGCAGCGGCAGGCTGCGGACCTGGCCGTGACCACGGCGGTCCGGCTGCTCAAGTCCGTGATGGGGGAGGCCTGGAAGCCCCTGGAGGTGCGGTTCACGCACGCCGCTCCGGCGCGGATGGAGTCCTATCGCCGGCTGCTGGGCGTGACGCCCCTGTTCGACCAGGACGGCATGGCGATCGTCATGCGCCGCGCCGACCTGGACGTGGCCCTCCCCGCGGCCGATCCCGAGATGGCGCGCGACCTGGCCCGATACCTCGACAGGATGACGGCGGACCGCCGGACCCAGTTGCGCGACAAGGTGGCGGACCTGATCGTGGCGCTGCTGCCCGACGGCGTCTGTTCGGTCGAGCGCGTGGCCCAGCAGCTGGGCATGGACCGCCGCACGCTCCACCGGCGGCTCTCGGCAGAGGGGACGACCTTCTCCGACATCCTGGACGCCACGCGCCGCGAGATGGCCGCCTCGCTGCTGGTCAACAGTGACCGCCCGCTGCAGGGGGTGGCCGACATCCTGGGCTTCTCCAGCCTGTCGGCCTTCGCGCACTGGTTCCGGCGCAAGTTCGCCCAGTCGGCCAGCGCCTATCGCAACCGGCATGCCGGCGCGCCGCACCGCCCCGCCGAAGCCCTCGTCCCGGCGGAGTGACCCGGCCGCCGCCTCAGGCCGCGGTCGACTCCGGGATCGCGCCGGCCTCGCGCAGCACATAGCCGCCGCCCCAGACGGTCTCGATGACGTGGCGGCCGTCGGTGACGGGGGCCAGCTTCTTGCGCAGCTTGCAGATGAACACGTCGACGATCTTGGCGCCCGGCTCGTCCATGCCGCCGTAGAGGCTGGACAGGAAGATGTCCTTGGTGATCGCCTTGCCCTTGCGCAGGGCCATCAGTTCCAGCGTCTGGTATTCGCGGCCGGTGAGATGGATCCGCTGGTCGTTCACGTGGACCACCTTGGCGTCCAGGTCGATGACCATGTCGCCCACCGTGATCAGCGACTGGGCATGGCCCTTGGACCTGCGGATCACCGCCCGCAGGCGGGCGACCAGCTCGTCCTTGTGGAACGGCTTGGTCATGTAGTCGTCGGCGCCGAGGCTCAGCGCCTTCACCTTCGAGTCGATCTGGGCCGTGCCCGAGAGGATCATGATCGGGGTCTCGTTCCGGCCCCGGCGCAGGGTGCGCAGCACGTCGAGGCCCGACATGTCCGGCAGGCTCAGGTCCAGCAGGATGAGGTCGTAGTCGTAGACCCCCGACAGATCGATGCCGTCCTCGCCGGCGTCGGTCTTGTCGACGATGAAGCCGCTGGCGTTCAGCATCATCTCGATGCTGCGGGCCATCATCCGATCGTCCTCGATCAAAAGCACACGCACCTAGGTCCTCCTCGCCGCGGCGCCGCGGCCTCTGTCTGATGTTGCTGGTCGCGAGCGGAGGCCCCGCCTCCGCGCCGTGTCATCCGTCGGGCCGGCGCCCGGTCACGCGCACGCCGCGGCGCGCCAGGGCGGCCTCGGCGGCGGCAAGCAGGCGGGACATGGCGAAGGGCTTGGCCACCACCTCGTCCGCGCCCAGCTCGGTCGCCCACTGCAGGAACGCGCCGGTCCGGCCGAACGCCCCGCCCCCGGAGATGGCGATCACCGCCGTGTCGGGCGCCACGGCCTTGGTCTCGATGATGGTGGCGATGCCTTCCTTCTCCGGCATCACGATGTCGGTCACCAGCAGGTCCGGCTTAAGAGCCCTGACCAGTTGCGCGGCCAGGCGGCCGTTGCGGGCGGGATAGGCCCGATAGCCGGCCCGTTCGAAGGCCGCGGTGATCAGCTTGAGCAGGTCGGGATCGTCGTCGGCGATCAGGACGACCGGCCCGGCGGGTTCGGCCGCCGCGGGGTCCCGGCGGGACGGGGTCGGGATGGCCAGCCCGGCGGCCAGCGCCGAGGCCTTGCGGGCGGCGCGCAGACCGACCCGCGCCAGTTCGCGAGGCTCGCCCTGCCCGTCCAGGCCCTCCACCAGCTGCTCGCAAACGCCGGTCAGGACGGCCAGGAGGCCCTTGAGTTCGTGACCGGGATCGAGAGCCGGATCGTGCCCCGGCGGGCGGCCTTCGACGGGCTTGGGCAAGAGCATGGACGGCACGCGACCTCAGGCGACGCAGGCGGCGCCCGCGGGGCTCTGAGCGTGGTGGAGCTAGGCCTGCCCCTTCCCTCGCACCCCCCCCGGGCTGATTCGTGAGGCAAGGCCCTATATGGTTAACCGCCGGCCAGTTTGATCCTGCGGGACAGTTTCTTGAATTCTCGGGACAGAATGCTGCACTGCGACATCATGTCATCGGGGGTCAACCCGACAGTCGCGGCGAGCAATGGACCGCTCACTCGCCGCGCTGGAACAGTCGAACCCTAGACTAGCGAAGGTGACGTTGGCGTCACCTTGCACGTCTATATCAGATCACCACCACAGGCGCCGGCGGTCGTACCCGTAGCCTTGAAGGCTTTGATCACGTTGCGGCCGACTGTCCAGCGGTGGACCTCGTCGGGCCCGTCCACCAGCCGCTGCGAACGGATGTGGGTGTACCAGGCCGCCAGGGGCGTATCGCGGCTGTAGCCCAGGGCGCCGTGCAACTGGATCGCCGTGTCCACCACATGGTGCACCATGTGGGCCAGGTAGACCTTGGCGATGGAGTTCTCCTGCCGCATGTCCAGGCCGTGTTCGGCCTTGTAGGCGATGTGCAGCAGCATGAGCCGGGCGATGTAGAGCTGGCTGGCGCACTCGGCCATCATGAACTGGACCGCCTGGCGCTCGTCCAGCTTCCGGCCGAAGGTCTCGCGGTTGGTGATGTGGGCGGCGGCCAGGTCCAGGGCCCGCTGGGCCATGGCGATGTTGTGCATGCCGTGGCGCAGGCGGCCGTAGGCCAGGCGGTGCTGGCCCATGTCGAAGCCGCGCCCCTCCCCGCCCAGAAGGTTCTCGGCGGGCACCACCAGGTCCTTGATCTCGATCTCGGAGTGACCGCCGCCCATGATGTGCGACAGCTCGCTCTCCGCGGCCATGGTCGGGATGTCGCGCTTGATGCGGTAGCCGGGGTTGGGCAGCTCGACGATGAAGGTCGAGAACTGCTGGTGGCGCGGCGCGTCGGGATCGGTCCGGGCCATGACCACGGCCAGGTCCGCCGCGCTGGCGGCCGACGAGAACCACTTCTCGCCGTTCAGCACATAGTTCTCGTTGCCGTCCTTGACCGCGGTGGTGCGCATGCCGGTGGCGTCGGCGCCGGCGGCTTTCTCGGTCATGGAATAGCAGACGCGCTTCTCGCCGTTCAGCAGCGGCTTGAGGTACTTCTCCTTCTGGAACTCCGTGCCGTGGGCCAGCAGCGTCAGGATGGTGGCGTCGTCGGGCCCCTGGCTGTTCATCGACAGCGCGCCGAGGTGACTCTGGCCCAGTTCCATCTGCACCAGGGCGTTGGCCAGCGGGCCCAGGCCCATGCCGCCGTACTCCTTGGGCACGAACGGCAGCCACAGGCCCTGGGCGCGGGCCTTGGCGCGCAGTTCGGCCAGGACGGTCTTGTAGCTCTCCTTGTCCACCAGCCGCTTCTCGGCCGGGATGCATTCGTCCTGCACCCACTGGCGGACGCGCTCGCGCACGGCCTTGGCGTCGGCGGGAATTTCGAAGTCGATGGCCACGGCGGCGTCTCCCAAACATTTGTTTGAGCGAACCTTGCGAGCCTCCTCCAGGGCAGGCAAGTGGAAAGCGCCGGCCTTTGACGTGGCGTCCGGGGCTCGGGCCGCCGCTCAGTCCTTCAATGTGCTGAACACGTGGTCGCCGCCGGGCGCGGACTTCGCGTGGCAGGCTCCACAGGCCTTGGCCATGTTTCGCTCGATTTCCACCGCACGGTCGCGGTTCGGCCAGACGAACTCCGTGTACCCCCAGCCACCGGTGGCGGCGTAGCGGCGGCTGTCGCGGACCATCACGTCGATGAACTTGCGCTCGCCGGGCCCCTCGGCATGTGGACCGGCTTTCGCGGCGGTCCACTGGTCGAACACGATCACCGCGCCGTCAGGCCATTTTCCGGTCCGATAGCCTTCCACCGCTGCCGGGTTGGCGTAGATCGCGTGCAGGCCCTCGTATTTCGGCGCGGCCGGGTGGCCCGGACCGAACGTGCCGCTCGTCACGTGGGTCCAGGCGCGGAAGTCCTCGGGATAGGCGATCGGGGCCTCGCCGGCGGCCGCGAGACCGATGGCGCAGGTGGCGACGAACAGGCGGCGCATGTGGACTCCCAGCGGACCGCTGGAAGGTCCGGCCTGCGCGCCCCGGCGTCGCGCCCGAACGGATGACGGCGTCAGGCGTGCAGCGCCGCTTCGGTGGCTTCCATCTCGTCGCGGATCCAGTCGTGGCCGCTGGTCACCATCACGCCCTCCAGGGCGCTGATGTGCCCGCGCAGACGGTCGCGGATGTCCTTCGGCACGTCGTCGCGCGTGGCGATCCAGCGGGAGATCTGGTGCACCGCAAAGGCGGTGTGCAGCGCCAGGCGGTCACGGTCTTCGTCGGAGAGCTTCATCTGCGGGCTCCGTTGATATGCTGAAGCATAACACGCGACGGGCGTTAGGGATCACGTTGGCGAAGTCGAAGATAGAGCAGCGCCGCCAGCGGCAGCGGCGCCAGGGATAGCGCCAGCTCGATCGGCTTGGCGCCCGAGATCAGCAGGGCGGAGAAGGCGACGGCGGCGGCCGCATTTGCCAGGGCGGCGGCGCGGCGGCCGGGCGTGAACCGGGCGGCGAGCCTCACTAGCGACAGCGCGGCCAGGACGTAGGTGTAGATCGACAGCAGCGACACCGCGTTGATGATCGTCGAGAACTGCTCGGCTAGGTTCGGGCTGGCGGTGGCCAGGGCGAAGGCGGTCGTCAGGCCTCCCGCAGTGAGCAGGTTGGCGGCCGACGCCCGCTCGCCCGGCCGGGTCCGGAACACCCGCGGGAAAACCCCCTGGTCGGCCGCGCCGCGCGAGGTCTCGGCCACAACCAGCGTCCAGCCCGTCACGCAGCCGCCGGTGCGCAGGAAGGTGCAGGCCGCGATCGCCGCGCCGAGGGCCGCGCCCAGGGCCGCGCGCGCCGCATCCCCGAACGGCGCATCCGACGTCGCCAGCACTTCGGCGGGCAGGATGCCCATGATCGCCGAGGTCGCGGCGATGTACAGCGCCGCGGCCCCGAGGACGCCCAGGATCGTCGCGCGGGGCACGTTGCGGGTGGGGTTGCGCACGACCCCTGCGGCGGCGGCGGCGCACTCCATGCCGAGGAAGGCCCAGAAGGCGTTTAGCGCCGAGGTGCCGACGGCCTTGTCCAGCGACAGGCCTGTCGGGTTCCAGGAGGCCAGGAACACGTCCGACCGGAAGAAGACCCAGCCCACCGTAGCGGCCAGGATCACCGGCAACAGGCCGACGCCCAGGGTGAAGCCTTCCGTGCGGGCGACCGTCCGCGGGCCCAGCCAGCAGAGGCCGACGGCGGCCCAGAGGATGCCGACGGTCGTCGCCAGGCGCGCCGTCGGCTCGGCCAGCGCCGGGACCAGGAAGCCCGCGGCCCCGGCGGCGGCCAGGGCGATAGCCACGGTCCCGGCCCAGCAGGACGTCCAGAACAGCACCGCCGTCTGGGTCGCGAAGAACCGGCCCAGCCCCGCCTGGACATATCCCGGCAGGCCCTCGGCGCCGGCGACCTCGGCCGACAGCCAGACGAACACGCCCGCGATCGCCAGGGCCGCCAGCGTCGCGACGATCCAGCCCAGGATCGAGATGGAGCCGATGGCGCCCATGGTGGCCGGCAGCAGGTAGACGCCCGACCCGATCATCGAGCCGGCGACCAGGGCCGCCGCGCCCGGCACGCCGATCTTGGCGTCCTCGGGACGCGCCGCCTGGCCTGCCGTCGCGTCCGCCATCGCGTTCCCCCGGGACTCGGGAGCGACTATGGAACCCGCCAGGGGACGCGCCTAGCCTTTGCGACACTGGCTTGACACCTCGGGCGGGTCGCGTAGCGTCCGACTCAAGCTACGGGTGTAAGATGTCGAAGATCTCGGGCGCTGAGAGCCACATCATGGAAGCCCTCTGGACCCGGGGGCCGCTGACCGCCGAGGAGATCGTGCAGACGGTCGGCCCGGCCCAGGACTGGGGCGAGGCGACGGTGAAGACCCTGATCAACCGGCTCCTGAAAAAGAAGGCGCTGAAATCCGAACGCGCCGGCGGCCGTGCGCTCTACCACCCGCTGGTCACGCGCGAAGAGTATGTGACCGGCGAGAGCCAGGGCCTGCTGGACCGGCTGTTCGGCGGCCAGATCGCGCCGCTGGTGGCCCACTACGCCCGCCACCGCGCGCTGTCGGCCGACGAAGTGGCGCGCCTGAAGACCCTGATCGCCAAGCTCGAGGCGGACGATGAGTGATCCGCTGTATGTGGTGCTGGGCGGCTATCCGGCGGCGACCCTGGCCCTGGCGTTCCTGAAGGCGAACCTGGTCGCCGCCGTGGCGATCGCGGTGGTGAGCGTGGCGCGCGTCGCGGCCCGCCGGGCGTTCGGTCCGGCCGCCGCCTATCACCTGTGGGGCGCACCCCTCGTGGCGGCGCTTCTGGCCCTGCTGGTCGAGACCGCCCGGCCGCACGGCGACCCGTGGGTCTTCGGAATCAGCGGCGCAGTCCTCGCCGCCCTCGCGACCGTCTGGGCGCTGGGCGCCCTCGGCATAGCCGCCGTGTTCGCCGTGGCGCAGGCGCGGTTCCAGGCCGAGGTGCGGGCCGGTCGCGCGGGTCCCGCGGTGGTCGGCTTCATCTCGCCGCTAATCGTCATGCCGGCCGACGACGGCCGCTACACCGCCGAAGAGCGCGAACTGATCCGCGCCCACGAGCGCGAGCATGTGGCCCGCAAGGATCCGCGCGCCGCGGTCCTGGCGGCCCTGTTCCAGAGCCTGTGCTGGTTCAACCCGCTGGTCCACCTGGCCGCCCGCCTCATCCGCCTGGATCAGGAGCTGGCCTGCGATGCGGCGGTCGTCCGCAGCCGGCCGGCGGCGCGGGCGCTCTATGCGCGCACCCTGCTCAAGACCCAGCTCGCCGTCACGCCCCTGCCCTTCGGCTGCCGCTGGTCGCCGCGCGGGACGCACCCGCTGGAGGTGCGGATCCAGCAGCTCAAGCGCCGCGGCGTTCGGGGCCGGACCCGGGGTGACGGCCACGGCGTCGTCGCCGCGTCGGTGCACGCCATCCGCCCCTGACGGGCGCGCGGACCTTCGCCATAAATCCGCCCTCGCCGCCGCGCTCGCTACTCGGGCCGAACCCGGTTGACAGTCAGGTTTACGTGCGTAATCTCGCGAGAAGGCTACGAGTGTAAGATGTCGAAGATTTCCGGCGCCGAAAGCCAGGTGATGGAAGCCCTCTGGGCCCGTGGACCGCTGACGGCCGAGGAGATCTTCCAGGCCGTGGGCCCGGCCCAGGACTGGGGCGAGGCGACGGTGAAGACGCTGATCAACCGGCTCCTGAAAAAGAAGGCCCTGAAGTCCGAGCGCGCGGGCGGGCGGGCGCTCTACAAACCCATCGTCACCCGCGAGGACTACGTCACCGGCGAAAGCCAGGGCCTGCTCGACCGGCTGTTCGGCGGCCAGGTGGCGCCGCTCGTCGCCCACTACGCCCGCCACCGCGACCTTTCCGCCGCCGAGGTCGCGCGCCTCAAGTCCCTGATCGCGGAGCTGGAAGCCGATGATGAGTGAGGTCCTGGCCGCCCTGCTGCGCGCGAACCTGGTGCTCGCCATCGGGGTGCTGGCGGTGCTCGCCCTGCGCCTTCCGGCCCGCCGCGCGTTCGGCCCCGAGGTCGCCTACGGGCTCTGGGCGGCGCCGCCGCTGGCCGCCCTCGCTTCGCTGCTGCCGGCCCGGGTCGAGGACGGGGCTCCGGAGGTTCACGCCCTGGCCGCCGCGGTGGCCGACTGGTCCGCGCCCGCCCTTATGGCGTGGGGCCTGGGCGGCCTGCTTGTGCTGGCGGGCATGGCCCGGGCGCAGGCGCGCTTCATGGACGAGGTGCGACGCGGCCGGGGTGGCCCGTCTGTGGTGGGCGTCATCGCCCCCCGCCTGGTGATGCCGGCCGACGACGGAACCTATACCGCCGAGGAGCGCGCCCTGATCCGCGCCCACGAGCGCGAGCACGTCGCCCGCTGCGACCCGAGGGCCAGCGCGGCGAGCGCGGCCTTGCAGGCGCTCTGCTGGTTCAACCCCCTGGTCCATCTCGCCGCCCACCTGATGCGGCTGGACCAGGAACTGGCCTGCGACGCGGCCGTCCTGCGCCGGCGGCCCGAGGACCGCGCCCTCTACGCCAGGACCCTGCTGAAGACCCAGCTCGCCGCCCAGCCCCTGCCCTTCGGCTGCTACTGGCCCGCCACCGGCCTGCATCCGCTGGAGGTGCGCGTCGGTCAGCTGCGCGTCACGCGTCGCCACGACGCCCTGATCGGCGCCGCCCTGGTCGGCCTTGCGGTGCTGAGCGCGGTGATCGCGGCCTGGCGCCTGCAGCCGCCGGCCCCGCGCCCGGGCGAGCTGGTCGAACTGTGGGAGCGTCACCAGCGCCAGCCGGTGACCTCGGTGATCCTGGTCAGCCTGCCGCCCAAGCCGCCCGCGGCAGCGCCCGGCTCCTGAATCCCGCCGCACAGCGGTTGAGGGCGAGCGCCCGCGCCTCTAGCCTGACACCGAACCATCAAGCGGGAGCGCACGTCATGCCGGAAGCCATACTCGAACCCGAGCTGCCGATCGTCGACCCGCACCATCACCTCTGGGATCGGCGCGCCTACGTGGCGGAGGCGAACGAGCATCCCTTCGTCGAGGCGATCCGGCCGGCTGCGGTCTACCTGCTGGACGAACTGATGGCCGACACAAAGAGCGGCCACAACGTGATCGCCACGGTCTTCGTGGAGTGCGGCGCCTTCTACAAGGCCGACGGCCCCGTGGAGCTGCGCCCCATCGGCGAGACCGAGTTCGTCAACGGCGTTGCGGCGATGAGCGCCAGCGGCCTCTACGGCGATTTCCGCGCCTGCGCCGGGATCGTGGGCCGCGCGGACCTTCTGCTGGGCGATGCGGTGGCGCCGGTTCTGGAGACCCACATCAAGTCAGGCGGCGGCCGTTTCCGCGGAATCCGCAACAGCGCCTCGTTCGACGCCGACAAGGACGTGCTGGGCCCGCTGAACCGGGTCGAGGCGGGCCTCTACCGCGACGCCACGTTCCGCGAGGGTTTCAAGCGGCTGGCCCCGCTGGGCCTTTCGTTCGACGCCTGGCTCCTGGAGCCGCAGCTTCCCGACGTGATCGACCTGGCGCGGGCGTTCCCGGACACCACCATCGTGCTGGACCACGTCGGCACGCCGCTGGGCCGGGCCAGCTACGCCGGCAAGCTGCCCGAGCGCTTTCCCGGCTGGAAAGCCAACATCCAGGAACTGGCCAAGTCGCCGAACGTGGTGGTGAAGCTGGGGGGCCTGGCCATGGCCTTCTGCAACTTCCCCTCGTTCCTGGCCGAGCCGCGGGCGCCGTCGGAACAGCTGGCCCGCGAATGGGGCCCCTATATCGAGACCTGCATCGAAGCCTTCGGGCCCGACCGCTGCATGTTCGAGAGCAACTTCCCGGTGGACATGGGCAGCTGCAGCTACGCCACCCTGTGGAACGCCTTCAAGCACATCGCCAAAGGCGCCTCAGCGGCCGAAAAGACGGCCCTGTTCTCCGGCACGGCGAAGAAGGTCTACCGGCTGGAGCTCTAGTCCCTCCCCTTCATGGGGAGGGTGGATGCGAGTGAAACGAGGAGACGGGTGGGGATCTCACGTTCAAGCCCGGAGCTTGATCCTGGCCACCCCACCCTGACGACGTCGTCGTCTGTCCCGCCCCATTAAGGGAGGGAAAGCTAAGGCTTGTTCGTGCTCCACTTGGGCGGCGGGGCGACGTAGGCTCCGAAGGCGTCCAGCACCTGTGGGGTCGTCTCCGCATAGACCAGCATGTCGACATAGGCCTGGCCGATGAAGCCGTTGTCGGCCATCTGCTGGATCGTCTGGCGCATGAGGTCGTAGTAGCCGGCGACGTTCACGAACCCGCACGGCTTGGCGTGGATGCCGAGCAGCGCCCAGGTCCATTGTTCGAAGATTTCCTCGAACGTGCCGGGGCCGCCGGGCAGGCAGAGGAACCCGTCGGCCAGCTCCGACATGGCCAATTTGCGCTCATGCATCGACCGCACGACGTGCAGTTCCGTGAGGCCCTTGTGGGCGATTTCCTGGTTGACGAGGTCCTCGGGCATCACCCCGACGACCCGGCCGCCGGCGGCCAGGGCCGCGTCGGCCACCGCGCCCATCAGGCCGACTTTTCCTCCGCCATATACGAGGGTTAGCCCGGCCTTCGCGATCTCCGTCCCGCCCCGGATGGCCTCCTCCAGGAACCGCGGATTGGTTCCGGCGGACGAGCCGCAATAGACGCAGATGCTCTTCAAGAGGGGCCTCGGCAGCGGTGTGGCGAAGGGGGCGCTGCTTAGTCCGAATACCGGCGTGTGTCACGACGGCTGGTCTTGGGGAAAATCCGCCGCTACAACTTGTAGCACGGCTCATCAGGGCGATTAGCCGGGCGCCGCTTCATGGGCGGCGTAGGACTTATCTCTGTAGGTTGCGACGATATGGCGAGCGGCACGGTAAAGTGGTTCAACACGGCGAAGGGTTTTGGTTTCGTCCAACCCGACGACGGCGGTTCGGACGTTTTCATCCACATCTCGGCCCTGAATCAGGCCGGGCTCGACAGCCTCGATGAAGGCGACAAGGTCGAGTACGAACTCGAGCAGGACCGCCGGTCCGGCAAGCTGGCGGCGACCCAGATCGTCGTGACGGAAAAGGGCGCGCCCCAACCCCGTCGTGCGGGCGGCGGCGGCGGCTTCGGCGGCGGTGACCGCGGCGGCTACGGCGACCGTGGCGGCTACGGCGGCGGCGGCGGCGGCTACGGCGGCGGTCGTGACCGCGGCTTCGGCGGCGGTGGCGGCGGCGGCGGCGGCGATCGTCCGCGCGGCGTCGTGTCGGGCTCCGGCACCGGCGAGGTGAAGTGGTTCAACCCCACCAAGGGCTTCGGCTTCATCAAGCCGGAAGGCGGCGGCCAGGACATCTTCGTCCACATCTCCGCGGTCGAGCAGGCGGGCCTCTCCGGCCTGAACGAGGGCCAGCGGGTCAATTTCGACCTCGAACAGGACCGTCGCAGCGGCAAGACCTCCGCGACCAACCTGAAGGTCAGCGGCTAAGACACTCCGGCGGGCCCATCCTTGCGATGGGCCCCCATTCCGGGCCGCGCTGAACCTGCGGGCCCGCAACGCGTTGAAAACGCTCACGTCGAGGAAGTCCTCGTGGAGCGTTGCGAAATGCGTGACCTATTGAGCCTCGCCATCTGTAGCGCGGTCGCCCTCCCGGGCGCCGCGCGTGCGCAGGACGTTCCCCAACCCACCACGATCCCATCGGCCAGCCCGGCATCCGCCGCGCCGGCCCTGGCGCCCCTGCCCACGGTCGCGCCGACGCGGGCCGCGCCACCCCCGGCCGCCGCCGCCCCGCCGCCGCCGCCGGTGCAGGACGCCGTCGAGCCCACCCCGCCGACCGAGCCTACCAAGGTCGCGCCGGTGATCGTGGCGAAGGAGGAGAAGGACGGCCTCGGCGACAAGCTCGGAACGATCGCCGGGGGCGTGGCCGGCGGCGCGGCGGGGGCCGCCGTCGCCGGACCTGTCGGCAAGTTCGCCGGCGGCTTCCTCGGCAAGAAGCTGGTGAAGGGCCTGTTCGGCGACGACAAGGACAAGGTCCCCGAGATCACCGTGGTCGAGGTCCCGCCCTCCGCCGAGACCGCCGCCAAGGCCGCCGTGGCCGAGCCGGCCACCGCCCCGCCGCTGACGGAGACCGCGTCGGCCGCAGCCCCGTCCTAGGGCTGGACGGGCGAGCGCCGCGCCACCCCGCCGCCGGGCAGCTTCGCCACATAGGGGCCGAAGCGGACGTCGGGGACCATGTAGTCCGTCGAGACGTACTGCGCGCCCGAGGCGAAGGCCGCCGCCTGCCGCTCAGTGTCGTTGGCCCGCGCCTCCCGGGTGTCCGCATCGGCGCGGGTGCGGACGATGATCCCGGCCTTCACCGCCGCCGCGATCCGGGCGGACTGCGCCTGAGGCTCGTTCAGGGTGATGTAGCCGGCGGCGGGCGAGGTCTCGTCGGTGTTCACGAAGGCGACCCGTCCCTCCAGCACCTTGCGCGCGCCACGGTAGAGGGCGACCTGCTCCGGAGGACAGTCGAGGGCGAACATGACCCGGCCGCGCGCCGCCTTCAGCGTGGGCCAGCCGCCCGCCGCCGCCGCCTCGCGCAGGCTCGCCCGCCGGCCCTGGACCTGGTCCGGCGTGATCAGCGCCGCTTCTGGGAAGACCGCACGGATCTCGGCGTCGATCCGGTCCATCGCCTGGGCGTCGAAGGGCGGCGCCACGGTCGCGCCGGGCAGCGAGAGACCGCCTTCCTTCAGGTTCAGCAGGATCAGCAGCGGCACGTGGTCCGGGTGGGCCTTCGACCAGTCGCGGATGTCCTTCAGGCACTGGGCGAACAGGGGGCAGACCGAGCGATAGTCCACCGACGCCTCGTGCAGCACCTTCAGCCCCGGCTGCTTCAGCGGCGCGAAGTCGTAGGGGACCGCCGCCTTGCCGGCCATCCGGAAGCCCAGGGGCGCGGCGTAGAGGCCCGGCGCGGGGTCGTAGGCGAGGTCGATCTCGAGCTGGCGCGCCCCGGCGTCGAGCTGGGCCTTGAGCGGCGGGTGGCTGTAGTCGATGCCGTCCGCCTCGCGCGGGTTCGCGGCGCGGATCGTGGCGAGCTCGTTCGGCGCGATCGCCATCTTGTAGCTGTTGTGGGTGCCGATCGCCTGCAGGGCGTTCATCGGCAGGGCGTCGACGGCGGCCTGCGTGCAGCCGGGCGCGCCCGAGGGCGTCTCCAGGTCGCAGGCGGCGGAGACGGCGGCGGCGGCGGCGGCGAGCAGGGCGGCGATCATGACCTCGTCCTAGCCTCGAAAGCGCGACAGCCGGATGACGCTCAGATCCACGGGATGACCTCCGGTTCGGCGGGAAAGCTGCCCGCGATTATCGGCGGCAGCCGGTGCGGAAGGCCCGGCGGGAAGACCCTGTCCGGCGTCATGTGCAGCTCGCCCAGGGTCCACCAGCGGATGTCGTCGATGAGCTCCCGCTCGATGGCGTTCCAGCCGTCGCGGACGGGGTCGCCGCCGTCGCAGCGCGCCACGATGTAGCATTCCTTCAGGAGCGTCGGCTCGGGCAGGCGCATCACGCCTTCCCGCACCCAGACCACCGGCCCCAGGACGAAGTCTGCGATCCCCGTCTCCTCGCGGATCTCCCGCGCCGCGGCCTCGATGAAGGTCTCGCCGGGCTCCACCCCGCCGCCGACGGTGAACCAGGCGCCAGGCCGGTCCGGCGCGCTGGGCAGGCGGCCCTTCATCAAAAGGATCCGGTCCTGGGCGTCGAACAGAAGCACGCGCGCCGTCGGACGTTCCGGTTGTGTGCGACTCAACTTTTCCGTCATGCTCATGGCGCCGCTGTCGAAGACTTAAGCACTTTCCCCAATCGTCGGCGGCGTCGAAACCACTGGAACCATCGCATGTCGGACGATGACTCCACCAGCAGGCGGGATTTGATCGCCCGTGTCGCCACGCTGGAGTTGCTTGTAACGGACCTGATCGACGCCCTGTGGCAGGTCGATCCGCGGGGCATGGACCGTCTGGCCGAGGAGGCCGGCCGGGACGTCGACGCACAGCAGGCCCGTCCCGCCCTTCCGGTCGGGCCGCAGGAGCGGGAGCGGCTCTATTCCGTGCTGGAGACCCGCAGGCGGATGCTCCGCCGGAACAAGGCCGACGCCTGAGGCTCGGAAAAGATCAGCGCATACGGGATCTTAAGGCGCTGGCTCCTAGCCTTTGGCAGGGAGAAGAATCAGCCTTGCCATCCGCACATCGGTTTCTGGGTTTCGGCTTCGCCGCCGCCGATCTCCTGCTTGAGGTCCGCGCGGACGGGCAGGTGAGTTTCGCCCTGGGCGCCGGCGAGGCGGTGCTGGGCGTCCAGGACCGCGCCCTTGCGGGCCGCCCTTGGCAGAGCCTGTTCGATCCCGAGGATCATTCCATGGTCGAGGCCCTGTTCGCCGGCCTTGGGGACGGAACCCGGGCCGGTCCGGTGGTGCTGAAGGTCGCGGGCAAGGCCGCCGGCCACGCCAGCCTCACCGCCATCCGCTTGCCGCAGAACAACGGCGCGATCTCCTGCGCCCTCGCCCGCGCCGGCAGCCGCGGCGCCTCGGGCCTGCAAGGCCGTGAGACGTTCGAGGCGCGCGCCGCCGAGCTGATGGCGGGCGCATCGCAGGAGCTGGAGCTCGCCTTCGTGGAGCTGGCGGGCCTCTCGGGCGCCGCCGCGGCCGCCCAGGATCCCAACCGGTTCCAGTCGCTGGTGGCGGGGGCCTTGCGCGCCCAGGCCTATCGCGGCGAGGCGGCCACCCAGGTGGGGCCCGACCGCTTCGCCCTGGTGCGCGGTCGCGACGAGCCGGCCGACGCCGTCGCCCAGCGGATCGCGCGGGTCCTGACTGAGGCCGGCGCGGGCGGGCTGCAGGCCACGGCCGCCGCCGTGCCCATGACGGGTGTCGAGACCCGGAAATCCACGGTCCAGGCCCTGCGCTACGCCCTGAACCTCGTGCTTAAGGACGGCCTGGCCCACGCCCTGCCTGGCGACCTTTCGCAAGCCCTGGACGCGGCGATGCGCACGACGCTCAGCAACGCCGGCGCCTTGGGCGCGGCGATCAAGCACCGTCGTTTCACCCTCGCCTACCAGCCGGTGGTGTCGCTGGAGAGCGGCGATCTGCACCACCACGAGGTGCTGGTCCGGTTCGGCTCGAATGGCAGCCCCTTCCCGACCATCCGCATGGCCGAGGAGATGGACCTGATCGAGCCGCTCGACATGGCGATACTGGAGGAGACGCTGCAGGCGCTGCAGCGTGACCCGGCGCTGGTCCTCGCCGTCAACGTCTCCGGCCGCAGCCTGATGCGCGACAGCTACGTAGAGGCCGCGCTCGACCTGCTGAAGAGCCGACCCTGGGCCCACGGCCGGCTCATGTTCGAGCTCACCGAGAGCGCCGCGGTGGAGGACCTCGCCGCGGCGGACCGGCGCCTGCAGGACCTGCGCGCGGCCGGGTGCGAGGTGTGCCTCGACGACTTCGGCGCCGGCGCCGCCTCCCTGGCCTATCTGCAGCAACTTACCCTGGACCTGGTGAAGATCGACGGGCGCTACATCCGCGATCTGGCGCATGGCGGCCGAGAAGCCACCTTCGTCAAGCACCTCGTCAACATGTGCGCCGAGCTCAAGGTCCGCACCCTGGCGGAAATGGTCGAGACCCCCGAGGCGGAGGACGCCGTCCGACGGGCTGGGGTCCACTATGCCCAGGGCTGGCTCTACGGTCGCGCGCGCGAGGCGCCGGCCAACGACGTCTCCATCGGCGCCCGGGGACGCGCCCGGGCCGGGGCGCTCGCGATCCGCTCGGCGCTGGACCGCTAGGCGGCCTCACGACTTCTTGAGGCGCGCCCCGCAAAACTCCGGGCGTAGGGTCTTCCCGTAAGGGCGGCGTCGGCTGGCCTGTACCGGTCCGCGACCGCTCATAACCGCGCGCAAGGGCGCCACGACCTCCCGCATGGCGGGCGCCCTCGGCGCCTTCGGTGATGGGAGAACGCGACCATGGCAATCCGAGATACGGGGTCGGTTCGGGCGCTTGCGCTCGTCGGCCCCACGAGCGCCGGCAAGACCGCCCTGATGGAGGCCCTGCTGGAAGCCGCGACCGGCCAGGCCGTCCGCCCCGGCGAGGTGGGCGACTCGAGCCCCGAGGCCAAGGCCCGCGGCCATTCCGTCGAACTGAACCTCGCCGGCTTCGATTTCATGGGCGACCGCTATGTGGTTGTCGACTGCCCCGGATCCCTGGAATTCTGCTGCGAGATCGACAAGGCCCTGCCGGCCGTCGACCTCGCCATCGTGGTCGCCGAGCCCGATCCGGCCAAGGCGATCCTGCTGCAGCCCACCCTGCGCGAGCTGGAGCGCCTGGGCATCCCCCACGCCCTTTTCATCAACAAGATGGACCAGGCCCACGGGACCCTGAACGAGCTGCTGGAGGCCCTGGCGCCCGTCTCGTCGGCGCCGCTGGTGGCCCGCCAGATCCCGACCTGGAACGGCGACAAGGTCAGCGGCTACATCGACCTGGCTCTGGAGCGCTGCTTCGTCTACCGGCCGGGCAAGCCCAGCGAACTCGCCGAAATCCCCGCCGACCTCCGCCAGGAGGAGACGGACGCCCGGTTCCACATGCTGGAACAGATCGCCGACTTCGACGACGAGCTGCTGGAACAGCTCCTGACCGACGTCCAGCCCAGCCGCGACGCGGTCTTCACCGACCTGGTGCGGGAGATGAACGACGGGCTGATCGTTCCGGTCTTCTTCGGCTCGGCCCAGAACGGCTTCGGCATCCGCCGGCTGCTGAAGGCGCTCCGCCACGAGACCCCGCCCGTCGGCAAGGCCGCCCAGCGGCTGGGGATCACGGAGGGCGCCTACGTCCTGAAGGCGGCCTATGCCGGGCAGTCCGGCAAGCTGGCCTATGCGCGGGTGTTCGGCGGCAAGCTGGCCGACGGGGCCGAGTTCGTCATGGCGGACGGCTCCAAGAGCCGCGCCGGCGGCCTCTCCCAGGTCCAGGGCTCGGCGCTGAAGAAGATCGCCGAGGCGCCGCTGGGCGACATCTGCGCCATCGGCAAGGTGGAGCAGGCGGCCGCCGGACAGATCCTGTCCACCACCGGCCAGCCCCAGGTCCCCAAGGCCGAGGCCCGGCCGCGGCGGCCCCTGTTCTCGGTCGCCCTCATGGCCAAGAACCGCAACGACGACGTCCGGCTGTCGGGCTCCCTGGGCAAGCTGGTCGAGGAGGATCCGGGCCTGTCCCTCACCCACGACCCCGAACAGCGCCAGATCCTGCTGTCCGGCCAGGGCGAGGGCCACGTGCGCCTGGCGCTGGAGCGGCTGAAGCGCCGCTATGGCGTCGAGATCGACACCCTGCAGCCCAAGACGCCCTACCGCGAGACCATCGCCCGGGCGGCGACTCAGCGGGCGCGGCACAAGAAGCAGTCCGGCGGCCACGGCCAGTTCGCCGACGTGACCATCGAGGTGAAGCCCCTGCCCCGCGGCTCCGGCTTCGTCTTCCAGTCCAAGGTCGTCGGCGGCGCCGTGCCCCGGCAATGGATCCCCGCGGTGGAGACCGGCGTGCGCGACGGCCTGGCCAAGGGGCCCCTGGGCTTCCCGGTCACCGACCTGGAAGTGACCCTCACAGACGGCATGACCCACAGCGTCGATTCCTCGGAAATGGCCTTCCGCACGGCCGGACGGCTGGCCATCGAGGACGCCCTGAAGGCCGTGGGCTCCATCCTGCTGGAGCCGATCGAGAAGCTGACGGTCTATTCGCCCTCGCCCAGCGCCAGCCACGTCACCTCTGCGCTCACGGCCCGGCGCGGCCAGATCCTGGGCCTCAGCCCCCGCGAGGACTGGCGAGGCTGGGAGCGGATCGAGGCCTACCTGCCGCAGAGCGAGCGGCAGGACCTGATCGCCGAATTGCGGGGCCTCACCCAGGGCCTGGGCGCCTTCGAGGCCGACTTCGACCACATGAGCGAACTGCACGGCCGCCTGGCCGAGGAGGCCGCGCAGGGGGCCAGGGCTTAGGCGCGCGTCGTTGCTCCCCCGTTGGGGAGCTGTCAGCGAAGCTGACTGAGGGGGCTTCCGCTCAAACCGATCG
>Ga0155080_146_pt1 | contig 44936 bp, 41 predicted proteins | sample RifCSPhighO2_01_FD_106048 | JGI IMG/M metagenome (GOLD analysis project Ga0155080, IMG submission 106048) | Phenylobacterium sp. RIFCSPHIGHO2_01_FULL_69_31 | reverse complement strand
CGTCTCGCCGCTGTGCGACGAGCCACCTCCCCCCTCCTCTTCGGGACGGGGGAGGAGCGGGAGATGCGGGCGCGAGCTTCCCCATCAGTCGGGCGCCAGGCGATAGCCGACGCCGCGGACGGTCTGGAGGTAGCGGGGCGCCTTCGGGTCGTCCTCGATCTTGCGGCGCAGGCGGGTGACCTGCACGTCCACAGCCCGCCCGGATGGATCCACGGATCCGCGTGCGAGCTCCAGCCGGTCTACCGGCTCATGCGGGGTGCGGGCGAGCTGGCGCAGCAGGGAGACCTCGGCCTCGGTCAGGCGCACGGGCTCGCCGGCGCAGGAGAGCTCGCCGCGATCGGCGTCGAACTGGCAGCGGCCCAGCGACAGCGCGCCGCCCGCGGGCTGGCGGTCGTTGGCGCGGCGCAGGATGGCCTCGATCCGCAGCAACAGCTCTTCGGGTTCGAACGGTTTTCCCAGATAGTCGTCGGCGCCCAGCTTCAGGCCCTCGATCCGGTCGCCCGACTCGGTCTTGGCGGTCAGCATCAGCACCGGCGTGCGCCCCGGCGTGCCCCGCTGCTCGCGCAGCCAGCGGGTCAGGGAAAAGCCGTCCTCGCCGGGCATCATCACGTCGAACACGGCCAGGTCGAAGTCGAGGGTGGCCAGGAGCCGGCGGGCCGGCGCGCCGCCGGCGGCAGCGGTCACGCGGAAGCCGGCGCGGGTCAGGTATTCCTTCAGCAGGTCGCGGATGCGGTCGTCGTCGTCGACGACCAGCAGGTGCCGGGCGCGGGGCGGGGCGTCCGAAAAGCTCATGGGCGTCCTCCGCCGGCGCCGGGGTTGCGCATCCTGCCGCCGGCCATGGCCGCGAGTATGGCGCGCGCGCCGGCCACGCCGTCCAGCCCGCCGATGCGGTAGGCGCGGGTGAGCTGGCTGCGCAGGCGTTCGCTGATGGCGCTCTCGAAGGCTTCCCCGCGGGGCGTCAGGGCGGCGGAGCGGCGGCGGCCGTCCACGTCGCCGGCCTGCTTCTCCACCAGGCCCTTGGCGGCGAGATCGACAAGGATGCGGCTGGCCGCCTGTTTCGACAGGCTGGTGAGGTGGGCCAGTTCCTGCACGCCGACGCCCGGCCGGCGGCGCAGCAGGAAGGCGGCGCGCCAGTGCGACCGGCCCAGGCCCAGGGCCTCGGCCTCCAGCCCCTGGTCAACCGCGGCCCAGAGCGAGGCCTCGGCCAGCAGCAGCAGCTCGAGCCCGGCGTCCAGCTCGTCCTCCCGCAGGATCAGGCGCGGATCGGCCGGCGCGCTCATGCCGCCGTCCCGGCGCACAGGCGGTCCAATTTGTTTGACGCGGGGCGGCCGGAGCGTTTCAAGAGGCGCACTGAAAAGGACGATGTTTCCCCATGGCTCTTGTTCCCTTCGACGACCGCGACGGCTGGATCTGGATGGACGGCGAATTCGTGCAGTGGCGCGACGCGAAGGTGCACGTCCTGACGCACGGCCTGCACTATGCATCGGCCGTGTTCGAGGGTGAGCGGATGTACGGGGGCGAGATCTTCGAGCTGACGGCGCATACGGAGCGGCTGTTCGAGTCCGCGAGGATTCTGGACTTCGAAATCCCGTTCACGGTGGCCCAGATCGACCAGGCCTGCAAGGACACCTGCGCCAAGAACGGCCTGACCGACGCCTATGTGCGGCCGATCGCCTGGCGCGGCTCCGAGATGATCGGCGTCTCGGCCCAGAACACCAAGATCCACGTGGCCATCGCCGTCTGGGAGTGGCCCAGCTACTTCTCGCCGGAGGAGAAGGCCAAGGGCATCCGCATGTGCTGGGCCAAGTACAAGCGCCCGAGCCCGGAGACCGAGCCGGTCCATGCGAAGGCGACCGGGCTCTACATGATCTGCACTATCTCCAAGCACGCCGCGGAGAAGGACGGCTTCACCGACGCCATGATGCTCGACTATCGCGGCTATGTGGCCGAGAGCACGGGCTCGAATGTCTTCTTCATCAAGGACGGCGCGATTCACACGCCCAAGCCCGACTGCTTCCTGAACGGCATCACCCGCCAGACGGTGATCAAGCTGGCCCGGGAGAAGGGCTTCGAGGTCATCGAACGCCACATCAAGCCGGAGGAGCTGTCGGGCTTTACCGAGTGCTTCGTGGTCGGCACGGCCGCGGAAGTGACGCCGGTCTCGCAGATCGGCGAGTACAGCTTCACGCCCGGCAACCTGTCGCTGAGCCTGATGGACGACTACGCCAAGCTGGTCCGCCGCGAGCTGGTCGCCGCCTAACCCTCGCCGCCCCCGACGCCGGTGCGCCGGGGGCGGGTGGGCCGGCTTAGTAACGGTAGCGCAGGAAGACGCCGAGGCTGCGCGGACGGTTCAACGTCAGCAGGTCGACGCCCAGGCTGTCGATGTTCGAGATCGACACCTTGTAGGTCTCGTCGAACAGGTTGCGCGCGAAGACCCCGGCCTCGATCGTCCCGTCGGGCGAGATCCAGGAGCCTTGCGCCCCGGCCACCCACACCGCGTCCTGCGACAGGCGCTCGGCGTTGGAATTGTCGAAGTAGATCTTCGAGGAGTAGGCCGCATCCACCGTCCCGCTCAGGCGGGCGCCCGAGGGCAGGGGGTGGCTGTAGGTGGCCGCCACGTTGAACGTGACCTTCGGCGACTGCGGCAGGCGATTGCCGGTGAAGTCCTGGCCTTCCGAGCTGTACTCGCCATAAGTCGCCTTCAGCAGCGACAGGCCGGCGTCGATCCGGAAGTTCTGGGTGACGCGGGCCGAGGCCTCGATCTCGGCGCCGTATACTTCCGAGCTCGCGGCGTTATCGAGCACCAGCACGGTCAGGCCGTTGCGCAGCGCCTGGGCGAAGACCTGCTGGTCCTGGTAGTCGTAGTAGAAGGCCGACATGTTCAGGCGCAGCCGGCGATCCAGCAGCTCGGACTTCAGGCCGACCTCGAAAGAGTCCAGCTTTTCGTTGTCGTATGGCTCGAGCTCTTCCGGCGTGGTCGCCAGGCCCCCGAAGAAGCCGCCGCTCTTGTAGCCGCGGTTGTAGGTCGCATACACGCTGGCGTCCTCGCTCAGCTCGTAGCGCAGGCCCAGGCGACCCGACCAGGCGGAGAAGGTCTTCTTCTGTTTGGAGGTCAGCAGCACGATCAGGCCGCCCTCGGCCTGGCTCTGGTAGTCGAAGCTCTTCTCGTCGGCGGAATAGCGCAGGCCGACGGTGGCGGTGAGCCGGTCGGTGAAGCTGTAGTCGGCCTGTCCGAACAGGGCGTAGCCCTTGGTCTTCTGGGTATAGGGATAGCTGAACGCCGCGACGCTGTCGGCCAGGCTGAAGCCGTCCGGGAACAGCGGGCGCAGGTCGCGGAGGACGTCCTGGGTGGAGGCGTCCTTGACCGTCTCATCCAAGTAGTAGGCGCCGACCACCCACTTCAGCGGCGAGTTGGCGGCATCGTTCGACTGGATCCGCAGTTCCTGGGTGAACTGGCGCTGGCGGGCCAGGTAGTTGATCTCCAGCATCTGGAAGGGGCTGGAGTCTGTGTTCTCGAAGGCGTTGCGGTGGGCCCAAGACCAGGCGGTCACCGAGACCAGCGAGACCGACCCCAGGTTCCAGGTCATGTTGGCCGAGGCGCCGAACAGGTCGATCTTGTCCTTGCCCTCCTGGTTGGCGTCGAGGGCGCGGTTGTCGCCATCGGTATCGACGTAGCCGAAGAGGTCGCCGCACTGGGCCGTGCCGTAGTAGGCGGGGGCGCAGAAGCCGCCCGGGCCGACCGCCGCGGCCGTCGCCGGGAACAGGGCGCGGTGCTGCGGCTGGGTCGCATCGCCCCGGTTCACGAAGCGGTTCACCTGGAACAGCGCCTCGAAGTCGGACGTAGGTGTATAGAGGGCCGACAGGCGCACCGCCCAGTAGTCGGTGTCGTTCACGTCGTGGCCGGTGACGCGGTTGTAGGTGTAGCCGTCGTCCTTCACGTACTGGGCTGCGGCGCGGACCGCGAGCTTCTCGGCGATGACCGGGCCGCCGACGGCGCCGTTCAGGTTGATGGCGTTGTAGGTCGCGTATTCGGCCGAGGCTTCGGCGGCGAACGACTGCGTCGGGCGCTTGGTGGTGATGTTCACCGCCCCGCCGTTGGTGTTGCGGCCGTACAGGGTCCCCTGCGGCCCGCGCAGCACCTCGATCTGGCCGATGTCGTAGAAGCCGGCCATCTGGGCGAGGGGCGAACCCACATAGACGCCGTCCACATAGACGCCGACGCCGCTGGACGAGTTGGGGTTGAAGTCGCTGAGCCCCACGCCGCGGATGAAGATCTTCGGATTGGCGGCCGCGTCTCCGCTGCTGACGCGCAGGCCGGGCGCGAGGTTGTTCAGGCCGATGACGTTGGTCACGCCGCGTTCCTGCAGCGCCTGCCCCGACAGGGCGGTCACCGAGACCGGAACGTCCTGCAGGTTCTCCGAGCGCTTCTGGGCGGTGACGACGACTTCCTCGATCGTGCCGTCGCCGGAGTCCTGCGCCATCGCGCCGCCGGCCGAGAGGGCGAACGCAGCGCAGCTCACAAACAAAATCGATCTCATATTCATCCCCTCACGTGTCGATCGCGCGACCATTCTTATACGGTAGTAAAAACTATATAACGCAAGATGGCGCGGCTGCGCTGTGGCCTGCCCGCCTCACTTGCCCAAAATCGCGGCGCGTCGCGCGGACGAGGGGCGCCGGACGCCGCACGCGCCATAACCTCGCCCGGCGCTCGACCTTCGCCGGCCGGGACGATAATAAAAGCTACCTTTCCAGATCCGCCGCGAGGACGTCCCATGCTGGCCTGTTACACCGATCGCCTGAGTGTCCGTCCCGGAGAGCGGTTCGCGTTGCACGCCAGCGCCACGAGCAGCCCCTGCCGGCTGCGGATCGCGCGGGTGGGCGCCGAGCGGCGCGAGGTGTTCTCGCGGGATGGCCTGGCTATCGCGGAACAGCCGGTTCCGCCCCACGTGGACCGGGACGGCTGCGGCTGGCCCGCCACCCTGGAGGTGGAGGTCGGCGCCGACTGGAGATCCGGCTACTACGACATCGTCCTGACCGACGCATCCGGCGCCGAGGCGCATCACTTCGTCTGCGTGAAGGCGCCGGCAGGACAGGCCCGCTCCACGGCAGTGCTGGTCCTGGCCACCAACACCTACCATTCCTACAACTGGTGGGGCGGGGCGAACGCCTACTCGAACGTCACCGGCTTGATGAGCGGCACGGTCCCCTTCGCCCAGGCGATGGACGAGGCGATCGGGGTGCTGTCGACCCAGCGGCCCTTCGCACCCCTGATCGTGGCCCCGCCGGAGGGCGCGCCTCGCCTCGTGAACATGCGCAAGCGCGGGTTCGAGGAAAAGCCCTGGGCCAGCGACCACGCCTGGATGGTCGAGCACCGCGCCTCGCCGTACGACGGCTCGGCCGGCTTCCTGCACAAGTGGGAGCACGCGTTCGTCGCCTGGGCCGAGGCCGAGGGCTACGCGCTGGACTACGCGACCGACTACGACCTGGAGGTCGAGCCGGACCTGCTGGCCGGTTACCAGTCGGCCTTCTTCGTCGGGCACAGCGAGTACTGGTCGGGTGGCGAGCGCGACCAGGTGGAGCGGTTCGTCGACGCGGGCGGCCGCATCGCCATCCTGTCCGGCAACACCTGCTTCTGGAAGGTCCGCTGGGAGAACGACGGCAAGACCTACGTCTGCCACAAGTGGAAGGGCTTCGAGGCGGAGGACGTGCCCCCGGAGCAGGCGACGCACCTGTGGTCGCACCGCGCCTTCGCGCGACCCGAGGCCGAACTGACCGGCCTCAGCTTCGTCTTCGCCGGCTATCACCGGCTGGGCATGTGCGTGGCGCGGGGGCAGGGCGGCTTCACGGTCTATGACGACCGGCACTGGGCCCTGGAGGGCTCGGACCTCTTCTATGGCGACGTGATCGGGGGCGACCTGCCGCTGATCGGCTACGAGAGCGACGGCTGCCGCTTCACCTTCGACGACGGCGGCCTGCCCCGCGCCGTGCCCATGCTGGGCGTGCCGGAGAACCTGGAGATCATCGGCTTCGCCCCCTGCGCCTTCGGGGAAGAGGCGGGCCGGGGCTACAACCCGATCATCCCGCCCGAGAAGCTGGACGTCATCGCCGACGTGATCTTCGGCGAGAGCAGCGCCGAGGCCCAAGCCAAGGTGCTGCGGGGCCATGCGGTCCTGGCCAGCTTCAAGCGCGGCGAGGGCGAGGTCTTCAACACCGGCACCACCGAATGGGCGCATGGCCTGGCCGCGCGAGACCCGTTCGTGCAGGTGATCACCCACAACGTCATGCGCCGCTTCGGCGTCAGCCGGCCGGGCGCGCCCGCCTGAGCGGGCGCCTCCGCGCTCAGGCCTCCAGCATCTGGTGCATGAAGGCCAGCTTCGTCGGCGCCTCCAGCGGGCCGGCGGCCTTCAGCAGTTTGAAGGCGTCGTCGGCGGCCTCCAGGCTGAAGTCGATGTTGGCCTCGGTCATGGCGGCGCAGATGAACATGTTGTGCCAGGGGTGGAAGTAGACGCCGCGCTTGATCAGCGCCTGGTTCCAGAAATAGCCCTTCGCCAGGGTCGGGTCGTCGTCGACCATGATCAGCGGCATCTCGGCCGGCCCGGTCTGGCGCAGGGCGAAACCGTGGCGGCCGGCGACCTCGTCCAGGCCCCAACGCAGGCGCTGGCCCAGCGCCTGGGTGCGCTCCAGGTAGTCGGTCTCGCGGATCAGCTTCAGCGTCGCGAGCGAAGCGGCCATGGGCGCCGTGGAGAACCAGTACGAGCCGGTGACGTAGATCGTCCCTGCCGCCATGCGGCAGACGTCGGCGCCCAAGAGGGCCGAGATCGGATGGCCGTTGGCGATCGCCTTGCCCCAGCTGGACAGGTCGGGCTTCACCCCCACCAGCGACCAGCTGCAGTCGCGAGCCAGGCGGAAGCCGGCCCGGACGTCGTCGACGATCAGCAGGGCGCCGCGCTCGTCGCAGAGCTCGCGCGCCCGGCGGGCGTATTCGACGGTCGGCGATTCCTGATCCACGAAGGTGTCGTGCTTGATCGGCGAGGCGAAGATCGCCGCCAGGTCGTCCCCGGCCTCGCGGACGGCGGCCTCCAGGCTCTCGACGTCGTTGTAATCGTAGAAGATCTGATTGGCGCGATCCGAGGGCGTCACGCCCTTCTTCAACGGCGTGCACCAAGGCGCCGCGCCGTGATAGGCGCCGCGCGCCAGGACGATGGTCTTCCGCCCCGTGTGGTTGCGGGCCACCATCATGGCCATGGTCGTGGCGTCCGTCCCGTTCTTGCAGAACATGGCCCAGTCGGCGTGGCTAACCTGAGCGACCATAGCCTCGGCCAGCTCGACCATCGCCTCGCCGGGGCCGGTCATGGTGTCGCCGGCGCGCATCCGCTCAGAGTAGGCGGCGTCGATGACGTCGTTACCGTAGCCGAACAGGTTCGGACCGTACCCGCACATGAAGTCCACGTACCGGTTGCCGTCCACGTCCCAGAGGTAGGCGCCCTCGGCGCGCTGGAAGAACTGGGGATAATCGTCGGGCAGCAGCATCACCGACTGGTGGCCGTACATCCCCATCGGGATGACGGCCTGGGCGCGTTCGGAAAGGACTTTATTCCGGCTGTTCGACCAGGTCATGCTTGCGGCCCCAAAAAGATAGTTTTGACTACCTTATCGTCTCGCAGCTAATAATCAACTCAAGTCGGGAGGACGCCATGGGCACAGGACTGGTCTGCATCGGGCTGACGACCCTGGACGTCGTCGCAAGGCCCATCGACGCCCTGCCGCAGGGCGAGGGCACGACCCTGATCCAGGGGATCGGCATCGCGCCCGCCGGCACCGCGGCCGGCGCCGCCATGGTGGCCGCACGCCTGGGCCTTCCGACCCGGCTCGCGGGTTCGGTGGGCGGCGACCTGACGGGCCGCTTCGTGCGCATGGCGCTGGAAGAAGAGGGCGTCGGCACGGACCTGCTGGAGACGATCCCCGGGATGCCGACCTCCACCACCGTGCTTGCGGTGGATTCGAAGGGGCGGCGGCCAAACTTCCACGCTCTGGGCGCCGGGATGTTCGCGCCGACGGGCGAGGCGGTTCGGGCGGCCGCGGCAAGCGCCGCCTTCCTGCACTACGGCGGGATCGGCGGGCCGAAGCTGGACGGCGGGCCCGGCGCCGCGGTGGTCGAAGCCGCCAAGGCCGGGGGCGCGGTGGTGACCTGCGACCTGATCTCGCCCCAGCCGACCGCCTTGGCGGAGCTGGAGCGCCTCCTGCCCAATGTGGACTACTTCATGCCCAGCGTGGCCGAAGCCTTTGCCCTCTCGGGGGCGACGGACATGGCCGCGGCGGCCGACTTCTTCCTCGCCCGCGGCGCCGGGGCGGTGCTGATGAAGAACGGCGGGAACGGCTCGTACGTCGCGCTAGGGGCCGAGCGGACGCGCCTGGGCGCCTACGACATCACGCCCGTGGACACCACCAGCTGCGGCGACTCGTACTGCGCGGGCTTCATCGTGGGCCTCAGCCGGGGCCTGCCGCCGCTGGAGGCCGCCCGGTTCGCCACCGCGGTCGCCGCGCTGGTGGCGCAAGGGCTGGCCACGCTGGGCCGACTCGAAAGCTATGATGGCGTGCTGAAGGCCATGGGCGAGATGACGCTGAAGGAGCCCGCGTGATGGCGGCCGACGACGAGACCCGCCTGCGGGGCCGGATGGTCGAGGTGATGCGAGCGATGGAGGCGCGCGGCCTCAACCGCGGCACCTCCGGCAACGTGTCCGCGCGACTGGGCGACGGAATGCTGGTCAGCCCCAGCGGTGTGCCGCCCGAGCGGCTGACGCCCGACGCGATGGTTTTTATCGGTGCGGACGACAGCGTGGCGCCGGGACAGCTCAAGCCCTCCAGCGAGTGGCGGATGCACATGCAGATCCTGCGGCGGCGGCCGGACGTAGGCGGGGTGGTCCACTGCCACTCGCGCCATGCGACCATCCTGGCCTGCGCGGGGCGGGAGATCCCGGCGGTCCACTACATGGTCGGGGTCAGCGGCGGGGCCACCGTGCCGGTGGCGCCCTACGCCACCTTCGGTTCGGCCGAGCTGGCCGACGCCGTGGTGGACGCGCTGCAGGGCCGCTACGCCGCGCTGATGGCCAACCACGGCCAGATCACGGTGGCGCCCAGCCTGACCGCGGCGCTGCTGATCGCCGAGGAGATCGAGGAACAGGCGGCGGTCTATTGGGGCTGCCTGGCCATCGGCGGGCCCAACCTGCTGTCGGACGGGCAGATGGACGAGATCCTGACCCGCTTCAAATCCTACGGCCAGACCCGGTGAACGCCCTGCCGACGCGGGCCGGCGTGGCGCTGCAGTACATCGGCGTCGTCGCTCTGCTGATCGCGGGATTGCAGCCGGTGATCCTGGGCGGCCTGGCCGGAGCTGGGCGGCTCACCGTCCCGCAGATCGGGGTGGCCGCGACGGCGGAACTGCTGGCGCTCGGCCTGGCCTGCGGGATCGCCGCGGCGCTCCTGAAGCCGTCGGCGATGCGGATCAAGCTGGCCGCCGCCTGCGTGGGGCACGCCCTGTGCAACCTCGGCAGCCTCTGGGTCTCGGGCGGCGAACTGATCGCGCTGCGCAGCCTGACGGGCGTCTTCGCCGGGATCATGCTGTGGGCCACCATCGGGATGATCGCCCGTTCCACCCACCCGGAGCGGCAGGCCGGCATCTTCGTCACCGTGCAGACGCTGGCCCAGCTCCTGCTGGCCGCGGTCCTGCCGCGGACGGTGATGGTCGAGGGCGGCGTCAACGCTGCGCTGGCCTGCCTGGCCGCCATCTCGCTGACGGCGGCCGTCGCGGCCGTCTGGGCGCCGCCGGCCTTGAGGCCGTTGCCGAAGGCCGAGACCGCGGGCGCCGGTTCGCTGACGCCCCTGGCCTGGGCGGGCCTGGCGGCCGTCTTCCTCTACATGGCCTTCATCGTGGCGATCTGGGTCTATCTGGAGCCCCTGGCGCTGCGGGTCGGGCTGACCGCGGCTGAGGCGCAGGGCGCCGTGGCGGCGGCCCTGGCGATGCAGGTGCTGGGCGGGGCCGCCGCCACCTTCCTGGGCGGACGGCCGTCGCCCCCTGCGGTGCTGATCGGGGCTGGGCTGATCAACCTCGGCCTGCTGGCGGGGCTGGCCGCCTCGCCGACGGCCACGGCCTTCATGGGACTGGTGGCTGCGTTCGGTTTCCTGTGGCTGTTCGTCCTGCCGTTCCACACCGCGCTGCTGATCCGGATCGATCCCACGCGCCATGCGGCCATGCAGCTCGGCGCCGCGCAGCTCCTGGGCAGCAGCGCCGGCCCGCTGGCGGCCTCGCTGCTCGTGGGCGACAGCGACGTGGCCGGCGCCATGCGCCTGGCGGGCATTTGTCTTGTCCTGGCGCTGGGCCTGATCGTGGTCGTCGCGGCCAGGCTTCGCCGTATCGGCAAGGCGCTGCCGGCGGCCTAACGCGCGGCGGCGTGCCGCTCGGCCAGCCGGTTGTAGTAGAGGGCCACCATCCAGCAGACCTCTTCGTTGACCCGGGCCTCGTCCTGCTCCGGCTCCTCCAGCACCATCTCGGTGGCGGCGTACATCAGTTCCGTGGAGAGCCGCGCCGCCCGGAACAGCTCATCCTGCGGGACCGTAGGAAAGCGCTGCCGGAGGTTCTCGCTGATCTGCAGGGCCACCCGGTCCCGGGAGGCGATCCGGATGTCGCGCAGCAGGGGAATCGCCCGCAGTGCGCGCATGATCCAGATTCCGCCGGGCATCTGCCGGGTGATCTCGTTCACCTGCTCCTGCATCCGGCGGTTCTTCTCCACCGCTTCGGCGAGGGAATCGGCCTCCAGGCCGCCGGCTTCCATCCAGGCCAGCACCGCCTCGTCCTGAGCCTCCATGAGCCGCCGGGCCAGCTCGCTGAGGATCGCGTACTTGTTGGGGAAATAGCGATAAAGCGCCGGCGGCGTCAGGCCGGCCCGCTCGCAGACGAGGTTCGTCGTCAGGCGCTCGAACCCGACTTCGGCCAGCAGCTCGCCCGCCGTGGACAGCACCGTCTCGAAGGTGTTCCGCGCCCGGCTCTGCGACGGCTTCAGCTTCGTGCCCAGGGGCACGGCGGCCGGGCCGTCGTCGTCTTTCCGCGCCTGCCTGCCCATGCCGTCCGGACCGTCCCCATTTCGCTGAAGCACACGCTAGCACAGGAACGCGGGTGGTTCGGCGGCCATGTGGGACGCGTAGCCTGCGCCGTGCGGCCTTTCGGCGCGTCTGCTGCAAGCCAAGCCGAGGGAACTGAAAGCACTACGAAAAATTCTGCCCCTTCAAGCGAGGCCTGCCCATCGACAAGGGTTATTCTTGCCGCTTAAAAGCCACGCGGCGCGCGCCCGGCCAGTCGGCGGGGCGGGCGTCGCCATGTGCCTGGGATACTGACGATGACGATGCGCCCGCCGGAGCGGCAAGGACTGTATGACCCACGCAACGAGCACGACGCCTGCGGCGTCGGCTTCGTGGCCAACATCAAGGGCCGCAAGTCGCACGAGGTGGTCCAGGCGGGGCTGCAGATCCTGGTCAACATCGACCATCGCGGCGCCGTGGGCGCCGATCCGCTGGTGGGCGACGGCGCGGGCTGCCTGATCCAGATTCCTGACCGTCTCTACCGGGACTGGGCCAAGGACGCAGGCGTCGACCTGCCGCCGGCCGGTGAATACGCCGTGGCCATGTGCTTCCTGCCCCAGGACGCCCTGGCGCGCTCGGCGGCCATGGAGCAGTTCGAGCACTTCCTGAAAGTCGAGAAGCAGCCCCTCTTGGGCTGGCGCGACGTGCCGGTGGACACCGCGGGCCTGGGCGAGGCGGTGCTGGCCTCCATGCCGATGATCCGCCAGGCCTTCGTCGGACGCGGGCCGAACGTGAAGGACCAGGACGGCCACGAGCGGAAGCTGCTGGCGGTCCGCAAGCAGTTCCAGAACCCGCTGGCCGAACTGGCCGCCAAGCGCGGCATCCCGGCCCTGACCCAGGTTTATCTGCCGTCGTTTTCCACGCGCACGGTGGTCTACAAGGGCCTGCTCCTGGCCCACCAGGTGGGCAGCTTCTACAAGGACCTGCAGGACGAGCGCTGCGAAACCGCGCTGTCGATGGTCCACCAGCGCTTCTCGACCAACACCTTCCCGTCGTGGAAGCTCGCGCACCCCTATCGGTTCATCGCCCACAACGGCGAGATCAACACCGTCCGCGGCAACGTGAACTGGATGAACGCGCGCCGGCGCACGCTGGAGAGCGACCTGCTGGGGCCCGACCTCAACAAGATGTGGCCGCTGATCCCGCACGGTCAGTCGGACACGGCCTGCCTGGACAACGCCCTGGAGTTGCTGGTCGCCGGCGGCATCCCGCTGGTCCAGGCCATGATGATGCTTATCCCGGAGGCCTGGGCCGGCAATCCGCTGATGGATGCCGAGCGGAAGGCCTTCTACGAGTACCACGCCGCGCTGATGGAGCCGTGGGACGGCCCGGCCGCGGTGGCCTTCACCGACGGCCGCCAGATCGGCGCCACTCTGGACCGCAACGGCCTGCGCCCCGCCCGTTTCGTCATCACCGACCAGGACCATGTGATCATGGCGTCTGAGGTCGGTGTCCTGGACGTGCCGGAGGAGCGGATCGTCCGCAAATGGCGCCTCCAGCCTGGCAAGATGCTGCTCATCGACATGGAAGAAGGGCGCATCATCGAGGACGCGGAGATCAAGAAGACGCTCGCCGCCGCCGCGCCCTACCAGGCCTGGCTGGCCGAGACCCAGTTCAAGCTGGAAGAACTGTCGCTGGACGCCGTCGCCGCCGAGCCCGCGCCCAACGATCCCGAGACCCTGCTCGATCGCCAGCAGGCCTTTGGCTACACCCAGGAGGACGTGCAGTTCTTCCTGGAGCCCATGGCCCGGGACGGGGACGATCCCATCGGCTCCATGGGCCACGACACGCCCATCGCCGTGCTCTCGTCGCGCTCGAAGCTGCTCTACGAGTACTTCAAGCAGAACTTCGCCCAGGTCACCAACCCGCCGATCGACCCGATCCGCGAGGAGCTGGTGATGAGCCTGGTCTCGATGATCGGGCCCAGGCCAAACCTGCTGGGCCGGCAGGCCGGCACGCACAAGCGCCTGGAGGTCGCCCAGCCGATCCTCACCGACGAGGACCTGGCCAAGATCCGCGCGGTCAACGAGCTGCTGGACGGCGCCTTCCGCACCGCGACCATCGACATCACCTGGCCGGCCGAAGAAGGCGCGGCGGGGCTGGAGGCGGCGCTGGACCGCGTCTGCCGCGAGGCGACCGAGAACGTGCTCGCCGACATGAACATCCTAATCCTGTCCGATCGGGCAGTGTCGGCCGACCGCATCCCGATCCCGGCGGCCCTGGCTACCGCGGCGGTGCACCACCACCTGATCCGCCAGGGGCTGCGCATGCAGACCGGTCTCGTCATCGAGACCGGCGAAGCGCGCGAGGTTCACCATTTCTGCGTGCTGGCGGGCTATGGCGCCGAGGCAGTGAACCCCTACCTGGCGTTCCAGACCCTTGAACAGATCCGCGTCCGCTCCGAGCTGTCGCTGTCCGCCTACGACGTGCGGAAGAACTACATCAAGGCGGTGGGCAAGGGCATCATGAAGGTGATGTCCAAGATGGGCATCTCCACCTACCAGTCCTACTGCGGCGCCCAGATCTTCGACGCCGTGGGCCTGTCGTCGGCGCTGGTCGACCGCTACTTTACCGGCACCGCCACCACCATCGAGGGCGTGGGCCTGGCCGAGGTGGCCGAAGAAACGGTCCGCCGCCACCGCGACGCCTTCGGCGACAGCCCGATCTACAAGTCGATGCTCGACGTGGGCGGTCAGTACGCTTGGCGCGTGCGCGGCGAGGCGCACGCCTGGACCCCGGAGTCGGTCTCAAAGCTGCAGCACGCCGTGCGCGGCAACCTGCCCGACGAGTACCGGGCCTTCGCCCGCTCGATCAACGAGCAGAGCGAGCGTCTGCTGACCCTCCGCGGCCTGATGCGGTTCAAGCCGGCCGAGACGGCGATCCCGCTGGACGACGTGGAGCCGGCGGCCGAGATCGTGAAGCGCTTCTCCACCGGCGCCATGAGCTTCGGCTCGATCAGCCGCGAGGCGCACACGACCCTGGCCATCGCCATGAACCGCATCGGTGGCCGCTCGAACACGGGCGAGGGCGGCGAGGAGCCGGACCGCTTCGTGCGCCTGCCCAACGGCGATTCCATGCGCTCGGCCATCAAGCAGGTGGCCTCGGGCCGCTTCGGCGTGACGACCGAGTACCTGGTCAACGCCGACGACATCCAGATCAAGATGGCCCAGGGCGCCAAGCCCGGCGAGGGCGGCCAGCTGCCCGGCCACAAGGTGGACCGCAACATCGCCCGGGTCCGGCACTCGACCCCCGGCGTGGGCCTGATCAGCCCGCCGCCGCACCACGATATCTATTCGATCGAGGACCTGGCCCAGCTCATCCACGACCTGAAGAACGTCAACGCCAAGGCCCGCCTCTCGGTGAAGCTGGTCTCGGAAGTGGGCGTCGGCACGGTGGCAGCGGGCGTGGCCAAGGCGCGCGCGGACCACGTGACCATCTCGGGCTTCGAGGGCGGCACGGGCGCCAGCCCCCTGACCTCGCTGACCCACGCCGGGTCGCCCTGGGAGATCGGCCTGGCCGAGACCCAGCAGACCCTGCTGCTGAACGGCCTGCGCACCCGGATCGCGGTGCAGGTGGACGGCGGCCTGCGGACCGGGCGCGACGTGGCCATCGGCGCCCTCCTGGGGGCGGACGAGTTCGGCTTCGCCACAGCGCCGCTGATCGCCGCCGGCTGCATCATGATGCGCAAGTGCCACCTGAACACCTGCCCGGTGGGCGTGGCGACCCAGGACCCGGTGCTGCGCGCGCGCTTCACCGGCCAGCCCGAGCATGTGATCAACTACTTCTTCTTCGTGGCCGAAGAGCTGCGGGAGATCATGGCCGAGATGGGCTTCCGGACGCTCAACGAGATGATCGGCCGGGTGGACCGCCTGGACATGCGTCCGGCCGTCGACAACTGGAAGGCCCAGGGCGTGGACCTCTCGCGTCTGCTGTACGCGGCGCCCGCCGAAGCCGCGAAGGGCCTCTGGAACACCGAGCGCCAGGACCACGGCCTGGACAAGGCTCTGGACCACCGGTTCATCGCCGACAGCCAGGCGGCGCTGGAGCGGGGCGAGCCGGTCCGCGGCGAGTACGCCGTGCGCAATGTGAACCGCACCGTGGGCGCCATGCTTTCGGGCGAGGTTGCCAAGCGCTACGGACACGCGGGCCTGCCGGAAGACACCATCGCCCTGACCCTGCGCGGGACGGCCGGCCAGAGCTTCGGCGCCTTCCTGGCCCGCGGCGTCAGCCTGACCCTGATCGGCGACGCCAACGACTACGTCGGCAAGGGCCTGTCCGGCGGCCGGGTGGTGGTGCGCCAGCCGGCGGAATCGCGCCGCGATCCCACCCGCAACATCGTGGTCGGCAATACCGTGCTCTACGGCGCCATCGCCGGTGAGGCCTATTTCGAGGGCGTTGCCGGCGAGCGGTTCGCCGTGCGCAACTCGGGCGCGGTGGCGGTGGTCGAAGGCGTGGGCGACCACGGCTGCGAATACATGACCGGCGGGGTCGTCGTCGTGCTGGGCGACACCGGCCGCAACTTCGCCGCTGGGATGAGTGGCGGCGTGGCCTATGTGTACGACCCGCTCCGCCGCTTCGATCCGCTCTGCAACAAGGCCATGGTCGACCTCGACGCGGTCGAGCTGGCCCGGGTGGAGGGGGACGACGTCCTGCGGCCGAGCCAGCGGGCGGTGTCGGTGGAGAACGCCGGCATGGGCGACCTGCTGCGCTTCGACGCCGAACGCCTGCGCATCCTGATCGAGCGCCATCACCTGCACACGGGCAGCCGGCGGGCGGCCGAGATCCTGGAGAACTGGGACCGGGCCCTGCCGTCGTTCGTGAAGGTGATGCCGAAGGACTTCCGCCGGGCGCTCACCGACATGGCCAAGGAACGCGACGCGGCCGCCGCCGTCGCCGCCGAATAATCCAGACTGCTAGGGAACGAAGATGGGCAAGCCGACCGGCTTTCTGGAAATCGACCGCCACGACCGCGGCTATGCGCCGGTCGCCGAACGCCTGAAGCACTGGAAGGAGTTCGTGGAACCCCTGCCGCAGGACGAGCTGCGCCAGCAGGCCTCGCGCTGCATGAGCTGCGGGATTCCGTTCTGTCACCAGGGCTGCCCGGTGAACAACCAGATCCCCGACTTCAACGAGCTGGTCTATCGCGACCAGTGGCGGGCGGCGCTGGACAACCTTTTGTCCACCAACAACTTCCCGGAGTTCACCGGCCGGATCTGCCCCGCTCCCTGCGAGGCCTCCTGCACCCTGAACATCCAGGACACCCCGGTCACGATCAAGTCGATCGAGTGCCAGATCATCGACCGCGGCTGGGAGGAGGGCTGGATCCGGCCTGAACCCTCGCCCCGCGGCACGGGCAAGCGGGTCGGCGTCGTGGGCTCCGGCCCCGCGGGCCTGGCCTGCGCCCAGCAGTTGGCCCGCGCCGGCCACGCCACGACGGTGTTCGAGAAGTCGGACCGGGTGGGCGGCCTGCTGCGCTACGGCATCCCCGACTTCAAGATGGAGAAGCACCTCATCGACCGCCGCGTCCGGCAGATGGAGGCCGAGGGGGTCATCTTCCGCACCAGCTTCGACGTGGGCGGCATGGTCTCGGTCCAGCGCCTGCTGGACGACTACGACGTCCTGGTGATGGCGTGCGGCGCCGAGGCGCCGCGCGACCTGCCCGTGCCGGGTCGCGATCTGGCGGGCGTCCATTTCGCCATGGAGTTCCTGGCCCAGCAGAACAAGCGCAACGCGGGCGATCCAGAGTCCATCGCCGCGCCCGACGGCACGATCGACGCCCGGGGCAAGCACGTGATCGTGATCGGCGGCGGCGATACCGGCTCGGACTGCATCGGCACCTCCAACCGCCAGGGCGCCGCCTCGGTGGTCCAGCTCGAGATCATGCCGATGCCGCCGGAGCGCGAGAACAAGACGCTCACCTGGCCGGATTGGCCGCTGAAGCTGCGGACCTCGTCCTCGCACCAGGAAGGCGCCGAGCGCGAGTTCGCCGTGGCCACGCGCCGCTTCATCGGCCAGGACGGCCAGGTCACCGCCATCGAGTGCGTGCGGCTGGAGTGGGTCGCCGGCGCCGACGGGCGGATGCAGATGCGCGAGGTCGCCGGCTCGGAATTCCAGTTGAAGGCGGACCTGGTGTTTCTGGCCATGGGCTTCGTCGGCCCGACGCAGGCCGGCGTCGTGGAGCAGAGCGGCGTCGACCTGGATCCCCGCGGCAATGTGCTGGCCGACACCAACGACTACCGGACCTCGCAGCCGAACATCTTCGCCTGCGGCGACGCCCGGCGCGGCCAGTCCCTGGTGGTCTGGGCGATCCGCGAGGGCCGCCAGTGCGCGCGTGCGGTGGACCAGCACCTGATGGGCGCCTCGGCGCTGCCGCGCTAGCGGAAGACGGCCAGGTAGGCGGTCGCCGGGCGGGCCGCCTCCAGCGTGGCCGTCTCGCCTGGCTCCAGCAGGAGGGCGTCGAAGCGCGCGAGGCTGATAGGCGGGCCGCCGGACACGGCCAGCAGGGGACCGCTGGCGGCGACCACCACCCGCTCCCCCGCGAAGGGGCGGAGCACGAGCGGTTGGTGGATCTCCAGCCGTTCGAGGGCGCCGGTCACATCGCCGCGTCGCGTCATCACGTTCAGATCCAGAACCGGCCCCTCAAGGAGGCGCCCCGTGGCCGCCGCATCGCCGGGAAAGGCGGCCGGCGGGCTGGCGGGCGAGAGGTCGAACGCGCCGCCGCCCGCGACCGAGAGCGCCAGCCGCCCCTCGATCACCGCGAGGATCCGGTCAACCTCGGGAAACAGCGAGAACGGCCCGTCGCTGCGGACCTCGGCCATGCTGACCCGCCAGCGGAAGTCGTCGAAGCCGGCGCCGGGCGGCGAGGCGGCGATCTCGCGCGTCACCCCGCCGCCGTTCTTCCAGGGCGCGGCGACGCGGAGGGCGGCGCGCAGGACCTGCATCAGCCCAGGATCCCGGGCAGGTCGAGATGCTTCTCGCGGGCGACCTTCAGGGCGATGTCGTAGCCGGCGTCCGCGTGGCGCATCACGCCGGTGGCCGGATCGTTCCACAGCACCCGGGCGATCCGCCTGGCCGCCGCCTCGGTGCCGTCGCAGACGATGACCATGCCGGCGTGCTGGGAAAAGCCCATCCCAACGCCCCCGCCGTGGTGCAGCGAGACCCAGGTGGCGCCGGAGGCGGTGTTGAGCAAGGCGTTCAGCAGCGGCCAGTCCGACACCGCGTCGGTGCCGTCGCGCATGGCCTCGGTTTCGCGGTTGGGCGAGGCGACCGAACCGCTGTCCAGGTGGTCGCGGCCGATGACCACCGGCGCCTTCAGCTCGCCCTTCGCCACCATCTCGTTGAAGGCCAGGCCCAGCCGGTCGCGGTCGCCCAGGCCCACCCAGCAGATCCGCGCCGGCAGGCCCTGGAAGCGGATCTTCTTGGCCGCCATGTCCAGCCAGTTGTGTAGGTGGGGATTGTCCGGGATCAGCTCCTTCACCTTGGCGTCGGTCTTCGCGATGTCCTCCGGATCGCCGGACAGGGCCGCCCAGCGGAACGGTCCGATCCCGCGGCAGAAGAGGGGGCGGATGTAGGCCGGCACGAAGCCCGGGAAGTCGAAGGCGTTGGCGACGCCCGCCTCCTTGGCCATCTGGCGAATGTTGTTGCCGTAGTCGACGGTGGGCACGCCCGCCGCCTGAAAGTCGAGCATGGCCTGGACGTGCTCGGCCATAGAGGCCTTGGCGGCCTCCTCGACCTGCTTGGGGTCCTGGGCGCGCATGGCCGCCCAGCGCTCCAGGCTCCACCCCTTGGGCAGGTAGCCATTGATGGGATCGTGGGCGCTGGTCTGGTCGGTGAGCAGGTCGGGCCGGACGCCCCGGGCGAACAGTTCGGGCAGCAGCTCGGCGGCGTTGCCCAGCAGGCCGACGGAGATCGGTGCCTTGTCGCGGCAGGACCGCTCGATGAGCGCCAGGGCCTCGTCGACGTCCTTGGCCTGGCGGTCGAGGTAGCCCGTGCGCAGGCGCATATCGATGCTGGACTGCTGGCACTCGATGGCCAGGCACGAGGCGCCGGCCATCACCGCCGCCAGCGGCTGGGCGCCGCCCATGCCGCCGAGGCCCGCGGTGAGCAGCCAGCGGCCCGAGAGATCGCCGCCGTAGTGCTGGCGGCCCATCTCCACGAAGGTCTCGTAGGTGCCCTGAACGATGCCCTGGGCGCCGATGTAGATCCACGAGCCGGCGGTCATCTGGCCGTACATGGCCAGGCCCTTGCGATCGAGCTCGTTGAAGTGGTCCCAGGTGGCCCAGCGGGGCACCAGGTTCGAATTGGCGATCAGAACCCGCGGCGCATCGGGGTGGGTGCGGAACACGCCCACCGGCTTGCCCGACTGGACCAGCAGGGTCTCGTCGTCCTCCAGCCGGCGCAGGGTCTCGACGATGGCGTCGAAGCTCTCCCAGTCGCGCGCGGCCCGGCCGATGCCGCCATAGACCACCAGCTCCTCCGGCCGCTCGGCCACGTCGGGGTGCAGGTTGTTCATCAGCATGCGCAGCGGCGCCTCGGTGAGCCAGCTCTTGCACGAGCGCTCCGGGCCGGTGGCGGGGCGGATCACGCGGGTCTTGTCGAGGCGGGTCATGCTTTGGCGAAGTCCAGGCAGGCTTGAAGGACGCGGGTGAGGGCGGCGCGCATCGGGGCTGCGCGCTCGGCAGCATATGGCGTGGGCCAGATGGCCGAGGTCAGGAGGCCGGGCGGCTCGTCCATGTAGCCGCGGCAGGCGAGCTCCATCTGGATCGCATGGACGCCTTCGGCGGGCCGGCCGTAGTGGCGGGTCGTCCACCCGCCCTTGAACCGGCCGTCCGTGACGCGGCTGAATTCGCTGGCGTCGCAGGCGGCTTCGACCGCCGTCACCAATGCGGCGTCGCAGCTCGCGCCCGAGTTCGTGCCGATGTTGAAGTTGGGCAGGAGGCCGTCGAACAGCCTGGGGATGGCCGAGCGTATCGAGTGGGCCTCGTACAGCACCACCTTGTCGTGGATCCCACGCAGCCGGTCGAGCTCGGCCTGCAAGGCGGCGTGGTAGGGTTCGAAGTACTCCGCCCTCCGCCGCTCGATCTCGGCCTCGTCCGGACCGTCGCGCCTATACAGCGGCTCTCCGTCGAAGGTCGTGGTGGGGCAGAGGCCGGTCGTGGCCTGGCCCGGGTACAGCGAGGCGCCGGACGGGTCGCGGTTCACGTCGATGACCGTGCGGCTCATTGCTGTGCGGATGGTCGTGGCGCCCATGCCGGGCGCGAAATCGTAGAGCCGGTCGATCCACCAGTCGGCGTCCTTGCGGGCCAGCCACGGCGAGATCAGGCGGGCCGCGACGTTGGTCGGCAGCTCGGTCCCGGTATGCGGGAAGCTGATCACCAGCGGCGCGTCGCCGCGATGGATCTGCAGCCAGTCGGTCATGCCACCTCCGGCAGGGCCAGCCCCGCGGCGGCCGTCACCGCGCCTGAGCGGACCAGGGCGTTGGCGGCTTCCATGTCCGGGTGGAAGTGACGGTCGTCCGTAAGATGGGGCACCTGCGCGCGCAGCAGGGCCCGGACCGCTTCCAGCGCCGGGCTGGAGGCCAGCGGCGCATGGAAGTCGCAGCCCTGGGCGGCCGCCAGTAGCTCGATCCCCACCACGGCGGTGGCGTTGCTGGTCATCGGCAGCAGCCGTGCGGCGCCATGGGCAGCCATGGAAACGTGGTCCTCCTGGTTCGCCGAGGTCGGAATGGAATCCACGCTGGCGGGATAGGCGCGCTGCTTGTTCTCCGAGACCAGGGCCGCGGCGGTCACCTGCGGGATCATGAAGCCCGAGTTCAGGCCGGGCCTGGGTGTGAGGAACGCCGGCAAGCCGCTGAGTGCGGGATCCACCAGCATGGCGATCCGCCGCTCGGCCAGGGAGCCGATCTCGCAGACGGCCAGGGCGATCATGTCGGCGGCGAAGGCCACCGGCTCGGCGTGGAAGTTGCCGCCCGACAGCGCCTCGTCGGTGTCGGCGAAGATCAGCGGGTTGTCCGAGACGCCGTTGGCTTCGTAGCCGAGGGTCGTGGCCGCCTGGCGCAGGACGTCGAGCGCCGCGCCCATCACCTGCGGCTGGCAGCGCAGGCAGTACGGGTCCTGCACCCGCTCGTCGTCCTTCAGGTGCGAGGCGCGGATCGCCGAACCGGACATCAGCGCGCGCAAGGCGTCCCCGGCCTCGATCTGCCCCGGCTGGCGGCGCAGGGCGTGGATGCGGTGGTCGAAGGGCGTGTCCGAGCCCTTGGCCGCCTCGGTCGACAGCGCCCCGGTCACCAGCGCGGTCTGCAGCAGGCGCTCGGCCTCGAACAGGCCGGCCAGGGCGTTGGCCGTCGAGAACTGGGTGCCGTTGAGCAGGGCCAGGCCCTCTTTGGGGCCGAGCGCCAGTGGCGCGAGGCCCGAGGCGCGCAAGGCCATGTCCGCCGGCTGGCGCGCGCCGCCCACCTCGATCTCGCCCACGCCGATCATGGCCGCCGCCATATGCGCCAGCGGCGCGAGGTCGCCGGATGCGCCGACCGATCCTTGCGCGGGGACCACCGGCGTCAGGCCCGCGACGATCATCTTTTCGAGGAGGGCGATGGTGGCCGGCCGCACGCCCGAGGCGCCCTGGGCCAGGCTGGCCAGCTTCAGCGCCATCATCAGCCGCACGATGGCCGTGGGCGACGGCTCGCCCGTGCCGGCGGCGTGGGAGAGGACGATGTTGCGCTGGAGGGTGGCGAGGTCGGCCGCGTCGATCCGCACGCTGGCCAGCTTCCCGAAGCCGGTGTTGATCCCATAGACCGGTTCGCCCTTGGCCAGGATGCGCTGCACCGCCGCCGAGCTCTCGGCGATCGGGCCTGCCGCGGAGGCGGGCAGGCGCACGGACGCGCCGCGATAGATCTCGCGCCAGTCGGCGAGCGGGGTGTCGCCGGGAACCAGCAGGACGTCGTTCAAAGGCCTCTCCAGACGCGAGTATGCAGGGGGTTGAAGCCCATCCGGTAGACGAGCTCGGCAGGGCGCTCGATGTCCCAGATGGCGAGGTCGCAGGCCTTGCCGGCCTCGAGCGTGCCGGTGTCGCGCAGGCGGCCCAGGGCGCGGGCGGCCTCGCGGGTGACGCCGGCCAGGCACTCGTCCACCGTCAGCCGGAACAGGGTCGCGCCCATGTTCATCGTCAGCAGCAGCGAGGTGAGCGGCGAGGTGCCGGGGTTGCAGTCAGTGGCCAGGGCCAACGGCACGCCGGCGGCGCGCAGGGACGCGATGGGCGGCGGCCGGGTCTCGCGGACGAAGTAGTAGGCGCCGGGCAGCAGCGTCGCCACGGTCCCGGCCCGGGCCATGGCCTCGATTCCGGCCTCGTCCAGGTGTTCGAGATGGTCGGCCGACAGCGCGCCGAACTCGGCCGCCAGGGCCGCACCGTGCAGGTTCGAAAGCTGTTCGGCGTGGAGCTTCACCGGCAGGCCGTGCGCCGTGGCGGCGTCGAAGACGCGGCGGGTCTGGGCGGGCGTGAAGCCGATCCCCTCGCAGAAGGCGTCGATGGCGTCCGCAAGGCCCTCCGCGGCGACGGCGGGGATCATCTCCCGGCAGACCAGGTCGATGTAGCCGTCCGGATCGCCCTTGAACTCAGGGGGCAGAGCGTGGGCGCCCAGGAACGTGGCGGTGACCGTGACCGGCCGGACCTCGCCCAGGCGCCGGGCGGCCCGCAGGGACTTCCCCTCGTCGGCCAGCGACAGGCCATAGCCCGACTTGACCTCGACGGTCGTGACGCCCTCGGCGAGCAGGGCGTCCAGGCGGGGCAGGGCCTGGGCGATGAGCTCGTCTTCGGTGGCGGCGCGGGTAGCCGCCATGGTCGAGACGATGCCCCCACCGGCGCGGGCGATCTCTTCGTAGGAGGCGCCGGCCAGGCGCAGCTCGAACTCGTGGGCGCGGTCGCCGCCGAACACCAGATGCGTGTGCGGATCGATCAGGCCAGGCGTGATCCAGCGGCCTTCACAGTCGAGGGTCTGGCGCGCCTCGAACGCGGGCGCGTCGGCCTCCGGCCCGACCCAGGCGATGCGGCCCTCCAGGCTCGCCACCGCCCCGCGCTCGACGACGCCCAGGCCCGGCATAGCCGGGGCGAGGGTGGCGAGGCGGGCGTTCCGCCAGAGCCGGTCGCAGCGCAACGAAGCCTCCCGTCAGATCCGGGCGGCAACCTAGCCTCAGGCCTCATTATTGTATAGACATAATTGGCGCTTGCGAGCGCCCGCGACGCGGCTGAGGAAACGTCATGGCCGACCCTGCGCTCTGGTTCGAACACGCCCTCCTGCCCGACGGCTGGGCCGAACGCGTGCGGATTGAGACCGCCAGCGGCGCGATCTCGGCGATCGCTGCGGGGGCCGACCCGCAGGCCGGCGACGCGCGCGGCGGGATCGCTGCGCCCGGCCTTCCGAATCTGCACAGCCACGCATTCCAGCGCGCCATGGCCGGCCTGACCGAGCTCCGGGGACCGGAGGGCGACAGCTTCTGGACCTGGCGCGAGCTGATGTACCGCTTCGTGGCCGACCTCACGCCGGACGACGTGGAAGCCATCGCCGCCCAGGCCTTCGTCGAGATGCTGGAGAGCGGCTTCACACGGGTAGGCGAGTTCCACTACCTGCACCACGGCCCCGACGGGCGGCCCTATGCCGATATCGGCGAGATGGCCGTCCGGATCGCCGCCGCCGCCGAAACGACCGGTATCGGCCTGACCCTGCTGCCGGTCTTCTACGCCCACTCAGGGTTCGGCGGCGCGCCGCCCGCGCCGGGGCAGAGGCGGTTCGTCAACAGCTTGGAGGGCTACGCGCGCCTGCACGAGGCGTCGCAAGCCGCGGTCGCCGGGCTGCCGGACGCGGTGGTCGGCGTCGCGCCGCACAGCCTGCGCGCGGTCACGGAGCACGAGCTGCGCGCGGTCGCCGCCATCGCCGGCCCCGTCCACATCCACATCGCCGAACAGGTGAAGGAGGTCGACGACTGCCGGGCCTGGAGCGGCGCGCGGCCGGTGGAATGGCTGCAGGACCGGTTCGCGGTCGACGATCGCTGGTGCCTGGTCCATGCCACCCACGTCACCGAGGGAGAGCGCTGCAGGATGGCGAGCCGGGGCGCCGTGGCCGGCCTGTGCCCGATCACCGAAGCCAACCTGGGCGATGGCGTCTTCCCGGCGGCCCGCTACCTGGCGGAGGGCGGGGCCTTCGGCGTCGGCTCCGATTCCAACGTCCGGATAGACGCGGCCGAGGAACTGCGTCTCCTGGAATACGGCCAGCGCCTGACCCGGAGGGCGCGTAACGTCCTGGCCGGCCGGGAGGGGGAGTCCACCGGCGGACGGCTCTACCGCGGCGCGCTCGTCGGCGGCGGACAGGCGGTGGGGGTTCCGCAGGCGCCGGGCCTGGCGGTGGGTGCCACCTCCGACATCGTGAGCTTCCCGACGGGCCACGAAGCCTTCGCTGCGCGATCGGGCGATGCGTGGCTCGACAGCCGGATCTTCGCGGGCGGCCCCGTCGAGCACGTCTGGCGGCGCGGCGTGCGGGTTGTCGAGGATGGCCGCCACGTCGCCCGCGAACCCGTCGCCGCGCGCTACCGGGCGGCGCTGGCCGGGCTGCTGGGCCGATGAGCGAGGCCAGCCTGCACCGGCGCATCCGCGCCGAGATCTCCGAGCGCATCCTGTCCGGCGCCTGGCCGCCGGGCCACCGGGTGCCGGCCGAGCATGAGCTGATGGCCGAATACGGCTGCTCGCGGATGACCGTGAACAAGGCCCTGGCGCCCCTGGCGGAACAGGGGCTGATCGTGCGCCGCCGCAAGGCCGGCTCGTTCGTCGCCCGGCCGCGGATCCATTCGGTCGTCCTCGACATCCCCGATATCGCCGCCGAGGTCAGCACCCGGGGCGAGCCCTATGGCTATGAGCTGCTGTCGCGGACCGTGCGGATCGCCACCGCTCAGGAGGCGGCCGAGCTCGGCCTGGACGGCCCAGCCCAGGTGCTCGCGCTGCGCTGCCTGCACCGGGCCAGCGGCCGGCCTTTCGCGTTGGAGGAGCGCCTGATCAACCTGGACGCCGCGCCCGAGGCGGCCGACGCAGACTTCGCCGCGACCCCGCCGGGCGGCTGGCTGCTGGGCCACGTTCCCTGGACCGAGGCCGAGCACCGGATCAGCGCCGCCAACGTCCAGAAGCCGGTGGCCGCGACCCTCGGCATCGCCCCCACTGCAGCCTGCCTGGTGCTGGAGCGCCGGACCTGGCGCGGCGACGACCGCATCACCCATGTGCGGCTGACCTTCCCGGGCGAGGCCTATGATCTCGTCGCCCGCTTCGCCCCGCGGGGCGAGGCGGCCTAGGGCGCGCGCGCCGTGCTGTCGCGGACCACCAGGCGGTGGTGGAGAGTGACCTGCTGGAAGTCCTGGCTGCGGCCCGCGAAGATGTCCAGCAGCAGGCGCACTGCCTCCTGGCCCAGCTGTTCCATCGGCTGGGCGACCGTGGTCAGCGCGGGGTTCAGGTGCTTGGCGAAGCGGATGTCGTCGAAACCCACCAGCGAGACGTCCTGCGGGCACCGCAGCCCCTTCTGCCGCAGGGCGTCCAGCGCGCCCATGGCCATCTCGTCCGAGAAACAGAACAGGGCAGTTAGCGACGGGTCCCCGTCCAGCAGAGCCAGGGTCTCGCGCACGCCGGACTCGATGGAGAAGTCGCCGGTGGCGATGCGCAAGCCTGCGTCCTGGCCCCGCGCGCCGGCGGCGGTGTGCACCCCGGCGAGGCGGTCGCGGCTGATGGGGCTGGCCAGCGGGCCTGTAATCACGCCGATGCGGCTGTGGCCGAGGCCATAGAGATGCTCCATGGCCTCGGCGGCGGCGCGCTCGTTGTCGATGTGGGCGCTGGAGACGGCGAGGTCGGGGCTGAATTCGCAGCCGTTGACGATCGGGGCGCGCGGGCCCTGGGCCTGCATCATGTCGGTGAGCGAGTCCGGTAGGCGGTGGCCGAGGAAGATCAGGCCGTCCGCCTCCTTGCGCCGCAGCATCTCGCCGTAGCGTTCCTCGCGTTCCGGCTCATGGCGAGTGTCGCCCAGCAGCACCGAATAACCGGCGTCCTGGGCGGCCTGCTCCACGCCCCGGATCACCTGGGAGAAGAAGGGGTTCGAGATGTCGGGCACCGTCACCAGGATCTTCTCGGTCCGGAGCGTCCGCAGCATCTTGGCGGCCATGTTCGGCGCATAGCCCAGGGCGGTGACCGCGGTCATGACCCGCAGCCGCGTGGGCTCGGCCACCAGCTCGGGCGTGCTCAGCACCCGCGAGACCGTCGCGGTGGAGACCCCGGCGCTCCGGGCGACGTCCTGAATCGTGGCCATGCCGGACACTGGCGACCCGCGACGACCAACACAAGACGCAGGCTGCCCATCGCGTGCACCGCGCGCCGGTTGCCTGCGTCGAAGGGCTTTGCTATCCCTGAAATCGATTACATCGAGCGGACGCAGGCCCACGTAAGAGCGCCTCGCCGCGGGCCTGTCGGGAGGGGCCAGGGGCATGACGCAGCAGGCGCGGCTTTTCCTGATGATGGTGCTCCAGCTCGCCGTCTGGGGCGCCTGGGCGCCGAAGCTGTTCCCCTACATGGGCATGCTGGGGTTCGCCCCCTGGCAGCAGTCGCTGGTGGGCAGTTCCTGGGGTTTCGCGGCCCTGGCGGGAATCTTCTTTTCGAACCAGTTCGCGGACCGCAACTTCGCCGCGGAGCGGTTCATGGCGGCCAGCCACCTGATCGGCGGCCTGGCCCTGATCGGCTGCGCCTTCGCGACGGACTTCTGGCCCTTCTTCGCCTGCTACCTGGTCTTCAGCTTCGTCTATGTGCCGACGCTGTCGGTCTCCAACTCCATCGCCTTCGCCAACCTGGCGGACCCGGCCAAGGACTTCGGCGCGGTCCGGATGGGGGGCACCATCGGCTGGATGCTGGTCTCCTGGCCGTTCGTTTTCCTGCTGGGCGCCCAGGCCGGGCCCGAGCAGGTGCGGTGGATCTTCCTGGTCGCCGCCATCGTATCGTTCGCGCTCGCCGCCTACAGCCTGACCCTGCCGCACACGCCGCCGAAGAAGGACGCCGCCGGGGCCGACCCTCTCGCCTGGCGTGAGGCGATCCGGCTGCTGCGCGTGCCGTTCGTGGCCGTGCTGTTCCTGGTCACCTTCATCGATAGCGTCATCCACAACGGCTACTTCGTGATGGCCGACGCCTTCCTGACCGACCGCGTCGGCATCGCCGGAAACCTCAGCATGGTGGTGCTCAGCCTCGGCCAGCTGGCCGAGATCGTGACCATGTTCGTCCTGGGCGGCGTGCTGATCCGGGTGGGCTGGAAGATCACGATGATCATCGGGATCCTGGGCCACGCCGCCCGGTTCGCCGTCTTCGCCTTCGCCGCCGACAGCGTGCCGACCATCGTCGCCGTCCAGCTGCTGCACGGCGTCTGCTACGCGTTCTTCTTCGCCACCGTGTACATCTTCGTGGACGCCGCCTTCCCCAAGGACGTCCGCTCCAGCGCCCAGGGCCTTTTCAACCTGCTGATCCTGGGCGTCGGCAATGTGGTGGCGAGCTTCCTCTTCCCCACCCTGATGGGCCGGCTGAAGGACCCCGCCACCGGCGCGGTCGACTACCAGAGCCTGTTCCTGGTCCCGACCGGGATGGCGTTGGTCGCCGTCCTGTTGCTGGCCCTTTTCTTCCGCCCGCCGACCCGGGCGCCCGAATCCGCGGCCGTCGCATGAGCCCGGTAACCGAAGGAGACGTCCCTTGCGCCCCATCTCGCCCGAACTTCACAGGCGCGCCTTCCTCGCGGCCGGCCTGGCGACCATGACGGCAGGCGGCGCCTCGGCGGCGGCCCAGCCGTTCTTCAAGCGTCACGGCCTGCTCATCGGGATCCAGCTGTACACCCTGGCCCCCGACGCGGCGAAGGACCTGGAGGGCACGCTGAAGGCGGTGGCCGGCGTCGGCTACCGGTCGATCGAGCTGCAGGGCCTCCTGGGTCGGTCTGGCGTTCAGATGCGGGCTGCCCTGGACGCCGCGGGGGTCACCTGCGCCAGCATTCACGTGCAGGGGCGCGGCCAGCTCGACGGCGACCTTGCCAAGCTCGCGGACGACCTCAGCGCCATCGGCGTGAAGTACGCCGTCATGCCGAGCCCGTTGGTCTCGAACCAGCAGATCCAGGCGGCCGGAGGCGACTGGCGCAAGGCCCTGACCCTGCTCACGGCCGACGACTGGAAAGCCAACGCAGACTTCCTCAACGAGAAGGCCGTCGTGCTGGCGAAGTCGGGGATCAAGCTCGGCTACCACAACCACAACTTCGAATTCGCGCCGCTGGGCTCGACCAACGGCATGGAGATCCTGTTTGAGAAGACCGACCCTGCGCTGGTGACCTTCGAGATCGACGTCGGCTGGGTGGCTGCAGCGGGCCTCGACCCCGCGACCCTGCTCCAGCGGTACAAGGGCCGGGTCAGCCTGATGCATGTGAAAGACATCAAGTCGGAAACGCAGCCCAACTTCGCGCTGAAGATGGACCCGACCGAGGTGGGTTCGGGCAAGCTGCCCTGGACCACCCTGCTGCCCGCGGCCTACGCCGCCGGCGTGCGCGGCTTCTATGTGGAGCAGGAGCCGCCGTTCGCCCGCCCGCGCATCGAGGCGGCCAGGATCAGCCACGACTTCCTGGCCGGTCTCAAGGCGTGACGGCGCGAGGTCCCATCCGGCTGGCGATGGTCGGCGGCGGCCCGGGCTCGTTCATCGGGCCGGTCCACCGCATGGCCGCCGAGCTCGACGGCCGCATCCGCCTGGTGGCCGGCGCCTTCAGCCGCGATGCGGGCAAGAGCGCCGAGGCCGCCCGCGCCTGGGGCGTGGCCGAGGCGCGGACCTATGGCGACTACCGCGCCATGATCGCCGCCGAGGCCGCCCGCGCGGACGGCGCCGAGCTGGTGGCGGTGGTGACCCCGAACCACCTGCACTACGAAGTGTCCGCCGCAGCGCTGAACGCCGGCCTGCACGTGATGAGCGACAAGCCGGCGACCCTCGACCTGGCTCAGGCCAAGGCCCTGGCCGAGATCGTCGCCGCCTCGGGCAAGCTCTACGGCCTGACCCACACCTACACCGGCTATCCGATGGTGCGGCAGGCGCGGGAGATCGTGCGCCGGGGCGACCTGGGCGCGGTCCGCAAGATCGTCGTGGAGTATTCGCAAGGCTGGCTCTCGCGGCCGCTGGAGCGCGGCGGCGACAAGCAGGCCGGCTGGCGCGCGGACCCCGCCCAGTCGGGCGTCGGCGGATGCATCGGCGACATCGGAGTCCATGCCTTCAATCTGGCCGAGTTCATCGCCGGCGTTCGGGTCGAGCGCCTGTGCGCCGATGTCTCCACGGTCGTGGAGGGCCGGGCGCTGGACGACGACTGCAACGTCCTGCTGCGGTTCGCGGGCGGGGCGCGGGGCGTGCTCGTGGCCTCGCAGATTTCGGCCGGCGCACGAAACGGCCTCAAGATCTCCGTCTATGGCGAACTGGGCGGCCTCTCCTGGAGCCACGAGTGGCACACCGAGCTGACCATCGACTGGCTGGACGGCCCCAGCCAGACCCTGCACGCCGCCTCGCCCTATCTGGCCGACATCGCGCGGGCCGGATCGCGCATTCCCACCGGACACCCGGAAGGCTTCATCGAGGCCTTCGCCAACCTCTACCGCGACATGGCCGACGCCATCGCCGAGGGCCGCAGCGAGGCCGGCCTGGTGCCGGATATCGGCGAGGGCGTGCGCGGCATGGCCTTCGTCGAGACTGCGGTGGCCGCCAGCCGGTCCGGCGACGGCTGGGTCGAACTGCAAGGAGCCTGACGTTGAAGACCCTCAAAGGCCCCGGCATCTTCCTGGCGCAGTTCCTGAGCAGCGAGCCACCGTTCGACCGCCTGGACACGATCGCGAGATGGGCGGCCGACCTCGGCTACGTCGGCGTGCAGATGCCGACCGGCGGCGCGGACTCGATCTTCGACCTGGAGCGGGCGGCGGAGAGCCAGGCTTATTGCGACGACATCGCCGGGGTGCTGGCGGGCCACGGCCTGCAGATCACCGAGCTGTCGACCCACCTGCAGGGCCAGCTGGTGGCCGTGCATCCGGCCTATGACGAGCTGTTCGACGGCTTTGCCCCGCCGGCGCTGCGCGGAAATCCCAAGGCGCGGCAGGAATGGGCGGTCGGCCAGTTGAAGGCGGCGGCCCGCGCCAGCCAGCGCCTGGGCCTGACCGCGCACGCCACCTTCTCCGGGGCGCTGGCCTGGCCGTATTTCTACCCCTGGCCGCAGCGGCCGGCGGGCCTGGTGGACGAGGCGTTCGCCGAGCTAGGGCGGCGGTGGAAGCCGATCCTGGATGTGTTCGGCGCCTGCGGCGTGGACGCCTGCTACGAGATCCACCCCGGCGAGGATCTGCATGACGGCGCCACGTTCGAACGGTTCCTGGACGCGGTGGAGGGTCATCCGCGCGCAAACATCCTCTACGACCCCAGCCACTTCGTGCTGCAGCAGCTGGACTACCTGGACTTTATCGACCGCTACCACTCTCGTATCCGGGCGTTCCATGTGAAGGACGCCGAGTTCCGGCCAAACGGCCGCTCGGGCGTCTACGGCGGCTACCAGGGCTGGGTCGACCGGCCGGGGCGCTTCCGCTCGCCGGGCGACGGCCAGGTGGATTTCGGCGCCATCTTCTCCAAGCTCGCCGCCTACGACTATCCCGGTTGGGCGGTCCTGGAATGGGAGTGCGCGCTCAAGCACCCGGAGGACGGCGCCCGCGAAGGCGCCCCCTTCATCCGCGACCACATCATCCGGGTGACCGAGCGCGCCTTCGACGACTTCGCCAGCTCGGGCGTGGACGCCGCCGCGAACCGCAGGCTGCTGGGCCTCTAGCTACTTCAGCACCTGCACTTCGATGTCCTTGAAGGCGATGGGGTGGCCCTCGCTCTGCAGGGCGATGTAGCCCTCCTTCACCGCCAGCACGCCGCCGCGTTCGGCAATCAGGCGCTTGGCGTCGGCGGCGGCCATCGGGTCGGCGGGATCGAGCGCGATGTCGGCGTAGCGGTGGACGACCTGGCCGTCGATCTTCTCGGTCACCTGGCCGCCCGGCAGGACCTCCAGCTCCAGCTTCGTCCAGGTCCCGTTCGGGATGGTGGGGCCGGTCGAGGCGGTGCAGTGCTCGGCCTGGCGCGTGCCGGCGCCGGACGCATCGAGAAGGGTGATGCTGACGCCGGGCGTGCAGACGGCGCCCGTGGGGCGGGGCTTGTCGCCGTCCTTGCCCAGGATCTGGAACTCGACCGAGACCGGGAACGGCTGGTTCAGGCCCATGCTCTCCGGGCTCTGGCTGTGGAACATCACGCCGCTGTTGCTGCGCGCCCAGGCGGGCGTGTCGGGCAGAGGCGGCTCCAGCACCTTGTACATCAGGCGTAGGCGATAGGCCTTGAACGGCGTCTTGTAGAACAGGTGGCCGAACTGCAGCGCGAACGTCTCGTAGCCGGCGTAGGAGACCTGGATCGCCCCGTCCTTGACGATGAAGGTGTCGCGCCAGTTTTCGCCCACCGGGTGGCGCGAGATCTTCGCGGTCCAGCCGTCCAGGGTCTTGCCGTCGAAGATCGGCCGCCAGGGGCCCGCCTTCTGCGCCGAGGCCTGCCCCGGCAGCGTTACGCACGCGACAACGAGCGCTGCAGCGCCCCATCTCTTCCAGCTCATTTTCGCCGCCTCCCAACGGTCTTTGCCAGCTTGCAGTGTAATCGATTTCATGGAACCTAGAAGGCAATCAATGACGGTCCGCGGGATGGTTCTTCCGCCGGGCCGCGTAAGGGGCGGAACATGGCGAACCTCAACACCCGGGCGCGGGCGGAGAACACCTACGACGCCATCGTCGTCGGTAGCGGCATCTCCGGCGGCTGGGCCGCCAAGGAGCTGACCGAGAAGGGCCTGAAGACCCTGGTCCTCGAGCGCGGCCCCATGGTCCGCCATATCGAGGACTATCCCACCGCCCAGACCAATCCGTGGGAGACGGCCTATCCGAAGGGCAAGCTGCCCCAGGCCGAACTGGACGCGCACTACAAGGTGCAGCAGCGCACCGGCTACGCGGTCACCGAATATTCCAAGCACTTCTTCGTCCGCGACGACGAAAACCCCTACACCGAGGACAAGCGGTTCGACTGGATCCGCGGTCATCACCTGGGCGGCCGCTCGCTGACCTGGGGTCGGCAGACCTATCGCCATTGTCCCATCGACTTCGAGGCCAACGCCCGTGAAGGCGTCGCGGTGGACTGGCCCATCCGGTACGCCGACCTCGCCCCCTGGTACGACCGCGTCGAGCGGTTCATCGGCGTCAGCGGCCAGGCGGAGGGCCTCGCCCAACTCCCCGACGGCCAGTTCCAGCCGCCGATGGAGATGAACTGCGTCGAGAAGGTCTTCAAGGCCAGCGTCGAGGAGCGCCTGGGCCGTCGCATCACCATCGGCCGCGCCGCGCACCTGACCGCCCCCACCGAGGAGCAGATCGCCCTCGGCCGCGGCAAGTGCCAGCATCGGAACCTCTGCGTCCGCGGCTGCCCATTTGGGGCCTATTTCAGCTCGAACTCCGCGACCCTGGTCGCCGCCGAGCGCACGGGCAACCTCAAGATCCGCACGGGCTCGATCGTCACCTCGCTGATCCTCGATCCCAAGAGCAAGCGGGCCGACGGCGTGCGGGTGCTGGACGAGGCCAGCGGCCAGGAGATCGAGTTCTACGCCGGCGTCGTCTTCCTCTGCGCCTCGGCGCTGAGCACGGCGTGGATCATGCTGAACTCCACCAGCTCGCGCTTCCCCAACGGCTTCGGCAACGACAGCGACCAGGTCGGCCGCAACATCATGGATCACCACCTGGGCGTGGGCGCCGTGGCCGAGGTCCCGGGCTATCTCGACAGCTACTATTCCGGCCGCCGGCCCAACGGCATCTACGTCCCGCGCTTCCGCAACCTCGGTGACAAGGCCTCGGCCCGGTCCGATTTCCTGCGCGGCTACGGCTACCAGGGCGGCGCGGGCCGCCAGGGCTGGGACCGCCCCGTCTCGGGCGTGGGCGCCGAGCGCAAGGCCGCGCTCAGCCAGCCGGGCCCGTGGATGTTCCGCCTGGGCGGCTTCGGCGAGATCCTGCCCTACGCCGATAACCGCGTGACCCTCAACAAGGCCAAGACCGACAAGTACGGCCTGCCCACCCTGACCTTCGACGTCTCCATCCGCGAGAACGAGAAGGCGATGCGCAAGGACATGGCCTCGGCGGCGGCCGAGATGCTGGAGGCGGCGGGCTTCAAGAAGATCCTCGCGGGCGACCAGGGCTATGCCCCGGGCCTCGGCATCCACGAAATGGGTACGGCGCGAATGGGCCGCGATCCCAAGACCTCGGTGCTGAACGCCCACAACCAGGTCCACGCCTGCAAGAACGTCTACGTCACCGACGGGGCGGCGATGACGTCGGCCTCGTGTGTGAACCCGTCGCTGACCTACATGGCGCTGACCGCGCGGGCCTGTGCGCACGCGGTCGAGGCCAAGAAGCGGGGGGAGATCTAGGATGCTGAACCGACGCGAAACGGCGCTCTCCTTCGGCGCCCTGTGGACTGCCCTGGTCCTGCCCCCCGCCGCGCTGGCGCAGGGGACGCCGACGCTGGCTTGGACGCCCAAGGCCCTGTCGCCGGCCCAGGCCGTCGTCCTGGACGCCCTGGCCGAGACGATCATCCCGGCGACGGACACACCCGGCGCCCGCGCCGCCGGCGTGCCTCAGTTCGTGGACCGGGCCCTGGCGACCTACTCGGCGCCCGACGACGCGGCCGCCATCAAGGCAGGCCTGGACCAGATCGACCGTGACGCCCAGACCGCCCACGGCGCGCCCTTCGCCCGCCTGAGCGGACCCCAGCAGCAGGACCTGCTCAACGGCTACGACCGATCGGGCAAGGCCTTCTTCCGCGGCCTGAAGGAACTGGTCACCGTCGGCTATTTCACCTCCGAGCCGGGCGCCACCATCGCCCTGCGCTACGATCCCGTCCCGGGTGACTACCGCGGCTGCGTCCCTCTCTCCGAGATCGGCCGCGGCTGGGCGACCTAAGGCAGGCGCCGGATCTTCAGGTTGCGGAAGGCCACCGGGTCGCCGTGGTTCTGCAGGGCGATGTGCCCGGACGGCGAGGCGGCGAAGGTGGACCACCGGGCGAACTTGCTCGCCGCAACCCGCGCCTTGAAGTCGGCGGCGTTCATGTCGTAAGCCGCCACCTTCACGCCGTTCAGCCAGTGCTCGACCTTGCCGTGGTCCACCAGGATGCGGCCGGTGTTGTACTCGCCCACCGGCCTGGTGACGGCCCCCTCCGGGGCGTAGAGGGCGAACAGGCCGCCGGCCTGCTCCAGCGGCGGCTCGCCGCGGCTGTTGTCCAGCACCTGGTACTCGGGCCCGCTCTCATAGGTCTGGCCGCCGGCCTCGGTGACGTGGAACATCACCCCGGAATTGCCCTTCGGCCCGATCTTCCACTCGAAGGTCAGGTCGAAGTTCTCGAAGCTGTCCCGGGTCATCAGGTCCTTGGAGGTCTTCGGGTCGGGGCTGAGCTCGCCCTTCGCGGTCCAGCCCGGATCGGGTTCGGGCGTCTTGAAGCCGCGCCAGCCCTTGGTGCTGGTCCCATCGAACAGCAGCATCCAGCCCGCCGCGCGCTCGGCGGCGGTCAGGGTGTTCTCGGCCGCCTGCGCGGTCCCGGCGACCAGCGCCAGGGCTATTCCGACCGCGATCGTCTTCATGCCGAAACTCCCTTGAGGCCCAACTTCGCCAGCCGCACGTCCAGCGCCGCCTTCACCTCGGCCGAGGGGCCCTCGTCGGCCTCGCGGGCGATGTTGCCGATGTAGCCGATGTCCTTGAAGCCTTCCTCGGTCGTGTAATAGGCCCCGATGGTCAGCGCCCGGAACCGCTTGAAAAAGGCATCGCCGCCCGCCTGCAGTGCGGCCATGGCCTTCGGGCGCTCGGCGGGGCTCTTCCTCGCCAGCGCCTTCAGCCCGTCGCGGATCACCGGCCGGTCCTTGAGCTGGTCGGGGTAGGGCGCGCTGATCCATTCGTCGATGAAGTCCGGAACGCCCAGGGCGCTCGCCGCTGGAGCCGCGCCGCTGGCCGGCAGGATGAAGTCGGCGAGCACCGCGGCCGCCTGCAACTCGTCGTCGCTCAGCAGCCGCGGCCATGGGGCTTTCTCGGGCGCCACCAGCTTGGGATCGGTGCCGTAGCCCTTGGCCTCGGCCTCGCCGCCGACCCTGGGGCCGTAGACCACGACGCCGGCGCCGACCGCCGTGGCCGCGCCGACCACGCCGATCCAGGCCAGCGCCGTGCGCCGGTCGATCTTGCGAACGTAAGGGGTGGGCTCGCTCATAGGGCCCCCTGCTTGGCGAGCGTGGCCAGGTGGTCGCTGGACCGCCAGGCCAGCGCCAGGATCGAGAGCGTCGGGTTCTTGTCGGGGCTGGAAACCAGCACCGCGCCGTCCGTGACGAACAGGTTGGGCACGGCCCAGGCCTGGCCGTACTGGTTCACCACCGAATCCGCGTCCGAGGCGCCCATGCGCACCGTGCCCACCTCGTGGATCATCTCGCCGCCCTTGGAGATGGCCCTGCGACCGTCGCGCTCGACCTTGCCGATGGGCTTGCCGCCCAGGCGGTCGATGACCTCGAGGAACGTGGTCACCATGTGCGCCGCCTGCCGGGTCTCGTGCTCGCCCCACTTCCAGTGGAAGCGCAGCACCGGGATGCCCCACTTGTCCTTCACCTTTGGGTCCAGCTCGCAGTAACAGTCGTCGTTGGGGATCATCTCGCCCCGGCCGTCGAAGCCGATGACGCTGCCGAACCGCTGGCGCAGCCTGGCGCGCAGGTCGTCGCCGACGCTGGTCTCGTCGTCGGGCAGCAGGCCGGCCAGACCCATCGACGGCATCCGGCGGCCGCCGTTGATCTCGATGTGATAGCCGCGCGGGAAGCCCAGTTCCTTGTGTTGGTCGTAGCCCCACCAGGGGACATAGGTGTGCTGGGTCCCCTGGCCGTCGTCGTTGGTGGGCGGAAGGCCTTCCAGCGCGGGGAACTGCCCAGCGACGCCCAGCCCCACGCTGTCCATCAGGTAGCGGCCGACCATGCCGTGGGTGTTGCACAGCCCGTCGGGGAATTTCGGGCTCTTCGAGTTCAGCAGGATCCGCGCCGTCTCCCCGGACCCCGCCGCCAGCACGACCGCCTTGCCCGTCACTGTGTGGTGTTCGCCCGTGACCCGGTCGACGTAGGTCACGCCTTTGGCCTTGCCCGCCTTGTCCAGGTCGACCTGGTAGACCAGGGCGTTCGTCGTGACGGTCAGGTTCCTCGTCGCCAGGGCCGGCGGGATCAGCACCGTCGTCGACTGGAAGTTCGCCCCGATCGAGCATCCCCGGCCGCAGGGCGTGGCGAAGATGCAGGTGTTCCGTCCCTCCATCTTCTGGGTGACCACCGCCCCGTGCATCGGCACGACCGGGATGCCCATGGCCTCAAAGGCGGCGGCGTAGAACAGCTCGAACGCCCGCGGCGGCGCCGATTCCATCAGGCAACCGGGCGGAGAGTCTGGGGTGTTGGTCAGGCCCCGCGGCGGCGCCGCGCCGCTGACGCCGATGAGCTTCTCGGTCCGGTCGTACCAGGGCGCCAAGTCGTCGTAGGTGATGGGCCAGTCGTAACCCAGGCCGTCGCGGCTGCGCGGCTTGAAGTCCAGCGGCCCGAAGCGCAGCGAGATGCGGCCCCAGTGGTTGGTCCGCCCGCCCAGCATCCGTGGCCGCCACCACGTGAACGGCTCGGACCCCTCGGCCACGGTGTATGGCTCGTTCGGCACTTCCCAGCCGCCGTCGACGGTGGCGTCGTAGAAGCCGAACGGCTTGTCCGGCGTGCCCACCCCGCGCAGGGGCGCTTCGGCCGGGATGTTGAACATCGGGGTCTCGGTGACGGGGTCGTAGTTGCGGCCCGCCTCCAGCATCAGCACCTTCAGGCCCGAGCGGGTCAGATGGTAGGCGCTCATACCGCCGCCGGCGCCCGAGCCGACGACGATCACGTCATAGGGTTCAGCTCCAGCCATGGCGGCCTCGCAAACTGGGCGCGTCCATGCGTCCTGCCTCCCCGATGTAATCGTTTACGCTCGCGGCAAACTGGCGCCGACTCGGCCCCACGCCAAGACAAGGATCGCCGCCGTCGGCCGCAACTTTTGTGACGATGGGCCTCAGTCCAGGATCGCCACAGCGCGGATCCAGCCCGCCGAGGCGCCCGCGATCTTCACCGGGAAGCACGACAGGATAAAGCCGCTGGGGGGCAGGGCCTCCAGGTTGGTGAGCTTCTCGATCTGGTAGTACTCGCGCAGGCGACCCGCCTTGTGTCCTTCCCAGATGATCTTCGGATCATGGTTCTCCGCCCACTTTCGGGCCGTGTGGGAGAAGGGCGCGTCCCACGACCAGGCGTCGGTGCCCACCACCTTCACGCCGCGTTCGGTGAGGTAGAGCGTGGCTTCCTCGCCCATGCCGCAGCCCTTGTGGATGTAGTCGGGACCGCCGTAGGCGGCGCCGGCGGCCGTGTTCACCAGCACGATGTCCAGCGGCTGCAGCCGGTGGCCGATGCGGCGGAGCTCGGCTTCCACGTCGGCGGCCGTCGCGACATAGCCGTCTTCGAAGTGGCGAAAGTCCAGCTTCACCCCGGGCTGCAGAAAGTACTCCAGCGGCCCCTCGTCGATGGTCGGCGCGGGCCGCACCTGCTCGGCCGCGTCGGTGGTGGAATGGAAATGCCAGGGCGCGTCCATGTGGGTGCCGTTGTGGGTCGACAGCCGGACCTGCTCCACCGCCCAGCCCTCGCCGTCGGGCAGGTCCTCGGCCTTCAGCCCCGGGAAGAACGAGGCGATCTGGCCCACGGTCTCCTTGTGCTTGGAGTAGGTCACCTGCGGCCGCATCACGTCGGGGTCCGAGACGATGTCGTTGGTGATGGGGATCGACAGGTCGACGAGCCTGCGCGCCATGGGCGTCCTCCGTGCCTCTTGTGGATCGGAGCTTAGGCTGGCGAACGCAGAGGGGAAGGCCTCAGGGTTATTGTGCACTGCAGCACTTTTTCGTTAATGTCGGCGTCCCGGCCGGAACCGCAAACGCCGGTCAGCGGTTTAGCGAATGTTCGGGGGGTGCACGGAGCTGGGCTGGGAAATGACCGTCATCGCGCCGCGCGTGCAAGCGCCGCCCGCTGCCATTGCGGCTGACCAGCCTGCAAGGGTCGCGTCGAGCCGTCGTAAGCGCGCCTTCGACATCCTGGCGGCGAGCCTGGCTCTGCTGGCCTTCCTGCCGCTCCTAATGGTGATCGGCGTCGCGATCTGGATGGAAAGCGAGGGGCCGATCCTCTTCCGCCAGCAGCGCACCGGCCTGCACGGCCGACCCTTCCGCATCTATAAGTTCCGCACGATGCGAGTGACCGAGGACGGGGCCGAGATCCGCCAGGCCACCCGCGGCGACTCCCGGGTCACGCCTCTCGGCGCCCTGCTGCGCAAGCTCAGCCTGGACGAGCTGCCCCAGCTCCTGAACGTGCTGAAGGGCGAGATGTCCATCGTCGGGCCGCGGCCCCACGCCATTGCCCACGACCTGGTCTGGAGCCGCCGGGTCCCCAACTACGCCGGCCGGTTCCGCACCCGCCCGGGCCTAACCGGCGCGGCCCAGGTCAACGGCTATCGCGGCGAGGTCGCCAACGACGAGGGCCTGTTCGCCCGCATCGACGCCGACAACGCCTATGTCGACGGCTGGCGTTTCCGCGACGATCTGCGCCTCGTGGCCCGGACCGTCCCGCTGCTCTTCGGGGACGCCCGGGCGTTCTAGAAGACGACGGCCGCCGCCTGGGCCGCGAGGCCCAGCAGGACCAGCGAGGCCAGCATGAACAGGGCCCAGCGCAGCATGATGACGTTCACCGTGGCCTGGACCAGACTGTGGACCACCCGCAGGCCGACGTAGCCCCAGGCGAGGGCCGCGTTAAGCCCCTCACCCTGTCCCGCGACCGCGAGGGTCAGGGCGATGGCGTAGAACAGGGTCGGCTGCTCCATCAGGTGGTTGTAGTTGTCGGCCTTCCAGCGGACCTGCGGCGGCAGGCGCGCGGCCAGGTCCGCCGACGTCAGCGCGGGATCCAGCGCGATTTTGGCCTTCTGCATCGCCGGGATCCGGGTGGCGTAGAGCCAGGCCCACATCACCATGGACCACAGAACCAGGGCGACGACGGGCTGAAGGATTGGGCTGGGCATGCTGGAATCTCCCCCGAGTTGTTGTGCGGCCATGGAGACCCGCGGGCGGGCCGCCGTAAAGGCCTCGCCATCTCAAGCGGCCATTGACGAACCCGGCCCGCGTCCCGCTTAAGGGCCCGTGTCCCCGCCGCCCGCGCACCCTTCGGCCCAGAACGTGGCCTTCGGCATCGCCTTCCGCGTGGCGGCCATGGCCTGCATGGCGTGCCTGTCGGCGATCGTGAAATGGACCGGCTCGCGCGGGATCCCGGTCTTCGAGATCATCCTGTTCCGCAACCTGTTCGCCTTCGTGCCGCTCGGCCTCTACATCGCCCGCACCACGGGCTGGGAGGTGCTCAAGACGCAGCGCCCCTTCGGCCACCTGGCGCGGGCCACGGTCGGTCTGACCGGAATGGTCTGCGGCTTCTCGGCCGTGCAATACCTGCCCCTGACGGAGGCGACGGCGCTGCAGTTCACCTCGCCTCTGTTCATGACCGCGCTCTCGGCCCTGTTGCTGTCGGAAAAGGTTGGGCGCCACCGCTGGGGGGCGGTGGTGGTGGGCTTCCTGGGCGTCCTGATCATGGCCCGCCCCTTGCCGGGGCAACTCAACCTGCCGGGGGTGACACTCGGCATCCTCAGCGCCCTGGGCGCGGCCGGCGCCATGGTGGCCATCCGCCAGATCGCCGACACCGAGCGCGGGCCCACGATCGTCTTCTACTTCACCCTGGGCGGCGTGGTGCTGGGTGCTGTCGGCTCGGCCTTCCACTGGGTGACGCCCGATCCCGCGACCATGGGCATGCTCGTCGTGGCCGGCCTGATTGGCGGCGTGGGCCAGCTCTTCCTCACCGAAGCGCTGCGCCAGGCGCCCATCGGCGTGATCGCGCCGTTCGACTACACCCAGCTGGTCTGGGCCGCCCTGCTCGGCCTGGTGATCTGGGGTGAGCTGCCGCATCCCCTGACCCTGGTGGGCGCGGTCATCGTCGCGGCCAGCGGCGTCTACATCCTGCACCGGGAGATGCGGCGCTTCCGGCGGGGCTAGCTGCCAGCCGACGCCTCCAGCCACGCCGTCAGCCGCCGCGCCGGCCCGGCCGAGAAACCCGCAACGTCGCTGGGCGTCCTGAGCTGGGCGGCCAGCTGAAGCGAGTGGAAGACACGCGCCACGTCCGCCGCTTCGGAAGCGGCAAGGTTGTAGGCGCGGGCCAGCAAGCCGGCGATGATGCCCTCGCGCGCCGTGTCGGCGTCGCGCACCAGCGCCGCGATACCCGGCCGCCGGGCCGCGAGTTCCCGCACGCCGATCTCGAGACTGTGATCCATGCGCTCGGATCGCCTGGCCAAGGCTCGCAGGCCTTTGCGCGGATCGGCTTGGGAGGTTGCCAGGGCGCCGATCTCGTCGGTCTCGGTTCGCCGCCACCGCCGCGCCAGTTCGACCAGCAGCGCGTCGATGGTCTCAAAGTGGTGATAGAACGATCCCTTCGTGCGGCCGGCCGCCACGCAGAGGCCATCGACGGTGAGAGCCGGCGCGCCATCGGCCTTCAACAGCGTCACCGCCAACTCCACCCAATCCTGCCGCGACCAGCGCCCGCCGGCCGCGACCCTCGCCTCGCTCATGAGCAACACCCCAAGACTTGCGGTGAACATACCAAACCGTATGGTATGTTTAAACTGGAGACTCCGATGGCGCTGAAGCCCGCCGTACTGGCCCTCGCAATGGGGGCGTTGATGACCTCCGCCGCCCACGCCGCGCCCGATCAGCCTCTGTTCGCCGTTATCTATCGGCCTGGGCCCGCCTGGAAAGCGGGGTTGCCCATGGCGCAGCAGGACTTGGGCGCGCACGCCGGTTATATCGCGCGGCTCGCGGTCGAAGGTCGCGTGGTGGCCGGAGGCGGCTGGGTCGGGCTGGATGGCGGCATGGCGCTCCTGCGGTGCGCCGACGCCGAGGAGGCCGCACGACTGCTGGCCGCCGATCCCGCGATCACCACCGGCGTCTTCCAGGCGGACGTGCGGCGCTGGTCGCCGCGTTTCGGCGTCGATGCCGACCTCGTCCCGAAGCCCGCAACCCCATCTCCCAGGCCCCAACCGTGAATTGACACAACGGCGTTACAGGCGGACGCTCCCAGGGTTCAGGTTGCGGAGCGACCCCATGCTGAAAACCCACCACATTCTCGGACTGGCCGCAGGCCTGTCCCTGTTGGCCTTTGGGGGCGCCGCGCAGGGGGCGGTGACCGTGCTGGGCGGCGGCATGGCGCGCGGCTGCTCCGAGGCGGCGCTCTCGGGCGAATCCGACGTGAAGTACGAGAACCTTTGCACAATGGCCCTCGAGAGCGAGCTTCTCGACCTCCGGGACCGCGCCGGCACCTATGTGAACCGCGGCGTGCTGAAGCTGCGGCGCAAGGAGTTCGGCCAGGCGCAGTTCGACTTCAACCGCGCCATCGAGACCAAGCCGGACCTGGGCGAGGCCTATGTGAACCGCGGCGCCGCCGCGGTCGGCGCCCGCCGTTTCGCCGAGGGCCTGGCCGACATCAACAAGGCGCTGGAGCTGGGCGTGGAAGAGCCGGAGAAGGCCTACTACAACCGCGCCCTGGCCTATGAAGGCCTCGACAATCTCAAGGCCGCCTATTTCGACTACCAGAAGGCGGTCGAGCTGAAGCCGGAGTGGGACGCGCCCAAGAACGAATTGGCCCGCTTCACGGTGGAACGCCGCTAGGACCTGGGCCGTTGGACGCGCATATGGTGATCCATGCGCGCGCTCCTCGCCTTTAGCGTCCTCGCTCTCGCCGCACCGGCTGCGGCCCAACCGATCCAGCTCCAGCTGGACGATCTGCGCGCCCAGCAGCAGGCGGCCGAGCGCCGCGCCATCGACCAAGCCAACCAGATGCAGGCGCTGGAGGCTCGGCTGCGCGCCGACCAGGCCAGCGCCGACCTTGCCGCCCAGCGGGCGGGCGCGCGCCTGCCCCAGCTACCCTATGGAGACCCCTCGATGACCACCCGACCGGCGGCCGCGACGGCGGCTTATCCGTCCGTGCCGGACGCGGTGCTGGCCGACTCCAACCGGCGCGTCCAGGACGCCGCCCGGAACCGCCGCTGATGCGCTGGCAGGGCGGGCAGGGCGGCGGCAACGTCGAGGACCGGCGGGGCATGGGCGCGGTCGGCGTCGGCGGCATGGGCGTCGGCGGTGTGGTCCTGGCGCTGGTGGGCTACTTCTTCTTCGGCATCGATCCGTCCACCACCATGGGCGTCGTCAATGGCGTCAGCCCCGAGGCCCAGCAGCAAGAAGGGGTGCGTGGCACGCCCGCCGACGAGGCGGGACGCTTCGTCGACGTCGTCGGCCACAACGTCGACCAGGTCTGGCAGGCGCAGATGCGCGGCTATCGGCCCCCCGACGCTATCGTGATCTACGACCAGGCCACCGGCACCGGCTGCGGCATGGGTCAGTCGGCCATGGGGCCGTTCTATTGCCCGGCCGACCGCAAGATCTACCTGGACCTGTCGTTCTGGCAGGAGCTGGAGACGAAGTTCGGGGCCGGGGGCGAGGCCGCTCGCGCCTATGTCATCGCCCACGAGATCGGACACCATGTCCAGAACCTGACCGGCGCCTCCGACGAGGCGCGCCGGATGGGGGCGAAGGGCGCGGAAAGCGGCTCGGTGCGGCTGGAACTCCAGGCCGATTGCTACGCCGGCGTCTGGGCCGCGCATGCGGCGGCGGTCTCGGGCGGCCAGGTCTCGCTGGATCCGCGCGACATCGAGGACGGCCTGCGCGCCGCCGCGGCGGTGGGCGACGACACGCTGCAGCGGAAGTCGCAGGGCCGGGTCATGCCCGACGCCTTCACCCACGGCAGCTCCGAGCAGCGGATGCGCTGGTTCCGCAAGGGCGCGCAGACAGCCGATCCCGAGGCCTGCGATACGTTCGGCGCGTCGCGGCTCTAAGGTCTTCAGTCCAGGGTCTGGTTGACGCGATCAGGCTTGGGCCGTCCGGCGCAGGCGTCCAGGAAGGCCGTACGTCGCAAGCCTAGAAAAGCAGCCCCATCGCCCACTGGAGCACGAACGCAGCGCCAGCCAAGGCGGCGAGCGTGCAGCCGAAACAGACCGCGCTCTCGGCGAGCGTTTTGGGCGCATGGTGGACGGTGTCGCGAAAAGCCATCTGCCGCTTCCTCCTCTGCGTCGGTCCGCTCTCGAGGGCAGGCCGTCCGCTGGGCAGAGCATGCGCCAGGGCCGCAGCCTTGGCCAGAGGCCTTGGGCGAGGTCAGGTCTTTGGGTCGTCCAGCGGCCCCGCGAGCAGTTGCCGCATGACCGGGCGCAGGACGCGCGCGATCGCCTGGCGATCGGCGCCTGGATTGTTCACTCCGCGGACGACCATGCCGTCGAACAGCATGCTGATCACCTCGCTCCGCGCCAGCCGTTCACCGGGATCGCACCCCGCGGGCAGGGTTCGGTCGATAAGTTCGAGCTTCATGCGCCGTTCCTCGTCGTCGGCAGCCTGAACGATGGCGGCGACGGCGGGATTGCGCGCAGCCTCCGCGACGACCTCGAGCATCAAGGCGGACCGATCGCGGTCGTAGGCGTCGTCCACGGCGGTCGCACACTTTTCCAGCACCACGTCCAGGATGGCTTCGCCTGCGTCCTGCATTTCGGTGAAGATGTCGCGCATCTCCGCGGTGTTGCGCGCGACGATCGCGGCGATGATCGCCTCCTTGTTCTCGAAGTAGCGGTAGATCTGCCCCACGCTCAGGCCGGCGGTCTGCGCGATCTCGGCCATGCTGGCGCCATGGAAACCCGAGCGCCGGGCGCATGCCGAGGCGGCGTCGACGATCTGCTGGCGCCGCGCCTCCGCATCGGTCCGCTTCATTCCGGGTTCGGTCATACGATTCCTGTTTTGCACTGCAACAAAATCAAGCGCCACCGGTTGACTTGGCGGAACCCCCCGTCTAGTCACCAGATTGAGAATGAACGTTCATTCTCATGGTTTCTCCCCGGTGAATTGTCAAGGTCTCCGCCTCGATATTCCCCGCCGCCAGGTGCGTGAATGCCCAGATCGATCCTCTCCGGCGCGGCGATTGCGCTGGCGCTCCTCTTGTCCGCATGCGGCGCGAAGGCCCCGGCCGGCCCGGACCCGAACGCCCCCGCGGCCGTCGGTGTGGTCGTCGTCCGCACCGAGCCTGTGAACCTGACGATGGAGCTGAGCGGGCGGACGTCCGCTTCGCTGGTCTCCGAGGTGCGCCCGCAGGTGAACGGCGTGATCAAGGCCCGGCTGTTCCAGGAGGGCTCCACCGTCCGCGCGGGGCAGCCGCTGTACCAGATCGACCCCGCAATTTACCGGGCCAGCCTCGACAGCGCCAACGCCGCGCTAGCCCAGGCCCAGGCGACCGCCACCTCGGCGAAGCTCAAGGCCGACCGTTACCGGGAGCTGGTCGCCATCAACGCGGTGAGCAAGCAGGACAACGACGACGCCCAGTCCGCGGCCCAATCCGCCGCCGCGAACGTACAGGCCCAGCGCGCCGCAGTGCAGCAGGCGCGCATCAATCTCGACTACACCCAGGTCCGCGCGCCGATCTCCGGCCGGATCGGCAAGTCTTCCGTGACGCCGGGCGCCCTGGT
>Ga0155080_102_pt1 | contig 47592 bp, 44 predicted proteins | sample RifCSPhighO2_01_FD_106048 | JGI IMG/M metagenome (GOLD analysis project Ga0155080, IMG submission 106048) | Phenylobacterium sp. RIFCSPHIGHO2_01_FULL_69_31 | reverse complement strand
GGGCCATGGGCCTGACCACGGCCGACATCAACGCCACCCTTTCGACGGCGCTGGGCGGCAGCTACGTGAACGACTTCATGGACCGCGGCCGGGTGAAGAAGGTCTTCGTCCAGGCGGACGCCCCGTTCCGCATGAAGCCTGAGGACCTGGACCGCTGGTACGTCCGCAACGCGGCCGGCCAGATGGCGCCGTTCTCCGCCTTCGCCTCGAGCCACTGGACCATCGGCTCGCCGCGGCTGGAGCGCTACAACGGCCTGCCGGCGGTCAGCATCCAGGGCGCGCCCGCGCCCGGCCAGAGCTCGGGCCAGGCCATGCAGGCCATGGAGGCCATCGCCGCCAAACTGCCGCCGGGCATCGGCTACGAATGGACCGGCCTGTCGCTGCAGGAGCGGGAGGCGGGCGCCCAGGCGCCGGCGCTCTACGCCCTGTCGATCCTGGTGGTCTTCCTGCTGCTGGCGGCGCTCTACGAGAGCTGGACCATCCCGCTGTCGGTGATCCTGGTGATCCCCCTGGGCATCGTCGGCGCGCTGCTGGCGACCGCGGCGCGCGGCCTGTCCAACGACATCTACTTCCAGGTGGGCCTGCTCACGACCATGGGCCTGGCGGCGAAGAACGCCATCCTGATCGTCGAGTTCGCCAAGGACCGCTTCGAGGCGGGCGCCACCCTGATCGATGCGACGCTGGAGGCGGTTCGCATCCGCCTGCGGCCGATCATCATGACGTCGCTGGCGTTCATGTTCGGCGTGCTGCCGCTGGCGATCTCCAACGGCCCCGGCTCGGGCAGCCAGCACGCCATTGGCACGGGCGTGATCGGCGGCATGCTGTCGGCGGTGATCCTGGGGATCTTCTTCGTCCCGCTCTTCTTCGTGCTGGTGCAGCGCTACCTCGGCCGTAAGGCCGGGCCCGAAACGCCGCCCGCCGCCGTTCCCCATGAGGCTGCTTGAGATGTCCGCCAGATCCCTCGTCCTGGCGCTGATGGCGTCGGCCGCGCTCGGCGGCTGCACCCTGGCGCCGCGCTACGAACGGCCCGTCCTGCCGGTAGGCCAGGCCTGGCCGGTGGCGGCCGGAACCGCCGCCTCGACCGTGCCCGGAGCCGACCTGGCCTGGCGCGAGGTCTTCCAGGACCCGCGCCTGCAGTCGGTGATCGCGCTGGCGCTGGAGAAGAACCGCGACCTGCGGGTGGCGGTGGCCAATATCGCCCAGGCCCGGGCTCAGTACCGTATCCAGCGCGCCGACCTGCTCCCGGCCATCGACGCCGCTGCCGCCGGGACCCGCACCCGCACCCCCGGGTCCGTCTCGCAGACCGGCCGTTCGGACGTCACCGACCAGTACGGCGTCAGCGCCGGCTTCTCGGCCTATGAGCTGGACCTGTTCGGCCGGGTGCGGAGCCTGAGCGCCGCGGCGCTGCAATCCTACCTCGCCACCGAGGAGAACCGACGCACGGTGCAGATCAGCCTGATCGCCGAGACCGCCAGGGCCTACCTCACCTTGGCCGCCGACCAGGACCTACTGGCGATCACGCAGGAGACCCTGGCCAGCCGCGAGGCGGGCCTGGACCTCGCCCGTAAGCGCTTCGAGGCTGGGGCGACGTCGGAGCTCGACCTTCGCCAGGCCCAGACCCTGGCCGAACAGGCCCGCAGCGACGCGGCGACAGCCACCGCCCAGGTGGACCGCGACCGCAACGCCCTGCGCCTCCTGGTCGGCGCCGAAGTCCCGGCCGATCTTCTGCCGCAGGGCGGGCTGACGGAGGTGGGTGTCCTGGCCGACATCTCGCCCGGGCTGCCGTCCGACGTCCTGGCCCGCCGTCCCGACGTCCTGGCCGCCGAACACACCCTGCAGGCCCAGAACGCCAATATCGGCGCCGCGCGGGCGGCCTTCTTCCCGCGCATCAGCCTGACGGGCTCGGCCGGAACGATCAGTCCCGAACTCGGCGACCTGTTCGGCGGCGGTACACGGACCTGGACCTTTGCCCCCCAGGTGGTGCTGCCGATCTTCTCCGGCGGGGCCAACATCGCAGGCCTGCGCAGCGCCGAGGCCTCACGCGACGCCGCGGTCGCCCAGTATGAGAAGGCGGTCCAGACCGCTTTTCGCGAGGTCGCCGACGCGCTCGCGACGCGCGCAACCATCGCCGACCGGGTGTCCGCGCAGGACCGGCTGGTCGAAGCCGCGGCGGCCGCCCAGCGCCTCACCCAGGCCCGCTACGAACGCGGCGTCGACAGTTACCTGTCGCTCCTGGACGCCCAGCGGACGCTCTACGCCGCGCGCCAGACCCAGCTCGCCGCGCAATTGGACCAGGCTGCCAACCGGGTCGAGCTCTATCGGGCGCTGGGCGGCGGCGCGCAGAACGGCGCCCGCCCTTCGGATTGAGGCGCGGGGGACGACCGCAGCCTAGCTAACCCCGTGGGGCAGCGGCTCCCAGCGCAGGCACACGGCCACGCAGCGGCGGGCCAGCAGGTCGCCGGGGTCGATCAGCTCGAGCTTAACGTCCTCGTCCTCCAGCACCAGCGGGACCTCGGTGCAGCCGGCGATCAGCACCTCCGCGCCCAGCTTGCGCAGCTCCTCAGCGTAACCCTTCATCTCGCGCGTCACGTCGTCGCCCAGGTCGCCGGCCTTGATCCGGTAGAGGGTGACCATGAACGCTTCCTGCCGCTCGGGCGGCAGGCCGACGAGGCCCATGCCGCGGGCGGCCAGGTATTCGCGGTAGAGCTTGAGCGCGCCCTTGGTGCCCAGCACCCCGGCCCGGATGGCGCCCGACTGGCTGGCGGCTTCCGCCCCCAGGTCGATCATGTCGATCAGCGGCAGGCCCGAGGCCCGTTGGATCAGATCGGCGTGGGCGTGGGCCGTGTTGCACGGCATCGCCAGCACCTCGGCTCCCGCCCCGTGCAGGGCGCCCGCCATCTCGGCCAGCACATTGCCCGCCCCGGAGCCGGGCACGTTGCGGTCCGGCGCCTTGGGATTGATGTCGACGATGACCCGGATGTGGTCCTGGTCCCGCTCGGCCGGCGTGTAGGCCTGGAGCCGGGCCAGAAACTCCAGCGTCGCGGCCGGCCCCATGCCGCCCAGCACGCCCAGCGTCAGCTGATCGTCGCTCACGACAGCTTCCCCTCCAGCTCGCCCTGGTAGCCGAACAGCCCCTGGGCGCCGCCGGTATGCAGGAAGACCACCGTCTCGCCGTCGAACGCGCCCTTGGCCGACAGCGCCAGCAGCCCCTTCATCGCCTTGCCGGTGTAGACCGGGTCCAAAAGGATCGCGTCGGTGCGGGCGATGGTCTTCAGCGCCTCGATGACCGCGTCGTCGATCAGGCCGTAGCCGGCGCCCACATAGTCGCAGTCCGCCACGACCATGTCGCGCGTCACCCGCTCCTCATGGCCCAGCAGGGCGGCGGTCTCGCGGGCCAGCTTGTAGACATTGGCCTCCTGGGCATCCTTCGGCGCGCGCACGCCGATGCCCAGCACCGGGATGTCGGCCCCCATCACCGCCAGGCCCGCCACCAGGCCCGCGTGGGTGCCGGCGCTGCCGGTGGCGGTGACGATCCGGTCGATCTCCAGCCCCGTCTCGTTGGCCTGGGCCACAAGCTCCAGCGCGCACTCCACATAGCCCAGCGCCCCGATGCTGTTCGAGCCGCCGCCGGGGATGACATAGGGCCGCCCGCCGGCGTCCGACACCTCGGCCGCCACCTCAGCGAGCTTCTGGTTCATGTCGGTCCCGCCGGGCACGCTGCGGATCTTCGCCCCCAGCAGGTGGTCCAGCAGGACGTTGCCAGAGCGGGTGTAGTCCACGGCCGTGGAACCGGTCCGCTCCTCGAGGATGATCTGGCACTTCATGCCGAACTTGGCCGCGGCCGCCGCGGTCTGGCGCACGTGGTTCGACTGGACGGCGCCCTGGGTGACCAGGGTGTCGGCGTCGTTGGCAAGCGCGTCGCCCAGCAGGTATTCCAGCTTGCGGGTCTTGTTGCCGCCGCCGGCTAGGCCGGTGCAGTCGTCGCGCTTGATCCACAGGGCCGGCCCGCCACCGCCCGGCCGAACCAGGTGCTCGGTCAGGCCCGGCAGCGGCTCGAACGGCGTCGGCAGGTGGGCGAAGCGGACGGGATTGAAGCGGGCGAGGTGCATGCCCTCGCTGCTAGACCCTTCACGCTACGGCTTCAACTTCCGCGGCAGGGCGGCCACTTCTTCCGGCGCCAGCCGGGCGATGGAATCCACGGCGCAGAGGCCGCTGCGCGCATGGAGGGTCACGTCCCTCGGCTTGCAGATCACGCCGCCGCGGCTGACCTGGCTCATCCCGATGGGGTCGGACGAGATGGCGCTGGCGAGGCAGCCGTTGGTCATGGTGAAGCGATAGAGCCCGCGGTTCTTGCCGACGGCCTCGACCAGCAGGGTGTTCTTGTCGACTACCGTGTGGTTGCCGACGTCGCGCAGGATCATGCACTGGCCCTCGGGCAGGCCCGCGCCGGAGGCGGGCGGCGGCCCCAGGGGCGAGGGGGTGGCGGCGAAGGCGAGCGTCGCCACGCCGGCAGCGCAGGCGGTCAGGGCGATGGTTGCGAACCTCATGGATGGTCTCCCGGCTGTGGCTACGGCTTCAGTTTGCGGGGCAGGGCGGCGACTTCCTCGGGCGTCATCCTCACGATGGAATCTACGATGCACTGGCTGGGGAAGCCGCCCCTCGAGATGGCGATGTCCATGTCGATGGGCTTGCAGATGATGGGCGAGCCGGGCGGGATCCGGGTCACCAGGGGGTCCGAGGCCACGGCGCCGGCCAGGCAGCCGCCCTTCATGGTCACGCGATAGGTGGCCTTGCCGCCTACGTCGATCAGCAACGTGTCCTTGTCGGCGATGGTGTGCCCCCGGATCTCGCTGGAGCGGATGCACTGGCCGCTGGGCAGGCCGGTCCCGGACGGCGGCCGGGGCGTGGTCAAGGGCGAGGGCTTGGCCGCGATCGCGGCGGTGGATGCAGCGGCGGCGATGGCCGCCAGGGCGATGGTCGCCAGTCTCATTCGGCGTGCTCCTTGGTCTCGTCCCTGGATCAGGATACGCGCGGCGACGCTTCCCGTCTTCGCATTTGACGCTGGCGGGCGTCCGGCAACGCGCTTACCCTGCGGCTATCCTCGGGGGGCCGCGCGCAAGCGGCTGAGAGGTGGGTGAGCCCACGACCCGTCGAACCTGATCCGGGTCATGCCGGCGAAGGGAAGGGCCTTTTCACCCCGACTGACGCCCGTGATCCGTCCGCCTACGGAGTCACATGCGATGAACAAGCTCACCGGCAAGCTGGCCGCTGCCGCCATCCCCACCGGCGAACGCCCCGGCTCGAAGAAGGTCTATCAGCCCGGCTTGCTGTGGCCCGACATCCGCGTGCCGTTCCGCGAGGTGGCGGTCCACCCTTCCGCCAACGAGCCGGCGCTGACCCTCTACGATCCTTCCGGCCCCTACACGGACCCGACCGTCGGCATCGACATCGAGAAGGGCCTGGCCAAGACCCGCGAGCCCTGGGTGGTCAGCCGTGGCGACGTGGAGATCGTCGAGACCCCCCGCGCGGTGAAGCCCGAGGACAACGGCTTCGCCCGGGGCCAGCACCTCGCGCCCGAATTCACCGCGCCCCGCCGCGTCTACCGCGCCAAGGCCGGCGCCAATGTCACCCAGCTCGAGTATGCCCGTCGCGGGATCATTACGCCCGAGATGGAATACGTCGCCATCCGCGAGAACCTGCGCCGCCAGCAGGGCGACGCCTTCATTCGCGACGGCGAGGACTTCGGCGCCGAGATCCCGGACTTATGCACGCCGGAGTTCGTGCGCGACGAGATCGCCCGCGGCCGCGCCATCATCCCGGCCAACATCAATCACACCGAGCTCGAGCCGATGATCATCGGCCGCAACTTCCTGGTGAAGATCAACGCCAACATCGGCAACTCCGCCGTCCTCAGCCACGTCTCCGACGAGGTGGACAAGATGGTCTGGTCGATCCGCTGCGGCGCCGACACGGTCATGGACCTTTCCACCGGCCGCAACATCCACAACATCCGCGACTGGATCGTCCGCAACAGCCCCGTGCCCATCGGCACCGTGCCGATCTACCAGGCGCTGGAAAAGGTGAACGGCGTCGCCGAAGACCTGACCTGGGAGGTCTTCCGCGACACCCTGATCGAACAGGCCGAGCAGGGCGTGGACTACTTCACCATCCACGCCGGCGTGCGCCTGGCCTATGTGCCGCTGACCGCCGGCCGGGTCACGGGCATCGTCAGCCGAGGCGGCTCGATCATGGCCAAATGGTGCCTGGCCCACCACCGCGAGAACTTCCTCTACGAGCACTTCGAAGACATCTGCGAGATTATGAAGGCGTACGACGTGTCGTTCAGCCTGGGCGACGGCCTGCGCCCCGGCTCGATCGCCGACGCCAACGACGCGGCCCAGTTCGGCGAGCTGGAGACCCTGGGCGAGCTCACCCAGATCGCGTGGAAGCACAATGTCCAGGTGATGATCGAAGGCCCCGGCCACGTGCCGATGCACAAGATCAAGGCCAACATGGACAAGCAGCTGAAGACCTGCGGCGAGGCGCCGTTCTACACCCTCGGCCCGCTGACGACGGACGTGGCCCCCGGCTACGACCACATCACCTCCGCCATCGGCGCGGCGATGATCGGGTGGTTCGGCACGGCGATGCTCTGCTACGTCACGCCCAAGGAGCACCTGGGCCTGCCGAACCGCGAGGACGTGAAGGTGGGCGTGATGACCTACAAGCTGGCGGCCCACGCGGCCGACCTGGCCAAAGGGCACCCCGGCGCGCGGATGTGGGACGACGCCATCAGCCGCGCGCGGTTCGAGTTCCGCTGGGAAGACCAGTTCAACCTGGGCATCGATCCCGAGACGGCGCGCGAATACCACGACGAGAGCCTGCCGAAGGAGGCGTTCAAGACCGCCCACTTCTGCTCGATGTGCGGCCCCAAGTTCTGTTCGATGAAGATCAGCCAGGACATCCGCGACGCGGCCCGGGCGCAGAACGACGTGGACACCGGCATGGCGCAGATGGCGCAGAAGTTCCGCGACACCGGGGGCGAGATCCTGGTGCCCGTGGCGCCGGCCGAATAGCCCGCTCGCTATGGCTGGGCGGGACGTGCGGGGTCAGGCCGAAACGGCGGCCCGCGGTCGTCCCGCCCAGCCTTCGCGGTACGCGAACTGAACTGAAGCTAGTCTTCGGCCTCGGCGGTGGCCGTCTTGGGCGGCCAGACGCGGACGGCGACCGCAACGGTCACCGAGCCCAGGATGGCGGCGGCGGCGCCGGCCCACTGGACGGCGTTCATGCCGATGGCGGCGTAGTGGCCGGTCATGGCCCCCGACAGGAATACAAGGCTGGCCGAGCTCCACTCGATCAGGTCCTTCTTGGTGATGTCGAGGCTCATGCGGTCACTCCGGGCAGGCGGTCTTGGCGTCGAACCAGGATCGCCAAGGCTGGATGCCAAAACCTTACCGGCGGGGCGATGCGACACTGTTGCGCAGGCCGCGTCTATTCCGACCTGAGCGCCGGGGCTGGCCGTTTCGAAAGCGCCTGGAAAGACGCCAGCAGGCCGCCCGCGCCAGCGAATGCCGAGGCGCCGGCCAGCAGGGCGGCGACGCCGGCCCAGTCCACGCTCCACTTCGCCTCGAACACGTGCACCACCACCGGCCAGGCCGCGGCATAGCCCAGGCCCACGCCCGCGGCCCCGGCGATCAGGCCGACCAGGCCGTACTCGATGACATAGGCCGCCAGCACCTGCGCCCGCGACGCGCCCAGCACCTTCAGCGTCGCCGCCTCACGGGTCCGCTCCTGCGCCCGGGCCGCGATGGCGCCGGCCAGCACCAGCAGGGCCGCCATGAGGGCCACGGCCGCCGCGCCGCGCACGGCCAGGGCGACCCGGTCGAACATCTCAGTGGCCGCTTCCAGCTGCTCGCGCACCGAGATGACGTTCACCTCCGGGAAGTCGGCGCCCAGGGCGCGGACGATCCGCTGCTCTTCGGCGAGGCTCGCCTTGGCGATGGCCACGTGCCGCGGCGTGGCCCCCTCCAGCGCATTGGGCGTCAGCACGATGGGAAAGCCCGCGCCGAAACTGCCGAAGTCGACCCGGCGGATGGCCGCCACCTTGGCGTCGATCTCCGCGCCCAGCACCGACAGCTTGAGCATGTCGCCGACCTTCAGGTTCCCACCCTCGGCCGGGTCCCGTGACACCGCGACCAGCGGCGGTCCCGCATAGTTCGCCGGCCACCATTCGCCCGCGAAGACGCCCGCATTCGGCGGCTCGGCGCCCAGGGCCGAGAGGCTGACGTCGTTGTCATAGGCCCAGCGCGCGCCGGGCGGGATCTTCTCGATGTCCACCGGCACGCCGCGCACCGCCAGGATGCGGCCGGTGAAGAACGGCGCGCGCAGATAGGTGTCAGGCCCCGGCGTGCGGCCGAACGCCCGGGCGACCTCGGCGTCGAAGGCGGCCGTGCGGTCCCCGGGGATCTCGGTGAAGATCAGCGCCGGCGCGGTCTGCGGCGCCACGATGGAGATCTGGCGCAGCAGGCTGGACTGGATCAGCACCACCGCCGCCAGCAGGGCCACGCCCAGACCGATGGCGGGCGCGGCCGTCCGCGCCGCCGAACGCGGGCCCGCCAGGTTCGCCAGGGCGATCCGCACCGCGCCGCGCGTGCCGCCACGCAGCCGCCCGGCCAGCTTCGCCGCGCCCCAGCCGAAGGCCCATAGCACCCCGAACGCGGCGGCGACGCCCGCGATCATGATGCTGGCCGCCAGCGGCGTCGGCGCAGTGACGATGGCCAGGGCGCCCAGGCCCAGGGCCGCCAGGAGGGCGCCCACCAGCTCCGGCCCGAACGTCAGGCGGCCCGACAGGTCGCTGCGGAACAGGCTGGCCGGCGGCGTGCTCCGGGCCCGGGCCAGCGGCGCCAGCGAGAAGGCCGCCGCCGACAGCAGCCCAAAGGCCGCCGCCCGCGCCAGCGGCCAGGGATAGACCGCGAACAGCGCCGGGACGGGCAGCTCGTCCCGGACGAGGGCGCCGAGAAGCAGGGGCGTGACCGCCCCGACGACGAGGCCGATGGCGATGCCGGCCAGGGCCAGGAGCCCGATCTGCGCCAGATAGACGTTGCGGATCAGGCCGCTCTCGGCGCCCAGCGCCTTGAGGGTGGCGATGGCTGGCTTGCGCCCGTCCACGTAGGCGCTGACCGCGCCGAACACCCCCAGGCCTCCGGCCACGAGGGACGCAAGTCCGATGAAGCCCAGGAAGTATTCCAGCTGGTCGATGATCCGGCTGACGCCCGGCGCGGCGTCGTTGCGGTCACGGATGCGGAAGAACCCGCGCATGCTCTTGCGCACGTCGGCCTTGGCCGCCTCCAGCGACAGGTCCGGCCGCAGCGAGATCCGCACCGTCTCGCCGAAGGGCAGGCCGGGCTGCAGGAACCCGCCCTGTTCCAGCGCCCCGGTCCGCGTCAGGACCCGCGGGCCCAGCGAGAATCCACGCGACAGCCGATCGGGCTCCTCCTCCAGCACTGCCCCCACCCGCATCGGCACATTGCCGGCCAGGAAGCGGTCGCCGACCTTGAGGTTCAGGCGGTCCAGCAGGGCCTGCTCCACCGCCGCGCCCCAGACGCCGTCCCGCGTGGCCAGGGCGGCGGCCAGCGATGGCGCGCCCTTGATCTTCACCTCGCCGGCGAGCGGATAGGCCGCATCGACCCCGCGCAGCTCCACCAGACGCCGCTCGCCGCCCGGCGCCTCGGCCATCGCCTGCGACGCGGCCGCATAGGTCGTGCGGCCCAGCCGGTCCAGCCAACCGCGCTCGACCGGGGTGAACCGGCGCTGGCTGGCCGAGACCGCCATGTCGCCGCCCAGGATCTCGCGCGCCTCGGTCGCCAGGCCCCGCCGGAACGCCTCGGCCGTGGAACTCGCCGCGGCGATGGCGGCGACGCCCAGGGCGAGGCACGCCAGGAAGATGCGGAAGCCCTTGACCCCGCTCCGAAGCTCACGCGCGGCGAACCGCAGCCAAAGGGGGATCATGCTGCCTCGACCGGCCGGCCGTCGCGCAGGGTGACCACGCGCTGGGCCCGGGCCGCCAGGCCAGGGTCATGGGTCACCAGCAGCAGCGCCGCGCCGGTGTGCTCCACCAGCTCGAACAGCAGGTCGGCCACATGGCGGGCGTTGTTGGAATCGAGGTTGCCGGTCGGCTCGTCGGCGAACAGCAGGGCCGGGGAGGGGGCGAGCGCCCGCGCCAGGGCCACGCGCTGCTGCTCCCCGCCCGAGAGCTGGTGCGGATAGTGCCGGGCCCGGGCCGCCAGCCCAACCCGATCCAGCCAAGTGCGGGCCTGGTCCATGGCCCCCGGCCGGCGGGCGATCTCCAGCGGCGCGGCCACGTTCTCCTCCGCTGTCATGTTCGGCAGCAGGTGGAAGGACTGGAAGACCAGGCTCACCCGTCCGCGCCGCAGTTTGGCGCGGCCGTCTTCGTCCAGCTTCCCCAGGTCGCGGCCGAAAAGGCTGACCTTGCCGGCGCTGGGCCGCTCCAGCCCGGCGGCCACGGCGATCAGCGACGACTTGCCCGAGCCCGATGGCCCCACCAGCGCCACACGTTCGCCCTCGGCCAGGGTTAGATCGAGGTTCCGCAGGATCTCCACGGGTCCAGCCGCGGACGGCAAGGTCAGGCCCACGTCCTCGAGGACCAGCGGCGGTGTGTCGTTCAAGCGGAACCTCAGACGTTGAGCAGCGTACCGTTTCTCTTACATAGGACGTTCATGGCCGAGCCAAGACCCACTCGACGCGCGCTTTTCGCCTTGCCGCTGATTGCGGTGGCCGCACCGGCCGTCGCCGCGCCCCCCAGGGTCGTGACGGTGCTGGGCGATTCCATCACCGCCGGCTTCGGACTGCCCGCCGCCCAGGCGGTGCCGGCCCAGCTCCAGCTTGCGCTCCGCAAGCTGGGCCTCGCGGTCCAGGTCCGCGCGGCGGGGGTCAGCGGCGACACCACCGCCGGCGGCCTCGCCCGGGTGGACTTCAGCGTCCGCAAGGACACCGACCTCGCCGTCGTCGCCCTGGGCGCCAACGACCTCCTGCAGGGCCAGGATCCCAAGCGCACGCGCGCCAATCTCGACGGCATCATCCGCAAGCTGAAGGCCCGCCGCATCGGTGTCGTCCTCACCGGCATTTCGGCGCCCATCGAGATCGGAGGCGGCTACGCGCGCGACTTCAACGCCATCTTCCCGGGCCTCGCGCGCACCCATGGCGTGCCGCTCTACCCCAACCTCCTGGATGGCGTGGCGCGGCGCCCCGCCCTGAACCAGCCCGACGGCATCCACCCCAACGCCCGCGGCGCCCAGATCATCGCCGCCCGCCTCGCCCCGGTGGTCGCCAAGGCCCTGGCCGCCAAGGGCTAACCGACCGACTGGCGCACCGTGCGGCTGAGGTCGTCGATGCTCACCGGCTTGCGCAGCACCACGGCGTCCGCGATCTCGTCCAGGGCCAGCGAGTCGGCATAGCCGCTGCAGAACACGATCGGCAGGTGCGGGTGGCGCGCCCGCATCCGGTGGGCCACCTCGGCGCCGGTCATGCCCGGCATGGCGTAGTCCAGCACGACCGCGTCGGGCGGGCTTGCGTCCACCATGGCCAGGCCCGAAGCGCCGTCCGGCGCGCCGCGCACGGCATAGCCCTCGCTGTGCAGGCCGTCGCACAGGATCTGCCGCACCTGGTCGTCGTCGTCGATCACTACCACGCTGAGGTTGCGTCCGGGCGCCGGGGTCGCCTGCGAAGGCTGCGGGGCGGCCTCGACGCCGGGCGGCGCCGTCCGGGGCAAGGTGATCCGCACGCTCGTCCCTCGACCGGGCGCGCTGTCGATCTCACAGGTCCCGCCGCACTGTCGCGCGAAGGCCGCCACCTGCGCCAGGCCCAGGCCGGAGCCCTGGTGGGTCTTGGTGGTGAAGAAGGGCTCGGTCGCCCGGGCCAGCACCTCGGGCGTCATCCCGGCGCCGGCATCGCGCACCTCGATGCACACCGACGCTGCTTCGGCCCATGTGCTGAGACGCACCACTCCGCCGTCCGGCATGGCGTCCCGTGCGTTCACCACCAGGTTCAGGACCGCCAGCTCCAGCTGCGTGGGGTCGGACCGCGACCACGCCGGGCCGGCGCGCAGGTCGGCTAGGAGCTGGACGTCGGCGTCCAGGGCGTGGCGCATCAGGCTGTCGCTCTGGGCCAAGGTCTCGTCCACCGCCACCGGCCGCAGGGTCAGCCGCTGGGTCCGCGAGAAGGCCAGGAGGTGGGCCACCACCTTGGCGCCCCGCTGGGCCGCGTCCAGGGCCGTGTCCACGTACCGCCGCCGTGGCTCGCCTTCCTCAATCGTTCGCTGGAGAAGTTCGAGGTAGCCGATGATCGGCGTCAGCAGGTTGTTGAAGTCGTGCGCCACGCCGCCGGTCAGCCGGCCGATCGCCTCGACCTTCTGCACCTGCACCAGCGCCTGTTCGGCCCGCAGCCGCTCGGCCACCTGGTGGTCGACCTCGGCCAGGGCCCGTTCCAGTTCGGCTGTCCGCGCGCGCAGGCCCCGCTCCAGCTCGGCGTTCTGGCGGCGCAGCTCGCGCACGGTCAGCGCCCGCTTGATCGCCGGCAGTAGGGTCGAGAGCTTCAGCGGCTTCAGCACATAGTCCTGCGCGCCGTCGCGCATGGCCGCCACCGCCGAGCCGATGCTGCCCTCGCCGGTCATGATCACCGCCGCCAGGTCGGGGTCGCGCGCCTGCAGCTCGCGCATGAGAGCCAGGCCGTCGATGCCCGGCATCATCAGGTCGGTCAGCAGCAGGTCGAACGCCCCGGGCGAGAAGGCCTCTAACGCGGCGCCTGGATCGACGAAGCCGGCGATCTCGTAGCCCTGGCCGCCCAGGGTCGCCTCCAGCGCCTGCAGGTTTGCCGCCTCGTCGTCGACGATCAGCAGGCGGGCCCGGCCGCCGTCGGGGCTCTCCGCGCCGCTCACTCGGCCGCCTTCCGCGCCTGCCGGGCCAGGGCTGCCCGCACCTCGCGCAGTTTCGGCGGCTTGCTCAGCACGAGGTCGATGTTCGGGATGCCCTCCACGCCGGACAGCATCCCCTGGCCCCAGCCGGTCAGCAGGATCACCGGCGTCTCCGGCGAGGCGGCCTTCACCGCGGCGGCCACCTGCCGGCCGTTCACGTAAGGCATGCCCAGGTCGGTGATCACCGCGTCGAACGGGTGGCCGTCCTGCCCGCGGGCGAAACTGTCGATGCCTTCCTGGCCGGCATTGGCCGGGGTGATCTGGTGGCCGTCGTTGCTCAGGGCGTCGCTCAAGGCCTTCAGCAGGACAGGGTCGTCGTCCACCAGCAAGAGGCGCATGGGCGGCGGCGTCTCCAGCTCGGCCGGACCGCCCCTGGCGTTGCGGGTGGCCGCGGGGAAGATCAGCGAGAACATGGTCCCCGCGCCCGGCGTGGACCGGATGTCCACCTCGGCGCCGTGCCGCTGCGCCACCCCATAGACCATGGCCAGCCCCAGGCCCGTGCCGCGTTCGCCCTTAGTCGTGAAGAACGGCTCCATGCAGCGCCGGCGGGCTTCGTCGTCCATGCCGACGCCGGTGTCGACGATGTCGATCCGCACCCAGCCGGGCTCGTCCGCGACGCTGGTGCGCACGGTCAGCGTCCCGCCCTCGGGCATGGCGTCGATGGCGTTGAACACCAGGTTGGTCAGGGCCTCGCGGATCTCGCTCTCGGCGCCCAGCACCAGGGGCAGGCCCTGGGCCAGGTCGGTCTCCACCCGCACCATGGCGCCGCGATGCATGGTCATGTCGGCCCAGCGCGGCCGCGTCAGGTCCAGCACCTGCCGCGCCAGTTCGTTGAGCTGCAGCGGCGCCCCCGGGAGCTGCGGCTCGCGCTGGCGGTAGAACTCGCGCATCCGCCCGATCGTGTGGCCCACGTCCTCCACCGCCCGCCGGATCACCTCCAGCTGGCTGCGCGCCGCCGGGCTCAGGCCCTTCTCGGTTTCCAGCATCGCCTCGGTGTAGAGCGCCACGGGCGACAGGGCGTTGTTTATGTCGTGGGCGATGCCGCTGGCCATCTGGCCCAGGGCGCGCAGCCGGTCCTGCTGCATCACCACCTGTTGCGACTGGCGCAGGTCGTCGTAGGCCCGCTGCAGGGCGCCGTACAGCTGGGCCTGATGCGCCGCCAGCGCCACATGCTCGCTGAGCTGGCGCAGGAACTCGCAGTCCTCGCTCTGGAAGCTGTCCGGCTCCAGCCGTCCGGCGAGGAAGCAGCCGAAGACCTTGCTCTCCACCTGCAGCGGCGCGGCCACCAGCGCATGGATCCCCGCCAGCGACAGCTGCGCCTGCAGCGGGAACGGCATGCTGGAGATGTCAGGCTCGTAGGTGAGCTCGCCTTCGATGCAGCGGGTCAGGGCGCTTTCGCCCACCGGAAAGGCCATCGGCTCGGGGGCGGCCAGCGACAGCCCCAGTTCCCGCGACTTGGCCCCGACCGAGACCACGGTCAGGATCCGGGTCGGCTCGTCGTATTCGCACAGGCAGGCGAAATCGACGGGCAGCTGCTGCTCGACGCTGCGCACCGCCACCTGGAAGATGCTCTCCAGGTCCTGGCGATCGCCGATGGCGCGGGTGATCTGATGCAGCAGGTTCAGCCGCTCCAGCTGGGCGCGCGCCTTGGCGTCCGCCCGCTGGCGCTCGGCCGCCTCGCGGTCCAGGCGCTCCTGCGCCGAGGCCAGCTCGCGGGCGCGCACCTCCACCTCGCGCGCCAGCGTTGCCTCGGCGGCGAAGCGCTCCCGCATGTCCTCGGCGATGGTCCGCACGACCCACAGCAGGATGACGAGATAGCCGGCGATCTTGCCCAGGTGGGCGATCATGCTCGGGCTGTCCGCCGGGGCCGCGGAATACAGCATCGCCACGTGCCCCAACGCCATCACGGCGGCGCCCCAGGCGGTCGGCCCGGCGATCCGGTGCCGGCCGCGAAGCCGCCAGGCCCAGACCGCCGCCGCCATCCACAGCAGCGGGACGCCGATCAGCGAGGGCCGGGTGAACCCCAGCGCGGTGGGCTCCACATAAGGGGATATGTTGCGGAAGAGGACGAACAGCCCCGCGCTGGCCAGGCCGGCGAGCGCGAGGAAGACCGCCACGTTCCCTTGGCCGCGCTGGAGCCGCCAAAGCGCGCCGCAGACGGTCAGGGGCAGCAGATAGGCCGACGGGGACCAGGTGGTGGGCCGCAGGTAGGCGCGCGCCTCCGTCACCCAGGCCAGCGGCCCCGCCCAGTCGATGCTGACGACGACGTGCAGCATTTCCAGCGCGAAGGTCAGGCCGAAGCCGATCGACAGCCAGCGCACGAAGGGGCTGTCGGTTTGCTGCGCCATGTCCCACAGCAGCAGCGCCAGAATGCCGGAGAGGACGGTCACGCTGGCGTCGAGGATCGTGTGAAGCTCGTAGAAATCGGAACGTCCGGCGCTGAGCGTGACCGCGCCAGCGCCGAACGCCAGCAGCACGGCTAGCGACGCCCGCGGCAATCCCCATGCGCCAGTGAACGCGGCCATGTCCGACCCCTCGACGCTCACAACGACCCTGAAGGGCCGCGCCGCCTCGATACAATCAGGCGGTGTGGAAACGACTCCTAACCCAATGGATAAGCTGCGCAACCCCGCTAAGGTTGCGCTGGACGCCACCCGCGGCGCTCACGTCGCGCGAAACCGCAACGGCATGGCGCGCGGACCCGAGATGAAGTTCGACGCCAGCCACTCCACCGGTGCGGCCAGCTCGAAGGCCGTCATCCGGGTCAGCACCTCGCGCAGCATGGCGTCGATCTCGATCCGGGCGATGTGCTGGCCCAGGCACCCGTGCGGTCCGGTGCCGAAGGCGATGTGCGGATTCTCGGGTCGGCTCAGGTCCAAGACATCGGGGCGGTCGAACACCGCCGGGTCGCGGTTGGCGGCGCCGAAGTACATGACGACCTTGTCGCCCTCGCGGATCTGCTGGCCGGCCAGTTCGGCGTCGCGCCGGGCCGTGCGGCGCATGTAGATCACCGGGCTGGTCCAGCGTAGCAGTTCCTCGCGCGCGGTCGGCAGCCGCCCTTCCAGGTCCGCCATCAGCCAGGCGTACTGGTCCGGATGCTCCATCAGGGCGAGCAGCCCGCCGGACAGCAGGTTGCGGGTCGTGTCCCCGCCCGCGTCCACCAGCAGCAGGAAGAACAGCAGGAACTCCATGTCCTCCAGCTTCCGGCCGTCGACTTCGCAGGCCAGCAGCCGTGAGGCGAGGTCGTCGCCGGGGCGGGCCCGCTTCTCGGCCATCACCTTCGAGCCGTACTCGAACATCTTCATCACCGCCTGGCCGCCGGCGCCGGGCGGCAGCGCCTCGGGGGCGGTGTGGATGATCTCGGTCAGCTTGTAGAGCTCGCGGCCGTCCTCCAGCGGCAGGCCCATCAGCTCGGCGATGACGAACGACGGCATCTCGCCCGCGACGTCGTTCACGAAATCGCACTCGCCCTTGTCGATCACGGCATCGACGATCTGCTTGGCCAAGGCCTGGATCCGCGCCTGCCGCAGCCGCGCGGACGGCTCGGTGAACTCCGAGCGGATCAGCTTGCGGAACGCCGTGTGCTCCGGCGGATCCATCATCAGCATCATCTTGTACGGCCCAAACCCGCCAGCTTCGGCGAGGGGGTCGCTGATCATGATCGTCGGCTCCGACGAATAGGTCTGGAAATCGCGGTCCACCGCCCAGACGTCGGCGTGCCGGGTCACCGCCCAGAAGCCCTTACCACCCGGCTCTTCGTGCCACCGCACGGGCGCGTTCTCGCGCAGCCAGTCGTACTGCCCATGCGGCTGTCCGCCGGCAAAACTGGCCGGCGACAGGAGGTCGATCTTCATGGCCCGGCGTCCTCCCACGGTTTTCCGCAGAGGACGCCCCCTTCCCGCGGGTCAGGCAAGCGTGGCTAGAAGACCTCGACCCAGCTGTCGGAGCCCGCGTACGAGCTGGCCTTGCCGTTGCAGAACAGCCCCGGGCGCTCGGCCTTGGACTGCGCCTTCTTCAGCTCCCACTTGAGCTGTTTGCAGGGCCAGCCGTTGACCGGCTCCTCGCTCACCACGGTGATCGAGCCGGTGGACGCCGAGCCCTTCCAGGTGATGGCCTCGCCCAGCGCCAGGCCCCCGACCTTCTTCTCCCAGGCGCCGTAGGATCCATCCAGGCGGATGAAGTGCCGCACCCAGGCGTCGTAGCTGTAGCCGCCCTCGCAGTCGTTGCATGAGACCTTGCTGAACTCGACGAAGGCCTTCTTCTGCGCCTCCAGCTCGGCCGAGAAGTCGAGGTCCGAGGGGTACTTCACAGACCGGGCGCCGACGTTGACCGGCCACGGCGCCGGGCCCGACGTCTGGGCTGCCGTTGCGGTTTCGGCGTCCTGCGCCGGCTGCGCGTCGGCCTGTCCTGGGGCCTCGCCCTCCGCGCTTGCCGCCGGCTGCTGCGGCTGGGCGGCGTTCTGGATCGCGGCGGCCGCAGCCTGACGGGCCAGGTTCTTCAGGAAGCCGCTCTGCGCGGCGGCCGGGCCGGCCAGGGCCAGCGACAGGCCGGCGGCGGCGAGGGCGGCAAAAATCGATTTCGACATGCACACTCCAGGTTTGCAGGCCGTGCGGAAGGCTGATCCGCCGCTCCCGCGCCAGCGCCTTGCGGCAAACGCGGCTCCAGTCGCGACGAGTGCTGGCGCTGAGGGGACGAAACCGTCTGGCAGCGGCCGCGCGCGTGCCCCCCCCCCGGCCAGTTCCGCGCGTACCTGCGCCGGGACCGAATGGGCCGCCCGCTGTGCCCAGCTACCCAATTTGGGGGGCGCGCCGGGGACTTTACCGAATGTTTCGATCTGGCTGGGAAATTCCCATCCGATTCCCACAGTTGGGAAGCAATGGAAGAGCCCCGAGCGCGCGCGCCGATGAGCCTGGCCGAAATGTCCCTTGCGAACCTCGGCTCGCGCATCGACCTCAGGAAGGCGTCGATCCTGCTGGTCGAGCCGAACAACCAGGCGATGGACGTGCTGACGTCGATCTTCCTGGGCTTCGGCGCGACCCATTGCCTGAAGGCCTCGTCGTTCGAAGAAGCCCAGCAAGTCGCCCACAGCGCCCCGCTCGACCTCATCGCCTGCGAGGCCACGCTGCAGCCCGAACAGCCCGACGGCTACGAGTTCGTCCACTGGCTCCGCCGTTCCAACCTCGAGCCCAACGCCTTCGCCCCGGTGATCCTGATTTCGTCCCACACCAGCAACCGCAACGTCTCGCGGGCCCGCGACTGCGGCGCCCACTTCATGATCACCAAGCCGCTGGCCCCCACGGTGCTGCTGCAGCGCATCCTTTGGATCGCCCAGAACAACCGCACCTTCGTCGAGTGCGCCTCGTACAAGGGCCCCGACCGCCGCTTCCAGAATCTCGGCCCGCCCGACGGCGTGGGCCGCCGCCACAACGATCTCTCCGCCGAACTCGGGGATGCGGTGGAACGCAACATGGACCAGGACGAGATCGACAGCCTGCTCAGCCCCAAGAAGGTCGTCCGATGAGCTCGGTCAGCTACATCCGCCGCCCGAACCGCCTGGGCAAGCTCATCTCCACCCCCGGCGGGCGCAAGCTGGCCGAGGCCGTGGCGCAGGCCGAGGCCAATATCGAATCCATGCGCCCGGGCATGCTGGCCGAGGTGGACGGGGCCCTGGACCGGCTGCGCCAGGCCGCCGCCCGCCAGGACGCGGCCGCCCACGCCGATGTCTACGCCTGCGCCAGCGCCATCGTGGGTTTCGCGGGCCTGTGCCATCTCAAACGCCTGGGTGAGGTGGCCTACAATCTCTGCGAACTCTCGGACCGCTACATCGAGGCCGGCGCCTGGAACACCGCCGCCATCGCCGCGCACATCCAGACCATGGGCGTGCTGCGCATGGCCAACCTGCCCGAGGATTCGCCGGAGGCCGAAGCGGTGATGGAGGGTCTCAAGACCCTGGTCCGCCGAGCCGAGGAAAAGGCCGCGGCCGAAGCGTCCCAGGGCTAGAGATTCGTTCCTAAAGCCCCTTGCTGGGGTTGATCAGGTACTTCTCGCCGGTGGTCTTCTTGTTGTAGGCGGCGATCACGTCCGGCTGCAGCGCCTCGGCCAGCGAGATCTCGGCCGTGTAGTGGCTGGCGAAGGTGGTCTTGAGCTCGTCCGCGACCCGCTTGCGCAGCCGCGCCACGCCCTCCGCGCCCAGCTTGCCCAGGAACGGCGTCAGCAGCCAGCCGCCGACCGCCCACGACAGGCCGTAGTTGCGCGCCAGTTCCGACGGTCGCGGGTCGAGCGAGCCGTAGATATAGACCTGCTTGAACACGCTGGAGCCGTAGCGGCTGTAGGCGCCGCCGCGCGAATTGGCAGCCGCCTCCATGCCCGACAGGATCTGGCTGGCCAGCTTGCCCCCGCCGATGGCGTCGAAGGCGATGGTGGCCCCCGTCGCGATCAGCGCCGCGGTCAGGTCGTCCTGGAAGGTGGGCGAGGTCGAATCCACGACATACTTCGCGCCGATGTCCGTCAGGATCTTCGCCTGCTCGGCGCTGCGGACGATGTTGACCAGATCGATGCCGTCCTTCAGGCAGATCTTGTTCAGCATCTGCCCCAGGTTCGAGGCCGCGGCGGTGTGGACCAGGGCGGTGTGCCCCTCGGCGCGCATGGTCTCGGTCATGCCCAGCGCGGTCAGCGGGTTCACGAAGCAGGAGGCGCCATCGGCCGCCGTGGCGCCCTCGGGCAGCACCAGCACGTCGGCGGCCTTCGCCGTCCGGTACTGGGCGTACATGGCCCCGCCCAGCAGGGCGACCGTCTTGCCGATCAGGGCCTGGGCGGCCGGGTCGGGCCCGGCGGCGATCACCACGCCCGCCCCCTCGTTGCCCACCGGCATGGACTCGTCGATCCGCGCGGCCATGGCCTTCAGGAACTTCTCCGGCACCTGGGCCTTCGTCACCCCGCCCGCGCTCTTCAGCGTCGACAGGTCGGCCGGTCCCAGCAGCAGGCCGAGGTCCGAGGGGTTCAGCGGCGAGGCCTCTACCCGCACCAGCACCTCGTCGCCGGCGGGCGGTGCGACCGGGGTATCCACCAGGCTCAGTTCCAGCTCGCCGCTGCTCTTGATGATGGACCGCAACTGCAGCCCCTTGTCCGGCACGCCGGCCATGGTCGCCTCCCTTTGGCTTTACATTGTCAGGGCAGCGACATGGAGGCTCGGCCGCGCTTCGCCAAGGCCTGAAAAGCAAGAAGGCGGGGCTTTCGGGCCGCCCCAGGGCTACAAAGCAAGAAGGCGGCTCTTTCGAGCCGCCTCTGCCGCTTCTTGTGATCCGCACGGGATCCGAAGATCCCGGAAGCGCTGCGGGGGCCCCACGCCCCGGCGGCTGGAGAGACCGGCCGCCGTTGCGAAAGGTCTTCCTCCAACCACGGCCCGGCGACAAGTCCCCCGTGCGCCTCCGCCGCATTTCGCCGACCGCCTGTGGCGGCGTCGACACGCCCCGAAATGGTCTTATTCCCGACCAGAGCCGGACACAGGCCGCCCGTTTATTGGATACGTCGGCTGGCCCGCTTCCGGTCCGGATCCTGAACAGCCCCCCCAGCCCCCCTGATCGGGCGCTTGGTCAGCCGACGACCCTCCCCACATTCCAGGCAAAGTCGCGCAGTTGGCCGGGCGGCCTTCAGCGGACCGCCATCACCTCGACCTCGGCCTCGCCCAGGGCGACCGCATCGCCGACGCCCTTGCCCAGCAGGGCCCGAGCCAGCGGCGCCACATAGCTGATGCGCCCCTGCGCCGGGTCGGCTTCGTCCTCGCCCACGATGCGGAAGGTCTGCCGCCGGCCGTCGTCGCGCTCGATCTCCACGGTGCGGCCGAACTGCACTGTGTTGGCCTCGAGCTCGGGTTCGGTCAGTTGCGCGCTCGCCCGCCGCGCCGACCAGTAGCGCAGATCGCGCGTCGCCCGCGCCATGGCGGTTCGGTCCGCCGCCACGCCGCCCTCGGCCTGGGCTTGGGAATAGGCCGCCCGCGCTGCCGCCAACTCCGCCTCGATGGCGGCCAGTCCGCTGGCGGTGACCAGGTTCGGGTGCGCCGAGATCGGCCGGTCCGGCAGGTCCGCCGCCTGCGCCTCGTAGTCTTCCTCACGGGTGAATGCGACCGCCATGACCCAGTCTAGGCCGCCCTGGCCGCCGCGGCCAGCTTGCCCGCGACGCCGCGTCTTCGCGGCGCTAGGTTCCTCCACCGATACGGAGGACTCACATGGCCGGTCTCAAGGACAAGCGCGGCTTCATCGACAAGGACCGCCTGGACCTCTCGGAGCGGAAGGCCGTCGAGTACTGGATGAAGCGCTGGGGCGTCACCCAGGATCAGATCGTCTCCGCCCACCGCAAGGTCGGCCGCCTGACCAAAGACATCGCGGCCGAACTCGGGAAGAAGCGCTAGCTACTTCTTCGGCGCAGCCTGCTCGGGCTTGGCCGCGTCCATGTGGGCCGAGCACTTTTCGTGCATCTTCTTCATCTCGGCCTCGGTGGGCGGCGTGGCGCGCGGCGCGTGACCTAGCTTGTCGGCCGAATGGTCGTGCGCGGGCCGGCCCTGCATCTTGCCGCCCATCATGGCCTTGCAGTGCTCGTGCATCTGCGCCGGCGTCATCTTGTCCATGTCCATGTCCATGGGCTTGTCGCCGGCGGGGTGGTGGTGCGCGGTGTGATCCTGGGCGAGCGCCGGACCGGCCAGCAGGGCGGCGGCGGCCAGGGTGGTGAGCAGAAGTTTCATGGGGAAGCGTCCTTATGATCCGCTGTCGGATCGGCGTCGGACACTGGCGCCGATCGCCGGCCGGCGCCTTGATGGTCATCAAGCGCAAAGGCCCCGGCGTCGCCGCCGGGGCCCAGCGTGTCGCTCCGATCTCGTGGTCTAGGCGAGCGCGAGGGCGCTCCGGCGGCGGCGGAGCAGGGCGCCCGTGCCGCCAAAGCCCATGATCATCAGCGCCCAGGCGCCCGGCTCGGGAACCACGCCGGCGGCGAAGGTCGCCGTTCCGGCATAGACGGCTTCCGAACCGCCGAAGCCGGTGATCGTCAGCACCTGCGGCCCACCGGCCACGACCGGCAGCGGACCATCCGAACCCAGCACCGTGTTGCCGCCGTCGCCCGTCGGCGTGTTGGTGAACGCCAGGTCCACGCCGTTGAAGGTGAACGACGAGACGGTCAGCGAGCTGTTCGCCAGGAAGCCGATCGAGCTCAGGGTGAAGCCGACGATGCCGTCCGGAAGTTCGAAGCTGAACGTGTTGGTGAAGGCCCCGGTGGCGTCGTCGTAGACGTGGGTCGAGGTGGTCTCGCCCGGGATGGTCTCGGCGCCTGGAATGCCCAGGCCGTCGTTGCCGAAGGCGACCGAGATGCCGCCGACCGGCGTGGTCGTCCAGGGTTCCACGAAGGTCGCGGCCGATGCGCCGCCGGCAGCCGCGGCGAGGCTCAGCGCCGCCGCAGCGCTCACAAAAAAGTTAGTACGCACAGACATTTAAGGCCCCTTTACAGCCAGAAGAGCATGACGGCTCTCAGTGCCGACATGCAGCCCGGGACCAGAACCGGGAAAGGCTCGCAATGTTCCCGGCGGCGTCAAAAAAATGCGGCGGCCCTGTGGCGAAACCGCCGCGGAACCGCCGCATTTGCCTCAAATGTAAAAACCCCCGATCCAGTTGGACCGGGGGTTTCAAGTCGCTCGCGGCCGCGCCGGTGCAGCCACTCAGGTGGCCCGGCCGCGGCGGCTCGGCTCCGTTACTTCGACGGGCTGGTGTCCGGCGTGTTGGCCGTGGTGGCGCCGCCATCGGCGTTGCCGGCCTGCTGCTCGACGGCGTCCGCCTGAGCGTTGAGGGCCTTTTCCTGCGCTTCGTTCGGCGTCGCGGCGGCTTGCGACTCCAGCGAGTCGGCCGTGGCTTCGGCTTGTTTGTCGGCGGGGCTGCTGCAAGCGGCGAGGCTGGCGGCGGCACAGGCGGCGAGGGCCGCGGTCAGGATGCGCATCGAGAAAGTCTCCATTTGTTAGTACCCCGAGACAGCTTGAGCGCACGGAACGCGATTTGGTTTCGTTGGCCGCCCGTTTCTCGGCCGTGGCCGTCTAGGCGCTGGCCGCGAAAACGTCGTACCAACCGCTCCAAACACCACCCCTCGGACCTGTCATGCGCCTGATCGCCGCCGCCGCCTCCGCACTCTTCGTCGCCGCCTGCGCTACCGCCGCCCCGCCCGCGAAGCCCGTCGCCTACACCGGCACGCCGCAGGAACAGTGGGAGCAGGGGCAGAAGGCGTACGAGGCCTGGTCCAAGGCCCGTCCCGGCTGGATCGTCACGCCCTCGGGGCTGCAGGCCCATCGCGTCAAGGCGGCCAAGGCGTCCGCGCCCCGTCCGGTTCCCACCGACACGGTGACGATCCACTACGTGGGCCGCTTCATCGACGGCCGCGTGTTCGACAGTTCCCGCGCCCGCGGCGAGCCGGCGACCTTCCCGCTGCCGCGCCTGATCCAGGGCTGGCAGGAAGGCGTGCCGATGATGCGCGTGGGCGAAACCTGGGAATTCGTCATCCCCGGCCCCATCGCCTACGGCGACCGCCACCGCGAACCGATCCCCGCCAACAGCACCCTGCTGTTCGAGATCGAACTCCTCGGCATCGGGGGTGAATAGTCAGGCTCCGCCGGCCGTCACCAGGAAGCCCTCGTAGCCCTTGGCCGCCACCTCGGCGCACTTCTCGCGATAGGCCGGGAAGCCGCCGATGTAGGGCATGAAGACCCGGGGCTTTCCGGGCACGTTGGCGCCCAGGTACCAGGAGTTGGCCTGCGGATAGAGCGTCAGGTCGGCCACCTCGTTCACGTGCGCAACCCAGGCCTCCTGCGCCGCCTCGCTGGCCTCGATGGCGTCGGCCTGCCGCTCGCCCATCCAGGCGATGCAGTCCGAGATCCATTCCACGTGCTGCTCGATGGACACCGCCATGTTGGACAGCACCGAGGGGCTGCCCGGCCCGGTCACGATGAACAGGTTGGGGAAGCCGGCCACCATCAGGCCCAGGTAGCTCTTCGGTCCCTCTGCCCAGCGGTCCCTCAGCGCCGCGCCGCCCTTGCCGCGGATGTCGATCTTCGAGAGCGCGCCGGTCATGGCGTCGAACCCGATGGCGTAGACGATTGCGTCGAAGCGTTCCTCGCCCGCCGTGGTCCGCACGCCGGCCGGGGTGATGGCCTCGATCGGCGTCTCGATCAGGTCGACCAGCGAGACGTTGGGCCGGTTGAAGGTCTGGTAGTAGCCGGTGTCGACGCAGATCCGCTTCGACCCGATGGGATAGGTCTTGGGGATCAGCTTCTCGGCGGTGGCCGGGTCCTCGACCAGGCTGCGGATCTTGTCCGCGACGAACGCCACGGCCGTATCGTTGGCCGCCTTGTCGAAGATCAGGTCGCTGTAGGCGCCCAGCAGGCAGAACCCGCCGTGGGCCCAGCGGGCTTCGAAGGCGGCGGCGCGCTCCTCAGGCGAGACCGCCAGGGCGGTCTCTTCCGCTTGCCGTACCGCCCGGATGGCGAAGCCGGCGTCCCGCGCCTCCTGCCGGTACTGCGCCCGGTTGGCGGCCCAGTCGGCGGCGACGGCGGGGTCCGTCGGCCCGTTGTGCGCCGGGACGCTGAAGTTCGGCGTCCGCTGGTAGACAGTCAGGTGCGCCGCCTGCGCCGCGATCTGCGGGATCGCCTGGATGGCGGATGAGCCGGTTCCGATCACCGCCACCCGCTTCCCGGTGAAGTCGACGCCGCCATCCGGCCACCGGTGGGTGTGGTAGCTGGCGCCCGCGAAGCTGTCCGCGCCCGGCATGTCCGGCTCCTTGGCCACGGACAGGCAGCCGGTGGCCATGACCACGTGCCGGGCCGTCACCCGCTCGCCGCGGTCGGTGGTCACCATCCAGCGCCGGGCCGCCTCAGCGTAGTGGGCGGCGGTGACCCGGGTCTCGAGCTGGATGTCGGGACGCAGGTCAAAGCGGTCGGCCACGTGGTTCAGATAGGCCAGCAACTCCGGCTGTGCGGCGTAGCGCTCGCTCCACGTCCATTCCGCGTCCAACTCCGGCGAGAACGAGTAGCAGTACTCCTGACTCTCGATATCGACCCGCGCGCCAGGATAACGGTTCCAGTACCAGGTGCCGCCCACGCTGGGTCCCGCCTCGAAGACCCGGGCCGAGAGGCCCAGCTCCCGCAAACGGTGCAGCATGTAGAGCCCGGAGAAGCCTGCGCCCACGATCGCAACATCGTAGGCGCCGCCTTGCGCGCCGTCGGCCATCGTCTTCCTCCCGCGGTCTTCTTTTGCGGACAGGATACCGGAGTTCCGCGGGGAGAGGGAAATGCAGAAGGGCGCAGCCTCTCAGCTGCGCCCTTCCCCAACGGTCGAGGTCGCCGCTTACTGCGGCGGGGACTCGGTCGGCGGCGTGGCCTCCGGCGTGGTGGTCGGCTCCGGCGCCGCCGTGGGCGGCGTCTGCGGGATGGCCGCCGGCGCCTCGCCGGCGGGCGGCAGGGTCACCAGGGGCGGATTCACCTGCGTCGGCGCCGTCGCGCCCGGGCTCACGCTCGAATAGGGCTGCGGACCATCGGGTAGGGCGGCGGTGGTGCTCGCGTTGACGCCTTCAGAGCCGGCGCTCGGCGCCGTGGCGGCCGGGCGGGCGCGGCCGGTGCGAACCGGGGCAGACGTGCGCGGCGTCTCGGCGGCGCGGGGCTCGGCCGCGGGCGGCGGCGCGACCGGCGGCGGGACAGCCGTGTTCATCGCCATCTGCGCCGGCGGATCGGTCGGCGTCAGCGGGGCGGCGGCGACCTGGCTGGTGGTCGAGCCGGGGGTCAGCTCCGGGACGCCGTCGGCGGTGTCGCGGCTCATGTACCAGCCGGTCGCGCCCAGGGCGCCCAGCGCCACCACGCCGGCCGCGATCGCCGCGGGGGCGACGCCATTGGACTTGGCCACACGGGTGGACCGCGACGTGCTGCGGCCGACGCCGATGGGCGCCACGAGGCCCGTGTCAGCCTCCCGCTCGCGGATCGGCTCGCTCGCCAGAGTCGAGGGCGTCGTGGTGTTCATCGTCGCATATTCCGAGCGCACGTAGTCCCGGTCGGACAGAGGGCGGTCCATCGAGGCGCGGTCCACGGGCGAGTCCAGGATCATCGGCTCCTCGTCGTCCCGCTCGGCGGCGAAGCTGCGCGGCTCGGGCGCCACGGGCGTGGCGGCGGCGGGAGCGGCTGCCCGGCGGGCCCCGAAACCCTTGCGCTTGCGGCTGCGTTCCCACACCGGCTGGGCGACGAACATCACGCCTTCCTGGTCGGTGATCGGCTTGTCGGACTCGCGTCCGTTGAAGTCCATCGACATTTCGTCCCTCCAAGGATGTGTCGGAGGTAACAAACGCTGTTATTGCGGTCAGGTTCCATGGAAAGCTATGCCGTGGGGAAGTCATGCTTTCAAGGTTGCCATCTATACATGCGACAACTTGACGAATTCTCGACCTGATCTCGCCAATCCGTCGCCACATTCAGAGCGCGCCCGCGGCGCCGCGACCGTTGACCCGGGCCCTGGCGTTCGGCGGCGCTTGACCGGTCCTACCGGCGCTCGCCAAGGTCCGGGGGACTGGAGGTGCGGATGCGGCTCAATGCCAGGCTCAAGCGCGACTGGCGGTTCTGGAAAGGACTCAGCAGGACCCTGAAGCGGGTCAAGACCATCGCCCGGGATTCGGACAACCTGATCTGCGACGACCTGGAGTCCGCCGTGGCCCAGTGGCGCGATCGGCCGGCCATGACCTTCGAGGGTCGCACGGTCACCTACGGCGAGCTGGACGGCATCGCCAACCGCTACGCGCACTGGGCCAAGGGCCTGAACCTGCGCCGCGGCCAGACGGTGGCCCTCTTCATGCCCAATCGGCTGGAGTACTTCGCCATCTGGTACGGCCTGTCGAAGGTCGGCGTGGTCACCGCCCTGATCAACAACCAGCTCTCCGGCCTGCCGCTGGCGCACTGCCTCAGCATCTCGGGCGCGGGCCACATCATCGTCGACGGCGAGACCTCGCCGGTCTTCGAACAGGCCAAGCCCCTGGTCGAGCGGCCCATGCAACAATGGGTGCTGGGGCCCGCGCACGGCGACCAGCGCGACCTGGTCCAGGCGCTGAAGAGCTGCAGCCAGCTGGCGCCCGACCGCGCCGTGCGCGAGGGCATGACCGCCAGCGACACCGCGCTCCTGCTCTACACCTCGGGCACCACGGGCCTGCCCAAGGCGGCGCGGATCACCCACATGCGGGCCCAGCTCTACATGCGTGGCTTCGCGGGCTCGACGGGCGCCACCGACAAGGACCGCGTCTACGTCGCTCTGCCGCTCTATCACGCCACCGGCGGACTCTGCGCCCTGGGCGCGGCCCTGCTCAACGGCGGCTCGGTCGTCCTGCGGCGCAAGTTCTCGGCCAGCCACTTCTGGAGCGAGATCGCCGAAGAGCGCTGCACCATGTTCGTCTACATCGGCGAGCTCTGCCGCTACCTGGTCAACCACGAGCCGGTAGACGATGAGACCCGGCACAAGATCCGCATGGCGTTCGGCAACGGCCTGCGCCCGGACGTCTGGCCGACCCTTAAGCAGCGCTTCCGTATTCCCGAGATCCTGGAGTTCTACGGCTCCACCGAGGGCAATGTGTCGATGTTCAACTTCGACGGCCGCGAGGGCGCCATCGGCCGGATCCCCAAGTGGCTTCGCAAGCGCTTCAACGTCCGCCTCGTACAGTACGATGTGGAGGCCGAGCAGGTGATCCGCGGGCCAGACGGCCTGTGCATCGAATGCGGCCCCGGCCAGGTGGGCCAGTGCGTCGGCCTAATCGGCGGCGCCGACGCGCGCAGCGAGTTCTCCGGCTACCTGGACAAGGCCGCCTCCGAGAAGAAGGTGCTGCAGAACGTCTTCGCCCGGGGCGACGCCTGGTTCGCCACCGGCGACCTGATGAAGATGGACGCCGACGGCTACTTCTACTTCGTCGACCGCATCGGCGACACCTTCCGCTGGAAGGGCGAGAACGTGTCCACCAACGAGGTGGCCGAGCGGCTCCAGGCGTTCCCGGGCATCGCCCAGGCCAATGTCTACGGCGTGGCGGTGGACGGCGCCGACGGACGGGCCGGGATGGCGGCCCTGGTGGTTGACGGGGCCTTCGACGCCAAGGCGTTCGGGGAGCACGTGACCCGCGAGCTGCCGATCTACGCCCAACCGCTGTTCGTCCGCATCTTGCCCGCGCTGGACACCACCGGCACCTTCAAGATCCGCAAAGTCGACCTGGTCGCCGACGGCTATGATCCGGCCAAGATCAAGGGCCCGCTGTTCTTCCACGACCCCAAGAAGGGCTATGTGAAGCTGACCAAGTCCGTCTGGGACCGGTTGGCCGCCGGGGCGATCAGGATCTAGCCGCGGCCCCTGCCAGCGGCAGCTCGATGTGGCAGATCAGGCCCCCGGGCGCGAAGTCCAGCCGCGCCGACCCGCCCAGGTTGCCCGCCAGGCTGCGCTCGATCAGACGCGAGCCGAAGCCGACCCGCGTGGGCGGCGCCACGGGCGGCCCGCCGCGCTCCCGCCAGACCAGGCTGAGCCGTCCGTCCTCGACGCTCCAGCGCGCCTCGACGCAGCCCTCGCCCTCCGACAGCGCCCCGTACTTGGCCGCATTGGTGGCCAGCTCGTGCACCACCAGGCCCAGGGCCAGCGCCTCGCTGGGCGCCAGGTCCACGTCCCCGCCCTCCAGCACGTAGCGGTTCGGCGCATAGGGCCGAAGTTCCACCAAAAGCACGTCCCGCAGCTCCGCCCCTCGCCAGCTCGTGGCCGTCAAGAGATCGTGGGTGGCCGACAGGGCGATGAGCCGCGCCTCGAACGCATCGCGGAACGCCCGCGGCTCCGGCGTCGAGCGCAGGGTCTGGCTGGCGATCGCCTGCACGGTGGCGAGGCTGTTCTTCACCCGGTGGTTCAGCTCGTCGACCAGCAGCTTCTGCTGCCGCTCGGCCAGCACCCGGTCGGTCACGTCGCTACCCTCGACGAACACCCCCGAGACCGTCCCGTCGGGCAGCAGCAGCGGCTGGTAGATGAAGTCGACGAACCGCTCCTCCAGCGGTGCGTCCTCCGTGCGCCGCAGCTTCACGCTCAGCGCCTTGCCTATATAGGGCTCGCGCCGGTCCATCACGCCGTGCAGCAGTTCCACGAACCCCTGCTCGCGCACCTCCGGCAGGGCCTCATCGATGGTCCGCCCGATCACCTGCCGGTGGCCGATCAGCTGCTGGTAAGCGTTGTTCACCAGGGCGAAGCGCAGCTCTTGCCCCGCCAGCACCGCCATGAACCCCGGCGCCTGCATGAACAGGTCGCGCAGGTCCTGGGTCTCGCGCATCAGGCTGAGGTTCGCCGCCTCGACCTCGCGCGCCCGCTGCAGCAGGTCCGACTCGCCCGGCGCGGGCGGCGGCGGCCCGCCCGGGCCGAACGCCATGGCCTTAAGCTGCTGCAGCTCGGTGACGTCCACGGTGTTCTGGACGACGAACGCCACCTGGCCGTCAGGCCCCGGCAGCGGCACGTGCGCCGCCGACCAGTAGCGCATCTCGAACCCGCCGCCGCGGCTGGCGGGCCGCTCGATGGCGTAGGGGATCAGGGGCAGGGAGTCCGGCCGCCCGGTGTCCAGCACCCGCTGGAACGAGGCCCGCAGCCGCCGCCCGCTCTCACCCGCGTCCGGAAACGCCTCGAACAGGTTGCGCCCGATCAGATCCTCGCGACGGCGCTCCAGCACCGCGCAATAGGCCGCGTTGACCTCCACATACCGGAAGTCGCGATCAATGATCATGTAGGGGCTGGGCAGCACGCGGAACAGCGCGGCGAAGTCCGGCTGTAACTCGGCTATCCGGGGCGCCGGCAGATTCTCGATGCTGGCGTCCATGCCGTCCGTTTCCCCCTTCGGCGCACAACGCGCCAAGGCCAAGCCTGTTCCACGCGCGCGCACCGCCCCTGCCGGACCGTCCGGACTCGCCTATATTGACGCCATGCTCGAAGGCCCGCCGTCACTCATAAATGAGCCCCCGCCCCTGAAAGGCGCGGCCCTCATCAAGGACGAGGTCCGGCGGCTGCCCGACAAGCCCGGCGTCTATCGCATGATCGGCGAAGACGGCGAGGTTCTCTATGTGGGCAAAGCGCGCAGCCTGAAGAAGCGCGTGATCCAGTACGCCCAGGGCCGCTTCCACACCCAGCGCATCGCCCACATGGTCGACGCCACTCGGTCGATGGAGTTCGTCACCACCCGGACCGAGACCGACGCCCTGCTGCTCGAGATCAACCTGATCAAGCAGCTCAAGCCCCGCTTCAACGTCCTGCTGCGCGACGACAAGTCCTTCCCCGAGATCGTCATCCGCCGCGAGCACCCGGCCGCCCAGCTGCGCAAGCACCGCGGCGCCCACACCATCAAGGGCGACTACTTCGGCCCCTTCGCCAGCGCCAACGCGGTCAACAAGACGCTCAACACCCTGCAGAAGGCCTTCCTCCTGCGCTCCTGCTCCGACAGCGTGTACGAGACCCGCACGCGCCCGTGCATGCTGCACCAGATCAAGCGCTGCGCCGCCCCCTGCACGGGGCTAGTCAGCCTCGAGGACTATGCCGGCCTGGTCGCCGAGGCCGAGGCCTTCCTGCGCGGCAAGAGCCGGGCGGTTATGGCGCGGATGGCGCAGGAGATGACCGCCGCCGCCGAGGAGATGGAGTTCGAGCGCGCCGCCCGCCTGCGCGACCGCATCCGCGCCCTGGCCTCCGTCGCCCAGGAACAGCAGATCAACCCCGAGACCCTGGAGGAGGGCGACGTCTTCGCCCTCCACGCCGAGGGCGGCCAGGCCTGCGTCCAGGTCTTCTTCTTCCGCGCCGGCCAGAACTGGGGCAACCGCGCCTATTTCCCCCGGGTCGACAAGTCCGACGAGGACGCCGACATCATGGGCGCCTTCCTGGGCCAGTTCTACGACGACAAGCCGATCCCCAGGGCGATCCTGGTCAATGTCGAGCCGGCCGAGCGCGACCTCCTCTGCGAGGCCTTCGCCCAGAAGTCGGGCCGCAAGGTCGAGATGCAGCGCCCCCAGCGCGGCGAGAAGAGACAGCTCGTCGAGCACGCCTTCACCAACGCCCGCGAGGCCCTGGGCCGCAAGATGGCCGAGAGCTCGGCCCAGTCCAAGCTGCTGGCCGGGGTCTGCGAAGCCTTCGGGCTGGAGGCCATGCCCGAGCGGATCGAGGTCTACGACAACAGCCACATCATGGGCACGAACGCCGTCGGCGGCATGATCGTGGCCGGTCCCGACGGCTTCCAGAAGAGCCAGTACCGCAAGTTCAACATCAAGAGCACGGACATCACCCCCGGCGACGACTTCGGCATGATGAAGGAGGTGCTGCGCCGCCGCTTCTCGCGCCTGGTCAAGGAAGAGGAGGAGGGGGAGGGCGCCGTCCGCCCCGACCTCGTCCTGCTCGACGGCGGCGCCGGCCAGCTCGCCGCGGCGCTGGAGATCATGGCCGACCTCGGCGTCGACGACATCCCGGTGGTCGGCGTCGCCAAGGGCCTGGACCGCGACGCCGGCATGGAACGCTTCTTCGTCCCCGGCAAGGAGCCCTTCCGGTTCGACCACAAGTCGCCGGTACTCTACTACCTCCAGCGCCTCCGCGACGAAGCTCACCGCTTCGCCATCGGCAGCCACCGCACCCGCCGGGCCATCGACATGAAGCGCAATCCCCTCGACGAGATCGACGGGGTCGGTCCCGGCCGCAAGCGCGCCCTCCTCCACGCCTTCGGCTCGGCCCGCGGCGTCAGCCGCGCCAGCGTCGACGACCTCGCCAAGGTGGAAGGCGTCAGCCAGCAGCTGGCCGAGCGGATCTACGGGTATTTTCGGAAGGAGTAGGGGGCTCTAGGCCTGCCCAACCCGGCGGCGCGCGCCCTCGAACGCGGCCACGAAGTCCAGGAAGGCGCGGATGCGCGGCTCGTGGCGGATACGCTCGTGCGTGGCGAGCCAGGTCTCCACCTCCATGCCAGGCGCCTCCAGGCACAGCGACAGGTCCCGCTCCCGGTCGGGGGTGAAGAACGCCGCCGGCAGCAGCACCAGCCCCAGTCCGTGGCGCGCATTCGCCACCATGTTCGACACTGTCGACGACCGGTATTCGAACCGCGCCCGGGGGGCGAACTGCCGGATGATGGGCTCGACCAGCGCATACGGCCCCTCGCCGCAGACGAAGACGTGGTCGTTTAGGTCCTCCATGCAGCGCGGTCGCCCGTGCGCCGCGAAATAAGCCTCCGCGCCGAATATCCCGACGGCCGATGACATCAACCGCCGCGCCACCACGCCGGCCTCCGCCGGCCGCCCGCCGCCGCGGATGGCCACGTCCGCCTCGCCGCGCGCCAGGTCCAGCATGGCGTCGGTCACGATGACTTCGACCCGCACGTGCGGGTACTGGGCGCTAAACTCCCGCAGGGCCGGGGCCAGACCGTAGTTTGCGATGATTTCGTTGGTGGTCACCCTGAGCGTGCCCGAGACCCGCCGCGCCTCGGCCCGCGCCGCGGACTGCAGGTCGCGGGCGGCGGCCTCCACCGCCTCGAACTGCGCCATCAGCGCCCGGCCCTGGTCGGTGAGGTGCAGGCCTGCCGCGCTGCGCTCGAACAGGCACGCGCCCAGCGCCTCTTCCAGCGCCGCGATGCGGCGGCCGACGGTCGGCTGGCTCACCTTCAGCGCCCGCGCCGCCGCCAGGGCGCTGCCGCTGCGGACCGCGGCCAGCACGAAGCGCACATCGTTCCAGTCGAACTCGGCCATGCTCAACATTTCTGTAGAGCCTAGGCTCAAGCTTGTCGATTGAGCGCTAACGGTCCCGCAACTATTGGACGCCGCGACGAAGGACTTGCGACGTGAAACTCTACTACGACCCCATCTCGACCACCTCGCGGCCGGTCATGCTGTTCCTCGCCGAACACGACCTGCCGGCAGAGCTCGTGCGGGTGGAGATCCTGGCCGGCGAGACCCGCAGCGAGGCCTTCGCCGCGCTCAACCCCAACTGCGCCGTGCCGGTGCTGGACCACGACGGCTTCGTCCTGACCGAGGGCTCGGCCATCCTCAAGTATCTGGCCGACCTCGCCGGCTCGAAGACCTACCCGGCCGAGTTGCGCGCCCGCGCCCGGGTCAACGCCGCCATGGACTGGTTCAACACCGGCCTCTCCAAGGACCTGAACGGCGACTACGTCTATCCGCGCCTGCTGCCCGAGGCCGCTCTGCCGCCCGCCATGCAGGCCGAGGTCTCCCGCCGCGGCCTGGAGCGGGCGCAGCACTGGCTCTCCGTCCTCGACCGCCACATGCTGGGCGATAGCCCGTACGTCTGCGGCGCCGAGCTCTCCATCGCCGACTACCTGGGCGCGGTCTACGTCGGCCTGTCGCAGGCCGTCGCCTTCGACCTGACGCCCTGGCCCAAGGTGGCCGGGTGGATGGACCGGATGCGCGCCCGGCCCGCCTGGGACGAGGTCCACGCCGCCTTCTACGGCTTCGCCGCCTCCCGCCGGGAGCTCCGCGAGGCCGGCTGAGCCGACCCATCCTTCACCGCGCCCGCTCCCCCGCCGGTCCCCCGGGCCCGCGCGGCGAGGCTCTGCGCCCGCCTTCCATCGCAACCCAGAGGCATCTTCTCCATGTCCGGAACCCTTCGAACCCTCGCCGCCACCGCCGCGCTCGCCGCGGGTCTGGCCGCCGGCGCCGCCCAGGCCACGGTGCTCACCTTCGACGTCGACAACAGCAAGCCCAATGTCAGCGTCGCCATGCCCCAGGCCTACGGCGACCGCGTCACCGCCGCCGTCCAGGGCGGCGCGAGCTATGGCGTCGGCGCCGAAGGTTTCACCGGCAACGTGGTGGTGGACTACGCGGGCAGCCCCCAGACCTCGCTGATCCGCTGGCCCAACGCCTACGGCGACCTGACCAACGTGCTGGAGAACGAGACCGACGGGGCCACCTACATCGACCTGACCTTCACGGCCGACGCCGGGTTCCAGGTGGTGCTGTTCGGCTTCGACCTCGCCGGCTGGCCGTCGAAGGACTACCTCCTGCCTGGCGGCGTGCGGGTGACGAGCGGCGCCGACAGCCTGTTCTCCGAGGCGAACGTCCTGGTCCAGGGCGACACGACCGGCCCCCGCCACACCAGCTTCGATTTCGGCTCGGGCCTCGCGGGCCAGGCTCTCACCCTGCGCATCGACCTCGCGGGCCTGGCGAACAACAGCGACAACATCGGCCTCGACAACGTCCGCTTCGGCCAGCTGGCGCTCCCCACCACCGCCGTGCCGGAGCCGGCCACCTGGGCCCTGATGATCCTCGGCATGGCCGGCGCGGGCGCGGCCCTCCGCCAGCGGCGGCGCTGGGCGTCCGCGGGCTGACGGGGCAGGGCGGGGGGCTGCGCGCGGTCGGAGGGGACGCCCGAACCTTAGCGGCCCCTTCACCACCCCCGGTCGAAACTCGGGGTTGCAGCATCCGCCGAGCCCCAGCATGCTCCACGCGACCTTCCGGACCTCGGAGGCCGACTTCGTCGCCGCCCAGACCTTCGCCTTTCGCGCCCAGCGCTGGACGGTGCGGATGGTTCAGGTCGGCCTCGCCGGCGCCGCGATCCTGCTCGCCTACGCCGGCTTCCGGCTGGCGTCGGGGGAGCGGCCCGGCGAGTTGACGATCGAGCTGTCCCTCATGTTCGCGGTCGCCGCGCTCTAGGGGGCCTATAAGCGGCGCTGGGGATGGTCCCGCCACGCCCGGCGCCTCTACCGCCAGTCGCCCAACGCGGGCGGCGAGATCGCCGTGGCCTGGTCCGACGAGGTCGTGACCTTCAGCGACTCCCAGGCCTCCCAGTCGCACCCCTGGTCCGCCATCCGGGCCTGGCGCGACGACGGCGCCCGCCTCCTCCTCTGGCTCGCCGACGGCGCCGCCATCGCCATCCCGGTTGCAGCGCTGGACGGGGCGGACATGGCGGACTTGAGGGCTCGCCTGGGGACCGCGTCTCGCGGCGCTTAGGCGTGACCAGCCGTCGGTCGGGAGACCTACGCGCGTTTTCGGCAGGCAGGGGGCGGCGTCTGCCTCGGTGCTTCCTACCTCGCGGATGCGCCGCGGGCAGCGCACCGGCTCCCGCTGGGACGCTGGCGCTCACGCTAGGCGCAGGCTAATCGGGACCGATGGCTGCCGACTTCACCCCCTACACTTCCGAGCAGCGCGAGGCCTGCCTCGCGGTGTTCGATGAGAACTGTCCGGAGTTTTTCGCGCCCAACGAGCGCGCTGACTACGCCCGGTTCCTCGACGCCGTTGGCCCGGCCTATCGCCTGTGCCGCCGCGATGGACAGGTCGTCGGGGCCTTCGGCCTCATGCCCGGCTCAACGCCCGACGAAGCCCACCTGAACTGGATCCTGCTGTCGCCCAGCGCCCAAGGCGCCGGCCTGGGCCGTGCGATCATGACCGAAGCGGCCGCCCAGGCGGCGGCCCGGGGCATTGTCCGGGTCGCGATCGCCGCAAGTCACCGCTCGGCGCCGTTCTTCGCCCGCTTCGGCGCCGAAGAACACATCCGCACCGAAGACGGCTGGGGCCCGGGTACGCACCGCGTCGACATGGTTTGGCGGCCGTAGGGCCTCATCAGGCTCCCCACCGCCAGCTATGCAAATCCGCACACCTGCACCGCAAACACGCTGATTTCGCGCGGGCGGCATGTCGCATATCCACCGTCTGGCGCGTCCTTGGGGCGTATCACACCGGCCAGGAGGACAGGCGATGACCGCGACGACCCCAGACATCATCGAAGGCGCCTATCGGGTGGTGTCGATCACCGACCTGCCGGCCGCCCGACCCTCGCCCAACCGGCGGCGGGCGGCGGTGCGGATCGTGTTCTGGAACCTCGCGGCCCTGGTCGCCGTGGTGGTCCTGCCGCTCCTGGCCTGACGCAGCTCGGCCTCGGTCGCCCTTCTGCGTTTTCTGCGGTTCGCAACACCCGCCTGCGCCTTCGTCGCGCCTCAGGCGAACTGCGCCGAATCTCCATGCCCGGCCGCACGCGAAGCAGCTAAGGTTGGAACGAAGCTTAAGCCTTGGACGCTCGTTCCCGCATGAAGTCCCTGCCGAACATCCTCACCGGATCGCGCCTGGTCATGGCGCTGTTCATGTTCGTGGCCTTCGCGGCCGCGGCCGGCGCCGTGCCCTATTTCTCCAACCGCCTGGAGCCGGACGCCCAGTTCGCTCTGCAGCGGTGGGCCGTCTATGCCTTCGTCCTGGCGGCGGTGACCGACTTCTTCGACGGCTGGCTGGCCCGCAAGCTGGACGCCGAGACCGTCTGGGGCGCCATCCTCGATCCCATCGGCGACAAGGTGCTGGTCTGCGGCGCCATCCTTGGCCTGCTGTCGCTCGGCCCCCAGCCGATGGTGGTGCTGCCCGCCGGCCTCATCTTGTTCCGCGAGTTCACCGTCAGCGCCCTGCGCGAAGTGGGCGCCGGCAAGGGGGTGAAGCTGCCGGTCACCCTGCTCGCCAAGTGGAAGACCACGCTCCAGCTCACGGCCCTGGCCATGGAGCTTGTCCTGGCCGCCTGGGGCGCCTTCGGCCTGCCGCAGGAGGGCGCCTTCCGTCCTAGCTTCGAGGTCGCCGCCCACAGCCTCTTCTGGATCGCCACCGTCGTGACCCTCATCACCGGCGCCCAGTACTGGACCCAGACCCGCAAGGCGTTGGCGGGATGAAAGGGGCGGCTTAAGCCGCCGCCCCATACGCATCCCGCTGGAAATCCCCGTGGACCGGCGGCGGCTCGGGGCTGTCGAACACCCGCTGCGTCAGGAGGATGCCGGTCAGCCCCTTGCCCGGGTCGTTGAACCACGAGGTGCCGAAGCCGCCGTCCCAGCCATAGGCGCCGGGCTGCACGCCGCTCGGGCTCGTCGCCACCTGCACGCCCAGGCCCAGGCCCCAGCCGCGGCCGGGCCCCAGGATCATCTCGCCGTCCTTCATCTGGGCGGGGGTCAGGCGGTTGGTGGTCATGGCTTTCAGCGACTCGGCCGAGAGCAGTCGTCGCCCGTCGGGGGCCAGGCCCGTGAACATGAACCGGGCGAAGGCGCCGTAGTCGGCCGCCGTGCCCACCAGCCCGCTGTCGCCGGCGGGGAAAGCCGGGGGCTTGGCGTACATGCCGTTGTACGGCTCGAACGGGACCAGCTTGCCGTCCTGGTTCATGTAGCCGGTGATGAGCCGGTCCATCTTGTCGGCCGGCACGTGGAAGCCGGTGTCGACCATGCCGAGCGGCCCTAGGATCCGTTCTTGGAAGAAGGTCTCCAGCGGCTGGCCGGCGGCCCGCGCCACCAGCACGCCCAGCACGTTGGACCCGGCCGTGTAGAGCCACCGCTCGCCCGGCTGGGCCTGCAGGGGCAGCGCCCCCATGGCCTTCATCCAGGCGTCCGGGGTGTAGGGCGCTGCGGGATTCGGCATCCCGAAGCCGGGCAGCTCGGCGCTGGCCTTCACGAACGGCGCCTCGGGGTTGAAGTCAATGCCCCAGCCCAGCCGGAAGGACAGCACGTCCTCCAGGGTGATCGGCCGCTTCGCCGGGGCCGTGTCGTCCAGCGGGCCGTCCGGCCGCTTCAGCACCCGGCGGTTAGCGAGCTCGGGGGCCAGCCGGTCGATCGGCTCGTCCAGCCTGAGCTTTCCGGCCTCCACCAGCATCATGGCCGCCACCGCCGTGATCGGCTTGGTCATGGAGGCCAGGCGGAAGATCGTGTCGGCCCGCACCGGCGCCGTCCCGCCGAGGGTCATGGCGCCGGCCGGGATGATCCGGACCTGGTCGCCGCGTACGACGTAGGCCACCAGACCCGGCGGCTGGCCCTTGGCCACGTGGCCCTTCAGGTCGGCCTCCAGCCTGGCCATGCCCGTCTCGTCCAGTCCCATCCTGCGCGCCTCCGGCAACTTGCGGTCACAGGCCGCCAGTCCGGCGAGGGCGCCGCCGCCCGCCAGGGCGTGACGGCGGCTGATCCAGGCGAATTCGGACATGTCGGCTCCCTTGGTTTCTCACAAGGACGAACGAGGCCCAGCCCTTCCGACAATCCCGCTCAGCACTCCGCCAGATTGACGGCCAGGCCGCCCAGGGAGGTCTCTTTGTAGATGGCGCTCATGTCTTCGCCGGTTCGCTTCATGGTGGCGATGACCTTGTCCAGGCTCACCGAATGCTGGCCGTCACCCAGCATGGCCAGCCGCGCCGCGTCGATGGCCTTCACCGCGCCCATGGCGTTCCGCTCGATGCAGGGGATCTGCACCAGCCCGCCGATCGGGTCGCACGTCAGGCCCAGATTGTGTTCCATGGCGATCTCGGCGGCATTCTCGATCTGGGCGTTGGACGCCCCCAGCGCCGCCGCCAGCCCCGCCGCCGCCATCGAGCAGGCCACGCCCACCTCGCCCTGGCATCCCACCTCCGCGCCGGAGATCGAGGCGTTGGTCTTGTAGAGCGCCCCGATGGCGCCGGCCGTCAGCAGGAAGGTGTGCCGCCCTGCCGCCGTTCCCTGGTGGAACCGGTCGTAGTAGCGCAGCACCGCCGGGAGCAGTCCGGCCGCGCCGTTGGTCGGCGCCGTCACGACGCGCCCGCCCGCGGCGTTCTCCTCGTTCACCGCCAGGGCCCAGAGGTTGACCCAGTCCAGGGCCGACAGTGGGTCGGCGATCTGCCGGTCGGCGTTCTCGACCAGGTTGCGCCAGATGGCGTGCGCCCGCCGCGTCACCTGCAACGACCCCGGCAGCACCCCGTCCGTTCGCATCCCCCGCTCGATGCAGGCGTACATGGCCGCCGTGATCTCATCGAGGCCGGCCACGATCTCGGCCTCGGAGCGGATCACCAGCTCGTTGGCGGTCATCAGGGCCGCGATGCTGAGCCCCGCCGCTTCGGCCTGCGCCAGCAGCTCGGCGCCGGAGTCGAACGGGAACGGCGCCGGCAGGGCCCGCTCGGGCGCGGTGTTCTGCCCGATCTCGTCCTCGTCCCGCACGAACCCGCCGCCGATGGAGAAGTAGGTCCGCGCCGTCAACGAGGAGCCGGCGGCGTCGAACGCCTCGAACCGCATGGCGTTCGGATGCGGCGGCAGCCGCGTGCGGCCTTCCCAGAGCAGGTCCCGCGCCTCGTCGAAGCCGATCTCGTGGACGCCGCCCAGCTTGATCCGCGCCGCGGCCCGCACTGTCTCGACCACGACGTCGGCGGCGTCGGGGTCCAGGGTGCGCGGCTCGAATCCGGCCAGGCCCAGGATCACGGCCCGGTCGGTGGCGTGTCCCCGGCCGGTCAGCGCCAGCGAAGCGTAGAGGGTCGCCTGCACCCGGGCGGTGCGCGAAAGGTCTGGCCCCAGCCGCTCCAGGAACCGGCCCGCCGCCGTCATCGGGCCCATGGTGTGCGAGCTCGACGGCCCCACGCCCAGCTTGAAGAGGTCGAAGACGCTGACGTTCATGCCGCCGTGTGTGGACGGGTCCGCCGCGGGGTTCAAGGCCGGCCTTGACGTCACGGCGCCTGCAACCTGCGCCGTTGATCGCGCCCGCGGTTTCGGGCGAGATGCGCGCGGGGCGTGCAGCCTCGCGTTCCGAAACCTGGTGATGGGCGTCGCCACGTGCTCCTGCCGACCTTCGCCTTCGACGCCAGCGACCTGCCGGACGACGAGCAGTTCGCGGCCTTCGCCGCCCACGTGGCCAACTCGCGCTGCACCCGGCCCGTCGACAGCGGCCCGTTCCTGGCCAAGGTCCGGTTCTGGATGATGGACCCGCTGCTGATCTCGGACCACCAGCTGGGCGCCTTCTCGTTCGAGCGCGACGAGACCATGGTCCGCGCCACCCCCGCCGACCACTATTCCCTGGTGGTCTTGCTGGAGGGGACCATGCGGTTTCCCCGGCCGGGCGGCGACCTGCTGGTGGAGGCCGGCGGCGCCAGCCTGACCGACCTCACCCGGCCGGAAACCATGCACGCGACGGACAACCACACGATCCAGATCCAGATCGCCCGCTGGTTCCTGGACGAAGCGCTGCCGCCCGTCGACGTTCACGGGCCTCTGCCCCAGACGCCCGCGGTCAAGGTCCTGGTCGACTTCGTGGCGGCCCTCGCCAAGCAGCTTCCCGAGATGCCGGCGAGCAGCGCCTTGCCCATGGCTCGGGTGGTCCGCGACCTCCTGGCCGCCGCCCTGGCCGGCATGCCGCGACGGCCCGATCCCACCGACGGCCGCCAACCGGTGCGCCAGAGGGTGTGCCGCTACATCGAGAGGCAGCCCATGGGCCAGCTCGACCTGGACCGGCTCTGCCAAACGCTGGGCCTCAGTCGCGCCTCGCTGGGCCGGGCTTTCAAGGGCGACGGCGGCGTGCTGGCCTACGACCGCCGACGGCGTCTGGTCGCTCTGCACGGCCGCCTCTCCGACACCACGGAGACCCGAAGCATCGCCGACCTGGGCTATGCCTATGGCTTCCCCGACAAGGCGCACCTCAGCCGCGTGTTCCGGGACACCTTCGGCTACGCGCCGTCCGAGGTCCGCCGCCAGGTGGCGGGCGTCGCGCCGCACGTGGCCGAGCCCGGCAGCCTGGCCGACGTCTACAAGACCGCGCTCCGCAACCTCTCCTGAGGTTTGACGCTGGCCGACAACTCTTTGACGCGCCCACACAACCGCCCGTTGCGCGCCCGCTGCTAGCCTCCCGCGCAGGGTTGTCTGCTCAAGGCGTGGGGTTTGGTCATGCGTTTGTCGCTTGCGGTTGCCGGGGCCATCGCCGCCTCGGCCTGTCTGACGTCTCAGGCCTCGGCGGCGCTGTTCGCGCGCCCCGGCGGCTTCTTCTACGACAGCGTGCTGGACATCACCTGGATGGCCGACGCCAACTACGGGAAGACCTCGGGCTTCGCGTCCGACGGTCTCGTCACCCAGGCCGGCGCCGAGTTCCTCGCGGACGGATATCTCTACTTCAACAGCGCCACCGGCATCCTGCACCAGGACTGGCGCCTGCCGACCCTGGGTCCCGACGTCGGCGACTTCCACCCCAACCTGCCCGGCTCGGGCGGCCAGCTTCCCAACGGCCAGGGCGCCACCGGCACGGGCTGGGGCACGCCGGACGACAGCGGCATCTATTCCGAACTCGGCTGGATGTACTACGCGAACCTCGGCGGCCGTGCGGCTTGCGAGGCCGTGGGCGCAGAGCCTTGCGAGTACAATCCGAACTACGGGTTGCCCAACTACGGCTCGGGCCCCGATCGAGGCCCGTTCGCCAACCTGGAGCTCGCCTTCTACTGGACCAACGTCCGCGCTGAATACCCGGACGGCGACTACAACGCCTTCTGGGCCTTCACCTTCGAGGACGGCAACCAGAACCCGCGCGCGGCCCAGCAGGGGCGGGAGCCGCTGTCCTACGTCTGGCTGGTCCACGACGGCGACATCGCGGCGGCCGGCGTGCCGGAACCCTCGACCTGGGCCCTGTTGCTCGGGGGCTTCGGCGTGATGGGGGCGGCGCTGCGCCGGCGCGCCCGCGTCAGCTCATGGGGTTCGCGGGCGGGGGCGGTTCCGGCAGGGGGATGAATTCCTGGTCGTCGGCGTCGGGCAGCTTCATGCGGCCCGCGCGCCAGTCGGCCTTGGCCTGCTCGAGGCGCTCCTTCGACGAGGAGACGAAGTTCCACTCGATGAAGCGCGGGCCCACGGGCTCGCCGCCCAGCAGCATCACGATGGCGTCGGTGGTGGCGGTGAACAGCACGGGCTGCCCCGGCGCGAACACCATCATCTGACCGGCGTGGAACGCGCGGCCATCCACCTCGACCACGCCCTCGGCCACGTAGGCCGCGCGCTCGGGATACTCCGCGGGCAGTTCGGCCTTGGCGCCGGCGTCCAGCCGCCAGTGGACATAGAACATCGGCGACAGCGTCTTGACCTTGGACTCGGCCCCGAAGGCCTTGCCGGCAATCAGGCGCGCCCACATCCCGCCGCCTTCGTAAGTGGGCAGGTCTGCCGGGCCGTGGTTGGCGAAGCTGGGGTCGGCCTCCTCCAGCTCGGTGGGCAGGGCGACCCAGGCCTGGATGCCGTGCATCTTGCCGCCGTTGGCGCGCAAGGTCTCGAACCGTTCGGAATGGGTGATCCCGCGGCCGGCGGTCATCCAGTTGACCTCGCCGGGGTTGATCTCCTGGATCGCGCCCACGCTGTCGCGGTGGGTGATATGGCCGTCGAACAGATAGGTCACGGTCGACAGGCCGATGTGCGGGTGGGGGCGGACGTCGACGTTGCGGCCGAAGCCGGGCTGGAACTCCACCGGGCCCATGTGATCGAAGAAGACGAACGGCCCCACCATCCGCCGCTTGGCGAACGGCAGCACGCGGCCGACCTCGAAGCCGCCGAGGTCCTTGCGGCGCTGGTCGATGACGAGTTCGATCATGGAAGGTCTCCGGGGTGGAGACCTAGCTTTGCGCACTCACATAGGGGCTGACCAGCCCGAGCGGCGCGGCGGTGGTGTTCTTGACCGAGCGGATGACGATGCGGCTCTCGATATTCGACACCAGGCCTAGGCTGAGGATCTTGTCGCGCAGGAAATCGTCGAAGGCGTGCATGTCGCGGGTCACGATGCGCAACTCATAGTCGGCGGCGCCGGTGACGGTGGCGCACTGCACCACCTCCGCCAGCTTGCCGATGGCCTGCTCGAAGGCGTCGAGGTTGTCCTTGGTCGGGAGCGACAGCTTGACGGTGCAATAGACTTCGAAGCCGAGGCCGAGTTTGTCGCGGTCGAGGATGGTTACCCGGCGCTGGATGACGCCCGCGTCCTCGAGCCGCTTGATCCGCCGCCAGCACGGGCTGGACGACAGTCCGACACGGTCCGCGATCTCGGCGACGGACAATCCGGCGTCGTGCTGGATCAGATCCAGGATCTTGGCATCGACCGCGTCGAGGGCCTCGGACAACTTTTCCTCCTTTAATCGACATAAGAGCATGTTCTTCTTGCCCCGGAACCACCGTCCAGGGGCATGCTTTTGGCAAGCAATTGCGGCGCTCTTATATGATCTTGCAATCCGTTAGGGGAGGCCCGAAAGGAAAAAAATTGCGATGCGCCACCAGGAAGTGACGCTCGACGACAAATTTCTGCTCACGGATGGCCGAGTGTTCATCACCGGCGTCCAGACGCTGCTCCGTGTCCTGATGGATCAGCACCGGCTGGACCGCGCGGCCGGTCTCAACACGGCAGGGTTCGTTTCGGGATATCGCGGCTCGCCCCTGGGCGGCCTCGACCAGCAGGCCGCGCGTGCGGCCAAGTATCTGAAATCCGCCGAGGTGGTGTTCAAGGAAGGCCTCAACGAGGATCTCGCCGCCACCGCCGTCTGGGGCAGCCAGCAGGCCAACCTGTTCCCGGGCGCCCGCTACGACGGCGTGTTCGGCATGTGGTACGGGAAGGCGCCTGGCGTCGACCGTACGGGCGACGTCTTCAAGCACGCCAACTTCGCCGGCGTGCACCCCAAGGGCGGCGTGCTGGCGGTGGCCGGCGACGACCACACCTGCAAGTCCTCCACCCTGCCGTCGCAGTCGGAATACGCCTTCCAGGACTTCGAGATGCCGGTGCTGTCGCCGGCCGATGTGCAGGAAGTGCTGGACTACGGCCTGATGGGCATCGCCCTGTCGCGCTTCTCCGGCCTGTGGGTCGGGATGATCGCCCTGGCCGACACCATGGATTCGGGGGCGACCATCGACGTCTCCCTCTCGCGCCACCAGTTCACGACGCCCGAGAACTTCCGCCTGCCCGCCGGCGGCCTGGGAATCCGGCTCAAGGACCAGCCGCTCGACAAGGAGCGGCGCCTGCGCACCCAGAAGATCCCGGCGGCGCTGGCCTTCGCGCGCGCCAACCGGATCGACCGGATCATGCTGGGCGCGGCCCGGCCGCGCCTGGGCATCGTCTGCCAGGGGCAGGCCTACAAGGACGTGATCGAGGCCTTCTCCGCCATGGGGATCACCCAGGCCGAGGCCGCGGCCCTGGGCGTCGCCATCTACAAGGTCGGCATGCCCTGGCCGTTGGAGCCGACCGGCATCCGCGCCTTCGCGGCCGGGCTCGAGACCCTGATGGTCATCGAGCACAAGCGGCCGCTGATCGAGGTCCAGGCCCGGGCCGCGCTCTACGACCTGCCGGCTCATGCGCGGCCGGTGATCATCGGCAAGACCGATGAGAAGGGCGCGCCCCTGCTGTCGGAGCTGACCTCGCTGTCGGTGGCCGAAATCGCCCTGGCCATCGCCGACCGCCTGCCGGCCGGCCGGCACATGGACCGGGTGTACGACTATCTGAACCGCGTCTCGGCCGCCTCGATGGCCGCGGTGACGCTCTCCAGCGACCAGCAGCGCAAGCCCTTCTTCTGCTCGGGCTGCCCCCACAACACCTCGACCCGCCTGCCGGAGGGCAGCCGCGCCCTGGCCGGTATCGGCTGCCACTACATGGCGAGCTTCAACGATCCCTCGACCGACCTGAACAGCCATATGGGCGGCGAGGGTCTTTCCTGGGTCGGCGCCTCGCCCTTCACCGACGAGAAGCACGTCTTCGTCAACCTGGGCGATGGCACCTACAATCACTCCGGTTCGCTGGCGATCCGGGCCGCCGTCGCGGCCGGGTCGAACATGACCTACAAGCTGCTGTTCAACGACGCCGTCGCCATGACCGGCGGCCAGGCGGCGGAAAGCGGATTCACCGTTCCCCAGATCACCCGCCAGCTCGCCTCTGAGGGCGTGAAGAAGGTGGTGGTCGTGGCGGCCGAGCCCGAGCGCTACCAGGGTGTCACCGACCTGGCGCCCGGCGTCGAGGTGCGGCCCCGCATCGAGCTGATGAAGGTGCAGCGCGAGCTGCGCGACACGCCTGGCGTCAGCGTCCTGATCTACGACCAGGTCTGCGCCACAGAGAAGCGCCGGCGGCGCAAGCGCGGCAAGATGGCCGCGGCGCCGATGCGGGTGATGATCAACCCGCTGGTCTGCGAAGGCTGCGGCGACTGTTCGGCGAAGTCCCACTGCGTGTCGGTGGAGCCGCTGAACACCGAGTTTGGCCGCAAGCGGCGGATCAACCAGTCGACCTGCAACCAGGACTATTCGTGCCTGGACGGCTTCTGTCCGTCGTTCGTCACTCTGGAGGGCGCCGAGAACGCCCACCGCGAGACGATGGCGGCGCTGACGGCGGACTCCACCCCGCTGCCGGCGTTCCCGGAGCTGAAGGGCGTCCAGAACATCGTCTTCACGGGGGTCGGCGGCACGGGCGTGACCACCGTCGCCTCGATCCTGGCCATGGCCGCGCACGTGGACGGCCGCGCCGCCTCGGTGGTGGACATGACAGGCCTGGCGCAAAAGGGCGGGGCGGTGTTCAGCCACGTCCGGATCGGCGAGACTGAGACCACGACGATCGGCGGCCGGGTGCCCGCCGCGTCGGCCAATGTGCTCATCGCCTGCGACCTGCTGTCGGCCGCCGGCCCGGACGCCTTGGCGCTCTACGCCAAGGACCGGACGGTGGCGGTCGGAAACGCCGACTTCGCCCCCACCGCCGACTTCGTGACGGACCGGGACGTCCGCTTCGACGCCGACGAACAGGGCCGGCGGATCGCCGCGGCGACCAAGAGCTACGACGCCGCGCCGGCCAGCCACCTGGCCGAGACCGGCCTGGGCGACGCCATCTACGCCAACATGATCATGCTGGGCTTCGCTTGGCAGAAGGGCGTGATCCCCGTCTCCAGCCGCGCGCTTTACCGCGCCATCCGGCTGAACGGCGTCGAGGCGGAGGCCAACCTCCAGGCCTTCGAACTGGGCCGCAAGGCCGCCTTCGACCCCACCGCCCGGGGCAAGCGCGAGGACGACGTCCCGACCCCTGAGACCATGCCGCTCGACGAGCTGATCGCCCACCGCGCCCGCGAGCTCACGGCCTATCAGAACAAGGCCTACGCCGACCGCTACCTGGCGAAGGTGGAGCGCGTCCGCGCCGCCGAAGCGTCCCTGGGCTCGACCGACCTGACGCGAGCGGTCGCGGTCAGCCTCTACAAGCTGATGGCCTACAAGGACGAGTACGAGGTCGCGCGCCTCTACTCGGACGGACGCTTCGCCGACTACCGGGCCCAGACGTTCAAGGGCGGCAAGGCCAAGGTCTGGCTGGCGCCGCCGCTGCTGGCCCGCAAAGGGCCCGACGGCAAGCCGAAGAAGATGGCCTTCTCGCCCTGGATGCTGGACCTGGCGTTCCCGACGCTGGCCAAGCTGAAGGGCCTGCGCGGCGGACCGCTGGACGTCTTCGGACGCACGGCGGAGCGGCGGATGGAGCGCGGCCTGATCGCCGACTTCGAAGCCGACCTCGACCGCCTGGTCGCCGGCCTCGACGCCGACCGGCACCACATTGCGGTGAAGCTTGCCCAGGTCCCCCAACAGATCCGCGGCTTCGGCCATGTGAAGGACGCGTCGGTCGGACCTGCGAAGGCCGAGGCGAAGCGGCTGTGGAAGGAGTGGGACGGGGTGAAAGCGCCGGCGGCAGCCTAGTAGCTCTGCGAGATCGTCACGGTCTGTGAGAAGTCGCCCTTCAGGGCGTCCTTCTCGCGGATGAAGACATAGAGCCGGCCGCCGTCGCCCCAGTTCATCTTGAGCGCCGGATCGGAGTCGATCTGCAGCAACATCCGCCACTGCTTCGAGGCCCGCTCGATCGCAGGGGTGATTTCCGTGCCCTCGTATTCAGGCGGCAAGCCACGACGCATCAACTCGCAGGAAATCGCCATCTGCTCGTCCTGGATCTCCGACGGATAGCCCCCGATCCGATGCTGGATCTCGTCGTCCAAAGGCGCGTCGGCCAGTTCGTCGAGTTCGTCCTCTGAGAGATCCGCCTCTGTGAGGTCGATGCCCAGCCAATCCAGGCTGGGGACGGAGGTGCGACTCTCGAAGGTCACGCGCCGCTCCGGGAACGACGCAGCCAAACGTCTGTCTTCGCGGTTGCGCACCGCCGTGGGAGGGGTGACCGGCGGTCCGGCCGGCAGGTCGGTGCTGATGATGCGGACCAGATCGGCAAGTCCGTAGCGGGTCTCATCGACAAAGGCGTACAGGTGTCCTGCGGCCGGGAGCCACTTCGGCGGATCGAAATCCTGGGCGCTGGCGAGGTCGACCTGAGCGACAAAGGTTCGAGGCCGCCCGTCCTCATGGGGCCAGGCCAGATCAGGCGGAAGTTCCGGATCTCCGCCAAGCTTCGAAAACCCCGGCTTCGTCGCCGGCGTCAACAGCAAGGTTGGCTGAGCCAGCCGCGTCATCCTGCCTTTAATACGAGGCGCGTCAGACGAAAGCCGCGGTCCTGCCCTGCGTCGCTTGCGGACGTACATCCAATGTTGGGCCAGGGAGACCAACGCGACGACGGCGACGATGGCGACCAGATAGAGTATACCTGCGCCAAGGCCGATTGCGATCTGACGGGCGACATCCAGCAAATCCATGCCCTACCACTGACTCATGGTTGCGCTTCAAAGACGCACGCCGATGGCGCGGCCGTCAAGAACAAATAAGGAACTATATGGTCTTTGGCGCGGCGACTTCGACCCTGACACACCGGTCTGCCCCCTTGTTTGTTGGCTGGCTGCTACAGTGGCGACGTCTTCCGGGACGCCCGCCTGGCGTAGCCGCGCCAGGCGGGCTGTCGGTGGAGGGGCGTAGCCGCGCCAGGCGGGCTGTCGGTGGAGGGG
>Ga0155080_146_pt3 | contig 49044 bp, 46 predicted proteins | sample RifCSPhighO2_01_FD_106048 | JGI IMG/M metagenome (GOLD analysis project Ga0155080, IMG submission 106048) | Phenylobacterium sp. RIFCSPHIGHO2_01_FULL_69_31 | reverse complement strand
GTCGAGGCGGCGATCCACATCCTGGAGGACGACCCGCTGTTCAACGCCGGGCGCGGCGCGGCCTTCACGGCCGAGGGGCGCAACGAGCTGGACGCCTCGATCATGGACGGATCAACGCTTGCCGCCGGCGCGGTGGCGGGGGTGACCACCACGCGGCATCCGATCTCGGCCGCACGGGCGGTGATCGAAGGCTCGGCGCACGTGATGCTGGGCGGGGAGGGCGCCGATGCCTTCGCCCGCAGCCAGGGCCTGGAGCAGGTGGACCCGCTGTACTTCTTCACCGAGCGGCGGTGGCGGTCGCTGGAGCGGGGGCTCGCCAAGCTGGGCCTGCCGATCCCCGAACGGCCGGTCGGCGCGCCGGAGGACACGGCGGGCAAGGCGGCCCTGGTCCACGAGGAAGGCAAGCACGGCACCGTGGGCGTGGTGGCCCTGGACGTCCACGGCAACGTGGCGGCCGGCACCTCGACGGGCGGCAGCTCGGCCAAGCGGTGGGGCCGGGTGGGGGATTCGCCGATCATCGGCGCGGGCACCTATGCCTCGAACGCCGGCTGCGCGGTCTCCTGCACCGGGGCGGGGGAGTATTTCATCCGCCTGGGCGTGGCGCACGAGATCAGCGCCCTGGTGCGGCACCGGGGCCTGTCGCTGCAGGCGGCCGCGGACCGGGTGATTCAGGACGAGCTGACCGCCCTGGGCGGGGACGGCGGCGTGATCGCCGTCGCCCCGGACGGGCAGGTGGCGTGGAGCTTCAACACAACGGGCATGTACCGGGCCCGCATCGCCGACGGCCAGCCGCTGGTCGTCGGGATCTACAAGGACGATCCGTGATGGCGAAGGGTGACTGGCTTCCGATCCGCGGCGCACAGGGGACGCATTCGCGCCAGGCGCACGCCGACCTGCCCGAAGGGACCTATGAGCGCGAGATGTCGAAGGAGGGGTTCTTCGGGCCCGCGGCCTTCCTCTACCACCCGCGGCCGCCCACGGGGTGGACCTCGTTCGAGGGGCCGCTGCGCCCGCGCGCCTTCGACCTGGCGCGGCTGAACGCGGCCGACCCCTCGCCCTGGGCCGCCGGCGTGGTGCTGCACAATGCGGCGACCGAGGTGCGCTTCTGGAAGCTGGCTGAGGCCATGCCGGCCCTGGCGCGCAATGCGGACGGGGACCAGCTGCTCTTCGTCCATCAGGGGATCGGAGACCTGTTCACCGACTTCGGGCGCATCGCCTACCGGGCCGGCGACTACCTGTACCTTCCGCGCGGGACCATGTGGCGGCTGGCGCCGGGCGAGGCCACGGCGATCCTGATGATCCAGGCGACCAACACCCACTACAAGCTGCCCGACCGCGGCCTGATGGGGCCGCACGCCCTGTTCGACCCGGCCCTGCTGGACACGCCGGTGATGGACGAGGCCTTCCGCGCCCACCAGGCCGAACCGGGAGAGGTGCGGGTCGAGGTGAAGAAGCGCGGCGCGGTCTCGACGGTGACCTATCCCTACAACCCGCTGGACGCCGTCGGCTGGCACGGCGAGCTGGCCCCGGTGCGGCTGAACGTGGCGGACATCCGGCCGGTGGTGAGCCACCGCTACCACCTGCCGCCCAGCGTGCATTCCACCTTCGTCTCGGACCGGTTCGTGGTCTGCACCTTCGCGCCGCGGCCCTTCGAGACCGATCCGGGGGCGCTGAAGATCCCGTTCTTCCACAACAACGACGACTACGACGAGGTGCTGTTCTACCACGCCGGCGATTTCTTCAGCCGCGACCACATCGAAGCGGGCATGATGACCTTCCACCCGAGCGGCTTCACGCACGGGCCGCACCCGAAGGCGCTGAAGAACATGCTGACCCAGCCCAAGCCGGCCACCGACGAATATGCGGTGATGATCGACACCCGCGACCCGCTGGACGTGGGCGAAGCGGCGGCGGCGGTGGAGAACCCGGCCTACGTCGACAGCTGGAAGGGCGCGTGAGCGACGCCATCGACATCGCGGCGAAGTTCGCGGGCTTCACCGAGCACTGGCGGCCGAAGGTCGCCGCGCGGCTCAATGGCCAGGACGTCCGACTGGTGAAGACCCAGGGACTGTTTCCCTGGCACACCCACGTCGACGCCGAGGAGATGTTCCTGGTGTTCAAGGGGCGCTTCCGGGTCGAGTTCCGCGACCGGGTGGTCGAGCTGGAGCCGGGCCAGATGATCGTCGTCCCCCGCGGTGTCGAGCACCGCACCGGGTCGGACGAGGAGGCCGAGGTGATGATCTTCGAGCCGTCCGAAGTGGTGAACACCGGCGACGCGCCGGTCTCGGAGTTCACCGCGCCCGTCGGCGTTGGAATCTGAAGATGGGCTTCCAGGACGACCTGACGGCTGCGGCCACGGAGGAACTGGACCGCGCCATGAGCCTGGGCTGGGCGCAGCTGTCCAAGCACACGCCCTGGGGCGACACCTTCGAGGGCTTCACGCCGGAGGGTCGCGAAGTCTGTTTCGAACGCGCCTACATGTGGGAAGGTGGAAGCGGTGGCGACATCCGCGTGGAGGTCAGCGTCTATGAGCCGCGAGCCTTCGAAGACGGGGTGCGGCTGACCCGAATGATAACCAAGGACGGGAGTGACGGATGAAGCTGGCGTCGTTGAAGGGGGGGCGTGACGGCCGCCTCGTGGTCGTCTCGAAGGACCTCGCCTGGTACTCGCCCGCCGACCGGATCGCCCTGACGCTGCAGGCGGCGCTGGACGACTGGGAGCGCTGCGAGCCGGACCTGCGGGGGCTGGCCGAGAGCCTGGAGCACGGCTCGGTGCCCAAGGCCCGGTTCCATGAGCACGACGCCATGAGCCCGCTGCCGCGCGCCTACCAGTGGGCCGACGGCTCGGCCTATGTGAACCACGTGGCCCTGGTGCGGCAGGCCCGCGCCGCCGACATGCCCGAGAGCTTCTGGACCGACCCCCTGATGTACCAGGGCGGCTCGGACGGGTTCCTCGGGCCGCGCGACCCGATCCCGCTGAAGGACGAGGCCTGGGGCTGCGACATGGAGGGCGAGATCGCGGTGATCACCGGCGACGTGCCCATGGGCGCCAGCCGCGAGGAGGCGCTGAAGGCGATCCGGCTGGTGCTGCTGTGCAACGACGTCAGCCTGCGCAACCTGATCCCGGGCGAGCTGGCCAAGAACTTCGGGTTCTTCCAGTCGAAGCCCGCCTCGGCGTTCTCGCCGGTGGCGGTGACGCCGGACGCCCTGCCGAACTTCAAGGACGGCAAGCTGCACGGCAAGCTGGAGGTGGAACTGAACGGCAAGCCGCTGGGCGAGGCCGACGCGGGCGTCGACATGACCTTCGACTTCGGGACCCTGATCGCGCACGCGGCCAAGACCCGGGCGCTGTCGGCCGGCAGCATCATCGGCTCGGGCACGGTGTCGAACCGTGGGCCGGACGGCGGTCCCGGCAAGCCGATCGGCCAGGGCGGGGTTGGCTATTCCTGCCTGGCCGAGGTGCGGACGGTGGAGACGATCCTGGATGGCAAGCCCTCGACGCCGTTCCTGAAGGCGGGCGACGTGGTGCGCATCCAGATGGTCGACGAGAAGCGCCACTCGATCTTCGGCGCCATCGAGCAGGCGGTCGCCGCGGGATGATCCTGCTTCGCCGAGGCTTCGCAGGACTTCGCCCTCGCGCTGCGGGGAGCGAGGCGGGATGAGCGGTCTGGCCAAGGCGAGCGGCGGGGAGGAGGCGGGGCTGCGGCTGGACGCCTATCTGCCGTACCGGCTGTCGGTGGCGTCCAATGCGGTCTCGGGGCTGATCGCGCGCGCGTACGAGGACCGGTTCGGCCTGACCGTGCCGCAGTGGCGGGTGCTGTGCGTGTTGGCCGAGGACGGGCGCCTCAGCCAGGTGCAGATCGTGGCCCGCACGGTCATGGACAAGGTGACGGTGAGCCGCGCGGCGCAGGGACTGGTGAAGCGGCGGCTGGTGGGACGCTCGCAGAACAAGGCCGACGGGCGAAGCCACGTCCTGGCCCTGACCGCCGAGGGGCGCAGCCTGCATTCGGAGATCGCCCCCCTGGCTCTGGCCTACGAGGCGGCGCTGATCGCGGGGCTGGCGCCGGAGGAGGTCACCTTGCTCAAACGCCTGCTGAGCCGCCTGCAGTCGGCGGCGGGCCAGCTGGCCGGCGAGGCGCCGCCGACGCCCAGCCTGCGGTAGGTCGGCCTCAGAACAGGCCGACGGCCAGGTGGGCCCAGGTCAGCAGGAAGGCCGCGGCGATGGCCAGGGCGATGGCGGTGCGCCAGGCCCGCGCGGTGGTGATCCGCAAGGCGACCTCATAGGCGGCGCAGGCTGTGACGAGCATTGCGGCGAACAGGGCGAAGTCCGCCGGGCCCCAGTTCACCTCCGCGGTGAACGGCATGGCCACGGCCGGGGCGAGCAGCAGGAGCGCCGCGCCGCCCCAGCGGACCAGGCGCCATCGGCGCCCGCCCTGGCGGCGGTCGTCGTGCTGAATGTCGGTCATGGCCCAGCCTCCGCATTTGTGAGCCGCCAGCTTCCCATCTCCTCCGCGCAGAGGTGATGGGCGCGTTGTGAGGTTGCGGTGCAGATCGGCCGGTGTCGACAGCGCCATGCGCGCCGTCGCAGGATGGCGGGTCAGTGAGAGGGAGGCGCCACGCCATGGATCGGACCACCGCGGGAGAGCCTTCGCCGTCCGCCCTGATCGACGCGCGGATCGCGGAGCTGGGGGACTGGCGGGGGCAGGTGCTGGCCCATGTGCGGGGCCTGATCCGGGCGGCGGATCCGGAGGTGGAGGAGACCTGGAAGTGGCGCGGCGTGCCGGTGTGGGAGCACGCCGGCATCCTCTGCACGGGCGAGACCTACAAGGCCGTCGTCAAATTGACCTTCGCCAAGGGCGCGTCGCTGGACGATCCGAAGGGGCTGTTCAACGCCAGCCTGGAGGGCAACACGCGCCGTGCGATCGACATCGCCGAGGGCCAGAGCCTCGACGAGGCGGCGTTCAAGGCGCTGGTGCGCGCCGCGGTGGCGCTGAACACCGCCAAGGCGGCCGGCCGCCGTCGGGCCTGACGCCGCCGGACGGGAGCGTCTTAGGCCGCGAAGGACTCGTTGCGGACGCTCCAGCGGTGCGACCCCTCGCCGAACGGGAGGTGGAAGCCGTAGGCGGCCCGCTTGCGTTCGTCGCGCCAGAACGCCTCGAACGACACGATGACCTGCTGCTGCAGCTCCTCGGGGATCTGGTGGACGTTGTGACCCAGGTTACGGGCCACTTGCTCGATCACAATCGATCGGTGCGCTTCGCCGCCGAGCGAAAGGAGGGCCTCACGGACGCGCTTGCACAGGGTTTCCTTGACCCGCACCGGCTTTTTGCCGTTCGGAGCGTCGTGGGCGATTTCGTGCTGGTTCTGCATGACGATACGAGCTTGCGCGCGTCTCGTTTATCGACGGGTTAAGGCGCACGGAAAAAGACGAGTTAACGCAACCGAAGCGCGAAAACCTCTTGCTAACCTCCGCCGAGGGCTACGGCCAGGTGGTAGACGGTGAAGGAGGCGAGGTAGGCGAGGGTGGTCATGTAGGCGAACATGACCCCGGTCCAGGCCCAGGAGTTGGTCTCCCGCTTCACCACCCCCAGGGTCGCCGCGCACTGGGGCGCGAAGATGTACCAGGCGAGGAAGGAAAGGCCGGTGGCCAGGCTCCAGTGCTGGGCGAGGCGCGCGCCCAGGGCGCCCACGTTGGCCTCGGCGTCGCCCACGGCATAGACGGTGCCCAGGGCGGCCACGGCGACCTCGCGGGCCGCGAAGCCGGGGATCAGGGCCACCACCATCTGCCAGTTGAACCCGATGGGGGCGAACAGCGGCTGGATCGCCTGGCCGATCATGCCGGCGAAGCTGTAGTCGATGGCGGGTTCGGTGGCGCCGGGGGGCGGGCCGGGGAAGGTGGACAGCACCCACACCGCCACCATCAGTGGCAGGATGATGCGGCCGGCCCGGTTCAGGAAGATCTGGGCGCGGAGCAGCAGGTTGCGGAACACGCTCTCGACGCTGGGCAGCTTGTAGGTCGGCAGCTCCATCAGGAACGGCTCGACCGCGCCGCGCCAGAACACCTTGCGGATCACGAACGAGACGGCCAGGGCGCTGAGGATGCCGGCGGCGTAGAGGCCGAACATGACGAGGCCCTGGAGGTTCAGGCCCGGGCCGACGGTCTCGTTGGGGATGAAGGCCGAGATGATCAGGGTGTAGACCGGGATCCGCGCCGAGCAGGTCATCAGCGGGGCCACCAGGATGGTGGTCATGCGGTCGCGCTTCTGGTCGATCACCCGGGCGGCCATGATCCCCGGAATGGCGCAGGCGAACGACGATAGGAGCGGGATAAAGGCGCGGCCGTGCAGGCCGGCGCCGCCCATGATGCGGTCCATCAGGAACGCGGCCCGGGCCATGTAGCCGAAGTCTTCCAGGAGGATGATGAAGAAGAACAGGATCAGGATCTGGGGCAGGAAGACCAGCACCGAGCCCACGCCGGCGATCACCCCGTCGGAGATGAAGTCCTTGATCAGGCCGTCCGGCAGCGCCTGGCCCACGGCGGCGCCCAGCCACAGGAAGGCGGCGTCGATGCCGTCCATCAGCGGCGTGGCCCAGGCGAAGACCGCCTGGAACATCACGAACAGCAGGGCGAAGAGGATGGCCAGGCCGGCCACCGGGTGCAGCAGGACGGCGTCGACCTTGCCGGTGAAGGTGTCGGGATGCTCCGGCGGGCGGACGTAGGCCTTCAGGATGCGCTGGGCCTCGCGGTGGGCGCCGCGGATTTCGGCGGCCGACGGCTCGTGCCAGACGTTGGTGGTGGAGATGGCGCCGGTGGCGACCAGCTCGTCGACCTTGGCGGTCAGCTCGGCGATGCCGCGCTTGCGGGTGGCCACGGTGGTGACGATGGGACAGCCCAGCTCGCGCTGCAGGCCCTCCAGGTCGATCCGCAGGCCCTGGCGCTGGGCGATGTCGTACATGTTGAGCGCCAGCACCATCGGCCGGCCCACAGCCTTCAGCTCCAGGATCAGGCGCAGGACCAGGCGCAGGTTGGTGGCGTCGGCCACGGCCACCACCACGTCGGGCTCGGCCTCGCCCGCCAGGCGGCCCAGCACGGCGTCGCGGGTCACCGCCTCGTCCGGGCTGCGCGCCCGCAGGGAATAGGTGCCGGGCAGGTCGAGGATCGACAGCGAGCGGCCGGCGGCCGTGGTGATGAACCCTTCCTTCCGCTCGACGGTGACGCCGGCGTAGTTGGCCACCTTCTGGCGGCTGCCGGTCAGGGCGTTGAAGAGGGCGGTCTTGCCGGTGTTGGGATTGCCGACCAGCGCGACCCGGGCCGGCTGCAGCGCAGATTCGCTCATTTCGGATCCAGCCGCACCCAGACATCCTCGGCGTCGCGGCGGCGCAGCGCCACGCGCATGTCGTCCAGCCGCACGGCGATGGGGTCGGCGCCGATCAGGCCCTGGTGGATGATCTCGAAGGCCGCGCCCTCGACGAAGCCGAACTCCAGCAGTCGGCGCTCCAGCTCGTGAACGTCCACCCCGTGGCCGCCGGCATGGTCGGCGCGCACGTCGACGATGACGCCGCGGTCGCCGGGCCGGGCCTGGCTGAGCTGCGTGAGCTCGGCGTCCACCGCCTGGCCGGCGAGCATCTCGTGCATGGAACGGAACATCCTGACGTCCGCCGAACTTTGCGAACGATTATCAGTTATGGCCTTGGCCGTTCCGGCGCAAGGCTCGTCTCGCCGCAGGCGCGCGCATGTTGCACCGTTGAACCCAATCTCTATAACCCCGACCCGATGCGGGCGTGGTGAAACTGGTAGACGCGCCGGACTCAAAACGAAGTCTGAATTTTTTCGTCAACAAAATCAGACGCTTAATTTTCTGAGCGACTTACACACGTCTTACACACTGCCGAGAGGCAGGAGGAGGCGCTGTGAGCGACAGTCTGACCATCATGGATGGTCGAGTTCACATCTACCGACGCGACCACAGTCGATTCTGGCAATGCGCAGTGTTTTTGGGCGGCCGGAACTACCGCCAATCCACCCGACAGGAGAATGTCGCCTACGCGATAGAGTTTGCTCGCGAGTGGTTCCTCGACAGGGTTGCCGAGGACAGGCTCCGTCGGCGCGGCATTGAGCCCCCCGCGGCTCCGGTGGCCGCGCAGCCGGTCCGACGCATCGTTGCCGAGCGAACTTTCCGCGAGGCGGCGGCGGACTTCATCGAGGAGTATGTCGCGCTCACCCAAGGCGAGCGGAACCCTCAATACGTCGCGAACAAGGAGCGCGTGCTCCGGAGGTACCTCACCCCGTTCTTCGGGGACCTGCCGCTCTCCCAGGTGAACGCTGGCCGCATCCAGGAATACCGGATCCACCGGGCCACGCCGCCCGACAAGCCACAAGCCCGCAGGATCCGCTACAAGAACCGCGACCTCATCGGCCGACCCCTGCCATGGCGAAAGCCCAGCCGCAGCAGCCTGCACAACGAGATCGTGTGCTTGCGGCAGGTCCTGAAGATGGCCAATCGCAAGGGCTGGATCAGCGGCCTCCCAGACATGTCGGCGCCCTATCGCGCCTCCGGAAAGGTCTCCCACCGGGCGTGGTTCTCGCCGGAGGAGTTCAAGGTCTTCTTGCGCGCCGTGAAGGCGCGCGCCGCCAATCCCAAACGGGACCGTTGGCGCGGCGAGTGCGAGCAATTTCTGGACTATGTGGAGTTCATGGTCAGCACCGGGCTTCGTCCGGACGAAGCCTCGCGACTTGAGTATCGAGACGTGAAGATCGTGCTGGACAGAGACACCCGGGAGCGGATCCTGGAGATCGAGGTCCGCGGTAAGCGCGGCGTCGGCTACTGCAAGAGTATGCCGGACGCTGTGGAGCCGTTCCAGCGGATGAAGGCCCGAAACAGCCCTAAGCCAGGCGACATCATCTTCGGCGCGGTGCAGCGAGAACTGATGAATGCGCTGCTGCATGAGGTCGAGCTCAAGACCGACCGTGAAGGCAATGCGAGGACCGCCTACAGCCTGCGCCACACCTACATCTGCTTCCGCCTCCTGGAGGGCGCGGACATCTACCAGCTGGCCAAGAACTGTCGAACCAGCGTGGAGATGATCGAGAAGTTCTACGCCGCGCACCTCAAGAACGCGCTCGATGCGTCCGCCATCAACGTTCGTAAGCCCACGCCGCGGCCGGCGCGCAAGTCGGCAAGACGCTCAGTGGCGTGACGAGTTGGCTCGTCCGCGATATGCAATCATGAGCTGTGAGTAGAGGCGTTGTGATGATGAGCTCTGAGGCAGACTGGGACGCCCTGGTGAAGGCCTACGAGTCAGCGCGAGCCCAGTCCGATCAGGCCTTCGACGCTTATGACGCTTTGGACCCTGCCACGAGCGACGACACGCCGGAGGAGCAACACTACGAGGCGTGTCGGCGTCTCTTCGAGGCTGCGGAGGACCAACTCCTCGATGCCGTCGCGCCAAGCCTCGAAGGCGTGGCCTACCAGATCCGCATCTTCGCTGAGCGCTTCCACCAGGCGGTGTTGGACGAAGCCGAGATGTCGGGTGAAGACCGCCCGGCGGGTGAATTTCTCCGCCGAATTCTGACGGGTCTGGAGCGCGCGTCGGCCGCGTAAAGGTACGACCGTAAGGCTACGACTTCTGCGCCGTGCTTCGGTGACCTTAGCCTTTCCTCCTCCCAGCGAGGCGCGAGGCTGTGACGGAGCGTCACCGGGTCATCGACGGCAAGGTCTACGTCTATCGACGCGAGAACAGCCCGTTTTGGCAGTGCGCCGTCTACCTGAGTGGACGCAACCATAGGCAAACGACGGGCCAGGAGAGTCTTCCGCTCGCGATGGAATTCGCAAGGGAATGGTACGAGGACCGGGTCGCGGAAGACCGGATGCGGCGGCGAGGTCTCATGCCGTCAGAAGATGGCCGGACGCGGCCGCGGACGGCACGACGAAGGCCGGGGGAGAAGTCGTTCGCGGACGCGGCGCACCTGTTCCTGCGACAGTACCGGACCCTTGTGGCCGGCGAGCGCAACGCCGCCTATGTCGCGTCCAAGGCGGCCACCCTGAAGCTGCACTTGCTTCCGTATTTCGGCGAGTTCGGCCTGGCCGAGATTAATAGCGGTCGCGTGCAAGACTACCGGATCGAGCGGCTGAGCCCGCCTGCCGATCCGCAGCGGCGCACGCGCCAACTGGGCGGGCGCCGACGCTGGAGCCGCCCGAGCCGCAGCACGTTGCACAAGGAAATCGTTTGCCTTCGCCAAGTGCTCAAGACCGCGGTCCGCCGCGGGTGGCTGACGGCCCTGCCGGACCTGTCGGAGCCCTATCGCGCGTCGACTAAGGTCTCTCATCGCGCCTGGTTCTCCCCGGCCGAGTACAAGCAGCTCTACGAGGCCACCCGAGCGCTAGCTCGCCGTCCGCGCCGCGAACGTTGGCGAGCGGAGAGCGAGCGGTTGCACGACTACGTGCTCTTCATGGTCAACACGGGTCTGCGACCCGACGAGTGCGCTCTCCTAGAGTATCGTGACGTCGCGATCGTCGAAATGCCCGAGGGCGACCCGATCCTCGAGATCGAGGTGCGAGGCAAACGGGGCACCGGCTACTGCAAGAGCATGCCAGGCGCCGTGCGGCCGTTCGAGCGGATGCGCGCCCGCGCAGCGGCGCAGCCGCGGGACAAGGTGTTCGGCAAGACACCGCGTGAACTCTTGAACCGGGTTTTGTCCGAGCTCGACCTCAAAACGGACCGTGAAGGGCGCGCCCGCACCGCCTACAGCCTGCGGCACACCTACATTTGCCTGCGGCTCATGGAGGGCGCGGACATCTATCAGGTGGCAAAGAACTGCCGCACCAGCGTGGAGATGATCGAGAAGTACTACGCCGCCCATCTGAAGGACGTGTTGGACGCGTCCGCCATCAATGTGCGTCGGCCTCGCCAGGCAGCTGTAGAAGCTGTGAACTAGCGGCCCGGACTTGGCGGCTCGGATCCGACGGAGCTGAGCGAGCGCACGTTCCAGTATTGCCCAGATTGCGCGGACGGGCCGAGGCGGTGTAACCAAAGCCCGCGGCCCCTGTGGTGAAATTGGTAGACGCGCCGGATTCAAAATCCGGTCCCGAGAGGGGTGTCGGTTCGAGCCCGACCGGGGGCACCACCGCTTCAAGTGACATGGACCTTGCGAGCGGGGCATATCCTGACCCGTTCACTCAGGTGACAACCCAGTTGCCCGCCAGGTCACCCGCGGGCGCTCCGGTGACGCAGCTCGCGTCGCGTCCTAAATCACCGTCATGCCCATTCCGCCGCCCGTTGACCCTCGATTGCTGGCCGCAGAGATCGAAGCTTCCGTCGCCGAGTTCAACCGGCTGGCGGCGCTGGCGACATCGCTCCACATCACGGTTCTTGCGGAGATCCAGCTTCAACCTTCGCCGGACGGGCCGACCCGGCCCGTGCTGGCCGTACAGGTCGTAGCACCACTCTAGGTCAGGCGCGTTCGCTTTGCGGCCGCTCGGCGTCGGCCGCATTCAGCAGCGATGCGGTGTGTTCGGCGTCCGCGAGTGACATGCCTGTTTGCGGCGTCATCGCCACCACGGCGGCCTGACCGGTCCAGATGTCCTGGATCGTAAAGCCCTCGGCATCGGGTCGGATCACATAGCGAGGGCTCATTCGGACATGATGCCTCTGGCGCCGCCCGCTGCAAAGCGAGCCGTGGGGCCGGGCGCAAGGAATGTGTGGATCGCGCCCGGCGCGTCTCACCCGGTTCGAGCGGCCGGTGCAGCGGAGGGGGAGGGACGCGCGTGGTGGGGTGGCCCCAATCAGGCGGGTCGTAGCCCATCCGGAGGCTTCAGATGCCCTCCTCGTCAAAGCTATCCCAACTCGCCGAACGGCGCGCGCTTTGGCCTGCTGCCGCGAACGCGGCGCCAGCGACCCTCGCAGCCCGCGCGCTGGTGTTCGGCGCTCAGACCCTGACGGATGCGGAGGCGCTCCAGCTCGCGGCCGCGATCACGAGTGCTGAGGCGGAGGCGCTGCTGACGGAGTTCGGCAGTCTGCCCGAGGTGCTTGCCGCTACCGCCGCAGACCTGGCGCGCCACGTGGACCGGGAAGCGGTAGCCCGCTTGACCCTCGCGCGCGAGCTTGGGCGTCGCGTGCTGGAGACGCCGTTGCGAGACCGGCCGGTGATCTCCTCATGGACCGCCCTGGAGGCCTATTTGCGTGCTGTGATGACAGGGGTTCGGCGCGAGGCCTTCCATGTCCTCTTCCTCGACCGCAAGAACCAGCTGATCGCCGACGAGGTGATGGGGCAAGGCACCGTCGACCACGCCCCCGTATACCCGCGCGAAGTGGTTCGACGAGCCTTGGAGCGCAATGCCTCCGCGCTGATCCTGGCGCACAACCATCCAAGCGGCGACCCGACCCCTTCGTCAGCCGATGTCGACATGACGAAGCAGGTCGTTCAGGCGGCGCGAGCCTTGGGGATCGCTGTGCACGATCACGTGGTCGTTGGCGGCCAGAAGACGGCGAGCTTCAAAGCCCTGGGGCTCATCTCGTGAAGACCTTGGCGGCCATCGTTCGCGCGCTAGGCGGAGACCTGTACGACGGCGGTCGTAGAGCTCTTATCCCTGGGCCAGGCCATGGCGCCGGTGACCGCTCCGTCTCGTTGGTCCTAAGCCAAGGCCGCGTCGTCGTGCACTCCTTTGCAGGCGACGATTGGCGGATCATTCGCGATGAATTGCGCGGTCGAGGTCTGATCGGCGCGGACGCAAGCCTGCATGAGCCCGGCGACTCAACATCCTTGACGAGCTTGTCGTCAGCCGCGCGGCGTGAGGTGGCGAGAAAGCTCTGGCGTGAGGGGTCGCCCGTCCCGAGCACGCTCTCCGAAAAGCACTGTCAGCGCCGCGGCGTGACGGCGGTGTCGGACGCGCTTCGCCACCATTCTGCGGTTCCCCTTCGCACCTACGACGGCGAAGGGCCCTTCCACGAAGCGTTGCTGGCCGCGATCACCGCAGCGACCGGTGAGCTCTGCGGTGTGGAGGTGACCTTCCTGGCGTCTGACGGCGCGCGCGCGCGGGTCAAGCTCCCGCGCAAGACAATCGGGCAACGGCCCGCAGGCTCCGCCGTGCGGCTGTCGCCGCTCGGTCCCGCACTGCTGGTGGGAGAGGGAGTCTTCACCTGTCTGTCGGCCGCCATGCATTTCGGCCTTCCGGCGTGGGCCCTCCTCTCTACCAGCAATCTTCGCAGCTGGCGGCCTCCTGAGGGCGTGGGCGCCGTGCTCATTGCCGCGGACCGCGGGCGGGACGGAACACGGTCCGCTGCGATCCTGGCGTCACGCCTGCGTGCAGACGGTCTGGACTGCAGCGTGCGCGCCCCGCCGTCCGGGTTCGGCGACTGGAACGACGCGCTCTGTGGGCCCCGCCTAGGCGTCTGAGCCGGCGCCGGGAAGAGGAGCGGGAGTAAGGGCGCGACCGGGGTGGCCGGGGTGGTCCCGGTCGAACCGGAGTTCCCACCATGCCCTCCAAACAAGTGACCCCGATGGAGCGCGACGGCGCCCAGTGGACCGACGCCATGGTCCAATCGCTGCGCGAACTCTGGGGCGCTGGACTGACCGCCGCTGCCGTCGCGCTTCAGCTCGGCGTCTCGCGCAATGCCGTGCTCGGCAAGGTCCATCGCCTGGGGCTGGAGCCGCGGCGCAAGGGCCGGCCCCGAACCCCGAGGCGCGCCGTTCGTCGTCGTCCTGCCCCCAAACCGCGGCCTGAGCCGAAGCTTCGCTCAAAGCGCTTCGTGGAAGCGGCGGACGCCGTGGGCGGCCCGCTCGTCGCCCGTTTGGAAGACCTCGCGCCCCGCACGTGCCACTGGCCGTTCGGAGACCCGCAGGACCCCGACTTCGGCTTCTGCGGCCGTCCCTCAGCTGGAGGCTGCTACTGCCCGCCGCACGTCGCGCGCAGCCGTGCGGAGCCCGAGGGGGCCGCTGATCATTGACTACGGCCGGGGCGCCGCGTTGAGCGCCGCGCTCAGAACAGCTCGGTTGGCCGCGAAGCGCGCCCAGAGCGCCACCATCGCCAGGGTGTCGAGATGGCAGTAACGCCGCAGTTGGGCCTCGAGCGTCGCCTTGCGTTCAGGCGAACAGTTCGGGTGGATCAGCTTCAGATAGGCTTCGATCGCCATGCCGCCTTCCTTCACGCCGTCGAGGAGGTCGTAACGGAGCTCCGGGACAAGGCAGGGGAGCACCTTCTTGATGCTCCAGCTCCCCCGCTGGTCGGGGTGGTAGTAGCGCGCCTTGGCCACAGGTTGCAGGTCGACCAGGCGCGCCGCGATCGCTTCGAGCTGGGGCGCCAGCGCTTCGTATCGTTGTGCGAGGTCCTTGATGCGGCCCCGCTCGAAGCCTGCGTTATAGACAACCACCGCACCCTCGCTGCGACAGGCCGCGATCAGGGCCTCGGCGAACCTCCGTGACGGGTCGTTCCCGTCTGTCAGGAGACACTCGGTGTGGGCGAGCGTCCCGTCCGCCTCCAGCAGGTGCAGACTGAACTGGAACGGGATCTGCGCGTAAGGGCGGGTCCCCGCCCAGAGCGGCACCACGGGGTTGGCCGTCTCGAAGTCGAGGAAGTGGAGGGGCGCCGTCCAGTCAGCCACGTCGGCCGCCGCTTCAGCCTCGTCGAAGCGCGCGACGCCGGCCAAGGTCTGCGCCTTCACTCGCGATTGGGTCTCGTTCAGGACCTCGTCGGGCAGGTCCTCCATCTCGCGCGCGCCAGCTTCAACGAGCTCTTTGGCCGCCTTGCTCAGTGCGCCGGGCAACCACTGGATGGGGTGGGTCGCGGTGGGATCCTGCGCAGCGCACGCTTCATAGAAGGCGCACGGGTAGGGCGTATCGCAGTGCGGCCCGGTCGGCCGCGCGGGGGCGGTGGGTAGGGCGATTGTCGCCTTCGCCTCCGCCACCCAGTCTCCGACGCTGGCGACGAGCGCGCCGACGTCGTCGGTTACCTCTGCGATGGCGAAGAGGCCTCGATAGTCGTCTCCGCCCGGATAGGTCCAATCGGTATCGACGTGCGTGATGCAGATCCGTTTCGGCGCGAAACCCGACCGCTGAGCGGCGGCGGCCTGGATGGCGACGTCGTCCAGGTGGTGGGTCTTGACCGACCCGGCGTCCTTCACCTCCAGCAGTTCCCAGCCATCCGCGGCGGGGCGCACGACGTCTGCATAGGCGGCGAGGTCGTCGTCGCCGAACGCCGCTTCGAAGAGCGTCCGGCCAAGAGACGCCATCTCCGTAGCGGTTTGATCCAGCGCAGAGCGGCGCCCGGCGCTTCGTCGGTCGATCGTCACGGCGTCGCCGTCACCGAAGACGACGCGCGCCATCCGACCCACGGTTTCGCCGCGTTGAAGCTTCGATGAGTCCGTGGGCGGCGCGGGGTCGCCGTGCGTCTCAAGCCAGAGCCGCTTAGGGCATTGTCGCCAGGACATCAGCTGCGATTTGGTCAGCACGGCACGCCTCCGGCGAAGAGCATGGCGCCGCAGCTCAGGGTCGAAAATGCTGTTCTTCGATGTGCAGGGCGAGCCTGCTGCTATGGCTCGCGAACGACGACTGTCCGCCAGGAAACGCCAGGCCGGCCGAGGAGGTCGGGCGACTCGCCCAGGTCGTCGACGACAAGGCCATGAGGCTTCGCCAGGCCGCGAAGCTCCGCGACGGTCGTGGGGAACATGGCCCGTTCGGGCGTGCTGGGTCCGTTCCGAAGTGTCATGTAGATGAAGCCGCCGGGCGCCCTGAGGGCTTCGAGACGGTCGAACGCTTCGCTGCGATCCTGCGGATGGAGGTGCATCCACACCGCGCTTAGGGCGATGACGTCGTAGACGGTCCCCGCCTTGATCGCCGCCAGCTCCGGCAAGCTGCCCTTCGTCCAGCGGACCAGCGCCTGCGGATGCAGCTCACGCGCCAAGCGAAGCATGCCGTCAGACGGCTCGACAGCCGTCACCGTGTGGCCGGCCGCGGCCAGCCAGGCCGCGTCGCGGCCCGTGCCGGACCCCACGTCGAGCACCCGCAAGCGCGTACGCCCCTGGAGCTTGGCGACGAGTGCGGGATGCGCCTGTTCGAAGGGGAGTCCTTCGTAGCTGTCAGCAAGGTCACGCGCCTGCCGGTCGTAGAACCCGACCGAGGCTTCGCTCTTCGATTGGGGCAGGAGCCCCAGCTGTTTGGCGGGCGCAATCATGAGGATGAGACTCGCGACTGCGGCGAGACCTAACATGATTTGGAACACCCGACGAACGCTCAAGGGGCGGTTCAGAAGATGGGTGCCTGGCGCGCTGACGAAGCCCTCGGCGTAGGTCGCTTCCAGCCAATTCAAGTAGCGCTCCATGATGTAGCGCAGCCGCGAGAGCACGATCGCGAGGCCGACATTGCCGGCGAAGGCCAGGAGTAGCAGCCAGAACTGGAATGTGGGGGTCGCCTCGGCCTTCGACACGCCGAACCACAGGCCGCCGGTCAACGTCATGGCGATCAAGGGGATCTGCCACATCAGTTGGTTCAGCGACCGGAACGTCTGCGAATTCTGGTCATAGAGCGCGAGGGTCTTGGTGAGCTCTTTCTCTTCCGCGTCCACGTGCGCCGCCCTCACACTGGCGGTCGATCGCCAGAGCCCAATCTTGGCTGAAGTCGTGCTTCAACTCAAAGCCGTCTCCGCCCTCGTTTCACCCCGGCGTGGCGCCTAGGATGCGGCGCACGGCAGCATGGAGTGGTGATGTCCGTCGCGGAGCTCGGCAAGAGGGTAGGGCGTCATGTGTACGCCCACCGCGACGCCGCGGGGGATTGGCCGGCGCCCGTCGCCGAGCGCGTGTTCGCGGCGGAGGCGCTCGCGGGGACCCAGGCGTGGAATGTCGTGAAATGGTCGGAGGTTGATGAGGCGCGGCTCACGCTCCTGACCTATGAGGATCTCGAGGAGGCCTTCCCGGCGCTTCTCGAGAGCCTGACCGTGGACCTTGGCCGCCGCGCCGTGCTGCGGCGGTCCTATCGACTGCGAGCCAACCCACCGGTCCTACATCGCAAGGAGCTGTTGCTGGGCCGCGACGACCCGCGTCGTGCGCGCTTCGCCCGTCTGACGGCGCAGCTCGAAGCGCTCGGCCTCCTAAACGCCACGACGACGATCGGGACCCGCCTCGGCTGGGCGCGGCGGCTGAGAGAAGCGGGCGTTCGGGTCGTGGACCATGACGTTCTGGCGGCCGCGCATGACGACCCGCCGGTGGTCGTTCGCCGACACCTTGCGGCGCTTCAACGCTCCAGTTTGTCGACCCCCGTTCAAGCCCTGCTGAAGTACGGTCTGATCGCGGCGGGGGACCGCGTGTTCGACTACGGCTGCGGGTTCGGGTCGGACGTCGAGGGCCTGCAGGCTGCGGGTATCGCCGCGAGTGGTTGGGACCCCTACTACGCGCCGGGCGCCCCCAGGACTTCGGCCGAGGTCGTCAACCTCGGGTTCGTTCTCAATGTGATCGAACGGCCGCTCGAGCGCGCTCAGGCGCTCCGGGAAGCGTTTGGTCTGGCGGAGCGATGCCTGGCTGTCGCCGTGATCACCTCGAGCCGCGCGTCGCTGGCGTCCTGCCGCCCCTACGCGGATGGTCACCTCACCCGGCTTGGCACCTTCCAGAAGTTCTACCTACCCGAGGAATTGAAGAGCTTCATCGAGACCACCCTTGGCGCCGAGGCTCACCCCGCCGGGCCTGGCTTGATGTTCGTCTTCCGCGACCCCATCGCTGAGCAGGACTTCTTGGCGGCGCGGCAAGCTCGGCGGACCTTTTCCCCCCTGGCGTCCCTAGCGCAACGGCGGGTTCGGACCGCCGCCCGAATGGAAGCGGTCCGCGCCGAGGTCGAAGGGCTTGCAAGGCTCAGCTACGAGCTCGGCCGCCCGCCGGCGCCTACCGAGTGTGCCCCAGACCTGCTCGTCCGTTTGGCGGAGGCGAGGGTGACGCTCGCCGCGGCGATCCGCGACGCCCTCGGGCTCTGCGACGCCGCCGTCCTCGACCGCGCGCGCCGGCAGAGGATTGAGGATTTGAGCGTCTACTTCGCGCTCAACCTCTTCAACTCCCGGCAGAGCTTCGGGACCCTGCCGGACGGGCTCCAGCGCGACGTGAAGGCGTTCTTCGGATCCCTGTCGTCCGCCGAGACCGCAGGAAGGTCCCTGCTGCAATCCTTGGCGTGCGAGGAGACCATCGCGGCCGCGGCCGACGAGGCCGACGCGGCCGGTCTAGGTTGGCGAGACCCGGAGGGGGACCTTTGGGCCGGAACCGCCAAGCTCTCTCATCTGCCGCCGCCGCTCCGCTGCCTCGCCGGTTGCGCCGAGCGGTTCGCGGGTGGCCTCGACGCCGCGCAGGTTCTCAAATTCCATGTCGGGCGCAGCAAGGTGAGCGCGCTCCGGTACGCCGATTTCGGAACTGCTCTGCTTCCCAGGCTGGAGACGCGAAGCAAGGTGGACCTGCGGGCGCTCCGAGTTCGCCGCTTCGATCACTACGCCGAAGACCAACGCCTGGTGTTCAAGTCGCGGCTGATGGACCAGGACAATCCTGACTATCCGCGTCAGGCGGAGTTCGACGCTCGGCTCGCCGCGACCGGCCTCGTTGTCGATGGCCTTCGCGCACGCTGGCTGGACATTGTGAGCGCCGTGCGAGCTCGGAGCTAGCCCACAGCGTCACGATGACCGCGGCAGCAGCAGCGCCTAGAGCTCCGCGGGGGCGTACCGCCAGGACCCGGTGAAGCCTGCGTTTAGGGCCGCGATGAGGTGAGGTCGAAAGCGGTCTTCGAACCGCTGGCTGAAGTCCGACCGCGGCAGGTCGCGGATGGTGCGCGGCTCCTCTAAACCGAGGAATTCCGCATGGTCGATGAGCAGGTCCTGCGCCGTCGCCGGCTGGGCCTGGAGCGCCTCGAACTGCCAGTCGGCAAGCCAACCGAGATAGGCGTCCGGATCAGGGATGCGGGCGGACTTGGCGATGTTGATGGCCGAGGTTGTGGGCACCAGGTTCCAAAGAAGATCGTGCGCCACGAAAGCCCAGGGCAATACGTGATCATAGTGCGCGCCGTTCAGCTCCAAGGCGGCGTCTGCATAGAAGTCGCGCAGGCCGCCAGGCTGCGCGGCGAGGGGGCCCCAGAAGCGTCGAGCTCGCGCCAGATTGCGCCGCGTCTCGCCGCGGATCTTGCGCAGGACGGCCGGTGACCCCGGGTTCCGATCCTGCAGGAACTCCGCGAACTCGCGCTCCACATAGGCCCGCAGGAAGGTCATGTGAGTCCGCGCCCAAACGCTCCAGGCCGGATCCAGCATCACGTACAGCCCCGTACGTTCGAGGCTGTACGGCGCAGCCCTCTCCGTCTCTCTGTGTTCGGCGGCGAGCGTCGTGATCGCACGGTCCTTCTTGGCCTCGGGGACGCCGCGGAGCTCGCGCTCGAACCAGGGAGCTAGAAACCGCTGCGGAACGTAGCGCGCCAGCGCACGGGACTGTCCAAGCAGCTCTGGATCCGCCCGCAATCGGCGAACCACCTGCGTGGGCGCGGCGTTGGGCGGGAGACCCGTGCGCGCCGCGATGGCGCCGCAAAGCCTCTGCAGCTGGTCATAGTGGCCTAGTCGCAGCCGGTGGAACTGAGTGAGCTTCCAGGCGCGCGCGACCATCGCCACCAGCAGATCGTCGAGCGGGATCTGCTCCCGCTGTTGTTCGGCGGTGTCGAGCAAGGCCTGCAGCCACAGGAACTTGTAGGAATTGGTGGTGTGGGTGAGGGCCCGGGCGAGAGGGCGGATCTGGTCCGGCTGCAGCAAGTGAGGCGGGCTCCCATCCGCGTTCCGAACCGGTCGCTCGGGAGAGGAGTCGTGCAACGCTTGGCGTCGGCCGCCAAGGCCACATGTCCATAGTGCGAGCGACTACCCGACCATCTGGCCAAGCGTCACCAATGCGAGGGGCCGCGGGACGAGCCGCTGATTGCGAACGCGAAGCTCGACGATCTGTCGCGCATTTTGCGGCCCGATGCTGACATGCAAGGGGCGGTCGTCGCCATAGAAGTAGATGCGATCGAAGGGAGTGGTCTCGGCGAGGTGCAGGGCCACGCGGCTCGCCGGAACGCCTGGGACCCGAAAGTCGGCGGCTTGGCCGCCGCGAGGACAAATGAGGGCGCCGGTCCGGTTGCGCTCATAACCGGCATGCTGATCGAGGCGCGGCGCGATCCGGCGGTGAATGAGTCGGGTCAGCGCCGGTCCCGCGAAACCGTAGGTGAGCTCGAGCGATCCGAAGGCGGCGTAGGCCGGCTCGAGGATCTCCGCGCAGAGCTGGCGGATCGCCGCGTAGGTGTCGGGCTCCCGGGGGGTGTTGGCCACGCGCGTTCGTCGCCAGGTCTCGCTGCAATGGCAGAGATCGCCGTAGGTGAAGTTTTCGGTCGCCCGAGCGTCCAGGTCGGGCGTCGCCATCACGCGGCCCGCGGCGTCTCGTCAATCTTCCGCGCGAGGCCGCCGATCGAGCGGATCGATTTGTCGGCGGCCAGGTAGCCTAGCCCGCGGTGCAGGTGCAGGCGGAACTGCTCATGCAGTGTGGCGTCGTCGACGGCGAGGCCGTCATGGATGCAGCGCTGCTTCAATAGCGCGAGGTAGAGATTGTGGTGGACCCCGCCGAACACTCGCCAGGCGATCTCAAGCGCCGGTTCGCCCTTGAAGAGCCGCAGGGGCGGACGGGTCGGCTCCGCAAGGGAGGCGCAGAAGGCCCACCGCGCGAGAACGTTGAAGTGCTCAATGCCGGTGTGCCGCTTCAGTCGGATGAGCTGTTCGCGGCCCTGCTCGTCGATGCGAACGGTCTCGATGGCCATTACGCCGCCTCCAGCTCATCGGGCGCCGCGAAGGCGTAGCCCGGAAGGACGCGGCTGCCGCGCGTCTCGGCGTCGTAGGCGATGGTGAAGCTCCGCGTGAGCCAGGGCTCGAGCCGCGCGTAGAGCTTGGCGTCGATCTCCTCGTCGGTGGAGAGCAGGATCACCTGCTCGCCGGCGCGGCCGAAATAGCGTTCCACCAACCGCTCGCGGTGGGTGGAGTCCAACCTGCCCAGAGGCGTGTCGATGACGGTCGGAGCCGCCTGGCCTGAGGCCTTTGCCAGCGCCCACAGGAGGGCCACCGCGAAGAGCTGACGCTCGCCTGCGGAAAGCTGTTCCGGAGGAAGCGGCGCCCAGCCGCCGTCGCGCAGGGTGATGGCGAAGGTCTCGGGATCGATCTCCACGCTAGCGACCAGGTCGTCCTTGCGCAGCAGCTGCTGCAGCGCATCCAGCATGAGGCGTTCGAGACGATGCACATGATGGCGCACGACGTCGCGACGAAACTGCGCCAGCGTCGCCCGCGCCCGGGCGGCGTGCTCGATGGTTCGTTGCGCGTCCTCTTCCCTGAGCTGGTGCTGGACGTGCTTGTCGAGCAGGCCCTGATAGGCGGAACGCAGGGACGTGACTTCGCGGAGCGCCGCTTCGTACGCGGCGTCCGCGTCTTCCAAAGCCGCTTGCGCGGTCTTCAGCTCGGCTTCGGCAAGCGCAACGGCGTTCAGCAGCGGTGCGATGGCCTCGGGCGCGGGGATTGCGGCCAGCTTGCGCTCGACGATGTCGAGGGCGGCTTGCAGCTGGTCCAGCTCGCCGAGCAGTTCTGCTTGGTGGGCCCGTGCGGCGGCGAGGCCGTCGGTCATCAGGCCCTGCAGCTGCCCGTAGGCCGCACTGGGCAAGTCGAGGTAGCCGGCGACCTGCGCCTGGGCGGAAAGCGCCGCGCAATCTTCGGCGAAGAAGGCGCCGAGGGCTGCGATCAAGGCGGGCGAGGCGCCCTTCGTATGCATGGCCTCCAGGGCGCGTGCATCCCGCTGGGCCAGGTGGCTGAGGATCGTGCGAGTATCGGCCGAGGCGGCTTCCTCCGCGCCTTGAGCGGCGACGCTGGCGATCAGCTGCGGCGCGAGCAGCATCGGCGCGCAGTCGGCGGCCCAGGTCCGAAGGGACTTTTCGACGCCGTCGATGGCGCCCGCGAGCCGCGCCCGTTCCGCGGTGAGCTCTTCGCGTGCCTTGAAGAGGTCGCCACCTTCCGCGGCAAAGGCTTGGCGGGCGCGAACGGCCTGGGCCTCGCGACGCTCTGCGACCTGTCGCGCCGCGCCGACGGCTCCGTAGGCGGTCTGCGCGGCGTCCTCGGCGGCATGAACTGCGCGCTCGGAGTCAGTGAGAACGGCGCGGGCCTGCTTGTTCACCGAGGCCGCCTTCTTGCGGCGTTCGAGCACCTCCAGGTCGAGGGTCAGGCGCTCGACGAGATCCAGGCCCAGCAGCGCATTCACCGCAGTCCCGATGACCGCGGCGGACCGGTCGATGTCGGCGAACTGTTCGATCCGCTCGCCGTCGAAGAAGAACAGCGGAGCTATGCGGGGCGGCAGCATCTCTTCCACGAACTCGGCCCATCCATCGATGAGGACCCGGTCGAGCTTTCCGTCGACCACGACCTCGAAGACCTCCTTCAAGCGGTCCTTCTGAACCGACCAGGCGCGGCGGATGCAGAACACCTGCTCGCGGCCAGAGACCACGCGCCGGAAGGTGACCTGCACTTCCGCGCCGTCTTCTGGAGCGACGCTGCGGTTGATCCCGCGGCGCAGGTAGTCCTCATAGCTGACGCTGCCTCTCAAGCCCGCCTGGGCGAGAGGCCCGAAGAAGGCGAGCTGGAGCCCTTCCAGGAAGGTGGTCTTGCCCGACCCGTTCTGCGCGCCGATCAGGACGATCGGCCGATCCGGCGACTGAGGGGTCAGCTCGAAGCGCTGGCGGCCTCGATAGACCCCGAAGTTGTGGAGGACGAGCTCGTCGAGGATCACGACCGTTCTCCGGCGTCTAGCTCGTTCAGGAGTTGGGTTGCGGCCGCGGTGACGTTGGCGTTCGCCGCGCCCACCTTCTCGACCAGCCCGCCCAGTGTGCGCTCGCGGACAGCGCGTTCGGTGGCGTCTTCCACCCCGTCGTAGAAGCTGCGTTTAAAGGCGTCCTCCAGACGCTCGTGCAGCTTTGCGCGACGCGAAGTCGTGCGGTAGCTGCGCTCGACCTCGAGCAGCTCTCGGACGAGCTCGAAGTGCAGCTGGTCGTCGCCGGCGCAGGCCTTCAGCAGCCGCATCTCGGCCGGGCCGAAGGGTTGGGCGTCGTCGAGCTTTTTGGCCGGGAACGGCTGGCCGGTCTCCTCCTCGAACAAGGCCGGCAGGATGTCTTCGATCTCGTACTTCTCAACCACCCAGATCCGACGGATCTCGTGCAGCTCATCCATGGTGATGAGGTCGAGGCCGCGCACCTCAGGCGGCGCCTTGGGATGGTTGCGCACGATCTGCTGGGCCCGAAGCAGACGCCGCAGCCAGTCTGCGCGCGAGGTCTGGGTGTAGGGTCCCGGGATCGGCTTGTCTGCCTGGTTGAACAGTTGGACGTGTCCGCCCATCCGCCGGAAGTCACGCTTCTCGTGGTCGGGCTCGTCCAACGCGTTGCGAAGTTCCAGGAGCGGGGACATCCACTCCTTCTCCTCGTCGTTCTGGATCATCGCCGACATCGACTTGTCCTGCGTGACCAGCGTGCAGACCCAGCAGCCAAAACGGCTGTCGCCGCAGCTGGGTGTGGAGGTGTCGAGAACGATCGGACACTCCGCGTCGGCCGAGGCGCCCTGGTACATGTTGAGGAGGGCTTTGTTGTCGTACTTCCAGGGGTTCTTGACCTGCATCAGGAACAGCCAGACGTCGTCGTTCGACCAGTCGGCGATCGGGCTATAGACGAAGGCGTTCGGGAGCGAGGCGTGCGTGCTCAGGTTCTCACGCACCCGGCCAGCTTCGTTGGCGTTCATGCGCGCCGCGCGCACCGTGCTTTCCGCCTTGCGCGTGCCGAGCACCACAATGGCTTCGCCGTTCTTGCGTACGACATCGCCGATAAAGGCGTCCGCCGGACGAATCTTCATCCGCTCCGTGCACCAACGGAATTTCGGACGCGGCGCGGGGTAGCCGCGGCCGATAAGGTTGACCCAGAAGGTGCTCTGCACGTCGGGCGTTAGCTTGTGCGGATAGATCGGCAAGCCAGCGGCCCGCGCCGCGTCGCCCATGACGTGGTGGGAGCGGTCAACCCAGGCGGCGACCACGGGGTTTTCAACCAGCGTGTCCGTCGAGATGACGTGCACGTCCTTCCGCGCGGCGCCCTTAGGCAGTTGGGCGAGCGCGAGCCAAACCAGTTGCAGGACCGCAGTGGAATCCTTGCCGCCGCTGTAACCCACGACCCAGGGGATCTCGTCGGCCAAATAGGTGTCCTGGATCCGCTGCAGGAGCGCCGCCAGCGTCGGCCGGAACCCAGCCTCCGTGAAGGCGGACCGCCGCGCCGGTTTATCCGTCTCGCTCATAGTCCCCTCGCAGGAAAGCGTCCTCAACGCGCTGGTCTTCGGGGGTGAGCTCGAGGCCGATGCGCTGCTTGATGTAGTTGGCGGTGAGAAGCACGTTGGTGGTCGCCTTGGAGAGGCGCCCCCTCATCACAGCCCGCCCCGACCAGTCTGGATTGTTGCGAGACCAATCGATGTCGGACAAGCCGGCGAGCCGTTTTGTCCACCCCTTTGGATCAGCCCTCAACAGGGCGGCGCCCACCTTGCCCAGAGCGTGCAGGACAACGCCGTGGGAATGGATGAGGTCCTGGCGCACCTCGCTGGCGGCAAGCCGGCCACGCCGCACCTGCTCCCATTCGGGAAGGTGCCGAGCCGCGTCCGTCCAGAACTGAGCGGCGAGCGCCAGGTTGGCGTCGAAGTCTTCATCGCTCGTGTCGCCGAGGAGCGCGCTTGTGGCCTGATAGATGGCGCTGAAGGTGAAGAGCCGGCGCGACCGGAGCGACAGGTTGCTCCGCTCCATTTCCACGAGGTCGCGGAAGGGCGGGGCCTGCTGAATAAGCTGGCGAACGAGCTCCGCGCCGCGGTCGCGGTGGTCGTAGAGGATGGAGATCGAGGTCGCCGGACGAATGGCGTAGCGGTTCAGATCGGCGAACATCTGCTGCGACCGCGCCAGCCCGATGTCGCTGAAGAAGACGACAGCGATGCTTTCATCGCCGAGCCGCGGGTTGTCGCGCAGCGCGACTTCGATGGCGGCGCGCCGGTGCTGACCGTCGTTGATGATGAACTGGCCGGCCATGGGGATGCGCAGCAGGCCGAGGCTGGCGTTCTGCTCCGACGTGGGCTCGAACTCGAGGTCCGCGTCGACCGAGGCCGTGATCGCCGAGAACACGTAGCCTTGCGGATTGTCGGTGATGTAGCGGGCGATGTCCGGGACCCTGGCCTTGTTGAGGGTGCGCTGCGCCCGCAGCTCCGGCGTGAGCTCCTCTTCGTTGAATAGAAAGATCTTCGGAATGAGCCGCAGAGGGCACATCGAGACATAGTATTCTCGGCCCGCCTGGACGCCCCGGATCGCGGGGAACACATATTGGAAGGCGTCGTCCATGCGCCGCGGGCGCCCTTTCGCAAACTGTTTGTCAATCGGGATAACAAACAGATAGCGTTCTAGACGCGCCTTTTTGAGTCGGCAAATGCCCGTCTACCTCGACAACAACGCCACCACGCCCCTCGCGCCACAGGTCCGCGAGCTCATGTTCCGCTACTTCGACGAGGAGTACGGCAACGCGGCGAGCCGCACGCACGAGTTCGGCTTACGCGCGAAGCAGGCCGTACAGCGGGCGCGAAGCGAGGTTGCGGCCGTGGTGGCGGCGGACCCTGCCGAGGTCGTCTTCACCTCAGGCGCGACGGAGGCCAACAATCTGGGCCTCCTCGGCCTTGCGCCGCATGGCGACGCCACCGGCCGCCGCCACGTCATCACGACAGCCATCGAGCATAAGGCCGTGCTCGAACCTCTCGGGATCCTGGTGGGCCGCGGCTTCGAGGTGACCTATGTGCCCGTGGACGCCTCCGGTCGCGTCAAGGCCAAGGACGTGCTGGCCGCCGTGCGCCGTGACACGCTGCTGGTGTCGGTGATGCAGGCCAACAACGAGACGGGGGTGCTGCAGCCGATTGCTGAGATTGCGGGCGGGCTCATTGGCCATGACGCCTATTTTCACGTGGACGCCGCGCAGGGGTTCGGAAAGTCGGTGGCCGAGTTGAAGTCGGCAAGGGTCGATCTGATCTCGATCAGTGCGCACAAGGTCTATGGCCCCAAGGGGGTCGGAGCGCTCGTGGCGCGCAGGCGGCAGGGCGTCCGGCCACCGCTGACGCCCCTCATGTATGGGGGCGGCCACGAGACGGGCCTTCGGCCCGGGACGTTGCCGGTCCCGCTGATCGCAGGATTTGGCGCAGCCGCCTCGCTCGCGAACGAGGAGCATGCCCGCCGCCAGGCGATCTGCCAGGCCCACCGCACCGCAGCCCTGGCGGCGTTCGCGCCCTTGGGCGCGGTCCTGGTCGGCGACCAGGCCCACGTCATGCCGCATGTCCTTATGGTGGCGTTCCCCGGGGTCGACTCTGAAGCGTTGATGCTCGCCGCGAAGGATGTGGCGGCGATGTCCAATGGGTCCGCCTGCACGTCGGCGAGCTATGCGCCGAGCCACGTGCTCACCGCCATGGGTCTGCCGGCCGACATCATCGAGGGCGCGGTGCGGCTCTCGTGGAGTCATTTGGGCGACGCGCCGCCCTGGCGGGAGTTGGCGGCCCGCGTCGCTGACCTCAGCGCTTTCGCCTAAAGGCCTCTTCCTCGAAAGAGCCGTCCCTCCTGGCTTCAAGCTGATCCTTCGCATCAAGACACGCAGGCGACACAGCTGACGAATGGGTCTTGCGGCGGCGTGGATCGGGCCCGCATGGAACGCTCGACATCCAAGTCGGCTGATCGCGCGGCGCAACTCGGGCATGTCTGAACCCTCAAGCGGGTATCCGAAGCCTGCGCGGAGCGAGCCGCAACCGCCCAGGCCCGGCAAGGGTCCGCAAGCCGCCTTCGGCGCCCTGGCCTGGCCCGCGCGGACGCGGCTTTCGAGTGCGCGAGCTTCAGCTCACGCCCTTGAGGAGTTTCACATGCGCCCGGCCAATCCTTTCTTCGATACAGCGGACCTCGATGCGTTCGACGCTCGGACGGCGGCTCTGCAGGATCCGCGTCCCCATCCCACCGAGCCGCAGCTAGTCCAGCTCGGCCGTGCCCTCATGGACGAGCTCCTCGACACGCTATTGGGCTCGGCCTTGGAGGATCATGTCACGACCATCGCCGAGACCTTCATCGGCGGGCTGCATGCTGGAGTTCAGCGACTTGAGCGGGAAGCGGACCGGCGACGTGAGCGGCTTGCGGAGCAGCTCCATGCCTTCGATGGCAGCGAGGTCGCCGACGTTGACCTGCAGGAGGCGACCCGCCAGGCGGCTGCACTCGAGGTCGCGGTTGCGGCTCTGGAGTTCGTCCGCGACAGCGCGGCCGGGGCTTATGGGGCGGCGACGGGCGAGACCTGGAGCCCTTGGCGCGGCCGGGTACGTCGCGGTGTCAGCGCCGCGCAGATCGACGCGGAATCCGCGCTCAGGCTTGCCGAAACTCGGCGTCGCGAGGGCGCAGACCCTGGGGCGCACGTCGTCGCCTTCCGAGCTTCGCCACGGACCGACGCGCCTGAAGACGCCTCCCGGATCTTTGATGCTCTAAATTGGGCCCAGGCGCAGTGGCCTCAGATGAGCCTCGCGCTGACCGGCGCGAAGGGCGGCGAGCGCCTCGCCAAGCGTTGGGCGCAGCAGAAGGGCGTCCGTCTCGTGTTGGCGCGGGTCGACTTCGAGCGGCATGGTCGCGCGGCGCCATTCCGTGCGAACGACCAGCTGATGGCGCTACAGCCGGTGTGCGTCCTGGTGATGCCCGAGACCCTCGGTCCAGCCGCCGCGGCTCATGCCCCGCCCTTCGGGCCCGCCATGAACCTGGCGGACCAGGCCTGCCAGCGCGGAGTCCGTTGCGTCCGGATCACGGCCCGCCCGACCTAGCCCGCGCGCGAACATTCACGCCGCGATCTGCGCAGATTTACTACGCTCAACTGCCGTGAGCCTCGGTCTCGGGCTGTCACGCGGTAATTTTACCTCCTGGCGTGGCGATATATTGGGATTGCCATCCTGGGGGCTCGTTCAACAACTGCCGCATGATCCCTCGGTCCGACACCCGACTTGGCTGATGGCTATCCGGCGCCTCGAGCCCTATCGGCATGCCGTCACCGACCTGCGGGACCGTCTGCGCACCGGCGTGCTTGCGCCGGGGACTCGGATCGTCGCGAAGGATGTATCCGAGGACTTGGGGCTCAGTCCCACACCGGTTCGCGAAGCCATGGCCCGCCTGGCCGGCGAGGGGCTTCTCGTTGAACGCAGAGGCGACGGGTTCTTCGTGCGCGTGCCGACGGCGCCTTATCTCGCGGAGCTCTACCGTCTGAGTTTGGTCATTCTCCTAGAGGCGCAGCAAGGAGAGCGCAGGCCGCGTCCGGACTTGTCCCTCGTGCTGGGCGGTGAGGCGCAGCGGGACCCCGTGCGCGCCGTGGAACGGCTGTTTCTAGCCTGGGCTGGCGAGTCCGAGGGGACAGCCCTGGGTGCGTTCTACGGTCTTGTCCTGAACCAGCTCGGGCCCGTGCGACGAGTTGAGGCGCAGCTCCTGCCAGATCTCGCGGCGGAGGCGCAGGCCCTCGTCGCCCTGGCCGAAGTTCCCAATGATCACCTGCGACGTGACGCGCTGACCGAATTCCACGCGCGGCGCGTCCCGTTCGCAGCGGCTTTGGCGCAGCTGCTCGCACCGGCGGATGATGGATGAACTGAACTATAGTTCAATATAGTCCGATATAGTTTGAATATAGCCCGTGCGGGGCGCCTCCTGATCCCGTCGCCACTTAGGCGGCGTACGTCAAACGGAGGACCGAAATGTCCATTCACCTGCTGACCCCGACCTCGCGGCTCATCTGCTTCGGCAGCGCGAAGGCCTGCACCAACGCGACCGACCTCGGCAATGACGAGGACGATCCGCGCTTCGGCAAGCCCGAGTAAGGCTCGTCGGTCCGGCGTCGGCGCTCCGCCGACGCCGGACACGAGCGACGTCTATGCCGCTTCAGCCCGAAACTCTGAGCCTGTCCGCCGCCGTCTTCGGTCTTGGTCACGATGGTGATCTTGTCTTCCTCGATGTGTCACGTGACCGGTACGTCTGCCTGCCGGACGTCGGCGAGGGCGCGAGCCTTTCGCCCGACCGCCGTCAGATCATCGTCTGCGACCCAGGGCTTGGCGCTGAATTGCGATCCGCGGGCCTCGTGCACGACGGCGCTCCAAGCCCAGGGCCGGCGCGGGGCCCGAGCTGTGCGCCGAGCCGGTCCGCACTACCCGATGATCTCGGACCGCCCGAGCCGGGCGATCTCATCGACATGACGCGCTGCGGCGTCGACCTCCTGTTCTCGTATCGTGGCCGAAGCTTTGCCGAGATCCTGGCGCGCGCCGCGACGCCGTTAGGTACCGAACCGTCTGAGCCTTTGGAGGCGGTGGTTCAGCGCTTTCACCGGTGGGCTCCTTACGCGCCGTTCTCCGGTAAATGCCTGCTGCGCTCGTTCGTGCTGTTGCGACACCTGCGTCGCCACGGTCATGACCCCGCATGGGTGTTCGGGGTGACCACCTGGCCGTTCGGAGCGCACTGCTGGCTCCAGCATGACGACGTCGTGCTCGACGACACCTGTGACCGTGTCGCGCTCTTCCGCCCGATCCTGGTGTTGTGAGATGGCGCGGCTTGGCTACCTCGCCATCTCGTGGCGCGCGGAAGCTCGTGACAGCGTGCTCGCCGCGACGGCTCTCCGACGTCGATTGGACGAGGAGGCGGCGTGGTCGCGCCTCGCGGACTTTGAAAGCTTAGTGGTCTGGGCCGGGCGGAGAGAGGTTCTGCCGAACCGCACCTTGCCGGGTGGGGCCGGCGTGGTGCTCGGCGACCTCTACCCCATGCCTGACGCAGGTCGTGGCTGTTCGCCCTTCAATTGGCAGGGTTCGGGGTCAGACGACCCCAGAGCCCTGGCGCGCGGATTGAGCGCCGCCCATTGGGGGCGCTATGTGGCGATCACCGCGCCCGCGCCGCACCGGCCGCTCTCGGTATTCCGAGACCCAAGCGGTCAGTGGCCGGCGCTGGTTTGGGACCTTGCCGACGAAGTGGTCGTGATCGCCTCGGATCTGGCTCGCGTTCCCGGATGGTTGAAACCAAGGCGGCAGGCTCTCGATTGGCGGCGGATCGAGCGCTACGTCGCCGCGCCCTCGGCTTCGACGACGCAGCCCTTGTTCGCCGACATGGAGGCGGTGGGGCCCGGCGAGCAGTGGGTTCGGCGAGACCAAGGCGGCTGGGACCGGCACGCCGTTTGGCAGCCCGCAGACTTCATCAAGGATCTTGGCGCCGATCCCGCTGAAGCCCAACATGAGGTGGTCTCGCGTGTCGATGCCAGCACCGCGGCGCTGGCGGACCGCCACACGCGGTTGGTCGTCGAGGTTTCTGGGGGGCTGGACTCGGCCGTGGTCGCCGGCGCCTTGGCGGCGACGGGTCAAACCGGAAAGGTCGTCTCCTGGGTCAACCGCCATGGCGCGCGGCCCGAGGGCGACGAGCGCGGCTTCGCGCGCGCTGTCACGGACGCGTTGGACGTGCCGCTCACGGAAATTTCCAAGCCCATGATGCCGCTGACCGAGGCGGACTTCGCCGAAGTCGCGCGCGGGACTTGGCCTGGGATGGACGGGGTGGACGCGTCGGCAGATCGGGATGACGCCGCACGCTTCGAAGCCCTTGGCGCCAGCGCGCTCGTATCAGGTCACGGCGGCGACGCGATGTTCTTTCAGATGCCCAGCGCCCTGGTGCTGGCCGACGCGATTCGTGCGCGCGGCCGGCGAGCCCTGTTTTCCCCGCTGGCTGGCGCGATCGCGCGGCGCACACGCCGCTCGGTATGGGATCTCTATCGCGAGATCCGCAACGACCGCCGGGCGCCGCAGGCGGCTGTGCCGGCCTCGGGCTTCATCAGTCGGGAGGTGGCTTGGGCCCATCGCGACGCCGTCCACGCCTGGGTCGCTGACGCCATCGCCCGAGATGTCCCGCCGGGAAAGCGGCTGCACATCCGCGTCGTCGCCAACTGTCAGGCCTACAACGGCGAGAGCCGCCGCCGGCAAGCCGGCGACGTGCTGTTCCCGCTAATGGCTCAGCCGGTCGCAGAGTTCTGTCTTGGTCTGCCGACGCCACTTCTTGCTGGCGCGGCCTATGACCGCCCGTTCGAGCGGCAGGCGTTCGCGCATCGCGTGCCGGCTGAGATCCTGGCGCGGCGTCTCAAGGGTGATCTCACCGCCTACTGGTCACAGCTGATCGCCGTCAGCCTTCCGGCGCTGCGGCCGCTGTTGCTCGAAGGAAATCTGTGCGCGGCCGGCGTCCTCGACCGCGTTCAGGTGGAAAAGGCGCTGCATCCGAGCGCCCTGATTTGGACCGCCTACACCCGAGAGGTCTTGTGGGCGGCCGTAACCGAGGCGTGGGTGCGCTATTGGCAGACGAGGGTGCCAGACGCGCTCCACGCTCAACGTTGGGACGCCTAAGGGATATGCCGGATTATGCGGGTCGATAAACCTTGATGGTGTCCGACAGCTTCTGGATGTCGGGCCAGCGCACGCCGTGATGACCGATCGTCCGCATCGAGAAGAGCGGCTTTATCGGGCAGATGTAGATGGCGCATCGACCGTCGCCGAAGTCGCGGAACATCATGATCTTGTCCAGGTGGTGCCAGGCCTGCGACCCGAACGCATTGTCGTCCCGCCCCGGGGTGCTGATCATCGCGCCCTCCTCATCCGTGTATGCGGCGAAGCGGCATCGGCCGTAGGGCGGGAAGTCCAAGGTGGCGTCATCCACCGCCGAGGCGCCCTCAAGGTTCACCAAGGCGAAGGCCATGGCCTTTCGCCGGTTCGCCAGCTGGTGGCCGTTGCCGGACTGCAGAAACGTTTTCGCCATGCCCGCGAGCCTAGACGGGCTGCTGCAGGTCGCAATGCTTAAGGCGCAGCTTCCAGGACCAAGGGATCGGACGTGATGAGCCGAGCGTCCAAGAAGGCGAAAGCGCGGGCGTAGAAGTCCCGCACATTGCCTGGGCTTCTGAGTCCGTGTCCTTCGCCAAAGTAGGTCAGCAGGATCGCGTCCTTGTTCTGCCGATAAAGGGCCGTGAACATCGCCTCCGACTGAGGGAGCGGGATAATGTCTTGGTCCCCATGCGCGAGCAGCAAGGGTGTGTGGACCTGGTCAGCGAAAAGCAGCGGGCTGTTGCGGAAGTAGCGTTGAGGATCGCGCCACGGTGGGACCTTCATTCCGGCCTGACCTTGCTCGACCGACCCTGTGCTCCAGTTCGCGCGCAGCCCATCCTCGGTGGCGACGCGATGGACGCCGGGCAGCGTCGCCCATTTCGAGATGAGATCGCTGTAGCCCGCGATCGCCACCGCCGCTCGGAATCGGGACGTCTGGGTGATCGTCGCCATGACGGTGTAGCCCCCGTAGCTGTGGCCCCATAGCGCGAGACGGTCAGGGTCAAACGCGTTCGCCAGTTCCGGGTCGGACTGCGCGGCCTCGACGACCGCGAGGATCCGCGCCGCAAGACCGGCCATGGGATCGGTCGCCGAAGCCGGGATCGGCAGACTTGGCACGAGGACGGCGTAGCCGTGGCCAACCAGCATGCGCACGTCCGTCATGAAGACGCTCTCGCCGTAGAGCTCCCGAGGCGGCCGCGGGTAGTTGGCCCCTGAGTAGGGGCGGACGACGAGTGGCGGCGGGTGCGAGCCTCGGGACGGGGGCAAGTAGAGCCAGCTCGTGAGCATCTCCCCATCCGGACCTAAATGCCGGACCGGTCGCAGGAGCGGAGGGTCGGTCTCCGCCAAGGCTTGGTTGAGGCGCGCGACCGGTTGACTGCCGAACCTCGGGACGAAGAGGCGCAGGGTCTCTTCTCCGCGGGGATCGGTGTCGCGGACCACGACCTTACTCGCGTCCGGGCTCATCGCGAGAAGGTCATGGTCCTCGCGCCTGAGCGCAACCGGCGTCGGGCTCATCGTCGCGTCTTGAACTTGCAGTAAGCCGCCATCCGCCTCGCGTTCCAGCCAACGAAGTCTCGGCAGAGCATTGTCCAGGCGAGGGGCGTAGCCGTTCATTGCCGGCGCGATTGGCGACACTGCTGCGGCCTCACACGCTGAGCCCTTTGGCGTCACGCGCCACACCCTTCCGGAGACGCGCACGAGGAGGTCTGTCCGGCCGACCGAAACCAGATCACGTGGGCCGGTCGGCAAAGCCCCCGTGAGGTTCTTCGGGCCGTCCGGGCCGAGCAGAAACCAGTCGAAGGTTCCTGCTCCCGGACGTCGCGCGAGAACAAGGGGGTCGCGGCCCAGCCATCCGCCGCGGACAAGGTCGGGCCGGAAGCGCAGCCAGGGTTCGACGGCAGCCCCAACGGTGTCGCAACGGTCCGTGGATCGCACGACGCGGACAAAGCGCCCTTGGGGCCAAAGCGCGCCGGCCGGGCGCGCGAAGACGAGAAGGGCGCGGCTGTCGGGCGACCACGCGAGCAGAGTGGGCAGCATGTCGTCCTTCGGACAGGCGACGCGGCTGTCGCCGGTTCGAAGATCGACGATGACGAGCCGGGACAGCTGGGTGGAGGTCCCGGCTTCGCCTTGCGCCGGCTGGTCGCCTTCTGGCTGACGGTCCGGCCCAGCCGCCAGCAACGCGACCGTTCCGCGGTCAGGCGAGACCTCAAGGTCCTGGAAGGCGCCCGCTGCAACCGTGTGAGCTTCCCCTGTGGCAGTGTCAACCCGAACGAGACGGTTGGGGGTCCGTTGGTCCCGCAAATCGCGATAGGCGCCGCTGCCGACCGCCGTCGCGCCTCGCTCGCCTCGGGCGCTAGCCGCCCAGAGCTTCGGGAGCTCCGTCGCCGAGGCCCATCCATTTCGCAGGTACCAGGGGGGTAGGCCGTCAGGACGTTCGATCACCAGCAGCTCGCGGTCGCTGAGCCACTGCAGGGTCCGCCCGAAGGGCGGGTCCTCTGGCGTGATCGGCAGCCAGCGCACCGCCCCTGTGGCCAAGGTCACGACTCCGAGCGCCCAGCTGTGACCGCGTAGGCGGCTGACGGCCAGTTGCGCGCCGGAGGGCGAGAAGGCGACGATTGAGACACCCCGTCCTTCGCTCTCCGAGAGCAGTGGCTTGGCCTCAGCGGGGCGGCGCAAATCCACGATATAGAGCCGGCTCAGGGCGGCGCTCATGGCGCCGTCGTGGTCGAAGCGCTCGGCCGTCTCGTACGGGTCGCGTCGTTCGAACACGAACCAACGACCTTTGGGGTCGATCAGACGGGCGCCCAGAGTCTCCTGGCGCAGCAGGTCGTCTACGGTGAAGGCGCGCGCGGCCGCGGGCGCGGCAGCGCCCAGGGCCGCCGCCGCGAGGGTCGCGGCGAGCCAGGTGCGGAGCATGGCTGCGCCTCACCAGGTCTTGGTGAGCTGGATGGAGACGTACCGGCCGATTGGATCTGCGACGGCGGCGTCGTAGCCGATGTTAGGGCCCACGTTGTTGTAGAAGGGCGGGTCTGTGTCGAAGACGTTGCGGGCGTTCAGCGTCAGGGCGACGCCCCGCCAGGGGCCGTGGTCCGGACCCTCCAAGCGCGCCTGCAAGTCGACCGTGAGCTGGCTGTCGATGCGATCGCCCAAGGGCGAGCGATATCGGTCGATGTAATTCACGGCTCCGCTAAGGGTCAGGCGATCGCGCGTCCAGTCGGCCGTCGCTCGGCCGCGGAACTTGACCGGGTAGTTCGCGATGCCGGCCCGGTCCACGACCTTCGCGGTCGGCGTCACCTGTTCCTCGAAATCGAGGGTGTAGGTGGCCGTGGCGCCGAGAACGACCTGGTCGTCGCCGAGGTCGAACCTGTAGCTTCCGGCGAAGTCGATGCCGCGCACCTGGAGCGTCGAGGTGTTGACGTAACGGTTGTCGATGATCCCGCCGTAGTCCTCGGGCGCGAACACGCCATTGCTGCTGTTGTGGGTGGGCTTGGCCAGTAGCGCGGCGACCTTGGCCACGTCGGCCGGGTTCGTTGGCGAGATGCGGGTGACGAAGGCCGACAGATTGGGGTCGCTGAGCGCCCCTACGATGTTCCGGATGACGGGTTGGTCGATCCGATTGCGGAACCGGATGTCGAAGCCCGTGGCGGAGAGACTAAGGCCCGGGAGGCGGCTCGGGCGGAGATCCACCCCGAACGTCCAGGAGTGCGCCGTCTCGGGCTTCAGGTCGGGATTGCCGCCGTTCAGCAGCAGGGTCCGGACCCGGACCGCCCCGAGCGGGAAGAGCGACGGATTGGAGCTTTCCGGGTCGCGCACTTCGCGCAGGGACGGAGCCCGGAAGGATCGGCCGTAGGTTGCGCGGACCAGGACGCCCTCGGCAGGAGACCACAGGACCCCTGCTTTGGGATTGGTGGTCGTCCCGACCGCCTCATAGTGCTCCACACGGGCGGCCAGCGAGAGCTCGAGCCGCTCCAGCCCAGCGCGCCGATTATCGGCGCCGAACAACGGCGCCCGCAGTTCAGCGAAGGCCGCCGCGACATCTCGGGACGCGTCGAAGCTGGAGGACGGGACCGGCGCGACCGTCGATTGGAAGCTCGACCCCGACCGCTGCAGGGTCTCGCGCCGGGCTTGAGCGCCTGCGGCGAGCTTGAGCGGACCGCCGGGCAGCTGCCAGACGGTCCCGTCCAGCTGCAGGCTCGCGGATGCGACCTTGCCGGTGTAGCGGATGTTGGTGAAGCCGGAGCCGATGAATGCAAGGACGGTCGGGTTGTTGGCGCCGGCTATGCCGACAAAGGGATTGAAGTAGCCGTCCCGCGCCGCGCTGAACGGGGTGTCGGGCCGGTCGGCGATCGTGCCCAGCGCTTCGTTTAGGGCCAGGGAGTTCAGGAGGCGGCCGTTGCGAGCTTCGCCGATCTCCTGGGCGTAGGTGGCGTAGGCCTCGGCCCGCCAATCGCCCTTCAGCCGGTAGTCGCCACCGAAGGTGACGCCAAGGTTCTCGGTCGTGCCCGACTGGGACTGCGGCGGCAGGTCGTTGTCGAACGCATACGAGATCGTGTGCGAGGCCGACCCGTTGGGCGAGACGAAGAACGGGTTCGAGCGATTGACCACGAGGTTGCTGGTCGGCGCGGCCAGCTGGTTCTTGAAGCGTCGGGAGCTGAACCGCACGTCGCCGGAGACCTTAAAGCGGTCGCTCAGCGCCTGGTCGGCCGCGAGGTAGACCGACTGCAGGGTCTGCTTGGGCAGGGTGTAGATGCCGGCGCGGCCGTTTCGCAGGTTCACGGCGCCCGCCAAGAGATCGTTCGGGCGCAGGCCTACGCCGTTCTGGCCCGATGGGATCGCCCAGCCCGGAACCGTCGCGCCGGTGGCGGGGTCGGTGCGCAGGATATTGCCGGGCGCGGCGTTCACCTGGCGAAGATCGGTTCCGCCCAGCGCGCGTAGGTCCGCGCTTGCGGTGAAGTCGCGGGCCTCGCTGGGCAGGGCGTCGCGCCGCTGCAGCTCGAAGGACATGAGCATGCCGCCCTCCGACCAGCGATGGCCGAAGGTGTGGGAGACCTGCCCCTCCAGCGGCTCGCCCTTTGTGGCGGCGCCGGCGAGAAGCCGGGTCTCCGCGCCGTCGTAGTCGCGGCGCAGGATGATATTGACCACGCCGCCGACCGCATCGGCGCCGTAGACGGCCGAGGCGCCGTCGAGCAGGACCTCGACGCGATCCACGGCCGCCGTCGGAATGGCCGAGACGTCGGCGAAGTCGCCGAAGGTGCCTGACCCCGCCATGCGCCGGCCGTTGATGAGCACGAGCGTGGCGTTCGCGCCGAGCCCGCGGAGGTTCAGCGCGGTGGCGGCCGTACCGTTGCGCTGCAATGGATCCGCGCCGTTGATCGAAGCGCCCTCGCCGGCGCCGCCGGAGAACACTTGTGGCAGCAGGCGGAGCGCGCTCACGACCGTCGTGCGGCCTGACCGCTCGAGGTCGGCGCGCGTGACGGTCACGAGTGGAGACGGGGAGGGCGCGCCGCGGATGTTGGACCCGGTGACTGTGACTTCCTCGAGCAGCGCAGGCGCCGAAGCGGGCGGCGCGGTTTCGTGAGACGCCGGCGCAGCGCCTGCCGTGATTAGTTCCCGTTCCGAAGTCCGGCCGACGCCTTCAGAGGGGCCGACCGCCATCGCCTTCTCGGGCGCAGCGGACGTGGTTCGTTCGACGATGATGAGACCTGAGGTGACGCGGCGGGCTCGCAGCCCTGTCCCCGCCAGGAGACGCGCCAGCGCCTGGTCCACCGTCAGCTCGCCCGCAACCCGCGGCGCTTTGATCTCCGCGACGAGGCCGTTCTGGAAGAAGATCTTCTGGTCTGTCTGCGCCGCAAGGCTCAGGAGCGCCGCGTCCAGACCCCCTCCACCGACAGCGACCTTATGAACGGCCTGCGCTTGGGCGGCCCCCGCGATCAGCGCCGCGGCTGCGGCCCCCAACACCATCAACGACCGACGCGACCGGAACTCCACTTGGCTCATGTCTCCCCCAGACGAACCCGGTTCCCGGCGCGGCCGGAGTGTCGCGCGATCACGGTTTGAAGGGTCGTCTGCTGGGTTAGAGGGAAGCTGATGGCCGCAACCCTCGCGGCCTTCGAAAGAATTTCATCCCGGCGAGAGGCGGATCTCTCTCTCGGTGGTCGAGGTCACCTTCAGTCCGTAGACGGCGCCCATAGCGGCGACGAAGTCATCGGTGTCGCCAGTGTCGAACCGGCCGCTGACCCGTTCCTGCCGGATCGTTGCGGGTGCGGTCAGGACGATCTTGCGGGTGGTGTAGCGATTGACCTCGGCCACGGCGGCTTCGAGCGGGACGCCGCTGAAGTTCAGCTGCCCCGTGGTCCAGTCGGTGGTGTCGGCGATGTTGCGCGCTTGGGGCTTCGTGACGCCTTGCGCCGTGACAGTGAGACCTTGGCCGGGCGCTAAGGTCGTCGCTGCTGTGTCGCCGTCGCGACGGACTTCGACACGGCCCTGAATGAGGGTGACCTCCACTTGGCTTTCGTTGCGGTGGACGTCGAACTTCGTGCCGACGGCACGAACGCGGGCGCCGTCGGCTTCAACGATGAAGGGTCGCGACCCGTCGTGAGCGACTTCGAAGAAGGCCTCACCCTTGAGAAGGCGGACCTGTCGCTCGCCCTTGGTGAAGCGGACCTGGAGCTTGGTGTCGGTATTCAGGCGCACGCGAGAGCCGTCTGCCAGCTGCTCCAGGCGTTGGCCGCCCACGGGTGTCGAGTAGGTGGGAACCCACGGCTGTTGGCTGACCAGCGCCGCGGCGAGTCCCAGCACGATGGCGGCGGCGCCGCCGGCGAGCAGCGGACGCAGCTTAAACTCGGTCTTGGGCAGCGGCTTCGGTGGATACTTGGCCAGGACGTCGGCTGTCGCCGCCTCGATCGCCGGTCGCGCTGAGAGGGCTTCGGCCCGTCCCCACATGCGCTCCACGCGTTCGAAAGCTGCCGCGTTCGCTGGATTTGCCCGCCACGTTCGGAAGCGGTGCAGATCCTCGAGCGAGATCGCCGGGTTGGTGACGACGGTGAACCAGCGGGACGCTTCTTCTGCGCGCGAAGACTCTTCTGCCTCGCTCATGTCGCGTCCAGCCTTAGTCCCGCATCAGGGCCGCGCACATCTGCCGCGCTTTGGTGATCCGCGCCTCGACGCGCTTGACGGAGAGGTTACAGCGGTGGGCGATCTCGACATTAGACAGGCCCCCAAACCGGCTCAAGAGGAACACCTCTCGGAGCGGCTTGGGTAGCCGTAGAATTACCTGTTCCAGGGCCGCAGCCTCGTCGCCGTTCGGAGGTGCGTACGCGGGAAAGAGCGTCTCCACGTCGATCGGTTGAGGGTGGCGGCGGGCGGCTTCGCGGGCGGCTCGGATGGCGACCTTGATCAGGAAGGCGCGGGGATTGCGGACATCGCTGCCGGCTTTGAGCGTACGGGTGAAGGCTTCCTGGACGAGGTCCTCTCCGACGAGTGGACCGAAGCGGCGATTTAGGTACGAGAGCAGCCAACCACGATGCTGACGATAGTGGCTCTCCGGAGGGGCGACGTTGGCTTCGAGCTCATTTTTCGCGCGCGGCTTCATCGGACGATGAGTCTCCCTTCCGCGTATTATAATACGTCGCACTAAAATACACATGCGGTGTCCATCCTGCTGATGGACATCCGTGAGTTGTTCGGCCGGAATATGCGCAAGGCTCGTCGCCGGCTGGGCATCAGCCAGGCTGCACTAGCCGTTCGTGTTGGTGTGGATCGCGCGCACGTCAGTCTGATGGAGCGCGGGCAACAAAACGTGACGCTTCTGACGCTGTGGCAAGTGTCGCAGGCGCTGGAGGTCCGACCGGCGGAGCTTTTGGAGGATTAAAAGAGCGGCGCGGGATCTGAGGCGAAATGGTCGTGGTCCGGTCTCTCGCACTCGCAAAGGTGCGTCGTAGCCTTTAAGAACGGCTTCTGACTCTTCACTGACCTTGGGAAGGTCCGCTCGTTGACGCCCCTCGCAGTTGCAGCTTGTGAGAACAAAGAAGGAACCATAAATTGAGTTCTGCGGCGCAGCGGAACAGGCGTCATGAACTCGATCGCCATTGAACCCCCTCTCCGTCGCGCTTGTTGCTCATCGCACAATTCATCTCCGGGTGGTCCAGTCCCCCCAGCAGACTCCGATCCGCGTAGAGTGATAGCGCGCCTACCGCGCCTCCTGAGGTTGCGTTTGTCGTGGCCCACAGGCACACCTAGCGTGGCACTGTCGGGGGGCAGGCGATTTGAACAGTATCCGAAGCAACAAGCCGGCGGGGAGCTGGCGCCGCAGGCAATCTCAAGCCTCGGCTCCTCTTCTGCGGTCGCGAACGCGTCCTCTATGACAACCACGATCGAGACTTGGGACGGCGACGATTGGGAAAACCACGTTGGCCGCCTGCTGCAAGATCGCCACGGGGCGACAAATGTCCAGAAGGTCCCCGCCAAGCACTTCGGAGATGGCGGCCTGGACTACTACTGTACGTCCGAAACGGTAGTGTACCAATGCTATGCCGTGCAGGAACCCGTCGACATCGCGACGCGCGCGCTCAAGCAAAAGACCAAGATCACAACCGACATAGGCAAGCTTTGCAAGGCTGACGGGCTCGCCGCTAAGCTCTTCAAGTCCAAGCCTGTCTCCCGGTGGATTCTCGCTGTCCCGAAGCACGACAGCCAAGAGGTTAATAGTCACGCGGCCATCAAAGCTGAGGAAGTGCGGAGCATGGGCCTCGCCCATAGGCAACAAGAAGCCGCCGAGATCAGCATCGGCGGACTGCTCAAGGAGGCCGCCCGGATTGGTAAAGCGGGAGCCCAGGTGATCATCGCCACCAGCGAGCGTCTTGAGACCGTCAAAGAGCTTTCGGCGGGTCTTCCCTACGAACTAATCGTCTATGGAGGTCGCCTTATTGGTCCAATCCCGGATGAGCGTTGAATCATGCTACCCTGGCGAGATCTGAGACGGCCCATTGCACTGGCCCAGTCTGCGTCGGCTTCGCCTAGCCTGATCAGGCTGCAGAGCTCGCCTTTCGACAATGCCTCGACTTCGCATCTAGCGCGTCAAAGTCCGCTTTGCGCAGACCCAGCATCTTCGGCGTCAAGGTCATCAAACTCGAACCAGAGCAGGATGCTATCCATGGTGCGCAAGACAACTCGGAGCTGGTCACGAATGTCGACTAGCCGGGCCGTCGAATAGCCCTCGATCGACCGAGGCCCTTCCTTCTTCCACCGATACAGCTTGTGGCTGCCGTCGAAGGGATGCCCGTCGTAATGGCCATGTGTGACCATGTTACGGTGGTGGTGCAACTCCCGCAAATGCTCAAGGTCCAGTTGGTATAGGTGTGCGAGCTTGGGTGCTGTAGCGCGCACGAGGTCAATTGCGTCGAGGCGGGTGCCGAAAGGCCCGCTCATGCTTTCTGGAGTACGTGTCTTAAGTTCGATGTCGATGCAGGCGAGGAGATAGCTCAGACGATAGTCGAGTGCATTGTAGGCGAGGATTACTTGGCCAAGCGCCAGCTCGTAGTCCGTGCGAGCTCCCGGTTCAGCCCATTCGAATTCGTCTTCCTCGTGCAGCCTGTCATAGATTCCTGGTGCGTCAGGCGTGGGCATGAGTGAGGTCTCGGGCGCAGACCCGCAGGGCGCCGGCCAAGTCTCCCAAGAGGCTGCCTGATGGCTTTCAAGACCCTCGTCGCGGCCCTGATGGCCGCGACCGCGCTGGGCGGCTGCGCGACGATGGCGCCGCGTTACGAACGGCCGGCACTCCCGGTCGCGCAGAACTGGCCCACGTCAACGCAAGACGCGACCGGCGCTTCCGGCGCGGACGTCGCCTGGCGTGACGTCTTTCAGGACGCACGCCTGCAGGGCGTGATCGCGCTCGCCCTGCAGCAGAACCGCGACCTCCGCGTCGCGGTGGCCGACATTGAGCGGGCGCGGGCGGCCTATGGCGTCCAGCGCGCCGATTTGCTGCCGTCCATCGAAGCCACCGCGCTGGGCGGGCGCGGGCGCACACCCGCATCCCTGTCCCAGACCGGGCAGGCGGAGACGAGCGCGCAATACCGCGTGACCGCCGGCTTCACGGCCTACGAGCTCGACCTGTTCGGCCGCATCCGCAGTCTCAACGAGGCGGCCCGCCAGTCCTACCTCGCCACCGAGGAGGACCGCCGCGCGGTCCAGGTCAGCCTGATCGGCGAGGTGGCCAACGCCTGGCTGACCCTGGCCGCCGACCAGGAGTTGCTGGCCATCACCGACGATACCCTGGCCACCCGCGACGCGGCCCTCCAGCTGACCGACAGGCGGTTCCAGGCTGGCGCCGCTTCCGAGCTGGACCTGCGGCAGGCGCAGACGTTGGCCGAGCAGGCGCGCAGCGACGCCGCTGTTGCCAAGGCGCGGGTGGACCAGGACCGCAACGCGCTGCGGCTCCTCGCCGGAGCCGAGATCCCGTCCCATCTCCTGCCTCCGCACCGCCTCGCCGAAGCCGGAGCGCTGGCCAATGTGCCGGCCGGCCTGCCGTCGGATGTGCTGACGCGGCGGCCGGACGTCGCCGCGGCCGAGCGCCGGCTGCAGGCCCAGAATGCCAACATCGGGGCCGCGCGCGCCGCCTTCTTCCCGCACATCAGCCTGACGGCCGCCGTGGGGACGCTGAGTCCGGCGCTGAGCGGCCTCTTCGGCGCCGGCTCCGGCACATGGAGCTTCGCGCCGCAGATTGGCCTGCCGATCTTCGCGGGCGGCGCCAATGTCGCGAACCTGCGCGGCGCGCAGGCTTCGCGCGACGCCTACGTCGCCCAGTATGAGAAGGCAGTGCAGATCGCTTTCCGAGAGGTGGCAGACGCATTGGCGGTCCGTGCGACCGCAGAGGACCGCGTTGCGGCGCAGACACGGCTCGTGGAGGCGGCGAGCGCAGCCCAGAGGCTGACCCAGGCGCGCTACGACCGCGGCGTGGACAGCTATCTTGAACTGCTCGACGCTCAACGCACGCTCTATGCGGCCCGGCAAAGCCTGGTGGCTGCGCAGCTGGCCCTGGTCGCCAACCGCGTGGAGCTCTACCGCGCGTTGGGCGGCGGGGGTCGGAGCTGACAGCGGAGCTGCGCCGCACGGGGCCGTCAAGCCAGGGCTTGAAGGCCCGCGAGGAAGGTGAATCCGGGCCCCTCCACCCGGACCTACGGAGGTTGGCCTTCCGGGCTGACGCCAACGTCCGCGCCTCGTGCCGTGGACGGCTCTCTATCCCGCGCCAGCTCGGTCCCGAACCTCGCTTGTGCTGGAGCACAACCGCTTGCCGTCCATCTGCGCGAGGCTGGAAGTGCTTCAAGCCCTGAGCATATTCGCCGCCTGCGTGTAATTGTACGCCTCGTACAGCGTCCACATACCGCCCGCGATGAACACGACGCCGACAAGGATAAATAGGGTCATCAAGCCGAGCGCGATGAGTGTCGCGCCCATCAGATAGCCAACCGTTGTCGGGATGCTGTAGACGGCGCGTGTCTTGTCGTTGCGCAAGGCTAGCGCCTTGAACACGCCGTTCTTCTCGCGTCCGGCCAGCGTCACCTCATCGCCGTCGCGGAGATCCGGAACATCGGCCAGCTTGATTTGCGCCGAGCGTTCGCCCACGCGAAAGGCGATGACCTGTCCGGTCTTCACGGACCCGCCATTACGGCCGAACGTGCCGCGTGTTTCCGTCGAATGACGAATACCGCTGACGGCGCCGCTCAGTGTTGTCAGTCCCATATCAATCCCCTTTGCGGCTGGAAATAGCTGTGCCCTCGCGGCCTAGAGTCTCGGCGCTTGCGCCTGTGCGTCCGCCTTGCGTTTGGCTTCGGCCCTGATGCCGTTGACCCATGCGGTGGTGCGCGTGTCCGCCGCCCAAATCGCGCCCACGTCGAGCTGCGAAGCGCGGGCGACGATGACAGGGCCGTAGGTGCAGTGAACGTAGGACAAGACCTGCCCGCAGGTGGCGATATCCGCGGGCAGCGACCAGGATCAGCCCGTCACGTCGCTGATATCGTTGGCGCGCCAATCAGGCGGCATGCTCGATTGGACGCAGTAGCGCGCGCTGCGGTCCCAGCCGTGCTCGCTCTTGGCGGTGAAGGCCGTATCCCCCTTGAGGGTGTAGATGGATGTGCTGGTTTCCGACGGGGCGCTGCCCTGCAAATCCCCGCAGGCTTCGGTGACACGGTAAGTGTTCGGTCCCGTTTGCTCGATTTTCTTGAATTCGCAGAAGTCGCGCGCGCCACCAATGCCTTCACGACGCAGGAGCGTCGTGGTGGCGTTGGAGGCTTGGCCGCACGGGGTATCGCTATCGACGTAATAGCCGTGCTTGAGCGGCAGCCCCGCGACGGTGGCCACTTGCGCCTTGGCCGGAACGGCTTCCGGCGTGGCGGTCGCGGCAGCTTGGATTGCGGTGACGGTATTGGCTTTGACCTCAGTAATTTCAGCGGTGTTGCCGGTCTCCACGGCCACCACGGCCCCCGTGGCGGCGGTATTCTCCGCCGTCGCAGCTTTCTGGCCGCAGGCGGCAAGCCCCGCCGCGAGCAGCAACAGCACGATGAGAGGGCGGGTTTTGCTCATGACATCTCCGCGCGCAAAAGTCCTTTCGGTATGGTTAGGGCGCCACTGGCTGGCTTTCGTCCCCTAAAAAGGGGAGGAATCAGGCAGGGTAGGACGGCTGAGCGCCATCCCGCCGTACTGCTCAGGCAGGGCTAATTTCAGCTGGTGTAAGTTAAGTTTAGCTATCGGATGAATGAAGGGGCGTTTCACTGCCATGGCGCCACAAGAATTCTATGAGTTTTCACGAACATCGGGATTGATTGCCCATCTTTACGATGCGGCCATAGATGACGCCTTGTGGCCCGGCACCGCGAACCGCATCGCGGAAACCCTCGGCTCGACCAGCACCGTTCTCAAACTCCACGGCGAGGGCGCCCGCGTGAACCTACTGGAATGCACCGACAACCTGATGGTGTCCGAGCGGGAGCAGGCATGGGCCGACGACTGGCACCGCAAGGATCTATGGGTGGAGCGCAGCGTCGCCTACGGCATGGAACGAATAATAACCGACGAGGACTTGGTCACGCGCGAGGAACAGGCGCGCAGCGGCTTTTATCAGGAATGGCTCCGGCATCTGGATATTCATCACATGCTCGGGGCGGTGTTCCCCGCAGCTGATGGCGCTATCGGGGTGCTCGGCGTCCATCGTCCGTGTGAGGCCGGACCCTATAGCGTAGCGGAGCGGCAGCAGGTGGCGCTGGTTCTGCCGCACTTGCAGCAGGCGCTGCGTCTCGGGCAGCGCTTCGCAGCGGTATCCCAAGCCCATGCCGCGAGCTTGCAGGCGCTCGACAAACTGGACACCGGCGTTCTGATGGTGGACGGCACGGGCCGCGTCATTCAGGCGAGCAGCATGGCGGAGCGCCTGTTGCGCGAGAACGCGGAGATGGCCGTTGTTGGCGGACGGCTGGCGCTACGGACGCCCGCGCAGCACAACAAGCTGCTGTCTCTGGTACGCGGCGCGGTGGATACTGCCCGGGGCAGGATTGCCGAACCCGGCGTGACGCTCTCCATTCCGCGTCCGCACCGCATGCCGCTGGCGCTTGAGGTCGCCCCCTTGCGCGAAGCTGTATCGACCTTTGGAGCGCAGCGGCCTGCCGTTCTGGTCTTCATCCGCGACCCCGAAGCACCGATCTCCGTCGCGCGGCTTCGTGAACTCTTTGGTTTAACCCGCACCGAAGGCGTCGTTGCCGCCGCACTCGGGCAGGGAGCCTCGCTGGAGGAAATCGCGGCAACCATTGGCATCGGCCTTGCCACCGTGCGCAGCCATCTCAAACGCATCCTCGCCAAGACCAGTACCCATAGACAAGCGGAAGCGACGGCATTGCTGGCGCGCAGCGTTTCGACTGTTTCAGATCAATGAGCCTTTGGGCGCGTCCGGCCTTGCCGGGTTCCGACGTTGCGATGCTCGCGCGAAGCTGACGCGCCGCGATCCTCAACGAATATCTCGTTCCCGGTGCACAGCCGAGGACCGCTTGTGGCGCGCTGTTGACGTCCGCCGTTGCTGCTGGAAGCGTTCCTCGTTCACAATGCCAGGAGCGACGCAATGTCTCGATAGGTTGGCGCGCGCATGAACCGCCTCGCCAGTCGGGAAAGGTCAGGCTCGTGCGGCCGCGCGCGTCGGAAGCTCTCCAGGGTGCGCTTGTCGACGAGCGTGGCGTCGGCGTAGGCGCAGAGACAGGCGAGGTGTCCGTCTGTGATCTCGCTTCCGTAGTGCCGACGCACGGCGGGCGGATGACGCTCAAGCGCTCTGGTGATGGTCCTCGACGGAATCTGTTCCATGCGAACGCTCGAGCTTAGGGCATCGGGAGCGCAGTTCAGGTTCTCGGCCACAATGCGCAGCTGTGTGCGGAAGACGCCGAGATCCAGCGTCTCGCCCAGTGTCCGATCAGGGTCGATGTCGGCTGCCGTAAGCCCCTGGAGCGCCAGCAGGCGGAGCGCGAGGTCCCGCGCCGTCGCCGGCAACGGGTGGGCCATGTTGAAGGCCTGGCGCATGAACTCGTCGGCCACGCCGGCGGGGTCTTCGATCGCGTCATCGCCCCGTAGAGCGATGTCGATGGCGTAGCTCCCAGCGATGAGCTCCAGTCGGCGCGCAAGCTCGGGGCCGCGCCGGATGCCGCCATTGAGGAGCTCGCCCATCTTCATGGCCGAGAGGTCGATCAGTTTTCCGCGTGTGAACGCCGCCAGAGCGCGAGCCTTTTCGGCTTGGGCGGCGAAGACGGGCCGCATCTCCAGCCAAAGGTCCGGCTCAGGTCCGATGGCGTCTACGCCCGCGCCGACCTGCAAGATCTTGGGGCGGGCTCGGTCGCGGATTTCCACGATGTCGGCGGAGGGGAATGCGAGCGCTGCGCGAACCTCCTCCGTCAGGAGGGAGACCACTGTCCCCAGGCCCTGCTCGGCATTGGCTGTTCCGACCCAGGCCATAAGCTTGAGGTCACCGATGAAGTGCAGGCGCGTGCGCGCGATCTCGATGGTCTGGTGGTTCGCGAGCTCCGCCAGGTGATGAAGGCAGAGAAGCGGAATCCAGCCGTTGTCCTCCAACCATCGCTCGAACGACTTTGCGGCCCGACGTTCCGTCGGCGTCGTGGACGTTCGGTCCCGCACCCACTGCGCGAGGTGCGAGGAGTCCAGAGCGAGGTACCTTGGTGAGACTAGGGTCTGCGACATCGGGGAATCAGGCCGGGGCCAGCGTATCGCACCGATGCCCGGCGGATCAGGCGCGCGTACCGATCGGCCGAATCGACAGCCAAGCTGGCTAGCGTTTTCTGACCTCGCCCTGATAGGTTGTCTTCGTCAACGTGGGGGACGGCGTGAACGAGTCCGAGCGGAAGCCGCTGGTGAGCGGTTGGCGCAAGCTCAAGCTTGAGCTGAAAGACCGAACCATAGGGCCGGTGGTCGAAGGTCATGTCACCTTCGGTCTCTACTTCTTTATCGGCGTCGTCGTGTTTGGCGGCTTGGGGTTCTGGTACGAATGCGCGCGCCTCTGGAACAACCCCGCGGCCGGGCCGTCAGCGATGCTGACCTCTCTCGTGACATTCTTCCCGGCGCTGGTCGGGTCCACCTCCATCCAGATGATCTTCGAGGAAGATGAGAACCGGCGGATGCGCGCGTTCGCGGTCACATACCTGATTGTCTTCGCCTTGCTGGCCACCGCCCTGACGTTTTTGGAGCGGATTCCCACCTGGGTTTCGTTTGTCGTCTCCGGCGCCGCGTCCTTGGCGGCTCTCTGGATCTGGTGGGTCGCCAACGCCAAAAACCCTGCGTTCCGGGACGAGGTGAACGACGAGACGCCGCTCGGTGGGTCGGTGGCGCAAACGCCGGCGGGCACGCTCGACGGTTTCAAGTCTTAGGGGTTAGACGATGATCACATTCCCCTATGAGGCCCGCGCCTTGCGCGTCGACCAGCCCCTGGGCACCTACTACGTCACTGTGTTGCCGGCGCGTCTTCTGCTTGAGGTAGCTTACAGCCATGCGATGACCGCCCGCCTCAATCCGGATGGGGTCGGTTACACCGTCGACGGCACCCAACGGCTTTCGCAGCCGAAGCGCCTCGATCAGATCACCGACTATATCGATCGGTTCGACGCAGCCTTCCCGAACTCGATCATCCTGGCGGCCAACTTCGACGCGGAAACCGGTCTGATCGTCGACCTGGAGGACGACGAGGCCGATGACGACGATGACGAAAACACGCTGACCTCGCCGCAGACTCAGGGACAGGGCGCGTCGGCTCCTACGCCGCAACTAGATCTGCGCGCCTGGACAGTAACCGAGGCCGCGGACGGCTGCTATCACTTGCGCATCCCCACGGCCGACAAGCTCGCCGCCATCATCGACGGTCAACACCGCCTTTACGGGTTCGCAGACGCAAAGACCGAGCGGCTCGACATGGATCTGATCTGTGCAGTGTTCCTGGACCTACCGAAACCCTTCCAAGCCTCGCTCTTCGCGACGATCAACTCGACGCAGAAGCAGGTCGACAAGAGTCTTACCTACGAGCTGTTCGGCTACAACCTCGATGAGGAGCCTGAGAGCCGCTGGACACCAGACAAGCTCGCTGTGTTCCTGACCCGCAAGCTTAACACCGAGGCAGAATCGCCGCTGCGTGGACGGATCGTCGTTGCTCCGAAGCGAGACGTCGGCTTGATGGCGCTGAATTCCGCGACCTCTTGGAAAGTGTCCACCGCCGTAATCGTGGAAGGGATTCTCAAGCTCATCTCATCGAATCCCAAGCGGGACACCAATGAAATGCTTACGCCGCCCACAAAGGCGAGAGCGGAGCTTCGCGCGCGCTATCGCGATCGGTCGCCACTCCGCGAAGCCTACCTGCAGACTCAGGATCTGATCCTCTACACGATGGTTCTGAACTTCTTGAAAGCGTGCCAACAAGTCTTCTGGACGCCGGCGCAAGAAGGTTCGTTCATCATCAAGACGGTTGGTGTGCAGGCGCTCTTTGATGTGCTGCGTCGGATCTCGGCTGAGCTCTACGAGACTAAGGACATCCGTGTAGAGACTTTCGTGCGTAAGCTTCAGCCTGCAGGCGCAATCGATTTTTCGCAGGATGTATTCCGCAACGCGTCAGGCTCCGGTCGCTCGTTGATCCGCAGAGCCATTGAGGAGCGGCTGCAGCGTTAGTCCAGCCGGTTCGGGTCGCGTCGCTGACGTCCACGCGCCTTGACGCGTTATGCTGCATCAAAAAACTTGCTTTCGGGCCGTTCGCCGCCTCTTCTCCGGCGGGGGTATCGAGATGGCGTACAATCATAGAGCGAGTGGCTCTCGCGTGCCTAAGTGCATCCGCCGCGCGTGATGTGGTTGCGGTCTCTGCTGGCGCGGTTGACCGCCCGGTCTTCGCTTGCGCCTACCGCGCGTCCTGACCCGCCCGTCGACAGCGGGCACTCGAACGTGCCTCAGGGCCCCTTGGCGGCGCCCTCTGAGGACGTGAGCCTCTCCACCGTCGCCGACGCCGCGCTGACGGTCGCGGTTGACTCAGTCGCCGGCCCGCAGCCACGCAACCGCGAAGCCGAAGCCGAAGCCGAAGCCGAAGCCGAAGC
>Ga0155080_106_pt2 | contig 55146 bp, 58 predicted proteins | sample RifCSPhighO2_01_FD_106048 | JGI IMG/M metagenome (GOLD analysis project Ga0155080, IMG submission 106048) | Phenylobacterium sp. RIFCSPHIGHO2_01_FULL_69_31 | reverse complement strand
CGTCCCACCCATGCATCGCCACCAGGCGGTACAGCGCCGCCAGGTCCACCCGGGCCTGCCACTCCTCGGCGCTGACCTTGCCCTTCAGCGACGTGACGCCCGCGACCGAACCGTCAGCCATGGCCCTTCTCCCTGTGATCATTGTTCACTTCAGAGTCGCGCCGTGGGGGGCGGGCGTCAAGCGCCGGCGAGTCGGGCGATCGCGGCCGCCGCCGCGTCCTGGCTCGTCGGGTCGGTCGGCACGACGTCCAGCGTGGCCAGCAGCGGACGGTCGTGCTTTCGCCGCGCGCGATCGTAGGCGGGGTCGTAGTGCAGCCCCATGATCGCCTCGGCCAGATCCGCGAAGGCGCCGGATGCGATCATCCCCCGCCAGGCCGCCAGCCGCTCGACGCTGGGCCGGATGGGCAGGCGCGCGAACGCCGCCTCCATCGCCGCCCGGTCGGCGATCAGGTCGCCATAGGCCGACACGAGGTAGCGCGCCCGGTCTGCCCGCGCCGCGCTCAGCTCGATGCGCGGCGCCGCAGCCAGCCGCGTCCACAGCGCCGGCGGGATCATCCGCTCGCCGATCTTGCTGGACTCCGCCTCCGCTACCACCGGGCGCGCCGGGTCCAGGGCGTCCAGCGCGCCCAACAGCCGACTCTCGAACAGCTTCTGGCTCGGCTGGGCCCGGCCCGCGATCGCCCCGAACAGCGAGCCCCGGTGCGCGGCCAGCCCCTCCAGGTCCAGGGTCTGGACGCCCCGCGCCGCCAGCCGCCCCAGGATCTCGGTCTTGCCCGCCCCCGTCTGCCCGTCCAGCAGCACGAAGTTCAGGCCGAGGTCCCCGTCGTACAGCCGCGCTACCACCTCCCGGCGATAGGTCCGGTAGCCGCCGGCCAGCACCGTGGTCCGCCAGCCCACCTGTGACAGGATCGTGGCCATGGCGTTCGAACGCATCCCGCCGCGCCAGCAATAGACCAGCGGCCGGAACCCGCCCGGCCGGTCGGCCAGCGCCGTCTCCAGGTGGTGGGCCACGTTGCGCGCCACGTGCGCCGCCCCCAGCCGCCGGGCCGTGAAGCGCGACTGCTGCACATAGACCGTGCCCACCTGCGCCCGCTCGGCGTCCGACAGCACCGGCAGGTTCACCGCCCCCGGCACATGGTCCTCGGCGAACTCCCCCGGGCTGCGCACGTCGATCACCATGTCGAACCGCGCCAGGGCGGCCGGCGAAACATCTTGCGTGACCTCGAGGCTCATCGCGGTGCTATAGCGCGCTTCGCCCCAAGGGAGACCCCATGCCCGACGCCCTGCGACTGACCTCCCTCGCCCACGGCGGCGGCTGCGGCTGCAAGCTGGCGCCGGCGGTGCTGCAGGACATCATCTCCCGCATGCCCGCCGCGGCCGCCTTCCCCGACCTCATGGTGGGGACCGAGACCTCGGACGACGCGGCCGTCTGGCGGCTCAACGACCGCCAGGCCCTGGTGGCGACCACCGACTTCTTCATGCCGGTGGTGGACGATCCCTTCGACTTCGGCCGCATCGCCGCGACCAACGCCCTCTCCGACGTCTACGCCATGGGGGCCAGCCCCATCCTCGCCCTCGCCATCGTCGGCATGCCGGTGGGCAAGCTCAGCCCGGACACGATCGGAAAGATCCTCGCCGGCGGCGCCTCGGTCTGCGCGGCGGCCGGCATCCCGGTGGCCGGCGGCCACTCCATCGACAGCGTCGAGCCGATCTACGGCCTCGTGGCCCTGGGCCTCGTCCACCCGGATCGCGTGCTCACCAATCGCGGCGGCCGCCCCGGCGACGTCCTCATCCTCACCAAGGCCCTCGGCGTCGGCGTGCTCAGCGCCGCCTTCAAGCAGGAGCGCCTGGACGCGGCCGGCTACGCGGCCATGATCGCCAGCACCACCCAGCTCAACGTCCTCGGGCGCGAGCTGCCCGACATCGCCGGCGTCCACGCCGTCACCGACGTCACCGGCTTCGGCCTCCTGGGCCACGCCCTGGAGATGGCCCGCGGCGCCGGCCTCGCCGCCGAGATCGACGCCGACGCCCCGAACCTCCTCGCGGGCGTGGAGGCCTTCGTCCAGGCCGGCGTGCGCACCGGCGCCTCCACCCGCAACTGGGACAGCTACGGGGCCGACGTCGATCTCGCCAGCGCCCTCCCCGCCTGGCGCCGCGACCTCCTCACCGACCCGCAGACCAGCGGCGGCCTCCTCATCGCCGCCGCCCCGGAGGCCGCCGACGCGGTCCTGGCGCTGGCCCGGGCGCGCGGCTTCGACCGCGCCGCGGTGGTCGGGCGGCTCGTGGCGGGAGCGCCGGGGGTGCGGGTGGTCTAAGGCCGGGCGGCGCTCAGGCGCTGGGCCACTGACTCAGGATGGTCTGGCCGTCGAAATAGTCACGCCAATACGTGATGCGCCCGCCGCGCACCTCGAGAACGCCGGTGACGGGCAACTCGACCCACTTGTCCGCCAGGCGGTGCCGATCCAGGCGCTCCAGGAACACGCGCTCACCGTCGGAGGCTTCCCGCAGGATCTTGAATTCGTTCTCCAGCGTCGGCGCGAAGAAGGGCTCGAGGACCGCACGGATTCCCTCCGGTCCCCTCACGGTCCCGATCGGCGGTGGGTTGGTGTACTCGCAATCCGCCGCCACATGTTTCAGGGCGGCGTCGTAGTCGAGGTGCTCCATGTCCTTCATGAAGGCGCGGGCGATCTCCAAGGCTGAGGTCGACGAGACGGACATCGGAAGCTCCTTTGAACGGACGCCATCCTCTCCCGCCCCCGACCGCAGGAACATTACTTGTGAGGTAATGCCCCCGCCCAAGGCCGACGCGCCTGCCGCGGCTAGAGGGGTTCTTCCGCCAGCAGCCGGCCCTCGACGAGCGCCCTGGCTTCACGCGCGCCCTCAGTCGTCAGCGAGGCCGGTCCCGCCGGCAACGGTTCGTCGGCGCGCCGTCCTCGCCTTTCGAGGTCGTCGATCAGCAGCTTCATCTCCGCGATCTCCTTCACCTGGTCGCGCGTGATCCTGTCGGCGAGGTAGCGAACGCGCGGATCGCGGAGGTCGGCCTTGCGAGCGTTGTTGATGGCGATCGAGTGGTGCGGGATCATCGCTTTCATGAAGTTCACGTCGCCGATCAGCGCTTGGCTGCGGTTGACCGCGAGCAGCACGACCCCGCCGACGACCGCCGCCGCAAGCACGGCGATCTTCGCGGCGGTGGGGCGATACATCTTCCACATGAAGGCCAGCATCACCGCGCTCATGACGCAGGCCATCACCAGCGCCGAGACCAGGCGGGTGAGGCTGAACAGCGCGTGGTCGGCGCTGTAGACGAGCTGATACATCAGGAAGAACATGATCGTCGTCGAGACGGCGATCATCGCCCCAAAACGAACCCAACCCATGCTCATCGGCTGCTGATGGTCCATGGTGCTTCGCGCCTCTTCGTGGGCGTAAACACCCGAGGCTAGGTCAGGTTCAGCCCCGCGGCGTCATGGGCGTGCCAGGCGGTCCGGACGGGGGCTTGGCGTCAAACCTAGACACACCCTTCGGCCACAAGACTGTTCAGTCGCGCCGGATGTGATCACCCGACCCTGAACAGCCCTTGAAGCGCGCTCCTGTAATTCTATATCTCACTCGATATATAGAAACGAAGAGGAACGCACATGCTGTCCAGAACCCTGCTTGGCCTCGCCTCCGCCTGCGCGGTCGCCGTCGCCTCCCCTGCCTTCGCCCAGGGCGCGGCGAAGGCCGATATCGTCGACACGGCGGTGGCGGCGGGTCAGTTCAAGACCCTGGCCGCGGCGCTGAACGCCGCCGGCCTGGTCGGCACGCTGAAGGGCCCGGGACCGTTCACGGTCTTCGCGCCGACGGACGCGGCCTTCGCCAAGCTCCCGGCCGGCACGGTCGACACGCTCCTCAAGCCCGAGAACAAGGCTCAGCTAGTTTCGGTCCTGACCTACCACGTGGTCCCAGGCAAGGTCCCGTCCTCGGCGCTGGCCGGCAAGGTCACCGACGCCAAGACCGTAGAAGGGCGCACCGTCAAGGTCGACGCCACCGGCGGTGGCGTGACGGTGAACGGCGCCAAGGTCGTCACCGCCGACGTCGGGGCCGCCAACGGGGTCATCCACGTGGTCGATACGGTCCTGCTCCCGAAGTAGAGCCTCAGGCGGCCCAGCCCACGGACCGGCGCTTAGTCTCCCAAGCCCCGACGGTCCGAGCCGCCCACGGCGACGCCGCGCCGGAGTTGCTCCGGCGCGGCGTACGCGCGCAGGAAGGCCGCGCAGATGCTGTCGAAGGCCGCGGGCAGGTCCACCGGGCTGGTGTCGCGGCCGCCCAGGTGATCCTGGTGCAGGATCGCCAGCAGCAGCGGCGAAATCAGGAACAGCGCCGCCGCCCGCGTGTCGGTGGCGATCATCTCGCCGCGCGCCACATGGGCATCGAGGCGCCTGCGCAGAACGTCCACCGACGGATCGACGATGTAGCGAAGGGTCGACGGCCCGATCTCGGCGTCCAGCAGTCCCTCGGCAATGCTGACCGCGAAGACGTCGCCGAGCCGCGCCTCCCGCGGCGCGCGCATGGCCGTCAGCAGGGCCGCGCAATAGTCGCGGATCGAGGTCTCCAGATTCCCCGTGGGCTCCGCGACCGCCTCCAGCCCCCGCCGTCCCGCTTCCAGATACGTCTCCAGGATCGCCGCCATCAGCGTCGGCCGGTCGCCGAAGTAGTGGCGCAGGGTGGGAACCGAGACGTCGCCGGCCTCCGCGAGCTGGCGGAAGCTCGGCCGCGCCGTCTCGCGCCGCATGAGCCGGGCGGTGATCCGGCGCAGCAGCACGCTGCGCTTGTCGTCATAATCCCCGTCGCGCGCGCCCTTCGGTCTCGACAAGTGGCCAACCTCTTCGGCACTCGGCTTACCGGCTCGCCACCGCCCGGTCCACTTCGCTTGAGGCCGGTCGAGCCGCCGCGCGGATCAGAAGGAGATTCCAGGCGGCATGTTGGCGACGTTGCCGGCTTCGACGACGTAGATGACCGCCGTATCGTTCGTCACCCGGATCTGGAGGCGCGCCGTGAAGAGCGACCAGCGACTGATGACCAGCCGCTTCACGGTGCTGCCGTCGAGGCGCTGGCGTTGCCGATCGGCGCCGAACCACCAGCCCGAGTAGCGGATCTTCACCTCTGCGCCCGCGGGCTTCTGGAACCACGCTGTCGTGGTGACATTCCAGAATGTCTCCAGCGTGCGCCAGTCTCCGGAACGGACGAATTTCTCTCGGACCGGCATGATCACCCACCCTTTCTATGGTCTCGGCGTGACGCTCAGGCTCAGCGAGTAGTTCGCGTTCCGCGCGTTGCCGCCGGACGCGATGAAGTCGAGGGTCGTCTCGGCAGGGGTCGTGGTGATCGTGTGTTTGGCGATGAAGTCGTCGCGGTCGTACCAGTGGTCGCCGTCGTTCTCGAACAGGCTCAGCTCTCGTGCTCCGCTGAACAGGAACTCGTCATCGAGGTCGCGGGTCTGGCCTTGCGTCATGTTGGGAAGCGACCGCTTCGTCCCGTTGAAGGTCACGTACAGCTCATCCGTGAACGTCTCGGCCTGCTGGTTGCAGGTGATCGATCTGAGACGAAGAACGGCCGACTGCGGTGGAGGGTCGACGCTGACGCTCAGCGTGTAGCGCGCGCCCAGAGCGTTTCCGCTACCCGTGAACTCAAGGGTCCGATCGGCCGGTGAGTCGCCGATCGTGTGCCGGCCGATAAAGTCGTCCCGGTCGTACCAATGATCGCCGTCGTTCTCGAACAGGCTCAGCTGTCGCTCGCCTTCGAACGAGAACTCATCGTTGAGCGGCTTGGTCTCGCCGCGCGTCATGTTCGGCAGCGACCGCTTCGTCCCGTTGAACGTCACGTAAAGCTCGTCGGTGAAGGTCTCCGCCTGGCCGAGGCACGTGATCGCGTGAAGCCGGAGAATCGCCATGCGCGTACCTCAGTCCTCTTCGTCGCCGCAGACCTTGCCGACGGTCCAGCCGACCAGGCCGCCGATCAGCATTCCGCCGGACCCGCCGGTGAGCAGCGCGCCGATGAGCATGCCGAACAAGCCCGCCGCGGGGGCGACGGTGCTGTTCCGGGCCGAATAGCTCGCGCCGATCATCGTGGAGCCCATGTCGCTCGCCTCCGGGTCGTCCAGGGCCTCACGATGGAGTCCCTTGAGGATCGCCGAGCCCTTCTCGGGCGACTGCTTTCCGACTTCCACCTGGAACACGACGAGGCTCACCTGCTCCAGGCGCTTCACGTCGGCGTCGGTAAGCAGATGACCGCGCTGCATGCGTCTGAGGCCGAGATCGATCGCACGATGCCGGTCCCCTTTGGCGTCCTCGATCGCGCGGCGGGCCTCCTGCGCGATGTAGACGGCCAGATCGCCCGGCGCGATCTCCCAGGTGAGGAAGGCCCGCTGCAGCTCGGCGGATCTGAGGGCTTCGACGTTGAGCGTGGTCATGACGACCCTCGATCGGTCTGCGCCATAGGAAATCTCCTTCTGAGTGCGTTGCACACAGACCTTCGCGCGCAGTCGCGCGACGTCGAATTTCATAGCGAGCTACACAGGACGTGCTCGGGACGATGACGAACGCTGCCCCGGCCACCGTCGCGAATTCAAAGCTGAACTCGTCCGATGCGTGAAAGTAGAGCGCCCGCTCGGAAAATTTGTCAATCCGCGGTGCGTGCAAGCTCGCACCAAGCCAACAGCGCTCGAAGGGCGTCTGCTGACGCCTTGGCAGTCGACGCGAAGTAGTCGCCCGTCTTCCTATTCGGGCCTCGCGCTTCCTACTGAAACCACGACCGCGAATATCGCCACTGCTTCCACGAGATCTGCGCTCCCGTATGCGGCAGCCAGAGCTTAGCCTTAGCAAGCCCCCGGCGCGCCGCGCCGAAGCGGATTCGGCCGCAGACGAGGCAGCAATCGCAGAAGGGCCGCACCCGCGTCGCCGTCTGCGCCATTCCGCGTTTCCCGCGGTTCCCGACGACAGCGCCTGTGGCCCGCGAGCCTAGATCGTCCCCACCCGGTTCACCGCATCCAGCCAGCGGGCGTAGGCGCGCTCGCGGGGGTCCGGCGCCATGAGTGGCCGGTAGGATTCGGTGGCCGGCCGGGCGGCGGCGGCCTCATCCATGTCGCGATAGATCCCCGCGCCCAGGCCGGCGAACAGGGCCGCGCCCAGGGCCGTGGTCTCCTGGTAGGTCGCCCGGCAGACGCCGATGCCGGTCAGGTCGGCCAGCCGCTGGCTGAACCAAGGGCTCCGCGACATCCCCCCGTCGATCCGCAGCTCCACCTGGCCCTTGAAGGCCTGGGGCGCGTCGGCCCGCATGGCCTCGATCAGGTCGCGGGTCTGCAGGGCGCAGGCGTCGAAGGCGGCCCGCGCGATCTCGGGCCTGCCGGCGTCTCGGGTCAGACCGAAGATGGCCCCGCGGGCGTTGGCGTCCCACCACGGCGCGCCCAGCCCCGTGAAGGCCGGCACCAGCACCACGGGCAGGTCGTCGCGCGCGCCCATGGCCAGCGCCTCGGCCGCCCGCGGCCCGCCCTCGATCCCCAGGCCCTCGCCCAGCCACTGGATCGCCGCCCCGGCGATGAAGATCGCGCCCTCCAGCGCATAGGTGGTCCGCCCCGCCACCCGGGCCGCCACGGTGGTGAGCAGCCGCGCGCCGGAGACGGGCGCCGCCTCACCGGTGTTGATCAGCATGAAGCAGCCGGTGCCATAGGTGGCTTTCATCTCGCCCGGCCGGATGCAGCCCTGCCCCATCAGCGCCGCCTGCTGGTCGCCGGCCACGCCGCGGATCGGGATCGCCCGGCCCAGGATTTCCGCGTCCGTTTCGCCGAAGGCGCCCGCGCAGTCGCGCACCTCGGGAAGCAGGTCCAGCGGAACCCCCAGCATCCCACCCATCTCGGTCGACCATCGGCCGGCGCGGATGTCATAGAGCAAGGTGCGCGAGGCGTTGGTGGCGTCGGTGGCGTGGACCTTGCCGCCGGTCAGCTTCCAGATCACCCAGGCGTCGATGGTCCCGGCCAGCAGCTCGCCGGCCGCCGCCGCTTCCCGCGCTCCCGCCACGTGGCCCAGGAGCCAGGCCAGCTTGGTCCCGGAGAAATAGGGGTCCAGCAGCAGGCCGGTGATCTCGGTCACCCGCCGCTCGTGACCCGCGTCGCGCAGGCGCACGCACATGGCTTCGGTGCGGCGGTCCTGCCAGACGATGGCCTTGTGGATGGGCCGGCCGGTGGCCTTCTCCCAGACCACCAGGGTCTCGCGCTGGTTGGTGATCCCGATGGCGGCGACTTCGGCCAGGGTCCGGCCCGCCTTCTCCACCGCCGCCTTCAGCACGCGCACCGACGCCTCGAAGATCTCCTCGGCGTCGTGCTCGACCCAGCCGTCTTGGGGATAGTGCTGCTGCAGCGGCGCGCCGGCCTCGGCCAGCGGCTGGCCGTCGGCGGCGAAGAGGATCGCGCGCGTCGAGGTTGTGCCCTGGTCCAGGGCAAGGATCAGCGGTTGGTCCATGGCTGCGTTTCCTCCCCGCCCGCGTTAAGGCTTAAGCATGTCTTCACTCGGCAAGCGCAGAGTCGGATATAGCCGAGTTCGTACTGTAGAAATGGGAGACCGGCGCTTGAGCCTCGCGATGAGCAGCGAAAGCCTGCTCGATCTCGCAAAGAGCCGCCAGCCGGCGGACCGTGAACGCCTGCTCCTGGCGATCGCGGACCTGTGCGATTCCCCCTTCGCCGGCGAGGCGATGAAAAGCACCGGCATCCAGGCCCTGCTCTCCTCGATCTTCATGAGCCTCGTGGTCGAGGCCGAGCGCGAGATCCGCCACCGCCTGTCCCAGAAACTGGCCGCCGCCGACTGGGCGCCGAACGCCCTGGTCAACGTCCTGGCGCTGGACGACATCGAGATCGCCCGCCCGATCATCTCCCAGAGCCCGGTGCTCAAGGACCTCGACCTCGTGCGCCTACTGGTCGAGGCCACCATCGAGCACCAGATCGAGGTCGCCCGCCGGCCGCGCCTGTCGGGCGCCGTGGTCTCGGCGATCCTGCAGCAGGCGGAGCCCGCCGTCCTGACCGCCCTGGCCGGTAATCCCACCGCCGAGTTGTCGCCGGCGGACATGGAAGAACTGGTCGAGGCCTCGCGCCAGATCGCGGCGCTGCGCACCCCGCTCTCGCAGCATCCCAAGCTCACCGGCCAGTTGGCCAAGCGCCTCTACCTCTGGGTCGGCCTGGCGCTGCGCCAGGGCCTGGCCGAGCGCTTCCGCCTGGACGTCACCGTGCTGGACGAGGCGCTGGCCGCCTCGATGAGCGAGGCGCAGCACGGCGTGTCCAACGACGCCCTGCCACGCACCGCCCGGGAGGGCGAGCGCGAAGCCATGGAGCAGCGGCTGATCGACAAGCTGCATTCGGCGGGCCAGCTTCGCCCCGGCTACCTCATCCGCGCGCTGCGCGAGGGGCGGCTCGGCCTGTTCTCGGGCGCCCTGGCCGTCCTCGGCCGCTTCGACGCCAATCATGTGCAGGCCACCATCGATTCCGACCGGCCCGAGCTGCTGGCTCTCGCCTGCGCCGCCGTGGGCATCGACCGCAGCGTCTTCCCCGACATTCTGGACATGACGCGCAAGCTCAACAACGGTCGCCCGGGCGGCGGGGCCGAGGGCGCGCGCAAGGCCTCGGTGGCCTTCGCCCCGGTGTCGGCCGAGGTGGCCGGCGCGGCCTTCCGCCAGGCCGCCCGGGCGCTGTCACACGCCTGACTCGAACCGTTGTTTGACAGCGGCGAGAGCTTCAGCGTCTCTAGCGGCCGATGAAAAAGTCGTTCGTCACCCGCCTCACCTTCGTCGCCAGCAACCGGCCGGAGGCCCAGGAATCGCGGGAGCGGCTGATCGCCCGCTACGGCGACGCAGGCCTCGAAGAGGCGCAGGTGATCGTGGCCCTGGGCGGCGACGGCTTCATGCTCGAGACCGTCCACGACCTGATGCATTCCAGCAAGCCGATCTACGGCATGAACCGCGGTTCGGTCGGCTTCCTGATGAACGAATTCTCGGAAGACGACCTGTTGGGCCGCATCAACGCCGCCGAGCATGCCGAAATCCATCCGCTGCGCATGCAGGCGGTGGACGTGGACGGCAAGACGCACGAGGCCCTCGCCTTCAACGAGGTCAGCCTGCTGCGCACCACGCGCCAAGCGGCCAAGCTGCGCATCTCGGTGGACGGCAAGGTGCGGCTGTCCGAGCTGATCTGCGACGGAGCCCTGATCTCCACGCCGATGGGGTCCACCGCCTACAACCTCTCGGCCCACGGGCCGATCATCCCCCTGGACGCCAAGATCCTGGCGCTGACGCCGATCAGCGCCTTTCGCCCCCGCCGCTGGCGGGGCGCCCTGTTGTCCCACACCGCCCGCCTGCGCCTGGAGGTGCTGGAGGCCGCCAAGCGGCCGGTCAGCGCCGTGGCCGACAACTTCGAGGCGCCCAACGTCATCGAGGTCTACATCGCCGAGGATCGCGACGTGTCGCTGGTCATGCTGTTCGACGCCGGCCGAAGCCTCGAAGAGCGTGTTTTGGCGGAGCAATTCTCGGTCTGAACAGCCAAGCCGACACCGCTCATTAACGGGTCCGCCCTATCCTCGCCGGGCGATCGTTCGGGAGAGTCACGTGAGCGAACCCAAGTCCGGCCAGATGATCCAGGCCCCCAGCGCCCTTCGGCTGAAGGTGGGCGGCGGACGGCTGGGCGCCATCGATCCGGCTGCGATCGCCAAGGCCGAAGCCGCCCTGAAGAGCCTTTCCGGCAATTTCACCCAGTGGCTGAACGACGAGATCACCAAGCTCGAAGGCGCCCGCCAGACCGTGCGGACAGAAGGCGCCAACCCCGAGAACATGGAAAGCCTCTACCTGCGCGCCCACGACCTGAAGGGCCTGGGCGCCACTTACGGCTTCCCGCTGATCACCCGCATCGCCGGCCTGCTCTGCCGGCTGATCGACGACAAGGCCAAGCGCCTGCAGGCCCCGGTCGCGCTGATCGACGCGCACATCGACGCCATCAAGGCCGCCGCCCGCGACGACATCAAGACCGAGGAACATCCGGTCGGGAAGATTCTGGTCCAGGAACTCGAAAGCCGCATCAGCGCCTTCGGCGCCTGAGCCCCGGCTAGACCTTCATCGCCAGCGCGACCCGGTCCATCGGCTCGGCGACCTCGCCGTAGCCAGCGTCCGGCGGCAGGACCAGATAGCGTCCGTCGTCCCGCATCTCCACCTTCGGCAGCACGGTCACCAGCGTCCTGGCGCTGGCGCGCGCGACGCAGTCCTCCGCGCTCGACGCCTCCGCCAGCAGCTGCACGTTCATCCGCGTCGGGAAGATCACCGTCCGCTCGCCGGCGTCCGCCAGCCGCAGGATCTCCGCCGGCGCGATCCACTCCGCATCCACCGCCTCGCGCCCGTCGGCCGCCGCCACCTGGTCGGCCGGCGCGCGGACGGCGTAGAACCAGGTGTCGAACCGCTTGGGCATCATGACGGGCGTGATCCAGCGGGCGAAGATGGTCAGGGCGTCCAGCCGCAGCCGCACGCCCAGTTCGCGCACCACGTCGATGAACGGCGTCTTGCCATGGTCGACGGCCGATCTCACCTCGGGGTCGCAGACCTCCGCGAAGTCGGAGCCGTCCAGCCCCTCGGCGATCAGGATGCCGGCCTCCTCGTAGGCCTCGCGGATCGCGGCGATGCGCAGGCCCCGCTGCTCGGCGTCGAAGGCGTCCCAGCCGATGCAATGCTCGGCCCAGGCCGGATCCTCGTCCCCCGGGTGCGACTTCCCGCCGGGAAACACCAGGGCCCCGGAGGCGAAATCGATCTGGTGATGGCGCTTGACCATCAGGACCTGGAACTCCGGCGCGTCGCGGAGCAGCAGGATGGTGGCCGACGGCTTGGCTTCGGCCGGTTCCCGGGCGGGGGTTTCACTCATGGGGCCAGCTTGGGCCGCGGGTTCGGGGCGCGCAAGATTGCCCCAGCGGCAGCCGCTAGGCGATCAGCACGACGTCTTCCTGCGGCGCGGCAACGGGCCCGGGCGCGGCCTCCTTCCGGTCCATGCGCGACAGCAGATAGTCCACGTCTTCCCGCGAGGCCTGCTCCGGCTGGGTCATGAACCGCTGCAGCATGCGCTCCTGGAACCGCTCCTGATCCCGCGCGCCGCCGTCGAACTCCATCGAGTGGAAGGTGTCGACCGCCGCCCGGAACGCCGGGAACAGCCGCGCCGGCAGTCCGGCCCGCTCGTAGATGGCGCGCAGGCCCAGCGGCCCGGCGTCGTGGATCATCAGCCAGGTCCGGTGATGCGGCACCCCGGCCAGTTCCGCCACGCCCCACTCGAAGAAGGTCATGTGGCCGTTGGCCAGGGCGCGCAGCAGCAGCGAGGCGGTCAGCCGCCCCTCGGCGTTGAGATGGGTGACCAGCCCGCGAACGTCGGCCGTCTTGCCCGCCTGGTCCACGAGGTCGACCGTGGCGCGTTCGGCTGCGCCGGTGACGATCTCCAGCGCCGTCTCGGCTGTCACCGCGTGGTTGACGATCAGGTGGTCGCGCACCTTCTCGCTGACGAGGGAGATCAGCCGCTCGGTCACCGAGAGCGGCAGGACGTTGCGATAGGCCACCGCCGCCAGCACCCGCTCAGAGACTTGGAAGCGGTCGACGACGCGCTGCAGGCCGCTCTCGCCGAAGTCGGCGCCGGGGTTGGCGCAGGCCGTGGCCACGGCGCGCTCGCCCCCGTGCTCGGCCAGGCTGTCGGTCACCTTCCGCGAAAGCTGCGGACGCTTGGCGATGGCGGTCTGGCGGACGGGTCCGCCCAGGCGGACGATCTCGGCCAGGTCGGCGTCGGTGAAGGCCGGCGAGAACGCCAGCATGGGCAGGCAGACGCTCTCCACGTCCCGCGACAGCTTTACCGCCACGTCGCGCGGCACGACCGGAGAGGCCTTCAGCGTCTCGGCGATGGCCTTGCGCACCAGTTCGGCGGCGTCGGCGGCCATGACCCGCAGGATGTCGGCGGCCAGGGCCCGGTCGTCGTCCGAAAGCGGCACGCGATCCATCGTGCGGCAGAGCTTGCGCGCCGCGAGGGCGCGTTCGTCCGGCGTCGCGCCCTTCACCAGCGTACGGATATCCTCATCCGTCAGCGCTGACCGCGTGGTCGCCATCCCCGTCTCTTATCCCCCGTCCGAAGCAGCTTCGGAGTCCCGCGATTCGAGATTTGCGCTGTGAAGCTTAACGATAGGTTGCCAATCGAATCTGTGGATTAAGGATCTCGCGTAACCGGCCGCGAACGGCTGGCGCCCGACCCTGTCGCCTCGCACGCGAAGGGACCTGCCCGTGGCCTCGATTCCGCACGTCGCTCCCGACCTCGGCCTGACCGCGGACGCCCAGGGCATGCAGGCGCAGACCGCGCTCCTCCCCTACGCCCTGCTCGCGTTTGGCGTCGGCCTGCCCATCTTCGCGTGGGTCGGCAGCCATGCGCCCAATGCGCCCTGGATGGGCGCCTGCCTGGTCGCCTTCGCCATCAGCTGGGGCGTGTTCTACGGCGTGATGGACTGGCTGAAGAAGCCGGCCGCGGCCGATGTACGCAGGCGTGGCCGTGTGCATCTGGCCTGCAGTTTCACCTGGGCCCTGGCCATCGCCCAGATCGCCCTGTTCGCCCATTTCGCGGGGCCCGTGCGCGAGCTGCTCATGCTCCTCACCCTGGGCGCGGGCATGGTCTGCATCGTCTTTGCGACGCCCTGGCTCCCCAGCCTGCTGGTGGTTGCGCCCGTCGCCCTGGCCCCGCCGCTGCTGGGACTGTTTGCGGGCGCCGAAGGGCCGCACATGCCCCGCGTCGCCCTGGCCGCCACGGCCATCGCCCTCGCCCTCGCCCTGCTGGTCAACCGCATCCTGCGAACCCAGTTCGCCATGGCGGCCGAGCGTGAGGTCCTGATCGCCGAGCGGGCCGAACAGGCCGAGGCCGCCCGGCGGCTGGCGCGCTCCAAGTCCGACCTGGTCTCGACACTCTCGGACGAGATCCGCAACGGCCTAACCGGCGTGGCCCACGTCCTGGGCTCGGCCGCGGGCCGCGGGCGCGCGGCCCCCTCGCGCCAGCAGGTCGTCGCGGCGCTGGATGCGGTCAACGATCTCCTGGCGGTCCTGGAGACCACCGTCGACGCCGAGAGCGCCGAGGCCGGCCGCCTGACCGTCGAGCCCAAGCCCATCGACCTGGCCGCCCTCGCCCATGACCTGATCCTGCTGAACCGCCCGGCCGCCGCGGCCAAGGGGCTGGAACTGGCGGTGCATGTCGACGAGCCCCTGGCCCAGTCGAAGGGCTGCGCCATCGCCGATCCCGCCCGCGCCCGGCAGGTGCTGGCCGCCCTGATCGGCAACGCGGTGAAGTTCACCCTGCGCGGCCGCGTGGAGGTCCGCCTGTCGGTGAGCGAGCGCCGCATCTTCGCCGCCGTGGCCGACACCGGCCCCGGCCTTACGAGCGATGAGCTTGCGACCGCGCTCCGCCCTTTCGAGCGCGTGGCGCGCACCAGCGCGGGCAGCTCGGGCGCTGGCCTGGGCCTGCCGCTGGCCGCGCAGCTCGCCCGGCTGATGGGCGGCGACCTGCGCGCCGAGAGCGCGCCGGGGGTCGGAAGCTGTTTCACGCTGGAGCTGCCTTTCGATCCCGCCGCGCGTCGGCTGGTCGCCGAGGCCGCTCCCCCGCCGGCGCCGGAGAATCCGGGCCGCCGGCTGCGAGTCCTGACCGTCGAGACCGACGCGCACGCCGCCGCCATGCTCCGCGCCAGCCTCGAACAGCTCGGCCACCAGGTCGTCCATGCCGCCGACGGGACCCGCGCGGTTGGGCTCGCCCGCATCTGCGACCTGGACCTGGTCGTCGCCGACGATCCCGCCACCATCGTGGCGCTGCGGGGCCTGGCGGGCGCGGCCGCGCGCACCCCCGTCATCGCCCTCACCGCAGGCGATCCCGACGAGTCCGAAGCCGCCCTGGCGGCCGGCGCCGACGCCCTGCTCCGTCGGCCGGTGGCCCTCCCCGCGGCGGCCCGGGCCATCGCCACGGCCCTCGCGGCCAGCGCCCCCGCCAACGATCGCGCCCGGGTGGCGTAGGCGCCGCACCGTCACCTCCGCTACGGTGCCCTCAACATTGGAGGGTCGCGTGCTGCTCGAAGGTCTAAAGGTCGTCGATTTCTCCGCCTACATCGCCGGTCCCGGCGCCGCGGGCATCCTGGCCGACTGGGGCGCCTCGGTCATCAAGGTCGAGCGCCCGGGCGGCGACAACATGCGGCACGTCTTCCAGGACCTGGCCAACGATCTCGGCTCGAACCCGACCTTCGACCTCGACAACCGGGGCAAGCGGGGCGTGGTCCTGGATATCTCCAAGCCGGCGGGGCGCGACGCGCTGGCCAGGCTGGCCGCCGATGCGGACGTCTTTCTCACCAACGTGCGGCCAGTGTCGCTGAAGCGGAACGGACTCGACGACGAGACCCTGCGCAAGGCCAACCCGCGCCTGGTCTATGCGGTGATCACCGGCTATGGGCTCGAGGGACCGGACGCCCACCTGCCGGGCTTCGACGTCACGGCCTTCTGGGCCCGATCCGGCATCGGCTACATGACCGCGCCCAAGGGGGCCGAGCCCTTCCTGCGGACCTCCGGGGTGGGCGACCACACGACATCGCTCGCCACGGTCGCGGCGATCCTTGCGGCGCTCTACGAGCGCGAGCGGACAGGCCAGGGACGGCTGGTCCAGACCTCGCTGCTGGCGTCCGGCGTCTATCTCATGGGCTCGGACATGGCCGTCCAGCTCAAGTTCGGACGCGTCGCGTCGGGCCGGCCCCGCGGCAATCCGATCAACGCCATCGCCAACTACTACCAGAGCGCCGAAGGCCGCTGGTTCGTGCACAATCCGCGCGGCTCCAGCGGCGGGTGGGAACAGTTCGCCGAGGCGGCGGGCCGGCCCGACCTGGTCGCCGACGAGCGGTTCGCCACCGGCAAGGCGCGCCGCCAGAACGCTGCGGCGCTCGCCGCCGAACTGGACAAGGGGTTCGCCGCCCTGCCCTTCGACGAGATCGCCCGCCGGCTCGATGCAGCCGACCTGGTCTGGGCTCCGATGCAGACGCCCGCCGAAGTCGCCACCGATCCGCAGATCGCCGCCGCCGGCGCCTTCGTGGAGATCGAGGACGGCCAGGGCGGGACCTATCGCTCGCCCGCCGCGCCCGCCCGCTTCCCCGGCGCCGACGCCGACCGGCGGCCGCCCGCGCCGCGGCTGGGCGAGCACACGCGCGAGGTGCTGGCGGAACTGGGCTACGGCGCCTCGGAAATCGAGGCCATGTTCGCCGACGGCGCAGCGGCGTGAATCGGCTGCGGAACGGATAACGTTGATCCAGGTCAAGGCTGCTCCCTCGCGCGCACCCGACTGAGACCCATGTCCTGGTCGCGCCGCCTCATGTTCGTACTGTCCCTGGACGGACTACTGGACGGCCGCCTGGGCTGGCCCGGCAGCCTGGTGGCGCGCTACGGCGTCACCGTTCTCGCCGTCGCGCTCGCCACCCTCGCCCGCGTGTGGCTGAATCCCTGGATCTCGAGCGCCCAGTTCATCACCTTCTTCCCCGCGGTGCTGATCGCCACCTTGCTGGCCGGAACCGCGCCCGGCCTGCTGTCGGTGGCCCTGTCCGCCGCCGCATCCTGGTTCGTGGTCGGCGCGGCGAACCTGCCCGGCTACAACGCCAGCGCCCTGTTCCTCTTCGTGCCGGTGGCGATCATGGATGTGGCGGCCATCTCCGGACTCCTCGCGGCCTATTCGGGTTCCAGGACGGCGCTCGCCCGCGTCGGCGAACTGAACGCGAGCCTCAGCCGGAGCGAGGCGCGGTTCCGCGACGTGGTCGAAGCCGCGCCCGACGCCATGATCATCGCCGACCGGAACCAGCGCATCGTGCTGGTCAACGCCGAGGCGGAGCGACTCTTCCGGTACGGGCGTCCCGAACTCCTCGGTCAGCCCCTGACGCGGCTCATGCCGCACCGGTTTCATGACTTCCACGGCGCGCGGGTCGCCGATTTCGACGGGGCCCAGGGGCCGAGGCGCATGGGCGACGGCGCGGACCTGTTCGGCCTTCGCCGGGATGGGACCGAGTTTCCCGTCGAGACCAACCTCAGCGTCCTGCCGGGCGATGGCGACGACCTGATCTGCAGCGTCGTCCGCGATCTGACCTTCCGCAAGGAGACGCAGGAGCGCCAGACTCTGCTGATCCGGGAGCTGAACCATCGAGTGAAGAACACCCTGGCCAGCGTCCAGTCGATCGCCCACCACACCTTCAAGTCCACGGGCGACCCGGCCGCGTTTTCCGAGGCGCTGGAGGCCCGGCTGATCGCCCTGTCGCAGAGTCACGACGTGCTCACCCGCAACGACTGGGCCGGCGCCAGCGTGGCCGACATCGTGGCCGAACAGCTCTCGCCCTACGATCACGGGGCGCGGCCGCCCTACACGCTGGAGGGCCCCGCGATGACGCTCGGCCCGAACCGCGCCGTCACCCTCGGCATGGCCCTGGGCGAACTGGCCACCAACGCCGCCAAGTTCGGGGCTCTGGCGGGGACGGGTACGGTCCACGTCGCATGGGAAAAGCACCGCGAGGGGGCCGAGACGTGGCTGCGGCTGACCTGGCGGGAGCGGGGCGGGCCGCCGGTCACGCCGCCCGCACGCCGGGGTTTCGGCACCCGGCTGATCGAGCGCAGCCTCGCCGGCGGCCTTCGGGGATCGGCGAAGCTCGAGTTCGGCCCGGAGGGCGTGACGTGCGTGATGGATTTCCCGTTGCTGGCCGGTGAAGCATGACCGCGTCCCCATCCCTGTCGGGCCGCCGCATCCTCGTCGTCGAGGACGAGCCCCTGCTGGCGATGATGATCGAGGATCTTCTGAGCGAGGCCGGCTGCGTGGTCGTAGGCCCCGCCTCGCATCTTGCCGCCGGCCTGGCGCTGGCCTCGGAGGCGGAGCTGGACGGCGCCCTGCTGGACGTCAATCTCGGCAGCGAGCCCGTCTATCCGGTGGCGGACACGCTGCGCCGCCGCGGCGTGCCGTTCGTCTTCGTGACCGGCTACGGCCGCCACGGCCTGGATACACCCTACGCTGCGCACCCCATCATCCAGAAGCCGTTCAAGCCGTCCAGCTTCGGGCGGGATGTGGCGCGCGCCCTCGTGGAGGCGGCCGCGCTCGCGCAGGGCTAGCGGCCGGACTAGCTGTCGCGGCTGTCCGAGAGGACCTTGAGCATCTCGCTGGTGAACAGCGAACCCGTCAGCCGGCTGCCGACCCCGGCCTGATCGGCGGGCTGCGCGCCGCGCAGGATCATCGCCACCAGGGCGTCTTGTTCGCGCTCCCGCGCCGCGCGGCGGGTCGAGGCGTACTGGATGAAGCCTCCGTCCACCGGGTCGGCGGCCGGCGCCGGCCGGTCGACCGTCTGGACGCTTCCGCCGCCGCTGCGGGTCAGGTTCGCATAGACCTCGCCCACCGTGGCGGGGCGGCCGTCGCGATAGAAGATCGCCTTGTTCGCGCGCGCGGCGTCGGGAAACAGCGAGGCTGCGGTCGCCCCTGGCTGGCTTTCCGCCGCCCGGATGAGCTTGGCCGAGCCGGACGGGCCCAGGAAGTGCGCGACATAGAGCTCGCCCGAGGTCGGCGCGCGGCCCACCCGTCCCTTGAGGTAGGCGGCGTGGTCCGCGGTCATCTCGCCGGCCATCAGGGAAGCGGCGTGAGGGTCTAGCTTGAGGTCCATGACCGCCCGCCGCGCCTCGCCATCGGCGACGCGATAGCGGCCGTCCGACCCCTTGGTGATCAGGTCGGCATAGCGGGCATAACCGTGCTTGGAACCATGCTGCTTCAGCGTGGACAGCCAGGTCTGGTCGACGAACTGGAAGAGGCCGGCGGCCGAGGAAGTCGACGCCCGGGCGCGCGGGTTGAAGCTGCTCTCGCGGCCCGCGGTCTTCATCAGGAATCCGAAATCGACCCCCGTCGCCTGGGAGGCGCGCTGGATCGCGGCTTCGACGATGCCCCGGATTCCCTGGACGGCCATGCGCCAGTGGTCGCCGATCATGGTTAACACCCGGCTAACCCTGTTCAGAATGCCGCCGCAATCGGCGGGCGTCCCGCCATATTACCGCTGTAATTGACGCATCGACTACGCCTGTAATTCACCACGGAGCAAGCGATGGTCATCCGCCAGCCCACCCCCTTCGATTTCGTCGCGCCCCGGCGGCGCATGTCGCGCACCACCAGCCTGGTCGTCGCCGGCTCCCTCGGCCTCCATGCGCTCGTCGCGGCCTATCTCGCCATGATGCAGTTCGCGCCGCCCAAGCCGCAGCCGGTGGAAGATGGGCCCCCGATCGTCGTCGACATCGGCCCCTTGCCGAAGAAGCCCCCGCCTCCGCCACCGGAGACGCCGCCGAAGCGCGTCGTCTCGCCGCGCCCGCCGGTGATCACCAGCGCGCCGATCCCCGTCGCGCCGACGCCGCTGGCGCCCGTCATCGAGCCGGCGCCGACCCCAGGGCCGACGGCGGTCGATCCGCCCACGCCGGTCGCCCCGCCGACGGTCGATCCGGTGATCCGCAACCCGACCTGGCTGCGCAAGCCGGACAGCGCGGACATGGCGCGGTTCTACCCGGACCGCGCGGTGCGGATGGAGGTCGAAGGCCGCGCCGTCATCTCATGCCAAGTGACCGACGCCGGCGCCGTCTCCGCCTGCCGCGTCGCCTCGGAGACGCCGGCCGACATGGGCTTCGGCTCGGCGGCGCTGAAGCTCGCGAGGTACTTCCGGATGAGCCCTCAGACCGTCGACGGCCGCCCCGTCGGCGGCGCCCAGGTCTCGATCCCGATCGTCTTCCGCCTGCCTAGCTAGGCGCGATCCTGGGCCTGCCTAATAGCTCTTCGGCAGGCCCAGCACCCGTTCGGCGATGTAGTTCAGGATCATCTCGCGGCTGACCGGCGCGATCCGCGCGATCATGGACTCGCGGAAGTAGCGCTCCACATCGAACTCCTTGGCATAGCCCATGCCGCCGTGCGCCAGCACCGACGCCTCGCAGGCCTGGAACCCCGCCTCGCCGCCGAGGTACTTGGCCGCGTTGGCCTCCGCGCCGCAGTCCCGGCCGGCGTCGAACAGGGCGGCCGCCTTGAAGGCCATCAGGTTGGCGGCCTCCAGGTCGGCCCAGGCCTTGGCCAGCGGGTGGGCGACGCCCTGGTTTTGGCCGATGGGCCGGCCGAAGACGATGCGTTCCTTGGCATAGGCCGCCGCCCGCTTCAGCGCCGCCCGGCCCAGCCCCACCGCCTCGGCGCCAATCAACACCCGCTCCGGGTTCAGCCCCTCCAGCAGATAGTGAAAGCCGCGCCCCTCTTCGCCGACCAAGTCCTCCGCCGGCACGTGCAGGTCGTCGATGAAGACGGCGTTCGATTCCACCGCCTTGCGCCCCATCTTCGGGATGGGCGTGGCCGAGATCCGGCTGCGGTCGAAATCGGTGTAGAATAGCGACAGCCCCTCGGTGGGCCGCCGCACCTCTTCCTTGGGCGTGGTGCGGGCGATGATCAGCACCTTGTTCGCCCGCTGGGCGTTGGTGGTCCACATCTTGCGGCCGCGGATCACGTAGCCGTCGTTGGTGCGGACCGCCCGGGTCGAAAGGCTGGTGGTGTCGAGCCCTGCGTCGGGCTCAGTCACCGCGAAGCACATCCGGTCTTGGCCCGCGATCAGCCGCGGAATGTGCTTCCGCTTCTGCTCATCCGACCCGAACTTCACCACCGGCATGGGCCCGAAGATGTTGAGGTGCATGGCGCTGGCGCCCGAGAAGCCCGCACCGCTTTCCGCCACTGCCTGCATGACGATCGCCGCCTCGGTGAGGCCCAGGCCCGAGCCGCCCAGATCGGCGGGCATCGCCGCGCCCAGCCAGCCCGCCTCGACCATCGCCGCCACGAAGGCCTCCGGGAACTCCCCGGTCTCGTCGGTGCGGCGCCAGTAGGCGGCGTCGAACCGCTCGCAGAGCCGGACCACCGCGTCGCGGATCGCCTGCTGCTCGTCGGAGAACCAGAACCCGCTCATCGTCACCCCCGAAAGCGCGCCGGATCCAGCCGCGCCGCAAACGAACCGGGATCACGTCCCGTCACGCAAGCCGCGATCGTCTGCGCCACCAGGGGCGCGAGCAGCCAGCCGTTCCGGCGAGACCCCACGGCCAGCATCACGCCGGGCGCGCGTCCGGGGCCAACCATCGGCAGCCCGTCCGGCGTCGCCGCCCGCACGCCGGCGGCCATCTGGATCGGCGCGCCGCGGAGCGCGGGAAAGAGCCTGAAGCCGGCCGCCAGCAGCGGCGCGGCCTTGTCGTCCTCCACCGCCACGTCCGAACGGCCGGGCTCCATCGTCGCCCCGAACGCCATGCCGGCGCCCGGCGCAGCGTAGATCCCCTCGCCCCGCACGGTCGCCCCGGCCACCTCCGCCGCCACGCGGACGATGTGCCCCTTGATGGGGGACAGCCGGGCAAGCTCCGGCCCGAGTTCGGCGAGTTCCGCCGCGACTCCGGTGGCGATCACCAGCACGTCGGCCTCGCCCCGCTCGCGCACGATCCGGCGTTCGAAGCGGACCCCTGCGGCGGCGGCGGCGGCGGCGAGCGCCCCCATCGCGGTCGGCGCATCCACCCGCCAGTCCTCGCGGGTCAGCAGCGCCTTATCGAAGGTCTCGGACAGCCCCGGGCACAGGCCGCGGGCCGTGTCGCCGCCGATCTCGGTGGCGTGCAACTGGAGGGCGCCGAACGCCGCCGCGACCTTCTCCAGCCAGGGCTCCTCGCCCACCGCCAAGGCGCCGGACCGATCCAGGGCGACGCCCGCCCGTTGCGCCAGCCCCGGCCACAGGTCGCGCGACGCCATCAAGAGCTCGAGATGCGGCCGCGCGCCCTCGTCCAGCGCCGCCTCGAACACCGGGGCGATCATGCCCGCGGCAATGCTGGAGGCGTTCGGCCCGCCGGGGTCGGCCACCGTCACCGCGCAGCCCGCATCCGCCAGCGCCAGCGCCGTCGTCAGGCCCAGCACGCCGGCTCCGGCGACGGTGACTCGAGGCGCGTTCGTCATGCGCCTAACCAGCCGCTGCCCACAAGAAAAGCAAGCCCCGGAACCTGTGCTGCGATGGAGGGTTCATTGGGCCGAACCAGCCCCACGGAGAGCCTCATGGCCACCGCCCAAACCTCCACCTCCAAGTCCGCGTCCTCAGGCGTCACCAAGTCCGGCCGCGCCTCGGCCCGTCCGGACGACGCCGTCAGCCTGCTGATGGCCGACCACCGCAAGGTGGAAGACCTCTTCAAGCAGTACGAGAAGGCCAAGAAGGACGAGACCAAGAAACAGGCGATCTTCCAGCAGATCAGCATGGAGCTGAAGGTCCACACCCAGATCGAGGAGGAGGTCTTCTATCCCGCTTCCCGCGAGTTCGTGGACGACGCCGAGATGGTCAACGAAGCCGAGGTCGAGCACGCCTCGGCCAAGGACCTGATCGCCCAGCTCGACGCCATGGCGCCGTCCGATCCGTACTACGACGCCAAGGTGAAGGTGTTACAGGAGATGATCGAGCACCACGTCGAGGAGGAAGAGACCGAGTACTTCCCCGAGTGCCGCGAGTCCGACATGGACCTGAAGGCCATCGGCGAGCAGCTCAAGGCCCGCAAGATCGAACTGGCCGGCAAGGCCCGCTGAGGACACCGTGGCCGAAGCTCTCGACCCGGCCATTCCGGACGACGTCGAGCGCCTCGCCCAGGAGGTGCTGCAGGCCGCCTGCGACCGTGACCTGATGCTGGCCACGGCGGAGAGCTGCACCGGCGGCCTGCTCGCCTCGCTCCTGACCGACATCCCCGGCAAGAGCCACGCTTTCGAGCGTGGCTTCGTCACCTATTCCGACGACGCCAAGCACGAGGTGCTGGGCGTGTCGCGCGAGGTGCTGACGGCCGATGGCGCGGTGTCCGAAGCGTGCGCCCGTGCGATGGCAGAGGGCGCCGTCGCCGCATCCCGCGCCGATCTCGCCGTCTCCGTGACGGGCTTCTCCGAGGCCGGCCCGGGCGCCCCCGCCGGTCTCGTGCACTTCGCGTGCGCCAGCCGCGATGGTCCCACATGCCACCGGCTCGAGCGCTTCGGCGACATTGGCCGAGCAGCCGTCCGGCTGGCGGCCCTGCGGGTCGGGCTCAAGATGCTGCGCGACGGATTGGGCGACCTGGCCAAGGCGGCCTGAGCGTCCGTATTGCCGGGTTCCCCGCCCGGTCCTAGCGTCCCCGTCCAGCGACGGCGTATTGCGACGCCGATGCAAATGCGCAATTGAGGCGCACGCCGGCAGAGATAGAAAAGCCGGTATGCTATCGGGGGAAACTAGGTGATACGCGACTTCCTGGTCTGGCTGGCCACCCAGGTGGGGAAAGGCCCGGGCGAATACGATCCGTCCTGGAGCGAGGCCCTCGCCAGCACGCTGAACGTCTGGGGCCTGCTCGAAGGCACCCACGTCCTCTCGCTGATGCTGTTCGCCGGCACCATCTTCCTGGTCGACCTGCGCCTCCTGGGCGTCGGCTTCAAGACGACGCCGGTGTCGGTGATCAGCGACCGCGTGCTGCCCCTGACCGTCTTCGGCTTTGCCCTGATGATCGTGACCGGCGTCGCACTCTTCTACGCCAAGCCATTGCTTTATTACCATAATCTCTGGTTCCGCCTGAAGCTGATCTTCCTCGCCGTGGCGGTGATCAACATCTTCATCTTCCACTACCGGGTGCAGAAGGACCGCGCGGCGTGGGACACGGCCCCCAAGCCGCCCGGCAAGGCGCGCCTGTCAGCGGCCGTCTCGATCGCCTCGTGGGTCGCAGTGATCATGTTCGGGCGCTTCATCGCCTACGACTGGTATGAGTGCGGCAAGCCTCTCCCGCACTGGGCCAACGTCGCCCAGGAATGCGCCGTCTCGGAACGCGGCGCGATCGACCTGACGGAGATGGCCCAGTGATCAGCCCGCAGGACTTCTTCCCGGCGATCGCCCCATGGGTCGCCCAGCTCGACGACACCTTCCCCGGCGCACAGATCAAGCCGTACTTCGCGCAATGGGAGGTGCTGCACATCCTGTCGCTGGCTCTGCTCGGCGGCGCCAGTATCCTCCTGAACCTGCGCCTGATCGGCTCGGGCCTCACCGACGAAAGCCCGTCCGTGGTCCGCCGCGGGGTGCTGCCCTGGCTGAACGTCGGCGTGATCGGCGTGATCGCGACTGGCGTGCTGATCGGCACGTCGAACCCCGAGCGCCTCTACACGTCCGAAGCCTTCACCGCGAAGATGCTGGGCCTGGCGGCCGCCCTGTTCCTGACCTACGGCGTCAGTCTGCCGGCTGCGAAGGCCGAGGGCCGGCTCAGCCGGGGCGCTAGCCTCGCCGCGGCCATCGGGCTTGGGCTGTTCGGCGTCGCGCTCGGGGTGTTCGCCGTCGCCAAGCTGGCGAACCCCGGGCTTTGGCACGTCATCATCGCCGCCGCCCTGATCGTCCTGTTCGTGACGAAGGGCGTGACGCGGATCGTGTACCTCGTCGGCCTTCTCGGCCTCATCGCGACCCAGTTCGCCTTGCACCATGCGATCTACAAGCCGGACGACTACGCGCGCTTAGATCCCGCCAACAAGGTGCTGATCGTGGTCTACCTGGCCTGGATCCTGGCCATCGCCGCCATCCAGATCGTCCGTTCGGGCCGCGGCTCCGAAGGCGGCGGGCCGGCGGTGAAGGCCCTCGCCTACGCCGCCATCCTGGTCTGGGTGACGACGGCCGCCGCCGGGCGCTGGATCGCGTTCGCGTAGGCCAATCGACGTAGCGAGCCACGTTGAGCGCCGCCCGAGGGGGCGGCGCTTTTTCGTGCGCGCCACTGCAAACTTGACAGGCCGGCCATTATGTAATCATGTAATTACATGATTACCAATGACGAGATGGACGCGGTCTTCCACGCCCTCGCGCACGAGCATCGCCGCCGGATCCTCGATCTTGTGATGGCGAAGCCTGGGCTGGCGGTCGGCGAACTGGCCGCCGCGTTCGACGTCACGCGGATTGCGGTGATGAACCACCTGGCTGTGCTGGAGAAGGCCGGGCTCGTCCTCAGCGAAAAGGACGGTCGGTCCCGCCGCCTCTACCTGAACTCGGCGCCCATCCAGATGATCCACGACCGCTGGACCGATGCGTACTCCGCCCACTGGGGGCGCCGCCTCATCGACATCAAGGCCCTGGCCGAAGCGGCCGCAAAAACAACGAAAGGACCGCAATGACGCAATCCGGCGCCTCCGATCCCGCCATCAGCCCTTACGGCCCGCGGCAATACTGGCGCGTGACCATCAACGCGCCGATCGAGACGGTCTGGAACACCTTGGTGAAGACGGACACCGTCCTGCCCTTCTTCTTCGGCGCGATCTGCGACGCCGGTCCGGGCGGGCTGGCCGAAGGCCGTCCCATGCGGATGGTCTCGAAGGACCGGCGGAACGCCATCGTGGTCGGCGAAGTGCTGGAATTCACGCCACCCCACCGCTACGTCCACACGATCTATTTCACGCAGATCGAAGGCGAGCAGCCCGGCCGCACGACGTACGAACTCAAGGAAGTACCTGGCGGCACCGAGTTCACGCTCATCTCCGAGGCCCTGCCGGGCACGAAGGTCGGGAAGATGGTCGCTAGTGGCCCTTTCATCGTGAACAATCTCAAACGCGTGGTCGAGACGGGCAGGCCGCTCTTCTCCGGCGAGATGGTTATGGCCTTGTCCTCCGTCATGGGCTTCATGACGCCCCGGATCTCCCGGATCGAGAACTGGCCGCTGAACGCAGACGCCTGGCGCCTGAAGCCGGTCGCCTAGCCGCGGACTGCGTCAGGCCGGCTCTGGCGAGGGGTGCCGGTCGCCCCAGCCCTGGTGCCACTCCGGCTCGCCCGCGTACCGCTGGGCGAGGAAGTCCACGAAGGCGCGCACCTTGGCCGCCAGGTGCCGCGCGTGCGGGTAGACCGCGTGCACGTGGATTTCCTCCGGCTCGAAATTGCAGAGCAGCGGCACGAGGCGGCCGGCGCGCATTTCCTCGGCGGCGGCGAAGGCCGGGGTGCGGATGATGCCGAAGCCCTTCACGGCCGCCTCCACGCAGGCCTCGGCGCCGTTGAACCGCAGGCGGCCGTGCACCCGCACCTCCTGCGCCTCGCCCTTGCGCCCGAAGCGCCAGAGCGTGGGATCGCGGGCGTTGGTATCCAGCACGGCCTCATGCGCCGCCATGTCCTCCAGCGTCCACGGGGTTCCGGCGCCGGCAAGATAGTCGGGCGAGGCGCAGGTGATCATCCGCACGGCCGCCAAGCGGCGGGCCACCAGCGAGGAGTCGGTCAGGTGGCCGATCCGCACCGCCACGTCGAAGCCCTCTTCCACCAGGTTCACCATCCGGTCCGAGAACGTCACGTCCAGGGATACGGCCAGGCACCCTGAGGCGAACTCCAGCAGCGCGGGCGTCAGCTGGTTCTTGCCGAAAGAGACCGGCGCCGAGACCTTCAGATTGCCGGACGGGCCGCTCTGGTCCCGGACCGAGCTCTCCAACGCGTCGAAGCTTTCCAGGAGGTCGCGGGCGCGTTCCAGGTAGGCTTGGCCGGTATCGGTGAGTGAGACGTCCCGGGTTGTGCGGTTGAGCAGGCGCGCGCCCAGCCGGTTCTCCAGCCGGGCCACCAGCTTGGAAATCTGCGCCCCGGAGACATCCAGCTTGCGCGCGCCCTGGGTGAAGCTGCGGGCGTCGGCCACCGCGGCGAAGGCGCGAATCTCGTCCAGTCGGTCCATGCGATTGTTTCCCGTTTGGACAGACAGTCCTTCAAACTGGCCGGATTATCAACAGCAGGGCCCTGGCCCATCTTCCCGTCATTCCGAGGCCACGGCCGGCGGAACCCGATCAAGGAAGGGTCCTCAAATGTCGCAATCCCTCTCGCCGAGCCGGTTCACCCCCCAGGCGATCACCGCGCTCCGGGTCGTCACCGGCCTGCTGTTCATCGGCCATGGCCTGGTCAAGCTGGCCGGCTTCCCGGAAGGCGCCCAGCCGGGCATGCAGCCCCTGCTCAGCCTCTTCGGCATCGGCGCGGTCATCGAGGTCGTCACCGGCGCCCTCGTCGTGCTGGGCCTCTTCACCCGCCCGGCCGCCTTCGTCGCCTCGGGCCAGATGGCGGTGGCCTACTTCATGTTCCACGCGCCTTCGAGCTTCTACCCGGTCCTGAACGGCGGTGAGCCGGCGATCCTGTTCACCTTCATCTTCCTGCTGCTCAGCACGACCGGCGCCGGCGCCTACAGCCTGGACGGCCTACGCGCCGCCCGGCAGCGCCTGGCGCACGCCTGAACCCCGACAACCTCCCCTCTCGCAAAGGAAAACTGTCATGACCCAAGTCCGCAACGTCGCCGTCGTCGTCGGCTCGCTCCGCAAGGACAGCGTCAGCCGCAAGCTGGCCAAGGCCTTCGCCGCCCTGGCCCCGAACCTGAAGTTCAATATCGTCGAGATCGGCGACCTGCCGCACTTCGACCAGGACCTGGAATCCGACCCGCCGGCCCAGTGGGTGCGGTTCCGCGAGCAGATCGCCGCGGCCGACGCCGTCCTCTTCGTCACGCCCGAGTACAACCGCTCGGTCCCCGGCGTGCTGAAGAACGCCATCGACGTTGGCTCTCGCCCCTATGGCTCCAGCGTCTGGAACGGCAAGCCCGGCGCGGTGATCAGCGTCTCGCCCGGCGCCATCGGCGGGTTCGGCGCGAACCACCACCTGCGCCAGTCGCTCGTGTTCCTCAACGTCCCCCTGCTTAGCCAGGAAGCCTATGTGGGCAACGCCTTCGGGCTGTTCGACGACGCCGGCGAGCTGATCAACGAGGGCACGGCCGAGTTCCTCAAGTCCTACGGCGTCCAGTTCGCCGCCTGGGTCGAGAAGATCATCGGCGAAGCCCCGGCCGCGAAGGCGGCCTGACCCCGGAAGGTCCCAGGTATCGAGCCATGACCCTGCCCACCGTCTTCCTCCCCCACGGCGCGGGCCCCTGCTTCTTCATGGAGTGGGGTCGGGGCCCAGCCGACACCTGGGACCGGACCGCGGCCTACCTGCAAGGCCTCATCCCGAGCCTGCCGGAACGCCCCAAGGCCATCCTGGTGGTCTCGGGCCACTGGGAGGCCGAGGTCTTCACCGCCGGCACGGCGGAGCGCCCCGCCCTCGACTACGACTACTACGGCTTCCCACCGCACACCTACCAGCTGACCTTCGACGCGCCGGGGTCCCCCACCCTGGCGCATCGGGTCCGCCGGCTCCTCGGCGAGGCGGGCATCGCCTCGGCCGAGGACGCCGGCCACGGCTGGGACCACGGCGTCTTCGTGCCGCTGAAGCTGGTCACGCCCGACGCCGACATCCCCGTCGTCCAGCTCTCGCTCAAGGCGGACCTTGACCCCAAGGCCCACCTGGCCGCGGGCCGGGCCCTCAGCCCCCTGCGGGATGAAGGCGTGCTGATCGTGGGCTCGGGCATGAGCTGGCACAACATGCGCGGCTTCTCGCCCGCCTTCACCGAACGCTCGGCGGCGTTCGACCGATGGCTCGAAGCGGCCGTGACCGACCCGACCGGCCGCGAGGCGGCCCTCGCCCGCTGGGACTCCGCGCCGCATGGCCGCGAAGCCCACCCGCGCGAGGAACACCTTCTGCCCCTGATGGTGGCCGCCGGCGCCGCCCCGGGCGAACCGGCCGTCGTCGCCTTTCGCGACACGGTCATGGATGTGGTGGTCTCGGCCGTGGAGTTCGGCCGAGCCGCCTGACTGTCTCCAGCGAGAGGGACCGGAGATCCTCGTTCTCCCCCACGGCGCGCACACACCCGCCGCAGAGGATCTCCGGATCTCGCCGTCAGAACGCCAGAACGATCTTCCCGAAGTGCTCCCCCGAGGCCATGGCCCCGATCGCCGCCTTCGCCTCGGTCCAGGGATAGACCTTGTCGACGACCGGCCGGATCTGGTGCAGCTCGATGGCCCGGCACATGGCCTCGAACATGTCGCGCGAGCCCACCGACAGGCCCTGCAGCTTGGCCGAGTTGCCGATCAGCGCCGCCGGGTTGAACGGCTCGCCCGCGCCGGCCACGATGCCGATGATGGCGATATGGCCGCCGACCTTGATCGCCTTCATGCTCTCCTGGATCGTGCCGCCGCCGCCCACCTCCATGATGAAGTCGGCGCCCTTGCCGCCGGTGGCCGCGCGGACCGCCTTGGACCATTCGGGCGTGGTCCGGTAGTTCACCACATGGTCGGCGCCCAGCGCCTTGGCCCGCTCCAGCTTGGCGTCGGACGAGGAGGTGATGAGGGTGCGATAGCCCGCCGCCTTGGCGAACTGCAGGCCGAAAACCGAGACGCCGCCCGTCCCCTGCAGTACCACCGTGTCGCCGGGCTCCAGCCGCGCGTCCTGGAAGACGCCCCGCCAGGCCGTCAGCGCCGCGCACGGCAGGGTCGCCACTTCGTGGTCCGTCAGGAAATCCGGGACCTTCGACAGACCCTCCTGGCTGAACACCTGCAGCTCCGCCCCCGCGCCCGGGATCGGAAAGCCCAGGGCGCTCATCAGCTTCTCCAGCGTCGGCGGGCCGGACACCCAGTTCTGGAAGAACAGCGTCGAGACACGGTCGCCCGCCTTGAACCGCGTCACGCCCGGCCCGACCGCCTCGACGTAGCCGCAGCCGTCCGAGAACGGAGTGATGATGTCCGTCGCGCTCGCGGCGGCCCGGCCATACATGCCGTTGATCATCAGGAAGTCGCGGTAGTTCAGCGAACAGGCCTTCATCCGCACCAGAACCTGGCCGTGGCCCGGCGTGGGGTCGGGGACCTCCACCACCTTGATCGCGTCCGGCCCCCAGGGGGCGGTGACGTTCAGCGCGCGCATCTCATCTCCTCCAGTTGGAGGCATCATGAAGGGGCGGCTCCGCGCCGCAACCGTGTCGCCACGTCAGCCGCCGTTACGTCAGGCGCGGGTTCCGGGCAGGACGGGTCGCGCGCCCCATTGGTCGGGGTCGTGGCCGAACACCATCACCGTCCGTTCCTCGCGCAGCGCCAAGAGGGCGTCCAGCGCCCGGTTCATGGCGACCTGGTCGGAGTATTCCGGAAACTGCCGGCTCTCCACCACCCCACAGTGATAGCAGGCGTCGCCCACCAGGATGTGGTCGCCCTGCCGGCTGCGCACCCTCAGCGACTGGTGCCCCGGCGTGTGCCCGAAGCTCGGGATACAGACCGCCGAGCCGTCGCCGAACAGGTCGTGCTCGCCGTCGACCAGCTCCACCGCGTGGCCCAGGTCGAAGTAGCGCTTGCGCAAGCCATAGTGCTGGGAGGCCTCGCGGTCGAAGCCGGCCTCCCACTCGCGCCGCTGGACCACCACGGTGGCGTTCGGCAGCTCCCGAAGGCCCCCGGCATGGTCGAAGTGCAGGTGGGAGAGCACCGCGAACCGCACCTTGGCCGGATCGATGTCGAGCCGCTGCAGGTGCGACGTCAGCGTCTCCTCGGGCGTCAGGGTGACATCCAGGTCCTGGGTCTGCAGCGCCTTCAGGTAGCTTTCCGAGCGGTCGCACATGGCCGTCGGCAGGCCACAGTCGAACAGGGCGACCCCGTCGGGGTGCTCCAGCACATAGAACGGGATCGGCACGCTCACCCGCTCTCCGGCCATGCCCATCCCGGCGCCGGGACTGTGGAACTGGCCGCAGACGCAGCCGAACAGGCGAAAGGTCATGGCCGTCTCCTCAGGCGGGGTCCAGCTTGCGCACGCCGTACAGGCGGACGGCCCCGATCAGGCCGGCCGCGCACATGGCGGTCATCAGGAAATAGCCCTGGGCGCCGAAGCTGTCGAACAGCGGACCCGAGGCCATGGTCGCCAGGCCCATCAGCATGCCGCTGGACAGCGCCGAGTTCAGCGCCTGGGCCGCGGACGCGTTCTGCGGCGTCGAGAGCCGCTCCACGAGCTGCAGCGAGGCGAGGAACGTCGCCGCATAGGTCAGGACGTGCAGGATCTGCAGCGGGAAGATCATCCAGAGCGGCGGCGCGAACGCCAGGACCGTCCAGCGCACCATCGCCGCCGCGCCGCCCAGGACCAGCAGGTTGCGCGGCCCGATCCGCCGCCGCCACGGCTCCATGAACCACATGAACAGCACCTCGGCGGCCACGCCCACGCCCCACAGCACGCCGGTCAGGCTCTCGAGGATGCCCTGCTGCTTCCAGACCAGAGTGGAGAAGCTGTAGTAGAAGGCGTGGGCGGACTGGATCAGCCCGGCGGCGATCACGGCCGTCATGAACCCGGGATCGCGCAGCAACGCGCCGATGCCGGCGAACCGGTCTGACGCCCGCGCGACGTGCCCTTCCTCGTGCACCGGATCGGGCGGCAGCAGGAACCGAGCGGCGAGCGCGGTGATCGACACCGCCCCCGTGATCCACACCAGGACCAGGTCCGGCGAGCCCCAGGTCAGCACCGCCCCCATCACCACGTTGGCGACGATGAAGGCGACCGACCCGATGCCGCGGGGCCAGCCGTAGTTGAAGCCGTCGCGGCGCGCGCGGTTCAGGACGATCACGTCGGTGAGCGGCGAGATGGTCGAGAACGCGGACGAGGCGGCGAACCAGACCACCATCCACCCGCCGAACCCCAGCGGCAGCGCCATCAGGGCATAGGCGGCGGCGACCCCGAGGCTGAGGAAGCTCAGCGCCGTCCGCCGCAGCTTGAAGCTGTCCGCCCAGACCGCCAGCAGCGGCGCCGTGAACGCCCGCGCCAGCATCGGCAGCGACAGAATCAGCCCGATCTGCGCGCCCGACAGCCCGTGGTGGGCGAACCACACCGGCATGTAGGGTGACGATGCGCCCGTCCCGACGAAGATCGCCGAGTAAAAGAGGCCGAGGCGGACGGGCAGCGACATGGGCCACGCTTATACGGAGTCGCCTTCGCAACGGTCGACAGCGGCCGCCCGGCGCGTATTGTTCCTGAACAACGATAAGGGAGGCGCGCCATGAGCCGGAGCAACAGCCGCGACCGCGAGCTTCGGGAGCGCGCCGCAGCGGTCATCCCGGGCGGGATGTACGGCCACCAGTCGGTCGGCCTGCTGCCCGACGACTATCCCCAGTTCTTCGAGCGCGGCGAAGGTGCGCACATTTGGGACGCCGACGGGGCGCGCTACCTCGACTACATGTGCGCCTACGGGCCCAACCTGTTCGGCTATGCCCATCCCGAGATCGACGCGGCCTACGTGCGCCAGCTCGAGCGGGGCGACACCCTCACCGGCCCCACCGGCCTGATGGTCGAGCTGGCCGAGGCCCTCACGGTCATGGTCAGCCATGCCGACTGGGCGATCTTCTGCAAGAACGGCACGGACGCGACCACCATGGCGCTCACCACGGCGCGGGCGCACACCAAGCGCCGTGTGGTGATCCGGGCCAAGGGCGCCTACCACGGCGCCATCCCCTGGTGCACGCCGCGGCCGGCGGGCGTCATCGACAGCGACCGGGCGCACCAGGTCTTCTGCGACTACAATGACGTCGCCAGCCTGGAGGGCCGCCGTGGCCAAGGCGGGCGACGACCTCGCCGCCGTCTTCGCCGCGCCGTTCAAGCACGACGCCTTCATCGACCAGGTCGATCCCGACCCCGCCTACGCCCGCCGCGCCCGCGAGTTGTGCGACCGGACCGGCGCCCTGCTGATCGTGGACGAGGTCCGCGCCGGCTTCCGCCTGTCGCGCGACTGCTCGTGGAGCCGCATCGGCGTGCAGCCGGACCTCTCCACCTGGGGCAAGTGCCTGGCCAACGGCCATCCGCTCTCGGTGATGCTGGGAAACGACAAGGCCCGCGCCGCCGCGGCCTCCATCTATGTGACGGGCTCCTTCTGGTTCCAGGCGGCCACCATGGCGGCGGCCCTGGAGACCCTGCGGCTGATCCGCGAGACCGACTATCTGGAGCGCATCACCGACCTCGGACAGACCCTGCGCGCCGGGCTGGCCGAGCGCGCCGAGGCCGCGGGCTTCGGCTTCCGCCAGACCGGCCCGGGCGTCATGCCCCTGTTCCTGTTCGACGACGATCCGGACCTGCGCAAAGGCTTCTGCTGGTCGTCCGAGATGCTGAACCGCGGCGTCTACGTGCACCCCTGGCACAACATGTTCCTCTGCGCGGCCATGACGCCGGCCGACATCGCCCAGACCCTCGACGCCGCCGAGGGCGCGTTCGCCGCGCTGAAGAAACAGGTCCGCGACCTGTCGCCTGTCGAGAAACTCGCCTTCCTCTCCGCCGGAGCCCGCTGATGGACGACTATTCCGAGTACGACGGCCTGGGCCTGACCGAGCTGGTGGCCACCGGACAGGTGACGCCCGGCGAACTGGTCGAGGCGGCGATCCAGCGGATCGAGACGCACAACCCGACCCTCAACGCCGTGGTCTACAAGGGCTATGACGACGCCCGCCGGCGCGCGGCCGGGCCCCTGCCCGATGGCCCGTTCCGCGGCGTGCCGTTCCTGATCAAGGACCTGGGCATGCCGGTGGCCGGTTGGCCGCGCAGCTTCGGCAGCCGCTTCGCCGCCCACATCGTCGATGACGAGGACGGCGGCCTCACCGCCCGCTACCGGGCGGCCGGCGTCGTGCCGCTGGGCAAGACCAACACGCCGGAATACGGCATCACCGGTACGACCGAGGGCCAGCACCTGGGCGCCTGCCGCAACCCCTGGAACCCGAACCACATCTCGGGCGGCTCGTCCGGCGGCGCGGCGTCCGCCGTGGCGGCCGGCATCGTGCCGCTGGCCCATGCCTCCGACGGCCTAGGCTCGATCCGCATCCCCGCCGCCTGCTGCGGCCTGGTGGGCCTGAAGGTCACCCGCGACCGCAACCCGAACCTGCCCGACGGCTTCGACTACGCCCTCGGCAATGTGGTGGACCACGTGGTCACGCGCACGGTCCGCGACAGCGCCGCCATGCTGGACGCCACCGGCTACGCCGATCCCTACCAGGCCTATCCCGCGCCGGCCAAGGAACGCCCCTACGTCGAGGAGATCACCCGCAGCCCCGGCCGGCTGCGCATCGCCTGGTCGTCCGAGACGCCCTCCGGCCGGCCGATCGACCCGGAGATCCAGGCCGCCCTTGAGCGCACCGCCGCCCTGCTGAAGGCTCTCGGCCACGAGGTGGTCGAGAAGGGCCTCGGCATCGACTACCGCGCCCTCTACGCCTCTCGCGGTCCCGCCGCGGCCGGCAACTTCGCCGCCGGCATGGACCGTCTGATCGCCCAGGTGGGCCGCGAGCCCGAGGAGCACGAGCTGGAGCCCCTCACCTGGGCGACGCTGAAGGCCGGCCGCCGCCAGACTGGCGCCGACGCCATGCGCTCGTTGCAGGAAACCCGCATGCTGAACCGGCAGACCCTGGCCTTCTTCGAGGATGTGGACGTCTACCTGACGCCCGTGCTGGGCACGCCGGTGCCGGAGATCGGCTTCATCGACCCGGTGAACCTGGAGCCGAAGGAAGTGAACCGCCGGCAGGGCCGCACCTTCCCCTTCACCCCGCCGTTCAACTACTCGGGCCAGCCGTCCATGAGCCTGCCGCTGGAGATGGACGCGAACGGCCTGCCCATCGGGATGATGTTCACCGGCCGCTACGCCGACGAAGCCACCCTCTTCCGCCTGGCCGCCCAGCTCGAGAAGGAAGCCCCCTGGAAAGACCGCCGGCCTGCTGTATGGGGATGACCCTCGGCTGAGGGGCGGTGCGATGGCGTTCTGGACACGGCGGACCTGGATGACCCTCGCCGCGCTCGGCGGCTTCGTCGCCGTGGCCATGGGCGCGTTCGGGGCGCATGGGGTCAGCGATCCAAAGGCGCAGGAGTGGCTGCGCACCGGGTCGGCCTACGGCTTCATGCACACCCTGGCCACCTTTGCTTGCGCCATCTTCATGGAGATCGGCGCCCGCCGCGCGCGCCTGGCGCCGGCGTTCTTCCTGTCCGGCGTGGTGATCTTCTCGGGGAGCCTCTACGCCATGGCCCTGGGCGCGCCGCGCTGGTTCGGGGCGATCACCCCGATCGGCGGCGTCCTCTTCCTGATCGGCTGGGGCGTGCTGGCCTGGTCCGCCCGGGACATCGACCGTTAGGCCGCGTCGCCGGGTCTAGTCCCGCGGCAGCGCCAGCGTCCGCAGCGACACCGCCGACCCGATCAGGGCCGCCAGCATCACCAGCGCCACCGGCCGGGCGGTGCCGTCGTGCAACACGCCAGCCAGGCTGGCGGCCAGGGCGCCCGCGGCGAACGAGGCGGCGCCCAGCAGGGCCGAGGTCGCCCCCGATCGCAGCGGGTCCACGCTGAGCGCGCCGGCGGTGGTGTTCCCCTGCATGAAGCCGTAGGTGCCCAGCAGCAGGAACAGCAGCGGCAGCACCGTCCACATCCCGCCGATCCCTGTCACCGCCGCCAGCGCCAGGAGCGCGCCGACCGCCATCGCCACGTTGCTCGCCCGCGCGAGCACCGCATCGGTGGTGGCCCGGCGCAGGGCGAGGCGATTGAGCTGGCTGGAGCCGATCACGGCGAAGGCGTTGAGGCCGAAGACGAACGGGAACACCGCCACGGGAATCCCGTAGGTCCCCATCATCAGCTCGGGCGAGGCCGAGATGTAAGTGAAGAGCGTCGCGCCGTTCAGCGCCCCGCACAGGGCATAGCCCACCAGCCGCCGCTGGCGCAGCACCGCCAGATAGGACTGCAGCGGGTTCTCCCGGCTGGCCTGCAGCGCCGTCGCCTCGGACCGCGACTCCTTCAAGCGCAGGAAGGCGGCGGTCCCGATCGCAACGCCGGTCGCGGCCATGAACCAGAAGTTCCACGACCAGTCGCCCAGCCCCAGCAGCACCCCGCCCAGCATCGGCGCCAAGATCGGCGCGAGGCCCATGATCAGCATCATCAGGCTGAGGATCCGCGCGGTGTCGGTGTGATCGAACTGGTCGCGGACCACGGCACGCACGACCACCCCGCCCGCGCAGGCGCCCAGCGCCTGCACGAAGCGGCCGAGCAGCAGTTGGTCCACCGTCTGGGCCATGGCGCAGCCGATGGAGGCCAGGATGAAGACCGCCACGCCGAACAGGATCGGCCCTCGCCGCCCAAGCCGGTCCGAGGCCGGACCATAGATCAGCTGGCCGATCGCCATGCCGGCCAGGAAGGCGGCCACCGTCGCCTGGGTCTGCGAGGGTTCAGCCTTCAGCGCCGCCCCGATGGCCGGCAGGCTGGGCAGGTACATGTCGATGGCCAGGGGCCCCATGGCGGTCAGCGATCCCAGGAGGATCACCAGACCCCAGGGCGTGCGGGCGGGCGGCGTGTGGGGGGCGTTGGCGGACGTCACGGCGCCTATGCCCTACTGGCCAAGAGGGGTTCAGGGAAACCCCAATTGCGGCCATGCTCGCCGCCAAACGGATGGGAGGACGAGATGTCGGCGCTGGAATCCATGATGCCGCCCGTGAAGCGCGCGTCGGTAAATGGCGTCGAGATCGCCCACTACGAGGCCGGCCCCCGCGAGGGCGTGCCGATCGTCCTCTGCCACGGCTTCCCCGAGCTCGCCTTCTCCTGGCGCCATCAGATCAAGGCCTTCGGCGACGCCGGCCGCTGGGTGATCGCGCCGGACCAGCGCGGCTATGGCCTGTCGTCGAAGCCGGGCGGCGTCGCCGACTACGACCTGGAGCACCTGACGGGCGACCTCGTCGGCCTCCTGGACCACCTGGGCATCGAGAAGGCGATCTTCGTCGGCCACGACTGGGGCGGCATCGTCGTCTGGCAGATGCCGCTGATGCACCCGGGCCGCGTGGCCGGCGTCATCGGCCTCAACACGCCCTTCCTGCCGCGCGCCCCGGCGGACCCCATCGCCATCATGCGCAACCGCTTCGGGCCGGACATGTACATCGTCTGGTTCCAGAACCCCGACGAGCCCGAGGCCGTGCTCGGCGCCGACACCGCCAAGACGATGCGCTTCTTCATGCGCAAGCCCGCCGGTCCGGCCGCCGGCGCGGGCCTGTCCAGCGAAGGCGGTGGCGGCTCCACCTTCGCCTTCCGCGACCTGCTCCGGGGCTGGGACGGCCAGACAGGCCCGGAGCAGCTGCTGACGCCCGACGAGCTCGATGTCTTCGCCGACGCCTTCCGCGAGGGCGGCTTCTTCGGGCCGGTGAGCTGGTACCGGAACTTCACGCGCAACTGGGAGCGGTCGGAAAGCCTTCCAACCCGGATCGACGGCCTGCCCTGCCTGATGATCACCGCCGAGCTGGACGCCGTCCTGTCGCCGGCGATGGCCGAGCCCATGCCCGCCTTCATCGGCGACCTGGAGACCCACATGGTGCGCGGATCGGGCCACTGGACACAGCAGGAGAAACCGGAGGAAGTGAACCGTCTTATGCTGGACTGGCTGGACAGGCGTTTCCCGAAGTAGAAGGGCGCATGGAAAGAAACACCCCGGCCCCCGCCGTCGGCGCGCACGACCATCGCCGCGGCCTGTTTCCCGACAACGAGCCGTACGCCAGCGGCTGGCTTTCGACCGGGGGCCCGCACGAGATCTTCTACGAGGAGTGCGGCAATCCGAAGGGCAAGCCGTGCGTCATCCTGCACGGCGGCCCGGGCGGGGCGATCAACCCGACCATGCGTCGGTTCTTCGACCCGGCGAAGTGGCGGATGGCGCTGTTCGACCAGCGCGGCTGCGGCAAGAGCCGCCCCAACGCCAGCCTGGACGACAACACCACCTGGTCGCTGATCGAGGACATCGAGCGGCTGCGCGAGCACCTGGGCGTCGAGAAGTGGTGCGTGTTCGGCGGTTCCTGGGGCTCCACCCTGGCGCTGGCCTACGCGATCAAGCACCCCGACCGGGTCGAGAGCCTGGTCCTGCGCGGCATCTTCCTGGTGACCGAGCGCGAGCTGCGCTGGTTCTACCAGGACGGCGCCTCGATGATGTTCCCCGATGCCTGGGCCCGGTTCTGCGCGCCGATCCCGCCGGCCGAGCGCGGCGACATGATGGCCGCCTACCACAAGCGCCTGACCAGCCCCGACCGCCGCGTCCAGGCCGAGGCGGCCGCCGCCTGGAGCCAGTGGGAAGGCGACACCATCTCGATCCGCGGCCCCGAGGCGCGGCCCTCGAAGTTCAACGAGATCGACTTCGCCATCGCCTTCGCCCGGATCGAGTGCCACTTCTTCGTCAATGGCGGCTTCTTCGACAGCCCCGACTGGCTAGTCCAGAACGCGGCCCGGCTGAAGGACATCCCCGGCTGGATCGTCCAGGGCCGCTTCGACGTGGTGACCCCCATGGAAAGCGCCTGGCGCCTCAAATCCGCCTGGCCGAACGCGCGGTTCGAGGTGGTCTGGGACGCGGGCCACGCCTCGACCGAACCCGGCATCGTCGATGCGCTGGTCCGGGCGACGGACCAGGCGCTGAAGCTGTAGGCGGCCACCGTCCCATGAGCCGCGCCGACATCGTCCGCGCCTACCTCAAGGCCATCGAGAACCGGGCGGACAGCCTCGCCTTCTTCACCGAGGATGCGGTGCAGGAGGAGTTCCCCAACGCCCTGGTCCCCGCCGGCGCCCGCCGTACCATGACCGAACTGCGCGAAGCCAACGCGCGCGGCCGGCACGTGCTGACCTCCGAGACCTACGAGATCGTCAACCTCATCGAGGACGGCGACCGGCTGGCCTGCGAGGTGTTGTGGCGTGGCGTCCTGGCCGTGCCGCTCCGCTCGCTGAAGCCCGGCGACGCCATGAAGGCGCGCTTCGGCGTCTTCTTCGAGTTCGAGGGCGACAAGATCCGGCGACAGCGCAACTACGACTGCTTCGAACCCTTCTGAGCCGCCGCGCGCCTCAGACGAAGCTGCCCTTGCCGCTGGTCACCTCGGCATAGCGGTGGACGCGGACCGACTGCACCAGGCCAAAGCCGATCATCACCGTCAGCATCACGGTGCCGCCGTAGCTCAGCATCGGCATCGGCACGCCCACCACCGGCGCCAAACCCATCACCATGGCGCCGTTGATCAGGACGTAGAGGGTGAAGGTCGCCGTGACCCCCGCCGCCGCCAGCCGGCCGAAATGGCTGTGGCTGAGGTACGAGGTCCGCAGAGCCATGAAGATCACCGCAGCATAGAGCACCAGCACCGACACGCATCCCACGAAGCCGAACTCCTCGGCCAGGGTGGCGAAGATGAAGTCCGTCTGCTTCTCGGGCAGGAAGTTGAGCTGGCTCTGCGAGCCCAGGCCGTAGCCCTTGCCCAGGAGCCCGCCCGAGCCCAGGGCGATCATCGACTGCAGGATGTGATAGCCGGAGCCGGAAGGGTCGCTCTCGGGATCCAGGAACGTCAGCACCCGCTGGCGCTGGTAGTCGTGCATCCCGAACATCACGAACGGCGGGATCACCGCCAGGAACGCGGCCAGCGCGACACCGATGACCTTCCACGACAGGCCGGCCAGCATCACGATGGCCCCGCCGGTCAGGGCGATCAGCATCGCCGTGCCCAGGTCCGGCTGGTGCGCCACCAGCAGCACCGGCGCCCCGATCATCGCCGCCGGCACCAGCAGCCACCACGACAGCCGCGCCCGCTCGGCCGAGACGCCGTGATAGAGCCGCGCGAGCGCCAGCACGATCCCCAGCTTCATCACCTCGGAGGGCTGGAAGCTGAACCCGCCGATGGACAGCCATCTCTGGGCGCCCAGGCGCACGTCGCCCACCGCCTCGACCGCCACCAGCAGCAGCAGCCCCAGGCCATAGACCGGATAGGCCAGGGCGAACCACACGCGGATATCGATCATCGCCAGGGCGATCATCATCACCAGGCAGATGCCGAAGCGGCTGAGGTGGGCGGCGGCCCATGGCGACCAGGACGAGCCCGCGATCGAGAACAACATCAGGCTGCCCGCGCCCGCGATCAGGCACAGCACCAGGATGAACACCCAGTCCAGCTCGGACAGCTTGACGATGAGGCGGTCGCGTTCGCCGGGACGGGTAAGGGCGGAGACGGTCATTCGGCGGCCTGCGTCGTCGAAACCGCCGGGACGGTGTCGAGTTCGAGATCGGGCACGATCTCCGGCATGGGTAGTGGCTTCTGGATGCGCGAGATCAGTTCAGGATCCTTGAGCAGGGCCGTGCGCATGATTTCCCGCGCGCGCGGCGCGGCCGCCGTCGATCCGCCCATCCCGTGCTGGACGATGACCGCCAGGGCATAGCGTGGGACGTCGAGGGGCGCGAAGGCCACGAACAGGCCGTGGTCGCGCAGGCCCCAGGCGCCGCCCTTACCCCGCGAGCCGCCGCTGTCGTAGTTGCGGACCTGCGCCGTGCCGGTCTTGCCCGCCATCAGGATGTCGCCCAGGCCGAGCTGGCTCGCCCGGAACGCGGTGCCGCCCGCCTCGGTCACCGCGGCCATCCCGGCCCGCACCCGATCGATATATTCCCGCGGGAACGGCAGGTCGGGCACGTCGGACCCGCGTGGCCATTCCTTGCCCCCCACCGACTTGATGAGCCGCGGGTTCAGCGCCTTGTAGTCCGTGTTGGCGAGCCGCGCGGTCATCACCGCAAGCTGCAGACAGTTCACCTGCAGATAGCCCTGGCCGATGGCGTACGAGAGGTTCTCGCCGGGCCACCACGGCTGCTGCGCCTCGTTCTTCGAGAAGTAGCGCTTCTTCCAGGCCGGATCGGGGACGGTGCCCTTCTTCTGGCCGGGGATGCCGATGTCGAAGGTCTGGCCCAGGCCGAAGGCGCGCGCCGCCTGGGCGATGCGGTCCGGCCCCACGCGCAGCGACATGGAATAGAAATAGGTGTCGCAGGAGTTCTTGATGGCGTCGTTCAGGTTCTGCGAGCCGTGCCCACCGCGCTTGTGGCAGTGGAAGAAGCGGCCGCCGAACTGCATGCCGCCGCCGCACCCGACCCGCTCCTCCGGGCTGATCCCAGCCATCAGGATCGCCAGCGCCGTCATGGTCTTGAACGTCGAGCCGGGCGGATAGAGACCCGACAGGCACTTGTCCAAGAGCGGCTTGCGCTCATAGCCGGCCAGGGCGCGATACTCCGCCCCTGTCAGGCCCCGCACGAAGCGGTTGGCGTCGAACGACGGCGCGGAGGTCATGCAGAGGATGTCGCCGGTGCGGCAGTCCATCATCACCGCCCCGCCGCTCTCCTCGCCGAACACCTCCAGCGCCCGGTTCTGGATGTCGACGTCCAGGGTGAGCTGCACCTCCTGGCCGGGCACCGCCGGGATGTCGCCGTCCTGGTCGTGGCGCACCTCGCGACCGTTGGCGTCGACCTCGACCTTGTGCGCGCCGGGCCGCCCGCGCAGCTCGGCGTCGAGGGCCTTCTCCACCCCCTGCTTGCCGATGCGGAAGCCCGGGTGGAGCATGATCGGGTCGGGGTTGGGCGTCTTGTCGATATCTTCCTTGTTCACCTTGGCCACGTAGCCGATCACGTGGGCGAAGGCGCCGCCGTGCGGATAGACCCGCACCTCGCCCACGTCGGCGCTCACGCCGGGCAGTTCGGGAGCGCGGACGTTGATGGCCGAGAACTGCTCCCAGCTCATGTCCTCCATCACCGAGACCGGCGCGCGCTTGGGGGCGGTGTTGATGTCGCGCAGCAGCCGACGCTGCCGCGCCTCGTCCAGGGGCACGAAGTTCGCCAGGGTCTTGAGCGTGGCCTCGGTGTCCAGGCCCTTGTCGCGCGCCACCATCAGCCGGAAGTTCGGGCGGTTGGCCGCCAGCACCGCGCCGTTGCGATCGACGATGACGCCCCGCGGCGCCGGCGCCAGCTTGAAGTTGAACTGGTTCGAGGTGGCCAGCTTCTCGAAACGCTGGGTCTCGAAGAGCTGCAGGTAGGCCAGACGCGCGCCCAGGGCCGTGATGCCCAGGCCCGCGAAACCGCCGAGCAGGATGGCGCGCCGGTGGAACACGCCCTGCCGCTCGTTGACCTCGGCGAAGAAGATGGCCGGCTGCGTCATCCTCCTACGCTCCTCTCGGAGCTACGGAGGATCGGGTTCAACCCTGCGAAGCCTTGGCGAAGTAGGGTCATGGCCTAGCGGAACCTCACGTCGGCATCCTCGAAGCGATCGATGAGCCGGTCGGCGAAGGGATAGAGAACGACCGTAGCGAGAAATTGCCAACCCACCGATGCGGCATTCGGCGCGTTCTGCGTGTCGAGCATCGTGAAGAGGTAGCCGGCGCCTAGCGCCAGCACCGTGGCCAGGCCATACCAGATCCACATCATCACCTGGCTTTGCCCTGCCAGGATGCTGCGTGCGCCCAGGACGATGCCGTAGGGCAGCAGCAGGCAGACGGCCCAGAAGCCGGTGGGGCTCCCCCACAGGAAGTCCAGGTAGATCCCCATCAGCATCACCCCCACGGGGGCGAGCATCGAGGGGCGGATCACCGCCCAGGCGAAGACGACCGGCAGCGCGAACACCGGCTCGGGCAGCGCGAGGCCCCAGAACCGCAGGGGCATGGCGAACACGAAGCTCGCCGCCATCACCCAGAGCATGGGCACGCCCAGCCAGCGCCAGGGCGCGAGCGGACGTGCGCCGCCGCTCACGGCGGGGTCCCCGTCGGCTGCGATGTCTTCGGCGCGGGCGCCTTGGGGGCCGGAGCCTTGGGGGCCGGAGCCTTGGGCGCCGGGGTCGTGGCGGTCTTGGGCGCTGCGGTTTGAGGCGCTGCGGCCTTGGGCGCCGGGGTCGCGGCGGCCTTCGCCGGCGGCGTGGCCGTCTTGGGTTGGGGCGTGGCCGTCTTCGGTTGGGGCGTGGCCGTCTTGGCGGCCGGCTGGGCCGGCGGCGTGGTCTTCGGCGCCGGCGTTGCAGGCGCGGCGCTCGTTCCGCCGGCGGCGGGCGCAGACGGAGGCGCAGGCGCGGCCGCAGCGGCGGCCTCCGGCGCAGGCGGCGGCAACGTCGAGGCGCCGGGCGTGGGCGGAGGCGTGACCGTCTGCTCCAGCTTCCGGGTGTCGGCCACCTGGGTGAAGTCCTCGAACAGCAGGATCCGCACGAGGTCGACCGGCGCCTTGTCCGACGCCAGCACCACGCGCCAGCGCCCATCCAGGCCCTTCACCGCCACGCCCACCGGCAGGCCGCGCGGGAACACGCCGCCGTCGCCCGAGGTCAGGATGCGGTCGCCGGTCTTCACCGGCTCCTGGCCGCGCAGGTATTCCAGCTTGGGGTTCGGCCCGCCGTCGCCGGTCAGGATGGCCCGCGCATTGGTGCGGTCGATCATCACCGGGGTGCGCGAGGCTGCGTCGGTGAGCAGAAGCACCCGGCTGACGCCCTCGGTCACGCCCACGATGCGGCCCACCAGGCCGTTCTCGCTCATCACCGGATTGCCGGGCTTGATCCCCTTTTCGCTGCCGGCGTTGGCCAGGCGCGAATGGGCGAAGGGTCCGCGGGAGTCGGTGACGATCCGCGCCGTCGCCATCGGGATCGGCGGATCGGTCTTCAGCCCCAGCACCGTCCGGTAGCGCTCGTTGGTGTCGCGAAGCGCGATGGCCACGTCACGCCACTGGCGCATGTTTTCCAGCTCGGCGCGCAGGCGGCGGTTCTCCGACACGGCGAAGAAATAGCCGCGGATGCCCTCCACCCCCTCGCCGGTCAGCCGGCCGGGCGTGGACAGCGCATCGCCTACCGGGGCCATGACCTTGTCGGACAGGGTGCGGGGGTTGCCATAGGCGTCGGTGTCGAACGCCTCGCGGCGCTCGCTGAGCAGGATCGCGACCGACGCGATCAGCACCACGATGAACACGATGCCCGCCGTCCAGGTCAGCGGGACCCTCAGTTCGCCGAGCGGGTTGTCCCTCAAGGACATGGAGGTTCGCCCCTACCGCCCTTCGGCGCGTTCCTACGCCAGCGTGGATTCCAGGACGCCCTTCATCCACTTGGGATGCTCGAGCACCTTGCCGCAGCCCAGGGCCACGCACGACAGCGGATCGTCGGCCACGGTGACCGGCAGGCCGGTGTGGTCGCGGATCTCGGCGTCCAGGCCGCGGAGCAGCGCGCCGCCGCCCGTGAGCATGATGCCCTTGTCGGCGATGTCGGACGCCAGTTCCGGCGGCGTGGCTTCCAGCGCCATCTTCACCGCGTCGACGATCTGGCCGACCGGCTCCGACAGGGCGTCGGAGGCCTGCTTCTCGGAAATCCGCACTTCCCGCGGCACGCCCTGCATCAGGTCGCGGCCCTTGACCTCGATGGACAGGCCCTCGCCGTCGGCCGGCGCGCGGGCCGTGCCGATCTCCTTCTTGATCCGCTCGGCCGTGGTCTCGCCGATCAGGAGGTTATGGTTGCGGCGCATGTAGCTGATGATCGCCTCGTCCATCTTGTCGCCGCCGACGCGGACCGAACGCGAATAGACGATGCCCGAGAGCGAGAGGACGGCGACCTCGGTGGTGCCGCCGCCGATGTCGACCACCATCGAGCCGGTGGGCTCGTGGATCGGCAGGCCGGCGCCGATCGCCGCGGCCATGGGCTCGTCGATCAGGCCCACCCGGCGGCCGCCGGCGTTCAAGCAGGAATCGTTGATGGCGCGGCGTTCCACCGCGGTGGCGCCCGACGGCACGCACACGATCACCTTGGGGTTCACGAAGCCCTTGCGGTTGTGAACCTTGCGGATGAAGTACTTGATCATCTCCTCGGCGACTTCGAAGTCGGCGATGACCCCGTCGCGCATGGGGCGGATCGCCTCCATGTGGCCCGGCGTACGGCCCAGCATCTGCTTGGCCTCGATGCCGACGGCATGCACGACCTTGCGGCCGCCCACGTTGCGGAGCGCGACCACCGAGGGCTCGTTGAGCACGATGCCCTTGCCCTTCATGTAGATGAGGGTGTTGGCAGTGCCGAGGTCGATGGCGATATCGTTCGAGATGGCGCCGAAGAGCGAAGAGATCATGCAAGGCCCTGAGGGAAAGGGGCGGAAGACGCTAGCCGACAGAGGGTGCCAAAGGCGCACCGACCGACACGCGAAGGATGCGTCGAGTCGCTACGCTTTGTCTGGCGGGCTTTGACGTCCCTCTGCCCTGCCGAATTAGCCATTTCAAGGCTTAATGAGACGTATGCGCTTTCGCGTCGCGCGCGAAAACCCCGAGGCGTATCGCCGCGGAATCGCCTGATTCCCGGCGCAGCCGCCAAAATCGCGATCTACCGCTCGTTGAGCAGCGGCGCGGAGACGCGCCGTTCGAGGCGCAAAAGGGTCAACACCACCGCGAACCCGAAGACCGCCAGCAGGGCCGCCATGGCGTGCGCCCGGCCCCACTCCAGCGTCTCCACCGCCTTGTAGATCTCGATCGAAAGCACGTTGGTGGTCCCGGGGATTCCGCCGCCGATCATCAGCACCACCCCGAACTCCCCGATCGTATGGGCGAAGGTCAGGATCGCGGCGACCACATAGCCCGGGACCGACAGCGGCAGGGCGATGCGGAAGAACGTCTGCCACCCGCTGGCGCCCAGCATCGCTGCGGCGTCCAGATTGTCCTCGCCCACCGCCTGGAACGCGTTGCGCAGCGGCTGGACCGCGAACGGCAGGGAGTAGATCACCGAGCCGATCACGAGCCCTTCGAAGGTGAAAGCCAGGGTCCGCACGCCCAGCGCCTGCAGCGGCGCCATCAGCGGGCTGTTGGGTCCCAGCGCGATCAGCAGATAGAAGCCCAGCACCGTGGGCGGCAGCACCAACGGCAGCGCCACCACCGCCCCAGCCACCTCCGCCTTCCAGCCGCGGCTGCGCGCCAGCCACCAGGCAAGCGGCGTGGACAGCACCAGCAGGATCAGGGTCGTGACCCCGGCCAGCCGCAGGGTCAGCCAGACGATGTCGGCCAGGCCGCTCAAGGCGCTTCGTAGCCGTAGCTGCGGATGATCGCCCGGGCCTCGGGCCCCTTCAGGAAGCCCACGAAGGCCCGCGCCGCAGCGTTGCCTGCCCCAGCCTTCAGCAGCACAGCCTGCTGCTCGATGGGCGTGTGGCTGGCGGCCGGGACCAGCCAGCGCGAGCCGCCCTTCGCCCGCGCCACCTGCGACAGCGCCACGAACCCCAACTCCGCCGCCCCGGTGTCCACGAACTGATAGGCCTGGGTGATCGAGGTCCCCTGCACCAGCCTCGGCGCCAGCGCGCCGTACACTCCGAGCTTCCGCATGGTCTCGACCGCCGCCACGCCATAGGGCGCGGTCCGCGGGTCGGCGATGGCGATCTTGTCGAAACGTCCGCCCTTCAGCACCGCGCCGCGCCCATCCACCAGCCCGGGCGTCCTGGAATAGAGGACCAGCCGGCCCACGGCGTAGGTGGAGCGGCTTCCCGCCACAGCCAGCCCCTCGGCCTCGGCCTTTTCGGGGCGCTCGCGATCCGCCGACAGCAGCACCTCGAACGGCGCGCCGTTGGCGATCTGGGCGTAGAACTGGCCCGAAGACCCGAAGCTCAGCGCGGCGTCATGGCCGGTGCGGGCCTTGAACCGGGCGGCGATCGCCTTGGCCGGCTCGGCGAAGTTCGCCGCCACCGCCACCTTGACCTCGCCGGCGAACGCCGCGGCCGGCGCCATCAGCGCCAGGACAAGGGAAAGGAGTGCCGCAAGGCGCATCATTCGTTGTGTAGCTGGACGATATGACGGCGTGAACCCGTGCTGGACGCCGCGGCGACGTCTGGCGGAAACCGATCGTAGGCTCTAAGGGCTGCGCCACCTGAAGGGGGACCAAGGCATGAGCGGCAGCGACGATTTCGTGTTCGACGAGGCCAGCGGCGAGTGGATCAGCGCGGCCGAGGCGGCCGAGCGCGCCAAGGCGGCTGGCGTGGTCGAGGTGCGCGACGCGGTGGGCAACCTGCTGGCCGACGGCGACACCGTCACCCTCGTCAAGGACCTCAAGGTCAAGGGCGCCGGCGGCCAGACGCTGAAGCGCGGCACGGTGATCCGTTCGATCCGCCTCACGGGCGACCCGCAGGAGATCGACTGCCGCCACGAGACCATCAAGGGCCTCGTCCTGCGCGCCGAGTTCGTGAAGAAGAACTAGCCGAGGATACAGAGCAGCAGGCCGACCGCGGTCAGCCCACCGCCCACCCACTGGCGCAGGCGCAGCTTCTCGCGGAACAGCTTGCGCCCGACGGCGGCCGCGATCGGCCCTTCGATCAGCCCCACGGCGCGCACCGGCGCGGCGGGCGCCAGGGCCAGGGCGCCGAACCAGCAGGCCGAGGCCGCCGAGCCGAAGAACCCCGCCGCGAGCGACGAGCGCCAGGCCAGGGTCACCGCCCGCAGCGCCTGCGGCCGGGTCACCGCCAGGATCGCCGTCAGCACCAGCGACTGCATGGCCTGGGCCACCACCACCGCGGCGGTCGCCGAGACCAGCGGGTGCGCCGGGTCCAGCGCGCGGCCTGCCTCCCGGAAACCGTTGAACGCCACGGCGAACGCCGCCCCCGCGGCCAGGCCCAGCAGGGCGCCGGCCAGGTCCGCCCGCCCCTGCCCCGCCCTGGGCCACGACAACACCACCAGCCCCACCGTCGCCACGCCGACCCCGGTCCACACGGCGGCGCTGAGGTCGTCCCCCAGCAGCAGCCAGCCCAACAGCGCCGCGAACGGCAGCGACGACTGCTGCAGCATGGTGGCCACCGCGAACCCGGACCGGCTCATGGCCATCAGCAGCGCGGCCGTGGCGGCGACCTGGGCGATGGCGCCGCTGATCGCCCCCACCCAGAACGTCGAGGTCCAGTGCGGCGAGGCCGTCGGCGTCAGGGCGTAGGCCAGGGCGAAGATGCCGATCGAGAACGGCAGGCCGAACAGGAACCGCACCAGGGTCGCGCCCCACGGGCCCGCCTCCTCGACGAGGCCGCGCTGCATGGCGTTGCGCGCCACCTGCAGCGGCGCCGCCGCCAGGGTCAGGAAGATCCAGAGCATTCCGTAAAATCCGTCATCCCGGCCAACGGAGCGGCGAAGCCGCGCAAGCCGAGCCGGGACCCATGCGGACGCTCGGCCCGCGCGACGTCGCGACGATCAGGTGTTTCTGGATGGCCGGGACAGGCCCGGCCATGACGAGGGTCTCGGAGCTTCAGAACCCGCTGGCGACCTTGCCCGGCGCGCTCTTCTCCTTGCGGGCGAAGAGGTTGTTGAGCGCGTTCACATAGGCCTTGGCCGAGGCGGTCAGGGTGTCCGTGTCCGCGGCCGAGCCGGTGGCGATGCGGCCGTCGTCCTCGAGCCGGACCGAGACCTGCGCCTGGGCGTCCGTGCCCTCGGTCACCGCATGCACCTGGAACAGGCGCAGGATGGCGTCGTGCGGCACCACCGCATGGATGGCGTTGAACACCGCGTCCACCGGCCCGTCGCCGGTGGCGTTGGCGCTCTTCTCGACGCCGTCGATGGTCACCGTCAGGAAGGCCTCCTGCGGCCCCTCGGTGCCGGCGATCACCCGCAGGTGCTTCACCTGGACCTTGTCGGCGCTGCTGGCCAGGGCGTCGTCCACCAGGGCGATGATGTCGTCGTCGAAGACGTGCTTCTTCTTGTCGGCTAGGTCCTTGAACCGCTGGAACGCCTCGTTCAGCGCGTTCTGGCCCAGCTCGTAGCCCAGGTCCTTCAGCTTCTCGCGGAAGGCGTGGCGGCCGGAGTGCTTGCCCATGACGAGGTTCGAGGAACCCTGCCCCACGTCCTCGGGCTGCATGATCTCGTAGGTGCCGCGGTCCTTCAGCATCCCGTCCTGGTGGATGCCGCTCTCGTGGGCGAAGGCGTTCTTGCCGACGATGGCCTTGTTGAACTGCACCGGGAAGCCGGTGATCGCCGAGACGTAGCGGCTGGCCCGGGTGATGTGCTGGGTCTCGATGCCCGTGAAATAGGGCAGCGTGTCGCCGCGGACCCGCAGGGCCATGACGATCTCTTCCAGCGCCGCGTTGCCGGCCCGCTCGCCGATGCCGTTGACCGCCACCTCCACCTGCCGCGCGCCGCCCTGTACGCCGGCCAGGCTGTTGGCGACCGCGAGGCCCAGGTCGTTGTGGCAGTGGGTGGAGAAGATCGCCCGGTCGGCGTTCTCCACGTTCTGGATGATGTCGCGGAACATCTCGGCGTATTCGCTGGGATAGCTGTAGCCGACCGTGTCCGGCAGGTTGATCGTCGTGGCGCCCGCCTTGATGGCGGCGTCGACGCAGCGGCGCAGGAAGTCCTGCTCGGTGCGCGTGGCGTCCTGGGCCGACCATTCCACGTCGCCGCACAGATTGCGCGCATGGGTCACCGACTTGGTGATCATCTCCAGGATGTCTTCCTGGCTGGCGTGCAGGATGTGGTCGCGGTGGCTGGGGCTGGTGGACAGGAAGGTGTGGATCCGGCCGCGCTTGGCCTTCCGGATCGCCTCGGCGCAGCGCTCGATGTCGGCCATGCCGGCGCGGGCCAGGCCGCAGACCACGCTCTCGGTCACGATCTCGGAGATGGCGCGGACGGCCTCGAAGTCGCCGTTCGAGGCGATCGGGAAGCCCGCCTCGATCACGTCGACCTTCATGTCTTCGAGGATCTTGGCCAGCTCCAGCTTCTCGTCATGAGACATGGAGGCGCCGGGCGACTGCTCGCCGTCGCGCATGGTGGTGTCGAAAACGATGATGCGGTCGCGGCCCGACGTGTCGGCGTTCGCGGGGGTGGGGTTGGTCATGTTCGGTCTCTTCGCGGTGTTTCGTTCTGGGGACGGAGGATCGAGCCCCTGGTCGCCCGGCCGCGAAGATGCGCGTGCCTAGAGAGGCGCCCAGGGGCGGCTAAGCCCCAGCGAGAGAAGAAGCAGGCTGCCCGTCCGCGTGCGCATGGCGCTGCATCTACAGAAACGGCCGCTCCGGGGCAAGCATCTTGCGCGGAGCGCGGCTTTACGCCGCCCGTTCGGCAAGAACTTGCCGGCGCGCCCTCACCCCTCGTTCCCGCCCCGCCGCTGCAGCCAGCGCCGCGCGAACCAGCCGATGGCCAGCCACAGGGCCGCCACAGCGGCGATCGTCAGCCAGTTGCCGGCGATCTCCCCGCGCATGATCTCCACGATCGAGGCGCCGGCATAGGCCGTGAGCACGATCTTCGGCACGATCCCGACGCCGGTTCCGGCGACGAAATGCAGCGCCCGCATCGGCGTCACGCCGGCCGCCATGTTGACGACGATGAACGGCGCCGACGGCACCAGCCGCACGATCAGGCTGGCCAGGAAGCCGTTCTCCCCCACCAGCCGCATGAACCGCTGCACGCCCTCGCCGGAGAACCGCGCCAGGGTCTGCGCCCCCGCCGCCCGGCCCAGGTAGAATCCCACCAGCGCCGAGACCATGGTCCCGATCCAGCTATAGACCGCCCCCGCCTGGGGCCCGAACGCCACCACGGCGGCCGCGATCAGCACGATCTGCGGCGTGCCCACGAAGGCCAGGGCCGCGAACGCCGCCACCGCCACCGGCAGCGACCACGGCCCCCGCGCCGCCCCCAGCCAGCCCTCCAGCGTCCGCTCGCTGTCGACCCCCAGAAGCTGGGCGCCGAAGAAGAACACCACCCCCACCCCGCCGAACAGCACGAACGAGACCAGCAGCGTCCGCCACGCCTGGGCGTCCATGTTGGAGAGGAAGTCGAAGAGCCGGCGCATCCGGCCCGAGGGGTCGCGTGTTCGCGCGGCGGGGTCAAGGCAAGGACGGGCTAGCGCGGCGAGCGCTCTCGGGTTATCGCCACGGTGGAGTTTGTTTTGTCAGCGTCCCTAGCGTGCGACGCAGGCACGTTTGGGGGATTAGATGGCGACCTATACTTTCGCTGACATTACGCCGGCTCAGGCGCTGGCGTTCGGCAGTGCGGACAGCGTCACGCTCCCCACCGGCAGCTCCGCCAAGACCACCACGGTCCTCTACCTCCAGGACGGGACCTTCTCCGTCACGATCGGCGCGCAGACTGTCGTGTTCGGCTCCTACTTCCCGTCGACCGTCAGTCGGCTCCAGTTCCCCGACGGATCAAAGCTGTTCGTCGGCAGAGCCGATGCCGACACTCGGAACGCTGGCACGGGCATTTCCACCGGGGCCATGTACGGCGGCGATGGCGCCGACACCCTGACGGGCAGCAAGGGCGAATGGTTCATCCAGGGCAACCAAGGGGACGACCGGATAAGCGCCTGGTCTCTCGCCGCCAACACGATGTACGGCGGCCAGGGCAACGACCACCTCTCGCTCATCGGAGGGGGGGCCGACCCGATCAAGGGTCAGTTCATGCAGGGCAACAAGGGCAACGATACGATCCAGGGCGACGCGGCCGGGGACACCCTGCTCGGCGGACAGGGGAACGACCTGATCTACGGGAACGGCGACACGCCCGACTTCATCAATGGCAATTTGGGTGACGACCAGATCACGGGCGGCGGCCAACTGCTCGGCGAAGGCGGGAACGACTTCATCTCCCTCTCCGGGGTCGTCGACACGACCGCTTGGGGCGGCGATGGCGACGACACCATTCAGATGGGAACATCGAGCTCAGCCCTGTACTCCGCGTGGGGAGACGGCGGAAACGACACGCTCAGGGCTCACACGAGCACCCGCAGTCAGCTCGACGGCGGCGACGGCGCGGACGTGATTCAAATCATCCGCAACCTCGGCAGCCCGGTCCTGTACAGCGCCACCATCGACGGCGGCGCCGGTAACGACACCATTCAGGCGAGCGACGCCGACGATCGCATCCGCGGCGGGACCGGCGCCGACAGCCTGAACGGCGGCAGTGGCGCCGACACGTTCATTCAGGACGGCGCCACCTCTTCGCTCACCCTTGCCGCCGCCGACCGCATCGGCGACTGGACGTCCGCCGACCGCATCCAGCTCCGCACCGACATCGGGACGGCGTTCGCCGAGGGCACGGCGGCCGACTTCGCTGCCGCGCTCTCCACGGCCCAGGCGGAGATCGGCGCAGGCCAGACCGAGGCCATGGCGATCCAGGTGGGCCAGGACGTGATCGTGTTCGGGGACGCCAGCGCGGGCGCGGCGATCCACAGCATCACCATGCTGGTCGGCCGCTCCCTCGCCGACATCTCGGCCGACAACTTCGTCTGAACCCGCGCGCCGGCGGGTGGCAACCAGGCGCGGCTCGCGATAGCGTCACGGTAGAGTTTGTTCTGTCAGCGTCCCCCAGCGTGCGACGCAGGCGCGCTTCTTGGGGGATCTTGTGGCGACCTACGCATTCGAGACGATCACGGCGGAGCAGGCGCTGGCGATCGCGGCGAGCGACACCCTGACGCTGGCGGGCGGCCCAGCCCGTCTCGCCACCGTCCTCTATGCCGCCGACAACGCCACCATCACGCTCGTCTTCGGCGAACGGTCGGTGGTCTTCGGGCCCGCGCTGACCGCGGTCAGCCTCGGCGGCAGGCTGACGCTGGCGGACGGCTCCCGCCTCTTCATCGGAGACAGCCAGGCCAACACGTTCGCCTTGGCGGCGGACAGCACGACGCACGACGCGGCCTATGCGGGCGCTGGCGACGACTCCATCGACACCGGCGGCGGCGATGACCTGCTCCAGGGCAACATGGGGACCGACACCTTGTCCGGCGGGGCCGGCGCCGACGCCATCTACGGCGGCCAGGACAACGACCGGATCTTGACCGGCGCCGGCGCGAACTTCGCCCAGGGAAACAAGGGGGACGACGCCGTGCTGGGCGGCGCAGGGCGCGACACCCTCCTCGGCGGCCAGGGCGCCGACACGATCGACGGCGACGCCGGCGCCAGCGACTTCCTGAACGGCAACCTCGGCGACGACGTCATCACCGTCCGGGGCGGCGGCGACGTATTCGGCGAGGACGGCGCCGACACCATCACGACCGCCGACTCCGCCAACGTCTCCACGCTCATTTCGGCCGGCGCCGGCAACGACCGCGTGCTGTCCCAGGCGACATTCGGCCTGTCCCAGATCCATGGCGACGACGGCGACGACTTCATCGCGGGCGGGGGCGCAGCGACGGACCTGGGCTTCGGCGACGCGGGCCGCGACACCCTCATTGCAGGCGCCGGCGACGAGATGCATGGCGGCGAGGGCGACGACAGCCTCTCGACCAGCGCCTCCAACGTCCTGCTGGCTGGCGATGCTGGGAACGATGTCATCCGCGCCGAACAGGGGCGGCATACGATCGACGGCGGCGACGGCGACGACGACATCATCACCTTCTCCGACAGCAGCGAGACCATCCGAGGAGGCGCTGGAAACGACACCATCTATGCCGACCGGGCCGGGGACAAGCTGGTCGAGGGCGGCGCCGGCGCCGACAACCTGCAACTGGGCACGGGCGCGGTCACCGCCAACGGCGGCGACGGCGACGATTTCATGCTGACACAGTCCGGCAGCCGCAGCCTTCTGCGCGGCGAGAACGGCAATGACGGTCTTGCCGGCCAGGGCTCCGACACGCTGGACGGCGGCGCCGGGGACGACCGGATCAGTCCCCGGGCCGGCCTCGACGTCATGATCGGCGGCAGCGGCTCCGACACCTTCGAATTCGAAAGCTTCGCCTCGCAACGGCTTGCGGGCCAGATCGACCGGATTCTCGACTGGACCACCAGCGACCGTATCGAGGTCGAGAGGATCTCCCGCGCGGCGATGCAATACAGCGAGCGAACGGCCCCCGACCTCGCGACCGCCTTCAGCCAGAACGAATATCTTGGCGCCAACGCCGTCGTGGCCGTCCAGGTCGGCGCCGACGTGGTGCTGTTCTCTTCGTTCAACATCAGCGGCTTCGCGGCCGAGCCGCTCCTCCTGGTCGGCCGCTCCCTCGCCGACATCTCGATCGACAACTTCGTCTAGCCTTCGGCGGCGCATCCCCGGCACGACGTGCAGGAGGACCGCACGGCCGGGACAGCACGGATATGACCGACGAAACGGCCGCCATTTCGATCCGCCCGCTGGCCCTCTCGGACGTCCCCGCGATGCTCCGGATCGAAGCTGCGGCCTACCACCCGGCGCTGCAGGAAGGCGAACCCATGTTCGCCAGCCGCCTTCGCCTTGCGGCCGCGTACAGCCAGGCCGCCACACGAGACGGCGAGCTGGTCGCCTACCTCATCGCCCACGGCTGGCCGGCCCAGGCGCCGCCGCCCCTGGGCGCCGTCGTAACCGACGCGCCCAGCCAGGTGCTCTACATCCAGGACCTCGCCGTCTCGCCCGCCGGCCGCGGCCTCGGGATCGGCCGCAAACTCGTCCAGCGCGCCTTCGACGAGGCCGCCCGCGACGGCCTCACCCGCACCGAACTGATCGCCGTCGAGGGCGCCGCCCCCTACTGGAGCGCCTTGGGCTTCCGCGAAGCTACAGCGCCCCCGCCCCTCGCCGCCAAGCTCGCCACCTACGGCCCGGAGGCGCGGTGGATGAGCCGGCCGATCACGGCGATCCTCGGAGGATCGTGAGCCGGGCGGTGCGGACCTCGGGCTCCCGCCATTCAGCCTGCGGGCGAGCAGGCGTGATCTGCGACTAGGGGCGAGACTTTCACGGGTCCGCCACGCCTGGGCGTCCACGTTGGAATGGAACTCGGAGAGCCGGCGCACGGCCCGAGGGGCCGCGTGTTCGCGCGACGGGCTCAAGCGGCGGGATCAAGGCGCGAAGAAGGTCCAGCCGCCAAGCTCCAGCCGCCGGTGCGTGAACCCGGCGCGTTCCAGGCCGAGGATCGCCCCGTCCCGGACGAAAAGCGTCTCGCTGCGGAACTGACCGAAACACTCGACGACACCGGGCCGCCAGTCCTTCAGTTCCTGAACCACCAGTACCCGCGTCGCCGGTTGTCCTTCAAACCGGGCAAAACCAGAGAAGACGGCCAGAAACCGCACCGTTCGCGTCGGCGCGAACTCCGCGGATACGGCCCGGGCGTCCCCATTGCATCCTCTAGGCGACACCCCGCACAATTGCGTGGGGTGTGGGAGAGCGATGTGGACCGGAGTCAGCTCATTGCGATCGTCGCGCTGGCGATCGTAGCGGTGACCACCGTCGTCACGGTCTTGACCCGCCTCCATGAGGGACGGTGCCAAGCGAGCAACACCGCCAGGGCAGGCCTCGATTGCACCGCAAGGGCTCCGGCAAGCGGCGCCGCGCCCTAGCGTCGCCGCCTGCGCACGGGCAGGCCGCTGGCCGGCGCTTGCGGAGGAGCGTTCCTCTCGGAATCGCGCCGTTCCTCGGCGGACCTAGAGCGGAGCGCGGCGGAACCCGGCCTGCCTGCACTTCCGTCATGTATGGACGGTCAGGGGAAAGCGAACGCCCGTGCCCCCTTCTCGGGCGGTGGCGACGTCCGCTTATGGCCGCCGGGTCGACGACTGCGCTCGACCCGCTGGAGACTTTTACCTCCCTTGCGAAGC
>Ga0155080_109_pt2 | contig 60127 bp, 71 predicted proteins | sample RifCSPhighO2_01_FD_106048 | JGI IMG/M metagenome (GOLD analysis project Ga0155080, IMG submission 106048) | Phenylobacterium sp. RIFCSPHIGHO2_01_FULL_69_31 | reverse complement strand
TAGTCGTTCGAACACCAGACCGTCACGTCCTGGCTCGTCCCGTCACCCTTCGTCCACGTCGCCCGCGGAAACGCTCCGCGATGACGCTTCAGGTCCGCAAACACACGATAGCGCCCCTCAGACCGAACACGGTCCAGAGCACTGCGGAAAGCGTGGGCGTAGTTCATCCTAGCGACGCGTCTCGTGCAGATCGGCCAGGGCGTTGCGCACCCAGACCACGCCCAGCGCGACCATGAAGACGGCGTAGCCGGCGAGCACGAGCGTCAGGAATGGGGTCATCGGGATCTCCTTATGCGAGGCACAGGATTCCGCAGACCCTCCCGGGCCGCCTTGATCGGGATCAAGACCCGCTTCAGGCCGCGGGCCGGTCCTCGGGATCCTCGACCAGGATGCGGGCGGCGTCGCCCTCCGGATCCTCGTACTGCCCTGCCTTGAGGCTCCACCAGAACGCGGCGACCGCCATCAGGCCAAGGCCCAGCGAGAACGGGGCCAGGAACATGACGATGTTCATCGGCGGGCTCCGGTGCGCAGCGCGTTGAGGGTGACGACCAGTGACGAGCCGGACATGGCGATGGCCGCGACGAACGGGTTCACCAGGCCCAGCATGGCCGCCGGCGCGGCGATCAGGTTGTAGAGGGCCGCCAAGCCGAAGTTCTCCATGGCCCGTCCCCGAGCGCTGCGGGCGACATCGACGGCGTCCACGACGGTCATGAGGCTCTCGCCCGAGAAGACCAGGTCGGCGGCGTTCTGGCTCGCCTCCAGCGCCGTGCCGGGCGCCATGGCGGCATGCGCCTTGGCGAGGGCGCCGGCGTCGTTGAGCCCGTCGCCCACCATCAGCACCTTGCGCCCCTCGCGGGTCAGGTCGTCGACGATCGCAGCCTTGTCGGTCGGCGTGCAACCGGCCCGCCACTGGACGACGCCGGCGGCGGTCGCGGCCCGTTCTACCGGCCCCGGCAGGTCGCCCGAGAGGATCTCCGCCGACAGGCCGCGGGCGCGCAGCGCCGCGACCGTCTCGGCCACGTCGGCCCGCAGCGGGTCGACGAAGGCGAAGCGGATGCGGATGTCGTTTTCGAAGCCGAACCACAGCTCGGTCTCGGCGGCGTGGCTCTGCACGCCCAGGAAGGCGGCCTTGCCCAGCCGGCAGCGCCGGCCATCGACGAGCCCTTCGACACCCTCGCCCGGATACTCGGTCACGTCCTCGGCCAGGGGGCCGTCACCCGCCGCCTCGGCCAGGGCATGGGCCAGGGGATGGCGCGAGGCGCGGGCCAGCGGCGCAGCCATGGCGATGGCGGCGGGCGCGGTCTCCTTCAGGCGCGGGCGGCCCAGGGTGAGCACGCCGGTCTTGTCGAAGATCACATGGTCCACCTCGGCCAGGCGCTCCAGCGCCGCCCCGGACTTCACCAGGACGCCGCGCCGGAAGAGGCGGGCCGAGGCCGTGATCTGGACCGCCGGCACCGCCAGGCCCAGGGCGCAGGGGCAGGTCACGATCAGCACGGCGACGGCCCGGATCAGCGCCTCGCGCGGGCCGAGGCCCAGCGCCCAGCCGCCGGCGAACGTCAGCAGGGCGACGGTGTGGACCACCGGCACGTAGATGGCCGCGGCCTTGTCGGCCAGCCGCACATATTTCGACTTGGACTGCGCGCCCATCTCCACCAGCCGGGCGATGGCGGCCAGGGCGGAGTCCGCCGAGCGCGCCGAGGCCCGCAGCCGCAGGGCGCCGGACAGGTTCAGGGCGCCGGCCCGGCAGGTCTGGCCGACGGCGACCGCGACGGGCGCGGTCTCGCCGGTCAGGAGGCTGTTATCGAGTTCGGACGCGCCCGAGACGATCTCGCCGTCCACCGGCAGGCGGTCGCCCGGCCGGACCAGCAGGAGGTCGCCGGGCAGGACCCTGTCCACCGGCGTCGCGGTCAGCACGTCGCCGGCGCCGATCAGGGTGGCCGTCGGCGCCTGCATGGCCAGGAGGTCCGCCGCCGCGCTCGACGCGCGGGCGCGCAGGCGATGCTCCAGCCAGCGGCCGATCAACAGCAGGAACAGCAGCGACACCGCCGCGTCGAAATAGGCGTCGCGCCCACCCAGCACGGTTTCCGAGAAGCTGATCGCCAGCGTCAGGATGACGCCGATGGAGATCGGCACATCCATGTTCGCCCGCCGCGCCTTCAGCGAGCGCCAGGCGGAACGGAAGAAGGGCATGCCCGCGTAGAGCGCGCACGGCGCGCCCACGATGCCCGAGAACCACATCATCAGGACCCGCGTCGCCGGCCCCAGCTCCTGCCCGAACAGGCCGGCCCAGATCGGCACCGAGAACATCATGGTGTTCATCACGCCGAAGCCGGCGACGGCCATGGCCAGGATCAGCTGGCGGCCCTCGCGGTCATGCGCGTCCCGGGCCTGTCCGGGATCGTACGGCGTCGCCGGATAGCCCAGGCGCGCCAGGGCCTCGACCACGCCGCCCGCGTCCCCGGAGCCGGCGCGGAACTCGACGGTGAGCCGCTTCTGCGTGAGGTTCAGCCGCGCGGCGGCAACGCCCGGCAGGGCCTGCATCTCGCGCTCGATCTTGGCCATGCAGCCGGCGCAGCGGGCGTCGGGAACCAGCAGGTCGAGGCTGCTGCGCCCGTCCTCGCGCCGGGAGAGAAAGGCCCCCAGGTCCGTGCGCGCGGCGTCATAGGTCAGGGCCATGTAAGCCTCCGCTCGGCGACGAAGGCCCCGCCCTGCGGCCCTCGCGCCTCGGCAGTGAGATCCCAGGCGCCGTCCAGCCGGCCCGCCGGGGCCACATAGCGACCGGGGCGGTCCTCGACGAAGCGCAGCTCGACCCGGCCCGCGTCCGTGGCGGGGCGCTGCAGCCGGCCGGTGATGGCCAGCCCTTGCAGGGCGCGGCCGTCGCGGTCACGGAATTCGAGGGCCACCTGCCCCGGCTCGGCCCCCGCCGAGGCGCGCCAGCCGAGCCGCTCCTGCGCCTCCAGCTGGGCGATGCGGCGGTTGTAGAGCAGGCCGTCCTCGTAGGGCGTCACCGACACCTGTCCGGGGAAGGTCCGGATTGCGATCACCATGAAGCTCGCATCCACCGCGATGATCACGGCGAAGAAGGCGCTGACGCCCGCAAGGACGTGCCAGCCGCGCACCTCGAACGGCCGCCGGGGGGTGTTGGGGACGAGGCTCATGGGGCGCTCTCCGCTCCGGTGAGGAAGGTGGTCTTGGTCTCGGCGCTCGCCTTGTCGCCGCGGATGGTGAAGACGGCGGGCAGGCTGGCTTCGGCCGCCCCGGGCGGGGCGGTGACGAACACCCGCAGGCCCCGCACCTCGTTCGCCGGCACGGTCGTGCGGACGACGGCGCCGGGCGGGTCGCCGGGCGCGCTGAGCCGGGCGCCAGGCACGCCGACGATGGCGATCTCGACGGTCTGGGCCGTGAAGGTGCGGTTGGCGATCTTCAGCGTGTAGCCGTTGCGCACTGACCCGTCGTGCAGCCGCACGAACATCGGATTACGATCGCGCAGGGCGTGCAGGTCGAGAGGCTCGCGGTTCAGCAGCCCCCAGCCGACCAGTCCGGAGACCAGCACCAGCGCCAGGGCGTAGTAGAGCGTGCGGGCGCGGACGAACTGATAGAACGGCTTGCGGCCGGCCGCCCGCTCGGCCACGGCGAAGTCGGTGTCGTAGGCGATCAGGTCGCGGGGGCGGCCCACCCGGTCCATGATCTCGTCGCAGGCGTCGATGCAGAGGCCGCAGTTGATGCATTCCAGCTGCGGGCCGTCGCGGATGTCGATGCCCATCGGACAGGCGACCACGCAGGCGTGGCAGTCGATGCAGTCCCCTCGGCCTTCCCAGGTTTGGCCCTTCTTGTGCGGCCCGCGCAGCTCGCCCCGGTCGCGCCGGTAGGTCACCTGGAGGGAGTGGTCGTCCAGCATCGCGCCCTGGATGCGGGGCCAGGGGCACATGTAGATGCAGACCTGCTCACGCATGTGGCCGGCGAACACGTAGGTGGTCGCGGTCAGGATGGCGCACGAGATGTAGGAGGTGATCGGCGCCTTGCCGGTCCAGAACTCGGCCAGCAAGGTCGGCGCGTCGCGGAAGTAGAAGATCCACGCGCCGCCGGTGGCGAAGGCCACGCCCAGCCAGACCGCATGCTTGCCGCCCTTGCGCCAGAGCTTGTCGAACGACCAGGGAGCGGCCGCCAGGCGCATGCGCGCGTTGCGGTCGCCCTCGAACATCCGCTCCACATAGATGTAGAGGTCCGTCCAGACGGTCTGGGGACAGGCGTAGCCGCACCAGAGCCGCCCGAACAGCGCCGTCACCAGGAACAGCGCCAGGGCCGCCATCACCAAGAGGCCGGTGATGAAATAGACCTCCTGCGGCCAGAGCTGGATGCCGAAGAAGTAGAAGCGGCGGCCGAAGAAATCGACCAGCACCGCCTGGTCCGGCAGGGCGCCGGGGCGCTCCCACCGGATCCACGGCGTGACGTAGTAGATCGCCAGGGTGGCGATCAGCAGCGCCCACTTGATCCGCCGCCATTTGCCGTGGACCAGCTTGGGGTAGATCGGAACGCGCGGCTTGTAGAGGCCGCCCGTATCCTTGGCCCTGGCCCGCGCCCGCTCCGCCGCGGACTGCGGGCCGGGGCCCGGACCTTCCGGCGGTTCGCGATTGGCGACGGTGTTGATGACGGTGGTCACCGGCCGGCGGCTCCTGTGGCGACGGCGTCCCCGGCCACCGGCGCGGGGGCCGGCGGCGCGACCGGCTCGGCGACCCCGCCGGCGTTGGCGTGCACGTACACGGCCAGCGCCTTGATCGTCTCCGGCGAGAAGCGGGCTTCCCAGGTGGGCATGACGCCGTTGCGGCCGTTGAAGATCTGGTCGTGGATCGCGGTCCGATCCGAACCGAACAGCCATTCGGCGTCGGTGAGGTTCGGGATGCCCTGGGTCGCGTCGCCGGTCCCGGCCGGACCGTGGCAGGCCGAGCACTGGTCGGCGTAGGTCTGACGCGCACGGCCCACGGCCGCAGCGTCCGCCTTGCGGCCGGACAAGGCCACAACGTACTCGGTGAGATCGCCGATCTGGGCCTCGGTCAGCAGCTGGTCACGGCCGAACGCCGGCATGACCTTCTCCCCCAGGGCGTTGGCGTGGCCCGAACGGACGCCCACCTGGATGGTGTGCCGGATCTGGTCCAGCTTGCCGCCCCAGAGCCAGACGTCGTCGCGCAGGTTGGGATAGCCCTTGCCGCCCGCACCCCCCGCGCCGTGGCAGGTGGCGCAGTTGTCGCCGAACACTGACGTGCCGACCTGCATGGCATAGGCCTGCAGCTCGGGATCGGCCTCGATCTCCTGGAGGCTTGCGGAGCGCAGCTGGCTCTCGCCGGCCTGGCGCTGGGCGGCCAGGCCCTTCAGCTCGCCCACCACCTCGGCCCGGTCGGACTTTCCGAGGATGCCGCGCGTGTAGCCGGTGAGGCCAGGCCAGGCCGGCATCAGGATCCAGTAGATCACCGAGGCGAGCATCGAGCCGTACCAGACCCACAGCCACCAGCGCGGCAGCGGGGTGTCCAGCTCCTTGATCCCGTCCCACTCGTGGCCGGTGGTCTCGGTGCCGGAGTGTTCGTCTCTTTCGCGCTCAGACATGGGGCGCCTCGTCATCTTCAAGCGGGAGTTGGGCGAGGCGCTGGAACGCCTGCTTGTGGCGCGGCCAGAGTGCGTATCCGACGCCGGCGGCGAAGATCAGGCCGAAGAACACCGTCCCGCCCTGCTGGGCGAAGGTGGCCACGGTCTCGTAGGTGAGGCTGCTCATCGCATGTTCCTCGGATCTTCCGCCTTGTAGGTGCGGAAATCGACCATGGTCCCGAGCACCTGGAGGTAGGCGATCAGGGCGTCCATTTCCGTCAGCTTCTGCGGATTGCCGTCGAAGTCGCGCTGCTGGACCTTGACCCCGTAGCGCTTCTTCAGGTCGGAGGTGTCGCCCGCGAACGGGTCGACCTGCTGCTCCAGGTCCGCGGCGGCGTTGGCGATCTGCGCCTTGGTGTAGGGCACGCCGACGGCCGTCAGGGTGGCCAGGCGTTTCTCGATCGTGCGGTAGTCGAGTTCCTTTTCAGCCAGGAACTTGTAGGGCGGCATGTTGGACTCCGGCACGACCGAGCGCGGATCGCGCAGGTGGTCGTGGTGCCAGCTGTCGGAATACTTGCCGCCGACCCGGGCCAGGTCAGGCCCGGTCCGCTTCGACCCCCACTGGAACGGGTGGTCGTACATGCTCTCGGCCGCCAGGCTGTAGTGGCCGTAGCGTTCCACCTCGTCGCGCAGGGGCCGAATCATCTGCGAGTGGCAGACGTAGCAGCCCTCGCGGACGTAGATGTCCCGGCCCGCCTGCTCCAGCGGGGTGTAGGGGCGGACCCCCTGCACCTTCTCGATGGTGCTCTCCAGGTAGAAGAGCGGGGCGATCTCGATGAGACCGCCGATCGAGACGACGATGATGATGCCGATGGTGAGCCAGAGCGAGTGACGCTCGAACTTCTCGTGACGCTTCCACATGTTCGGGCCCCTTACTCAGCCGCGGTCAGCAGCGGGGTGGGCGACGAGACGAGCGGCAGCTCCGCGGAGGCGGTGCTGGGCATGCGGATCGTGCGCCACAGGTTGTAGGACATGATCACCGCGCCCATGAGGAACAGGAGCCCCCCGATGGTCCGGATGACGTTCTCGATGTGCTTGGCCGCGACCGTCTCGACGAAGGCGTTCGCGAGGTAGCCCTGCGGCGTGTATTCGCGCCACATCAGGCCCTCCATGATGCCGGAGACCCACATGGCGGCGATGTAGAGAAGGATGCCGGTGGTCGCGATCCAGAAGTGCCACTCGACCAGCTGGTTCGAGTACAGCCGCTCCTTCTTCCACAACCAGGGCACCAGGCAGTAGATCGCGCCGAAGGTGATGAAGCCGTTCCAGCCCAGGGCGCCCGAGTGCACGTGGCCGATGGTCCAGTCGGTATAGTGGCTGAGGGCGTTGACAGCGCGGATGGACATCAGCGGGCCTTCGAAGGTCGCCATGCCGTAGAAGGCGATGGCCACCACCATCATCCGCACGACCGGATCGGTGCGCAGCTTGTCCCACGCGCCGGACAGGGTCATCAGCCCGTTGATCATGCCGCCCCAGGACGGCATCCACAGCATGATCGAGAAGGTCATGCCCAGCGTCTGGGCCCACTGCGGGAGGGCCGTGTAGTGGAGGTGGTGCGGGCCCGCCCAGATGTAGATGAAGATCAGCGACCAGAAGTGGACGATGGACAGGCGGTACGAATAGACAGGCCGCTCCACCCGCTTCGGGACGAAGTAGTACATCATGGCCAGGAAGCCGGCGGTCAGGAAGAAGCCCACCGCGTTGTGGCCGTACCACCACTGGATCAGCGCATCCTGGACGCCGGCGGCCGCGGAGTAGCTCTTGGCTTCCAGCAGGCCCACGGGGATCGCCGCATTGTTGACGATGTGCAGGATCGCAATGGTGACGATGAAGGCCAGGTAGAACCAGTTGGCCACATAGATATGCGGCTCCTTGCGCTTCCAGATCGTGCCCAGGAAGACCAGCAGGTAGGCGACCCAGACGATCGTCAGCCACAGGTCCACGTACCACTCGGGCTCGGCGTACTCGCGGCTCTGGGTGATGCCGGCCAGGTAGCCGGTGGCCGCCAGGACGATGAACAGCTGGTAGCCCCAGAAGACGAACCACGGCCAGGCGCCGCCCGCCAGGCGCGCCCGGCAGGTCCGCTGGACGACGTAGAAGGACGTCGCGATCAGGGCGTTGCCGCCGAACGCGAAGATCACCGCCGAGGTGTGCAGCGGCCTCAACCGGCCGAAGTTCAGCCAGGGCGCGTCAGGGAAATAGAAAAGGTTGGGCCAGCTCAGCTGCGCCGCGGCTGCCACCCCTGCGCCCAGACCGGCGATGGCCCAGAACATGGTGGCGATGACCCCGGCGCGGACGACGCCGTCGGCGTATCGACTCTGGTCGCTCCGGAACCGGCCGGATCCCAGGCCCACCGTCATCGTCAGGAACGCGACGAGGAAGCCCACGAGCATCACATAGCCGTGGAACCTGAAGGACGGATCCTTCGTGAATGCTGTGGCCAACAGCGCCGCAAGAGCGGCTAGGCCGGTGAAGGTGTAGAGCGCGATCGCGTCGAAGGGCGCGTCGTCGCTTCGGGCTGCAGCCTGCGTCATGGATCCCACGGGTGCTTAGAGAGACGGCCTGCTTTGCCGCACTGCAAAATGGCTCACCTTGATCTAGCTCAATGACCGACTTGCGAGCCTGCGACACCCTGGCGCGGTAGACGGAGACCCTCAGGATGCGACGATTGGCCCTGCCTCTGCCCAGCGAAGATCAGGTGATGCGCCTAGGCGCCGCCCTGACCGGCATGGTGCTGTCGGCGAGCGCCGCGCTCGCCGCCGATTTGGCCCAAGAGCATATGCGCACCCTGGGCGTCATCTGTGGCGCCAGCCCCCATCCCCATTGCGGCTGGTGCTTCGGTGCGGTGGGCCTCGGCCTGGCGGGGCTCACCGCGTTCGTCGTGGCGCTTCGGCCCCGGATGCTTTCGAAGCTTAGGTTTGTTCCAGATCAAGGTCGCGCTTGATCCTCCCTGGCAAACCCCTCGCCAAGCGGCGCAATGCCGCTCAAGAAGGGGATAGAAGATGACTACCAAGTTCGGAGCCGCGGCGCTCGTCGCCGCGCTCGCGGTCGCCGGCGTCGCCCAGGCGCAGGACTTCAAGCCGAAGGCCAAGGGCGACATCGTCCTGAACGTCCGCGTCACCGACGTTGCGCCGACCGGCAGCGACCCGATCGTCACCCTGGCCGGCGCCGCCACCGGCCTGCGCGCCAAGGCCAGCTACGACGTCATGCCGACGGTGGGGCTGACCTACTTCCTGACCGACAACATCGCCGTGGAAGCCATCGCCGGCACCACGAACCACACCGTCCGCGCCAAGGGCCCGGGTGTCGATGTGAAGGTCAAGGAAACCTGGGTCCTGCCGCCCATCGTGACCCTGCAGTACCACTTCGCGCCGCAGGCCCGCGTCAGCCCCTATGTGGGCGCGGGCGTGAACTACATGCTGTTCTACAGCGGCTCGGACAAGAACGGCTTCAACCTCCACATCGACGACGGCTTCGGCGCGGCGCTGCAGGCAGGCGTCGACATCGCCATGCGCGACCAGTGGACCATCAACCTCGACGCCAAGAAGGTGTTCTTCGAGACCGACGCCGTGGATCGCACCAACGGAATCAAGACCAAGGTCACCCTGAACCCCTGGGTCCTCTCGGCGGGCGTAGGCTACCGCTTCTGACGCCGTTGATCCTGCGCAAGGCGGCGCGCTGAGCCCAGCCTATCGTGGTCCTCAAAAGGGAGGACCGACGATGAACCGGCTCAAAGGCAAGGTCGCCGTGATCACGGGTGGCGCGCTCGGCCTCGGGCGCGCCACCGCCTTGCGCATGGCGGAAGAAGGCGCGGCGGTCGCCATCACCGACGTGCTGACGAAGGAGGCCGGCGACTTCGCCGACGACCTGGCCGCCCGCGGATTCCAGGCCTGCAGTTGGCCGCTCGACGTCTCCAAGGAAGCGGACGTCCAGCGCGTCATGGACCAGGTGGCCCAGCGCTTCGGGCGCATCGACATCCTGGTGAACAACGCCGGCGTCGCCGGTGTCAGCAAACCGACCCACGAGGTCACTGAGGCGGAGTGGGACTTCGTCCAGGCGATCAACGTCAAGGGCGTGTTCTTCTGCACCAAGCACGCCATCCCGCACCTGCGGCGCGCGGGGGGCGGCAGCATCATCAATCTCAGCTCCATCTACGGCCTGGTCGGCGGACCCGACGTGCCGCCCTATCATGCCTCCAAGGGGGCGGTTCGGTTGATGAGCAAGACCGACGCCTTGATCTACGCCCCTGACCGGATCCGCGTGAACTCGATCCACCCGGGCTTCATCTGGACGCCCATGGTCGAGGGCTACCTGAAGGACGCCGGCGACGACCCGGCCGGCCGGGCCGGGCTGGATTCGCTTCATCCGCTCGGCCACATCGGCGAGCCGGACGACATCGCCTGGGGCTGCGTCTACCTGGCCTCCGACGAAGCCAAGTTCGTAACCGGCTCCGAGCTGGTGATCGACGGCGGCTACACGGCGCGCTGAGCCCGGCCTTGCCCGCCTTCAGCCTTCCGGCCCTGCTTCGCGCCCTGGTGGTCTGGGCCCTGATCCTGCTGGCCGAGAGCGGCCAGGGCGCGCTGCGCCGCCTGGTCGCCGACCCGGACCTGGAGTTCGCGATCCGCCAGCTGTCGGTCGTCACCGGGGCCGTGATCATCTTCGCCATCACCTGGGCGAGCCTGCGCTGGATGCGCATCCGGACGGCGGGCGGCGCCCTGGCGATCGGCGGCCTGTGGGTGGTCCTCACGCTCGCCTTCGAAATCGGTCTGGGCCGCATCCTGGGCTTGAGCTGGGACCGCATCCTGGCCGACTATGATCTCCTGCACGGCGGGCTGATGCCCCTCGGCCTGCTGGCGATGGCCCTGACCCCCTGGGCGGCGCGCCGACTCCAGGCCGGGCGGACGCGGCCGACGCCGGACACGGTCGCCCCCGGTCCCCGGAGTACGCCATGAAGCACGCCGTGATCCTCGCCCACCCGGCCCGCAAGAGCCTCAACGCCGAGATCGCCCGGACCTACGCCGAGGCGGTGGAGCGGCTGGGCCAGGAGGTGCTGGTGCGCGACCTCTACGCCATGCGCTTCGACCCGTGCCTGAAAGCCTCGGAGATCCCCGGACCGAAGGCGCCGAAATTCCGGGACGACGTGATGCGCGAGCGCGAGCGGCTGGCCGACGTCGATGTCTTCGCCTTCATCTATCCGATCTGGTTCAACGCGCCCCCGGCCATCCTGAAGGGCTATGTCGACCGCGTCTTCGGTATGGGCTTCGGCTTCGAACCCGGTTTCGGGGGAACCGAACCGCGCCTCGCCGGCCGCCGCCTGATCAGCTTCTCCACCTCCGGCGCACCCGACCACTGGGTGCGCGAGACCCACGCGCTGAGCGACCTCACACGCCTGTTCGACGCCCACCTGGGCGGGACCTGTGGGCTGAAGGTGGTGGACCACGCCCACTTCGGCGGCATGGTTTCGGGCATCACCCAGGAGGCGTTCGAGGCGGTGATCGCCAAGGTCCGCACCGCGGCCGCCGCCCATTTCCGCGCCCACCCGCCGCGCACGGCCTGAGCCCGACAGAAGCGCGCCCCAGCCGCGGAACGGCTGGGGCGTTCAGTTTGCCATCCGGGAAGCGGGGGCGCCGTCCGGACGGGATTCACCGGCGCGAACCTCAAGGCCTGCTTGCTTTGGGGGCGAGGGCAGGCCTCTGGTCCAGGACCAGTACGGATAGCTGATCACCGATAATCAGCGGCCGCTTTGCGCGAGGTCAAAGCCCACCCGCGATCAGACCGGAGCCCGGCGCGATGGGAGCACGGACGCTTGGCTGGGCGACGTCGCCGCCTTTGGCAGGGCGGCCGCCAGCTTGCGGTCCCAGCCGTAGATGTCCGGCCGGAAGCCGACGCGGCCGTCGGGCTCGACCCGCACGGTCCAGTGGACCACGTAGAGCGGCAGGCGGTGCGCCAGTCCGATCCGACGCGTGACGCCGGCGGCGATCCCTGCGTCCAGCGCCTCGGGGGACATTCCCGTGGGCGCCAGCAGGTTCAGCGCCAGCGCCCGGGGTTCCTGCAGCCGCATGCAGCCGTGGCTGAAGGCGCGGACCGGCTGGGCGAACAGGCCCTTGGCGGGCGTATCGTGCAGATAAACGCCGAAGCGGTTCGGCACGTCGAACTTGATCACCCCCAGCGAATTCTTCGGGCCGGGGCGCTGCTGCAGCCGCCCGTCGACCCACCGGATGCCCATGCTGGCCAGGTACCCCGGCCGCCGCGCTTCGGCCGGCAGGAGCTCGTTGCGGGCGATCGAGGTCGGCACGTTCCACGGCGGATTGAGGATCACCGCCTCGATCTGGGCCGAGAACATCGGCGTGGGGTGCTTGGGGCTGCCCACGATCACCCGCATCCGCTGGACCGCCGCCCCTCCAGAGTACAGCACGGCCTCCTGCCCGCCGGTGTCCACCTCCAGCCGGTCGCCCGGCGGCGCGTGGGGCATCCAGCGCCACCGCTCGAGGTTGGCGTCGATCTGGGCCAGCCGCTCGGCGGCGGTGACGTTCAGCGCGGCGCGCGTCGCCGGACCCAGGACGCCGTCGACCTCCAGGCCGTGCACGTCCTGGAACGCGCGCAGCGCCGCCTCCAGCTCCGTATCGAACAGCGCCAGATCGCCCGACCCCGCGCCGAACCCCTCGGCCGCCAGCCGCGCGCGCAGCGCCGTCACGCCGCCGTCCCGGTCGCCGAGGCGCAGGGTTGGCCCGCCGGGCACGCTGGGCCAGCCGCCGACGCCCACGGTCATGGCGTAGCGGCCCCGCGCGGCGACGAGGGCGCGGTAGGCCGGCGCGGGCGGGGCCAGCGCGGCGAGCCAGGCGTCCAGCCGCCCCGCCGCACGCGCTGCCGCCAGTTCCGCCGCCAGGTCGCGCACCGGCGGGGCCAGGGCCCAGTCGGAATCGACCCGCGAGGGGCGGACCCGCTGGCCCGCCTCCACCCGCGCATAGTCCAGCACCCGGCGCGACAGCGCCCGATCGTCGAGATCGAAGCGGTGGTCCCCTAGCCCCAGCGCCGCGCCGATGATCACGCGCTCTGCGGCGCTGAACGGCGGCGGGTCGGCAGCGGCCCGCGCCGCCGGCGCAACAGCCAGGGCCGCAAGCAGGGCGCACAGCAACCGTCGCCGGCTACCGGCGGCGTATTTCACGAGCGCCATCATGCCGCCGACATAGCCCCTTGGCATCCTGTGGTCCGTGATCCAGATCAACGGGGCCGCTTGCGACCGATCAAGGACGCAGGCCGTCGGAGGCGTCATGAGCCGCGCATGACCACCCGAAATTTCGAAGCTCTGTTCTCGCCGAAGCGCATTGCGCTGATCGGCGCCAGCGACCGCGCCGGCTCGGTGGGCGAGGTGCTGGCCGCCAACCTCCTGGGCGGCGGCTTCCGCGGCGAGCTGTTGTTCGTCAATCCGAAGGGCCGCCCGGTGCACGGCCACGCGGTCTTTCCCTCGGTCGCAGCCCTGCCCGAGACGCCCGACCTGGCCGTCATCGCCACGCCCGCGCCCACCGTCGCCGGCGTCATCGCCGAGCTGGGCGCCCGCGGTTGCCGGGCCGCGGTGGTGATCAGCGCCGGCTTCGAGGGCGACGATCCCGAGAGCGCCGCCCGGCGCCAGGCCATCCTCGACGCCGCACGGCCCCACCTGCTCCGGATCGTCGGCCCGAACTGCCTGGGCCTGCTGTCGCCGGTCCATGGGATCAACGCCAGCTTCGCCCGCACCACGCCCCCCGCAGGGGGTCTGGCCCTCGTCGCCCAGTCGGGCGCCGTCGCCGCGGCGGCGCTGGACTGGGCCCCGCCCCACGGCCTCGGGTTCAGCCACGTCGTCACCCTGGGCGATTCCCTCGACGTCGACGTGGGCGACCTGCTCGACTTCCTGGGCCGCGACCCGGAGACCCGCGCCATCCTGCTCTACGTCGAGAGCCTGCGCGATGCGCGCAAGTTCATGAGCGCGGCCCGCTACGCCGCCCGGGCCAAACCCGTAATTCTCTTGAAGGGCGGCCGCAGCCGCGCCGGCGCCAAGGCCGCCTTCTCGCACACGCGGGCCCTCGCGGGCGCCGACGACGTCTACGCCGCCGCCTTCCGCCGCGCGGGCGTGCTGCAGGTGGACGGCCTGGACGACCTCCTGGACGCCGCCCTGGTCTTCGCCGGCGGCCGCCCGCCCCCGGCCCGGGGCCTCACGATCCTGACCAACGGCGGCGGCGCCGGCGTGCTGGCGGTGGACGCGCTGGAGCGGACGGGGGCCAGGCTCGCCGGCCTGGACCCGGCGACCCAGGAAACCCTGCGGGGCCTCACGCCCGCGCACGGCGCCGTCGGCAATCCGGTGGACATCCTGGGCGACGCCGGCCCTGACCTCTACGGGCGCAGCCTCGGCGCCCTGCTGGCCGCGCCAGAAGTCGACGCCGTGCTGGTGATCAACTGCCCCACGGCCGTGGCCGACAGCGGCGAGGCCGCCGACGCCGTCATCGCCGCCCGGACCGCCGCCCGGGGCCGCAAGCCGGTGCTGGCCGCCTGGCTCGGCGAGCCCAGCGTCGCCCTGGGCCGCGCCCACCTGACCGCCGCCGGCGTTCCGACCTACCCCACCGCCGAGGCCGCCGTCCGCGCCTTCGCCACCTGGGACCGTGCGCACGCGCTGCATGCCCTGCTGCTGGAAGCGCCCGACGGCGCCGACGAGCCGCCGGACGTGGCCGGCGCCCGGAAGGTCGTCGAACGCGCCCTGGCCGAAGGACGGGCCGCGCTCGACCCGCTCGAGGTCCAGGCCGTGCTCCAGGCGTATGGGATTGCGACCGCGGCGGCGCGCCTTGCGCGTACGCCCGCAGAAGCCGGCGAGGCGGCCGCCGCTATCGGCCCCGACGACCCGGTGGCGCTGAAGATCCAGTCGCCGGACATCAGCCACAAGTCCGACGTGGGCGGCGTCGTGCTCGGCCTGCGCGGGGTCCCGGCGGTGGAGCAGGCCGCCCAGGCGATGCTGGACCGGCTGGCCGCGGCGCACCCCGATGCGCGCCTTGAGGGCTTCCTCGTCCAACCCATGATCTCGCGGCCCAAGGCCCAGGAGGTGCTGGCCGGACTGGTCCGCGATCCCACCTTCGGCCCGGTGGTGGTCGTCGGCCATGGGGGCGTCTCGGTGGAGGTGGTGGCCGACCGCGCGCTCGGCCTGCCGCCCCTGAACGCCGCCCTCGCCCGGGACATGATCGGCCAGACCCGGGTTTCGCGCCTGCTGGCCGGCTACCGCGACCGGCCCGCGGCCGACCTGGACGCCCTGGCGGCGGTTCTCGTGGCCCTGGGCCGCCTCTCCACCGACCTTCCGGAGATCGCCGAGCTCGATCTCAACCCCGTGCTCTGCGATGCGCAGGGCGCCCTGGCGCTGGACGCCCGCATCGCGGTGCGCCGTCCCGACGCCACCACGGCCCGGCCGGCGATCCTCCCCTACCCCGAGCACCTGGCCCGCGACATCGTGGCCGACGGCGAGCCCCTGCGCCTGCGCCCGATCCGGCCCTCCGACGTCTCCCGCCTGATCGAGATGGTCGACCGCTGCACGCCCGAAGATATCCACCTGCGCTTCTGCAGCGGCATGGGCCACCTGAACGAGGAACTGGCCACCCGCCTCTGCCAGATCGACTACGACCGGCACATGGCCTTCGTGGCGGAGACGGCGGCCGGCGACCTTCTGGGCGTGGGACGCCTCGTGGAGGACCCGGAGGGCGAGACGGCAGAGTTCGCGCTGATGGTGCGCAGCGATCGCCAGCATCATGGCCTGGGCGGGATCCTGCTGCAGGCCGTGCTCGACTACGCCGCGATCCGGGGGCTGCGCGAAGTCTGGGGCGACATCGCGCGGGAGAACAGCCGGATGCTGGACCTGGCCCGGGCGCTGGGCTTTTCGACCGCGCCCAGCGTCGGCGACTTCGCCCGCGTCTGGGCCACCAAGGCCATCCCCGCTGGCCAAGCCGACGCCGTGCCCGCCTAGGGCCGTTGATCGAGGTCAAGGCGGCGGTGGCCCGGAGGCGCACGGTCGGCCCGAAACGGGAGACCGGCCATGACCGTCCAGTTCGCGACGACCTCGACGACCCCCACCGCCTTTGACTCCGCGGCGCGCGATGCGCTGGGGCTCTGGTCGCAGGCCTGGGGCGTCGACGGCTACGCCTTCACCCGCGAGGCCATGGGCGCCTGGGCGTGCGCCACCACGGCCTGGATGAACTACCTCGGCCGGCTCGCGACCAGCACCACGCCCCTGGCCGCCTTCGACGCCGGCTCGGCGCTGATGACCGACTGCCTGGAGATCTGCAGCCAGGCGGCCAGCGATCGCCTGAAGGACGCCGGGCTCGCGACCCCTCTCCTCAACGATGCGTGACCCCATGACCAACGCCGCCCCTCTTCCCGAGTCCTCCGCCCTGGCCCTGCCCGCGCTGGCCGGCTTGGCCACCGCCTCCTCCAGCCCGCTGCGCGACGTCCAGATCGAGTGCGACCCGGAGCTGCGACTGCCGGCATCGGAAATCACGCCCATCGTGACGATCACCGGCGAGGCCATCGCCTATGCCCTGCAGCACGCCTTTCCCGAGGGCCGCCACGGCCACATCTGGGTCAAGCTCGCCGAGAAGGAAGGGCGGCGGATTCTGACGGTCCGCGACGACGGCATCGGCATGCCCGACGACCTGCCCGAGGAGCCCTCCAACGGCTTCGGCGCGATCCAGGCCCTGGCGCGGCAGCTCGGCGGCTACGCCCGGATCGGCAGCGCGCCCTTCGGCGGCGGCCTCGTCAGCGTCATCTATCCCCGCACCCACTGACCCGCGTCACGGGATCAGCACCGCCGCGCCCGTGAACGCGCCGCGACGCAGGTCGTCCAGGGCCGCGTTCGCCTCCGCCAGGGGATAGCGGCGGACGTGGGGGCGGACCACGGCCGCGGCGGCCAGCGGCAGGTACTCCCGCGCGTCCTGCCGCGTCAGGTTGGCCACCGAGACCAGCCGTCGCTCCTCCCAGAGCCGGGCATAGGGAAAGCTCGGGATGTCGCTCATGTGGATGCCCCCGCAGACCACCGTGCCGCCCTTGCGAACGGCGGCGAGCGCCAGCGGGACCAGGTCGCCGACCGGCGCGAAGATGATCGCCGCGTCCAGCGGCTCGGGCGGCGCATCCTCCGACCCGCCCGCCCAGACGCAGCCGAGCCCGCGGGCCAGCGACTGCGCCGCCTCATCGCCGGTCCGCGTGAAGGCATGGACGGCCTGGCCGTCGTAAGTGGCGAGTTGCGCGAGCAGATGCGCCGCGGCCCCGAAGCCATAGAGCCCCAGCCGCCGCACCGGCCAGTCCGCGCACGCCAGGCGCCAGGCGCGGTAGCCGATCAGGCCCGCGCACAGCAGCGGGGCGGCCGCCTCGTCGGAAAGGCCCGGGGGCAAGGGGAAGCAATAGTCCGCCCGCGCGATCACGCTGGACGCATAGCCGCCGTCGCGGGTCCAGCCGGTGAACTCGGGCGAGTCGCAGAGGTTCTCGCGGCCCTCCCGGCAATAGCGGCAGGTCCCACACGTCCCGCCCAGCCAGGGCACGCCGCGCCGCTCGCCAAGCGCCACGCCTTCGACACCGGGACCGACGGCGTCGACCACGCCCACGATCTCGTGCCCCGGCACGACCGAGGAGCGGCGCGGCGGGAGATCGCCGTCCACCACGTGCAGGTCCGTGCGGCAGACGCCGCAGGCGCGGACGCGCAGCCGCAGCTCGCCCGGTCCGGGCTCGGCCGGCTCGCACGCCTCCGCCACGAGGCGCGTTCGCGGCTGCCGCAGGACCATGCGCATGGCCTCATCCTTCCTAAAGGGTCAGCGCCATGAAGATGGTGCCGGGCGGCGTCGGGGCGTAGTAGGCGGCGATCCGCGCGAAGCCCATTCGCTCGTACAGCGCGATCGCCGACGCCATGCCCGGCAAGGTGTCCAGGCGCAGCTCCGAATAGCCGATCGCCCTGGCCTGCCCGACGGCCGCCTGCGCCAGCGCCCGGCCCAGCCCCAGGCCCCGGGCGGCCGGCGAAAGGTACAGTCGCTTCATCTCGCAGCAGCCGGCCGGCGCGAGCGGCCTTAGGCCTACGCATCCGAGCGGCGCGCCCCCGGCGTCGCGCGCCAGCAGCAGCGCCCCGGCCGGCGGCGCATACTTTCCCGGCAGGGCGGCGAGTTCGGACCGGAAGTCCTGGTAGCCGAGGTCCACGGGCAGGGCGGTGGCGTAGGCTTCGAACAGCGCCGCCACCGCGCCGAGGTCGTCGGACGAGGTGGCGGGACGGATGACGAACGCCTCGGGCATGGACGGACATGAGCAGGCGCCGGGCCGTCCGGCAACGGTGCGACGTACGGTCGGGCTTCCGACATTTTTGGCGCCCGAGCCAGGAACAATCGGGCGGCGCCCCGGTTGACGGGGCGGGCCAGCAGACCGCGGCGATGCGTCCGGGTGCGGCCCGTCTCACCTGAAAAAGGGCTGTACATGACAACGCGTACCCAACTTCTTGCGCTGACGGCGGCTGCCGTCTCCCTGGCGGCGGCGGGCGGAGCGGCGGCTGCAACCTACGTCGAACCCTGGACCACCTCGCCAACCGGCGGCATCTCGGTGGCGTTCGGGGACAATGGCCTGGGCATCGACGGCGCAGAGAGCATCGCCGGCCAGACCAGCTCGACCCACGTCTACGACGCCGGGACCGGCGCCTTCACCGACACGTTCGCCTTCGAACTTCCGACCGGCGTGGTCGGCTTCACGCTGAGCTCGATCGGCTTTCTGGAGAACAGCGCGCTGACGGTGACCTCGTTCACCTTCAATGGGGTGGTCATTCCGGTCAGCAACCTGCCGGTTGGCGAGGGCGGCAATATCGTGCTCGGCGCGAGCGGACCGCTGACCGTGAACCTGGGCGGGCCCCAGGTGCTGACCATCTCAGGCTTCGGCGGCAGCGAAGCGGTGTTCGGTAGCACCGCCACCTTCAGCGCCGCCCTGGTTCCGGAGCCGGGCGCCTGGGCCCTGATGATCATGGGTTTTGGCGGCACGGGCGCCGTCCTTCGCAAGCGCCGCAATCTGCTGGCCGCCGCCGTCTGACGACGAGGCTACGGCATGCGGGGGCCCTGGCGGCGACGCCGGGGCCCCTCCCGCTTGGAGCACCGGAAAAAATTATGGCCGCGGGAGGAAACCTTCTCGCCTCAGTTGAAGTTTTCTCGTTGACGGTGAGACATCCAGCCCCCCGTCACAGCCCCAAAGCCCCCGATCCTCACAGCCCCGGATCGGGGGCATCCCCTTTTTGGGGCCTCTCAGGCCTCGACCTGGGCCAGAGCCTCCAGATCCTGGAAGAAGTAGCTGACCGGCACGCCGAGGCATCGGGACAGCCGGTACAGCATCGGCGCCGAGATCGTGCTCTGCCCGCGTTCGTACTTGTGGATCTGCTGCAGGCTGACCCCGCAGCGTTCGGCGACGTCGGCCAGCGAGAGGTCCAGGTCGCGGCGCCGTTCGGCGAGCCTGCGGCCGATCTGCAGGGTGATGTCGTCGTTCGTCACGATGTACTGTCCAGGATCGGTGTTCCTGGCGACAGGCGTGCAAACCTCGCGCCAGGGCCGGGCAGATAGCCGCCCGGTCCTGACCGCAGGATGAACGGCGTTACATCCGCTCCGGCGTGGCGATGCCCAGGAGGTCCAGGGCCAGTTCCAGCTGCCGCAGGGTGGCGCTGGCCAGGGTCAGGCGCGAGGCCTTCACTGCCGGCGCCGACAGCATGATCGGACAGGCCGCATAGAATTTCGAGAACGCCTGGCTCAGCCGATAGGCGTGCTCGGCCAGGGCGTTGGGCGCCTTCTTGTCGTAGGCCTCGGCCAGGGCCGCGTCGAACGCGTCCAGCGTCAGCACCAGGTCGCGCTCGGCCGGCTCGGCCACGGTGACCGGACCGGCTTGCGCGCCCTCGTCGGCGGCCCGGCGCAGCAGGCTCTTCACGCGCACCGCCTGGTACAGCAGGTACGGCCCGGTCTTGCCCTCGAAGCTGGTGAAGCGGTCCAGGTCGAAGACGTAGGACGTGCCGCGGAAGTTCTGCAGGTCGGCGAACTTGAGCGCCGCCACGGCCACCTTGCCGGCGATCTCTTCGAACTCTTCCGTGGGCAGGTTTTCGCCCAGCCCCGCCTCGTGCAGGCGCTCGCGCGCCTTCGTCCGGGTCATCTCGATCAGGTCGTTCAGCTTCAGGACACCGCCCTCGCGGGTCTTGAAGGGCTTGCCGTCGGTCCCGTTCATGGTGCCGAAGCCGATGTGCTCCAGCTGGCCCTCGGTCGCGTAGCCGGCCAGGTAGGCCGCGCGGAACACGATCTCGAAGTGGTCGGCCTGGCGCTGGTCGACGCAGTAGATGACCAGGTCCGGCCCGAACTGGCGCTTGCGGTCCAGGATGGTGGCGAGATCCGTGGTCCCGTACATCGCCGAGCCCTCGGACGAGACGACCAACAGGGGCGGCAGTTCGCGCTTGTCGCCATCTTTCGCCACGCGGATGATCCGCGCGCCCTGGTCGTCGACCAGCAGGCCTTTGGCGTCCAGCTCGGCGACCATGTCCTCGATCAGCGGATCGGCGTCGCTCTCGCCCTTCCACCAGTCGAAGTCCACGCCCAGGGCATGGAAGTCCCGCTCGAGCGCCACCTGCGTCACCGCCCGGAACTGGCGCCACAGCACGTAGCAGCCGGGCTTGTGGCCCTGCAGGTCGGCGGTCAGCTTGCGGGCGCGATCACGATAGGCCGGATCTTCCTTCCCCTTCGCAGCGGCCAGGGGATAGAGCCGGTCGAGATCGGCCAGCGTGATCTTCTCGAAGGCGGCCGGGATCGGCGCGTCCTTGTCGTCCAGCGTCTCCACCAGGGCGGCGATATCCGGATGCTCGTCCATGACGGCCCCGATCAGCAGGCCCATCTGGTAGCCCCAGTCGCCGAAGTGAGCGTCGCCCACCACCGTATCGCCGCGGAAGCGATAGAGGCGCTTGATGCTCTCGCCGATGATCGAGGCGCGCAGGTGCCCCACGTGCATCGGCTTGGCGACGTTCGGGCCGCCATAGTCGACGATCACCTTGCGGGCGTGCGCCACCGTTTCGGCGCCCGCGCGCGGGTCGCTGGCGATGGCCTCGGCGCGCGCCGACAAGGCGGCATCCGCAACCTTCAGGTTGATGAAACCCGGTCCGGCGATCTCGACCGAGCTGAGCCGGGGATCGCCCGCCAGCTTCTCCACCACCGCTGTGGCGATCTCGCGCGGATTCTTGCCCAGCCGCTTGGCCGCGGCCAGCGCGCCGTTCGACTGGAAGTCGGCGAGGTCGGGCCGGTCCGAGGGCGTGACGCGGCCGAGTTCGGCAGGCGCGCCAATGGCGGCGAAGGCGGCCTCGACCGCCTCGCCCAAGGCCGATTTCAGGTCGCTCATGGGTTCGGAGTGTTGCTCGCCTGGCCGACGTTCAGGCGGAAGCGCTTGCCGTCGCGGTTGAAGGCCGCCATCTGCGGCGTGACCTCGAAGCCGATCAGCACCTCGAAGTTCGAACCGGAGGTCGAGATCGACGCCCGCGGGATGGTGATGTTGTTGATGTTCTCGGTGACGTAGAGCCGGTCCTCGCCCTCGGGGAAGGTCACCGGCAGGTCGAACGTCTCCTTGGCCAGGACGCTGCGGTTACGGTCGGTCACCGCCACCCAGTAGCGATAGGTCTTCTGGCGACCGTCGGCCTGCGGGCCCTTGCCCACCTCGAACAGCACCTCCATCCGCAGCTGGATCGGCTCTTCATCCTTGTACTGGCAGCCGGCCGAAATGCCCTGGATCTCGCCGGACCAGGCGACGTTGGCCGACGCCTCGCGGCCTTCCTTGAACTCGACGTAGCGGGCCGCATCGTACAGCGACTTCACGAACGGGCACGGGCCGGCGTTGCGCAGGGCCTGCAGCGGCGCCTGGTTGTCGCCCCACTCCTCACGCTGCCTGCGCTTCTTGGCCGCCTCTTCCTGCTGCTTGCGCTGTTCGGCCTCAGGGTCGCGGCGTCCCTGCGCGTACGACATGGCCGGGACGGCGGTGAAGGCCGCCACGACGGCGGCGGCAAGGAGCATCTGGCGGCGCATGGAAAAGCGTCTCGAAAATCGGCCCGCGAGGAGTTCGCGGGGTCAAGCCGCTAAGTACAGCCTGAGGACTATGGCTGCAACGCGGCCTAGCGATTGCGGCGCTGCGGCACTAGGTTCCGGCCCATGTCGACCCGCCCGCCCCTCACCGTCCTGCTCGCCAGTCCTCGCGGCTTCTGCGCCGGGGTGGACCGCGCGATCCAGATCGTCGAGCGGGCGATCGAGAAGTACGGCGCGCCGGTCTATGTCCGCCACGAGATCGTCCACAACCGTCACGTGGTCGATCGGCTGAAGGCGCTGGGCGCGATCTTCGTGGAGGAACTGGACGAGTGTCCGGCCGACCGGCCGGTGGTGTTCTCGGCCCACGGGGTGCCGAAATCTGTCCCGGCCGACGCAAAGGCGCGGAAGATGCTCTACCTCGACGCCACCTGCCCGCTGGTCTCCAAGGTCCACGTCGAGGCCGGCCGCCATTTCGACGCCGGCCGCGAGATCGTGCTGATCGGCCATGCCGGCCATCCCGAGGTCGTCGGCACCATGGGCCAGCTTCCCGAGGGCGCCGTGGCCCTGATCGAGACGGTGGAGGATGCTCGGGCGTTCCAGCCGCGGGACCCGGCCAACGTCGCCTTCGTCACCCAGACCACCCTGTCGGTGGACGACACCGCCGAGATCGTCGCCGCGCTGCGGGCCCGCTTCCCGCAGATCGCTGCGCCCCACAAGGAAGACATCTGCTACGCCACCACCAACCGCCAGGAGGCGGTGAAGGCCATCGCCGCGCGGTCCCAGGTGCTGCTGGTGCTGGGCAGCGCCAACTCGTCCAACTCGGTGCGCCTGGCCGAGGTGGGACGCCGCTCGGGCGCCGAGGCCTATCTGATCGATGACGCCTCGGCCCTGGACCTGTCCTGGATCGACGGCGCCCGCACGGTCGGCGTCACCGCCGGGGCCTCCGCGCCCGAGGTGCTGGTCCAGGGCGTCATCGACCGCCTGGCCGACAGCTTCGACGTCACCGTGGAAGAGATCGACACGGCCCGCGAGACCGTCACCTTCAAACTGCCCCGCGCGGTGGCTTAGGGCGCCCGGCCGATCCGGAGCGTTCGGCTTTGCAGCCACGCGGCCAGAGCCGCGATGTCCGTCTTGCCCGTCGCGACCGACAGCATGATTTCGGTCGCGTCGTCGGCATTCGCTGTCAGGACGATCCCGTTGTCTTCCAGGAACTGGCCGAGGGCGATGAACGCCATTCGCTTGTTGCCATCGACGAAAGGGTGGTTCGAGGCGATCCCGACAGCGTAGGTCGCGGCCAGTTCAAGCAGGTCGTCGACACCTTCGTAAGCGCGCCGGTTGATGGGGCGCGCCAGCGCCGACTCAAGCAAGCCCTTGTCCCGCAGTCCGGCCGCGCCGCCAGACGCTACGACCACGTCATCGTACAGGGCAAGCATCAGCGGCTTGTCCAGCCAGACGGGTTCCGCGGTCATCGGACTATTTCGCGAGAGCCTGGAAGGTCTTGTCGTAGCGCTTGAGAAAGGCCCGTCCGCGTGCTCGCCGGGCCTCGAAGCTCATATCCAGCGTCCCGATCGTGAGCTGGCCGTCTTCCGAAACCTGAAAGCCGACACTCTGCCCATCAGCGGCGCCCAGGAGATCCTGAGCTTCCGGATTGAGAACAATGGCGAGGCCTTCGTCGGTTTGTTTGACTTTCAGAACGATCATCTGCGGCTCCAGGCGCACAACCGTATCATGACCCGCTCCGGTCGTCTCCGTCCGCCCTACCCCTCGAACCGCTCGAACGTGCGGTTGTAGCGGCGAAGGAAGGCGCGGCCGCGGGCGTGGGGATCGTCGATCCAGCCTTCCCGCCCCATGGCCTGCAGGCCGCCATCGCTAGCGGGCGTGAGCTGCAGCGTGTCGCCCACATTGAGGTGGAGGGCCTTGAGCACCTCTTCCGTGAGGACGACCGCCACCTGGTCGCCAATCCGCTCGACCTTCAGCTCGATCATGTATTCCTCCCGTGAGGGTCCCCGTCTTGTACCACAATCGCGCGGTTCCGCGGAAAGCGCCGCAACGTCCTTGACCGACCGCCCGCCGTCGCCCATCGGGGGGCCCATGGCGGTCTACACCGACATCACCGACGACGAACTGGCCGCCCTCCTGGCCGACTTCGACCTGGGCGCCCCGCTGGCGTTCAAGGGCATCGCCGAAGGCGTGGAGAACTCCAACTTCCTGCTGGAGACCGAGGCCGGGCGCTACATCCTCACGGTCTACGAGAAGCGGGTGAACGAGGCCGACCTGCCGTTCTTCCTGGAGCTGATGCGCTGGCTGGCCAGGCACGGCTATCCGTCGGCCGAGCCGAAGGCGGACCGCCGCGGCGACCTGATCAAGACCGTTCGCGGCAAGCCCTGCGCCATCGTGGAGTTCCTGAACGGCCTTTCGGTCCGCCGCCCGACCGCCGCGCACTGCCGCGAGGCGGGCGCTGGCCTCGCCGGCCTGCACCTGGCGCAGGCGGGCTTCCCCGGCCAACGCGCGAACGACCTGGGCCAGGCCGCTTGGTCGCCGCTGTTCGCAGGCCTGCACGCAGCGGCCGAGGCGCTGAAGCCCGGCCTGTCCAAGGTGATCGCCCAGGATCTGGAGATGCTGGCCCGGCGCTGGCCCACGGGCCTGCCGACCGGCGTGATCCACGCGGACTACTTCCCGGACAACGTGTTCTTCGCCGGGCCGAAGTTCGCCGGGACGATCGACTTCTATTTCGCCTGCGTCGACGCCTTCGCCTACGACGTCGCCATCGCCCTGAACGCCTGGTGCTTCGAGCCGGACGGCAGCTTCAACATCACCTCGGCGCGCCAGTTCCTGGCCGGATACGAGAGCCTGCGGCCGCTGTCCGACGCCGAGCGCGCCGCCCTGCCGGTGCTGGCGCACGGCGCGGCCATGCGCTTCTTCCTGACCCGCCTGCACGACTGGGGCGCGACGCCCGCTGGCGCCCTGGTCCGGCCCAAGGACCCGCTGGAGTACGAGCGCAAGCTGGCCGTCCACCGGTCCTCGCCCGACCTCGTCCTGTTCGGGGCGCCGGCCGCACAGTGACCCCGGGCGTGGTGATCTACACGGACGGCGCATGCTCGGGGAATCCGGGGCCCGGCGGCTGGGGCGCGATCCTGATGCACGGATCGACGACCAAGGAGCTGTCGGGGGGTGAGCTGGCCACCACCAACAACCGCATGGAGCTGATGGGCGCCATCGCCGCGCTCGAAGCCCTCAAGAAGCCCTGCCAGGTCGAGCTGCACACCGACAGCCAGTACGTGATGAAGGGCATTTCGGAGTGGATCCACGGCTGGAAGCGCCGGGGCTGGCGGACCGCCGACAACAAGCCCGTCAAGAACGACGACCTCTGGCGCCGCCTCGACGAAGCCCGCGCCCGCCACGATGTGAAGTGGCGCTGGGTCAAGGGCCACGCCGGCCACGAGCACAACGAACGCGCCGACGAACTGGCGCGCCAGGGCCTGCGCGAGACGGTCGAGGCGGCCGCCTCGCAATAAGGCCGCGTCAGGCCGGGAACCGCGCCGCGCCGGGCTCCGGCGGCAAGGCGAGCGCGCCGACCACGTAGGACACCGTCCGGTAGAAGCCGCAGAGCAGGATCGCCTCCAGCACCTGCGCCTCGTCGTAGTGCGCACGCAGGGCCGCGAATTCCGCCTCGCTCAGCGCCGCCCGGTCATGCAGCGCCTCGGCGGCGGCCAGCAGCGCACGTTCCGCCGGGCTCCAGCAGGCCGCCGCCGAGCCTTCGCCCACCGTGGCCGCGACCTCCTCCGGCGTCAGCCGCGCGGCCGCGGCGAAGGCCGAGACGTGGACGCCCCACTCGTACTCGTTGCCCGCCAGGGCGCAGGTGCGGTCGATGACCAGTTCGCGTTCGCGTAGTCCCAATGGCCCCCGGTCCAGCAGCGAGCCGGCGCGGAACTTCCGCCAGGCCCGCTCCGACGTGGCCAGGGTGCGGAACAGCAACAGCGGCGGCGCACCCTGCATGATGGCGTCGAAGTTGGCCTGGATGTCCGCCGGGTACGGCGGCTCCAGCGGTGCGATCCTTGGCATGGCTTCCGCTCCTTGCTACGACTTCGATAGCATGAACGCTACATTTTCCGTAGCGCCGGTCAAGGCATGACGGATCGGCGTGTCCGCGGCTCCCGCACCGGGCGGCCGATCATGGTGCTGCTCGACCTGCTCGGGCGGCGATGGGCCTTGCGCGTGCTCTGGGAGCTGCGCGGCGGGCCGCTGACCTCCCGCGCTCTCCGGAGCGCCTGCGACGAGGCCTCGCCCACCGTGTTGCAGGGCCGGCTGGCCGAGCTGCGCGAGGCGGGGCTGGTCGATCATTCGACGGGCCAAGGCTACGGTCTGACCGCGCGCGGACGGGAGCTCCTGGACGCCTTCGCGCCCCTCTACGACTTCGCGGAGCGATGGGCTGGGGATAAGCCCGCCAGCTCAACCACGCCGGGTTGAGACGACTCAAAAAAACAGCCGGTATGGCGTAGTCGCGTCCGAAAAGTTCTGCTTTTGTTCGCACCAAGGAGTCTCGATCATGGCGGACGGAAACAGACAGTTTGCGCGGGAGTGGAGCTTCGGCGAGGCCCGCCTGGGTTGGGCCACGGCCGCGCGGTCCAGCCTGTGGGCGCGCTGCGCCTGCGGGCGCGAGGCGGCGGTCGATCCCAAGCCTTGGCTCGCGCAAGGCCTCAGCCGCCAGACCCTGCACGACCTGGAGCACCGGCTGCGCTGCGCCTGCGGCGCCCGGCGCGCGCAATTGGAGATTCGGGGCCTGGCCGAGGCGCCCGGCGGCGGCGCGGGCGGCATCCACGTCTTCCGCTGACCTAGAGCCTTTCTGGTTCAGATGGGATCATCTGAACCAGACAAAAAGGCTCTAAATCAAAGGTTTAGAGCGCGTCGGGCGGGTTAACCGGCTTCCACTTAACCCTGACGCGCTCTAGCGCGGAGCCCGCTGCTTTTCCCGAACATTTCAGGGATGTCGCCCGGGTCGGCATCATGGGCGCGGTCGCCCGTGAGACATTCCTCCGCCTCAGGGAAGAGGAGAATGCCCCCGATGACACGCCGACTGATCCTGGGCCTCGCCCCGGCAGCCCTCGCGCTGGCCAGCTTCGCCCATGCCCAGCCTGCGCCCCCCGGCCTGCGGGATGAGCCGCCGACGGCCGAGCTGAAGGCGCGCCACGAGGCCATGCAGAAGCAGCACATCGAGGACCTGAAGACGGTGCTCCGCCTGCGGCCGGACCAGGAGCCCGCCCTGGCGGCCTTCGTCGAGGCCCACAGGCCGAAGATCCACGAACGCAGGGGCCCCGCCGAGCCCAGGCCGCTCACCACGCCCCAGCGCCTGGAAGAGATGTCTCAGCACGAGGCCGAGATGCGCGCGCACCTGGACGGCATGCGCCAGGCCCTGGCCAAGTTCTATGCCGCCCTGTCGCCCGATCAGCAGAAGGTGTTCGACGCGCTCCAGCGCCTCAAGGGGCCGCGGGGCGGTCCGGGCCAGCACATGATGATGGGAATGCCCGGCGGACCCGGCGACGGCCCTCACATGATGATCCGCCGCCGTGGCGGCCCGGACGGTCCCTTGCCGCCCCTCTAGGCGCCGCCCCGATCAGCCCTTGCGGCGAATTGTGGCGAAGTCGCTATGACGGCGCCACAGTTCGCGGCGAGAGGACCCTTCATGATGGCCCAACCTTCGGTCCTGCCGGCCCGCCACATCCTGGTTGTCGAGGACGACACCCAGCTGCGCGAGCAGGTGAGCGCCTATCTCGCCGATCACGGATTCCATGTGCATGCCGCGGCGGACGCCCGGGCGATGGACCGCGCCCTGGCCCAGGCCCCGGTGGACCTCGTGGTCCTCGACCTGATGCTCCCCGGCGAGGACGGCCTGTCGATCTGCCGGCGCCTGTCGGCCGAGGGCGGCCCGGCGATCATCATGGTCAGCGCCATGGGCGAAGAGATCGACCGGGTTCTCGGTCTGGAGCTGGGCGCCGACGACTATCTGCCCAAGCCCGTCAGCCCCCGGGAACTGCTGGCCCGCGTCCGCGCCGTGTTCCGGCGTCTGGAGGAGGTGCGCGGCGGCGCGCCCCGCAAGGGCAAGGCCTATCAGTTCCAAGGCTTCGTGGTGGACGCCCTGCGCCGCCAGCTTCGGGCGCCCAACGGCGCCACGATCCTGCTCACCTCGGGCGAGTTCTCGCTGCTGTCGGCCTTCCTGGATCACCCCCAGCGGATCCTGTCGCGCGACCAGCTCCTCGACATCGCCCGCGGCAACGACGCCGACGTGTTCGATCGCGCGGTCGACGTCCAGATCAGCCGCCTGCGGCGCAAGCTGCACGCCTGCAGCGAGACCGAGATCATCAAGACCGTGCGCGGCGCCGGCTACATGTTCGACGTGGCGGTCACCCGGCCATGAAGCTTCCGGCGCCGCCGCGCGCCTCGATCGGACTGCAGCTCGTCGCCCTGATCGTCGCCTGCCTGTTCGCGACGCATCTGCTGGTGTTTTTCGCCATAGCCCTGCTGCCGCCGCCGCAGCCGCCGCTCTACCGCCTGACCGAGATCGCTGGCGCGCTGCAGGGCGGCCCGCTGACGGCCCGCTTCGGGCGGCCCATGCTGCGGAACGTGGCCGATGCGCCGCCCCCGCCGCCCGCGGCCCGCCGCCACGCCGCCGTACATGGCGAAGCCGCCCTCGCCGCCGCCCTCGGCCGGCCGGTCCAAGATGTGCGGTTCGTTCCGCGACCGCTCGCGCTGTTCGAGCGGCTGCTTCACCCCCGGATGCGGCGGATGGTGTTCGAGGACCGCCGCACGCCGGACGGCGCGCCGCCCGGCCCGCCGCCACAGGGCGCGGGCCTCGATGGGCCGCCGGGCCCGCCGCCGCAGTTCCGCTTCCGCGGCCCGCGCGAGATGGTGCTGGGCGACTTCACCGCCGCCGTGCGGCGCGCGGACGGCCGCTGGGTGGTGGTGCGGTCCAGTCCCGAGCCCTTCCCCACCGACTGGCAGAAGCGCATCTTCCTGCTGCTGGCCACGGGATTTGCCGTCGTGGCCCCGGCGGGCTTCCTCTTCGCGCGCCGCATCACCGCGCCCTTGAAGCGCTTTTCGGAGGCCGCCGAGCGCCTGGGCCGCGATCCCCACGCGCCTCAAATGGCGCTTTCCGGCCCAGCCGAGATCGGCGCCGCAGCCGAGGCCTTCAACGCCATGCAGGGCCGGCTCAAGCGCTACGTCGATGACCGCACTGCCATGGTCGGCGCCATCAGTCACGACCTGCGCACCCCGCTGGCCCGTATCCGGTTCAAGTTGGAACGCGCCCCGCCCGCGCTCAAACAGACGGTCCTCTCCGACGTCGCCCAGATGGAGCAAATGATCCAGGGCGTGCTCACCTTCATCCGCAACGAGAGCACCCCACGCCATCGCGAACGACTGGACCTGCTGTCGCTCGTCGAGTGCGTCGCCGACGACGCGGCCATGGTCGGCGGCGACGTGGAGATCTCCGGGTCGGCGACGGTGACTGTGGACGGCGACGCCGTCGCCCTCCAGCGCCTGTTCGTGAACCTCGTAGACAATGCGGTGAAGTACGGCGGCCAGGCGCGGATCCGCGTCGGCCGCGAAGACGACCATGCGGTCGTGGAGATCGACGACGCCGGCGAAGGACTTTCCCACGACGACCTCGAGCGCGTGTTCCAGCCGTTCTACCGCGCCGATGTCTCGCGCAACCTGGACGCCGGCGGCATCGGCCTCGGCCTGCCCATCGCCCGCTCGACGGCCCGCGCCCACGGCGGCGACGTCGAGCTGGTGGCGAGGCCGGAAGGGCTGCGCGCGCGGGTCACCTTGCCCTTGGCCTAACCACGAGCGGCCAAGCCGCCGCCGGGCCGCGCCATGGCCACCCGCTCCGCTGCGCCCTGCAGGTAGGCTGCGTCGAACTCGCCCGCCGCCACAAGGCCTGCCCAATCCCGCACGATCAGCTCGCGCGAGCGCAGCTCGATGAGGCCGTTGGCCCGGAGCGCCTGCAGCACCCGGTTGGTATGCACGCCCGACAGCCCCGCCGCATCGGCCAGGTGGTTCTGCGTGATCGGGAACCGGCAACGGTTGTTCTGCACCAGGTCCGCCCGCTGCATCCGCGCATAGACCTCGCACAACAGGTGGGCGACGCGGGCGTAGGCCGTCCGCCGTCCCATGCCGAACATCCACTCGCGCTGGATCGCCGCTTCGAGGAGGCTGAGACGCCAGAAGGCCTGCCCCAGCCGGGGACGCAGCGCGATCAGGTCCGCCAGCCGTCCGCGCGCGATCGGCGCCACGCGGCACATCGCCAGGGTCGAGACGCTGTAGTCCACCGGCATCCCCGCGAGCTGCAGGTCCAGGATGTCGCCGGGGACATGGAAGAAGACGATCTGGCGCCGCCCATCGGGCAGCGTCTTGTGCCGGAACGCCTGGCCCTCCATCAGCACGTGGCAGTCGGGTGCGGCCTCGCCGTCCGTCACCAGCTCCGTATCGGAGGGCAGGGTCTTCATCGGGCCCACCAGGGCCTCCACCGCGGCGCGTTCCTCCTGCGCCAGCGGCCCATGACCTTCCAGGTTTGCGATCAGTCTCCCCGCCATTCCGGTTTGCAGACCATGCGCCGCGGGGTCTGCGAATTAACTGGGTTAAGGTCGCTCACAATTGCAGCGTGCAGCCCTCAGCGATCCATCGACTCCAGCATCAGGTAGGTGGGATCGAACTCGGCCAGCGCCTGCAGCCCCGGCCAGTCCAGGATCCGCACCGTCTCGTCTCGCCAGGTGACGAGGCCGCGGCTTCGCAGCTCGCCGACGACGCGGTTGGCATGGACCTGCGAAACCCCCAGCGCATCGCCCAGCTCGGCCTGGGTCAGGGGCAGGTTGAACACGCCGTCGGGGGCCGCGCCCACCACGTCCAGCCGGGTGAACAGCTCGCAGATGAGGTGAGCCGCCCGTTCCAGGGCAGATCGCTGGCCGGCCCCCAGCAACCATTGCCGAAGGATGGCCGCGTCGATCAGCGTGGCCATCCACAGCAGCCGCGTCAGGTGCGGCATCGTCTCGCTCAACCGGCGCAGATTCTCGTGCGGATAGACGGCGATGCGGCAGCGGCTAAGCGTCGCCACGGTGTGGTCCATGCGCTTCAGCGGGAAGCTCTGCAGGTCCACGAAGTCCCCGCTGACGTGCAGCGCCAGGATCTGCCGTCGGCCGTCCGGCAACGCGCCGTACCGGCAGGCCCAGCCCTGTTCGAGGAGCAGGGACTGGTGGCTGATCTCGTCCTGGCGGACCAGTTCCACGTCGGCGTCCACCTCGATCCGGTGCGAGACGGCCTCGTCCAGCGCCCGCGCCTCGGCCTCCGTGAGGCTGCGGTCGCGACGCAGAAGCTTGCGGAAAAACGGGTTCGTCACGAAGGCTCCAGGTCGTCGACGTCCTGCCCCTCGCTCCCGAACGCGTCCGAACGGTTAAGGTTCGAACGATCTAGCGGCACGCATAATGTCACTATATGCTATGTCCAACGAAAGACGGGGAGGACGGCATGCGGCTCTGGAAGTGGCTGGCGGCCCTTGTGCTGGTCGTGCTCGTGGGATTGGGCGCGGCCTATCTGAACCGCATGACGATCTTCGCCATGATCGCCCGCTCGCGCCTGCCGCCGGTGGAGCCGAACCGGCCGGTCACCTGGGCCCAGGGCCCGGCCACCGCGCCCGAAGGCGAGCGGCCGCCGAACGTCGTCTTCATCCTGGCGGACGACCTCGGCTACAACGACATCAGCTTCAATGGCGGCGGCGTGGCGAATGGCGCGGTCCCGACGCCCAACATCGACGCCATCGGCCGCGAAGGCGTGGCCTTCGCCGCGGGGTACGCCGGGAACGCCACCTGCGCCCCGTCGCGCGCGGCGATCATGACCGGTCGCTATCCCACGCGCTTCGGCTTCGAATTCACGCCCGCGCCCGTCGCCTTCGAGCGGATGGTCGGCACCGAGGCCGAACCCGGCGCCCTGGTGAAGCCGAAGTTCTTCGCGAACCGGCTCAAGGACATGCCTCCGGGCAGCACGGCGCGGACGCCCGATGCGGTGAACACCCTGAGCATGCCCGCCGGCGAGATCACCATCGCCGAGGTGCTGAAGACCCGCGGCTACCGCACCATTCACCTCGGCAAATGGCACCTTGGCGGCAAGAAGGGCTCGCGGCCCGAGGACCAGGGGTTCGACGAGAGCCTAGGCTTCATCGCGGGCGGCGCCATGTACCTGCCCGAGAAGGACAAGGGCGTGGCCAACGCCAAGCAACCCTGGGATCCCATCGACCGTTTCCTGTGGCCGAACCTGCCCTACGCCGTGCAGCACAACGGCTCGCCGATGTTCCAGCCCAAGGGCTACATGACCGACTACCTGGCCGACGAGGCGGTCCGCGCGATCAAGGCCAATCGGAACCGGCCCTTCTTCCTCTACTTTGCGCCGAACGCCATCCATACGCCGCTGCAGGCGAAGAAGGCCGACTACGACGCCCTGCCCCAGATCAAGGACCATCGCCTGCGGGTCTATGGCGCCATGGCCCGGAACCTGGACTGGAACGTCGGCCGCATCCTCCAGGCGCTCAAGGACGAGGGGCTGGACGACAACACGCTGGTGATCTTCTCCAGCGACAACGGCGGCGCCGGCTATGTCGGCCTGCAGGAGGTCAACCGGCCGTTCCGCGGTTTCAAGTCCACCTTCTTCGAGGGCGGCATCCACGCCCCGTTCTTCATGCGATGGCCCGCCGCGATCCCGGCCGGCTCGCGCTATCCCTATCCCGTCGGGCACGTGGACATCTTCGCCACCGCCGCCGCGGTGGCCGGCGCCGCCGTCCCGACCGACCGCAAGATCGACGGCGTCGACCTCTTGCCCTACGTCCAGGGCAAGACGTCGGACCGGCCGCACCAGGTGATGTTCTGGAGGTCGGGCCAGTACAAGGTCGTCCGCGACGGGGACTGGAAGCTCCAGTCCAGCGAGGCGCAGAACAAGGTGTGGCTGTTCAACCTCGCCGCCGATCCCACCGAGCAGCACGACCTGTCGAGGAAGGAGCCGGCCCAGGTCCAGCGCCTGCTGGCCCTGATCCGCGCCCAGGACGCCGAAAGCGTGAAGCCGCTATGGCCGTCGCTGCTGCAGGGCCCCGTCTTCGTCGATCGCCCCAGCGGACAGCCGCAGAAGCCCGGCGAGGAATACGTCCTCTGGGATAACTGAACCGCTATCGCTTCGCGTAGTAGTCGACGGCGGCCTGAGCGGCCTGATCGTAGGCCGCCAGCAGCGGGTCGGTCTTGGCCGAGCCCGCGCCGTCGCGAGCGGTCAGAAAGTAGTTCGCGTAATGGCCGTACGCGACGCGGCACAGCCGGTCGCGCTCGGGATCCCCGTAGTTGGACACGAAGGTGCGATAGTTCTCCCAGGCGTAGCCGACGCAGGCCACCTCATGCGCCAGCCAGTCGAGACGCCCGCCATGCGCGTCCGCGATCCGCTTGGCGAGGCTGGGCGGCTCGACCGCCACCGGCGCCGAATAGCCGCCGTCGCGCACGCCCTGCTCGATCTCCTCGGCCTGCCGCAGCAGGTCGGCGACGTCCTCGGGCGGCAGGCTGTCCTCCATCTGCGCCGCCTGCGCGCGCAGCTGCCGGGCCAGGTCCAGCATCTTCTGTGGCGTGTCCTGCGCCTGCGCGGCGGGCGCCGCGACCAGGGCGAAGGCGAGAGCGAGATGCAGGAGACGCATCCGGAAATTCCTGTGCTGCTTGGACCAATGAGCGCCCGCGCGGGGCCGCTGACATTCTACGCAGGAATGCCGGTTTCGGACGACACGGCCAAGCTTGCAGTTCGCAGGCCGTTAAAAGCCCAGGCCCGGCTTGGTCCGAATGTTCAGCTGGCCCGCCAGACCGGCCTTCCGGTGGTGCTCGATGGCGGCCATCTGCGGCGACATGGCCATGTTTCGGAACGCCTCCAGCGAGGGGTATTCCGCCAGGGCCACCATGTCCCACAGCTCCTCGACCTCGCCCAGCAGCAGGCCGGTGACGTGGCCCGAATAGCGGATCTTCCCGCCCAGACCCTCCACCAGCTTGCGCACCTCCTCACCGTAGCGGGCGTAGGCCTCCGCGCCGGTCAGGTGCGCGTCCGAACCGTCGGCGTACTCGGCCTTCGGCTTGAACTTCAGCAGGTTGACCATCACGAACGGGCCGTCCTCGGCGCCGCCAAAGAACGCCATCGCCTGCTCGGGCTGCGGGAAGACCGCGTTCTCGACCTTCACGACCGCGCCCTTTCGATCAGCCCGTCGATCGCCTCGACGATCTCTCGCGGACTGTCCTCCTGCAGGAAATGGCCGCCGCTCAAGGTGACGTGCGGCTGGCCCTTCGCCCCGGGCACCCGCGACTGGAAGACAGCCTCGCCGCCGCGGGTGATCGCATCGCCGTCGCTGAATGCGGTCAGGAAGGGCTTGTCGAACGCCTCCAGCACCTTCCACGCCGCCAGGTTCTCGGCCACCGAGGGGTGCTCGGCGGTGACGGGCACCAGGGTCGGGAACTGCCGCGCGCCTTCCTTGTAGGTCTCGTCGGGGAACGGGGCGTCGTAGGCCGCGATCTCGGCCTCCGAAAGGTTCCGGCCGCTGCCGCCGTTCAGCAGCATGCCGATCGGCATCTGCGGCACGTTCTGGCTGAACTCGAGCCAGGCCTTGAAACCCTCGGTCATGCCGCCGCCCGTGGGCAGGCCGGTGTTGGCGACCACCACGCCCGCGAACCGCTCGGGAAAGGCCGCCACCAGGCGCAGGCCGATCAGCCCACCCCAGTCCTGGCAGAAGAGCGTGATCCCCTTGAGATCCAGCCCCGTGAGCCAGGCGCTCATCCAGGCCACGTGCCGCTTGTACGTATAGTCGGTCCGTTTCGCTGGCTTGTCCGAACGGCCGAAGCCCACCAGGTCCGGCGCGATCACCCGGCGCCCGCGGGCGACCAGGCCGGCGATGATGTGGCGGTAGAGATAGGCCCACGACGGCTCGCCGTGCATCAGCAGCACCACCGCCCCATCGCGCGGCCCCTCGTCGACATAGTGGATCCGCAGGACCGTCCCGTCCGCGTCCCGGACTTCGGCGTAGCGCGGCGCGTATGGCCAGTCCGCCAGCCCCTCGAACCGCGCGTCCGGCGTCCGCAGGATGTCCATGCCGTCCTCCCTCTTTGATTAATGACATTATGCGTGCCATTATATCGCCGTCAATGCCGCCCTCTCGACAGGCCGGCTGACACGGGCGAGATGAGGGCATGAGCACCGCTGCCAAGGCCAAAGCCCCGACCGAGGTCGCCGACGGCCGCCGCCGGCGCGGCATGGACAATCGGGCCCGCATCGTCGCGGCGATGATCGAGATGGTCCGCGCCGACGAGGTCGCCCCCAGCGCCGAGCGGGTGGCGGCCCGCGCGGACGTCGGCCTGCGCACCGTCTTCCGTCACTTCCAGGACATGGACAGCCTCTACCGCGAGATGTCCTTGGTCATCGAGGCCGAGCTGCGGGCCATTATCGAGCAGCCGTTCCAGAGCGGACCGGGGCCCGAGCGGGCGGTCGAGCTCGTCGCCCGCCGCGCGCGGGCGTTCGAGACCATCGCGCCCTTTCGCCGGGCCGCCGAGGCGGTGCGCCACCGCTCCAGGTTCATCGGTTCGGACTACGCCCGCCTCGTCCGCGAACTGCGCGCCATCCTGGAGCGCGAGCTGCCGCCCGAGGTCGCGGGCGACCCCATGAAGCTGGAGGCGCTGGACCTGCTGCTCAGCTACGAGGCTTGGTCGCGCCTGCGCCGCGACCAGGGCCTGACTCCCGAGCGCGCCCAGGCGGTGATCGAGACGGCGGTGCGCCGCGTGATCGGCTGATCGGAACCCCCGGCCCCTCAGGCGATTGATCCAGCAAGGAGATCGCCATGCTTACACCTGAAATCCTCTGGGGCCTCGGCGCACTGGTGCTTCTGGCCGCCCTGGTCTGGGGAATGACCCAGTACAAGCGGCGCAACCGCGCCAACGACCCTATCACCGAGCGCGCCACCCGCGCCGAGTACGACCATCCCGACACCTACCAGCGCGAGGAAGAGAAGTTCCGCGACCAGGTCAGGCCCTCGTAGGAAATCGCCGACGCGCCGTGGGAAATAACTGCCCACGACCGAAGCCCGGATGACTATCGTCGCGCCGACGATTATTTCGGCCCAGGCTGCTTTTTGCGCATCCTGCGCCGCCGCAGCCTGTTCCATGTCCGGATCGTTTCATTCGGACATTGCGCCATGAAACAATCGGACCGCCGCCCGCCTGCTGCTCGTCTTGCAGGTCCAGGCCTGTCCCGGCCGCGTCGAACGGCGCGCGCCAGGGCGTCCCAGTGACCACAGCGAGGCAACGACAGTGCAGATATCGACGACGTCCGCGACCAGCGGAGGGTCCCAGGCGCAACGCGTCCTGGCCACCCTCCTCCAGCAGACGAGTGCGACGGATGGGCCGGAAAAGCCCACCGGCCCCAAAGGCGCGGGCGGTCCCCCGTCCGGACCTCCGCCCGGCCCGCCCCCCGGCGGCGGCGCCCAACAGTTCGCCGCCAACACCCTGGGCAGCCTGCTGGGGGTCCAGGAATCCTCGGATGCGGGCGACCTGGCCGCCCAGCTCATCGAGAATGCCGACAGCGACACCGACGGCGCGCTCGGCGTGGAGGAGATCCAGACCGCCCTGGGCGCCGAGGCCTCCGAGGAGCTATCGGCTGCGGTCTCGAACCTCGATACCGACGACGACGGCAAGCTCAGTTCCGAGGAGCTCTCGGCCGGCCTGGAGGCCAACCGGCCCGAACGCCGCGGTCCGCCGCCGAGCGCCGCCGTCGCCTCGCGCCTGATCGACGAGGTCGACGCCGACAGCGACGGCGCGCTCAGCCTGGCCGAAATCCAGTCGCAGTTGGAACTCGACGCGGGGTCGGACCTTGCCGGCGCCTTCGGCGGTCTGGACGCCGACGGCGACGGCCTGCTGGGCGCCGCCGAGCTGACCGCTGCGCTCGACGCCTTCCAGGCGGCCCGCGGCGAGGGCCGACAGCCCCAGGCCACCGTGACCGCCTGAAGCCCCGCGGCCGGACCGCCCGCCGGTCCGGCCGTTTCGCTGCGATGAACGGGAGCCGACCGCGCGGCTCAGAGGGCTGTCAGGCGGCGCATGGTCTTATCCGGTCACAAGGTCGGCCACAGCCGATCAGAACTGGAGACAACAGATGAAGACCATCATCGCCACCCTGGCCGCCGCGGCCGCCCTCACGGCGGTCGCTGGTCCCGTCGCCGCACAGCCGTATCGCGACCACGATCGGTACGAACAATCCGGCTACCGTGACCACGACCGTCACGAGCAACGCCGCTGGCGCACCAGCGAGCGCGTCGAGACTGCGGAACGCCGGATCGAGTCCGGCCTGCGCAATGGCGAACTCAGGCCTCGCGAAGCCGCCAGGCTGCGGGCCGAGGTGCATGAGTTCGCCCGGCTCGAAAACCGCTACCGCGCAGGCGGCCTGACTCGCCGCGAACGGCTCGAGCTGGACGACCGCCACCGGGCGCTGATCGCCGACATGCGGGCCGCCCTCTACAATGAATACGGTCAGGGCTACGGCCGCCGCCGCTAGCCGGCCAGAGCCCCGCCTTGCTCGCAAGGCGGGGCTCGACGCCTCCGACACCGAATTCCTGCCGGCTGGACCCAGCAGCCCCTTGGAGTGGGGTGTCGGACGCCGCCCCGGGTCAGCGCCTGACCGATCCCGCTAACAGTCCGCGACACGCGTATGGGGTACGGCGGAACAGTGGTTCACGTCCCAGGCCATACTCCGCGTTGCGCGGCGGACGAGGCCCCCCGACGCCCGCGCCACGCGACTCCAAAATCAGCCGCACACCGTATAGGTCCGTCCCGTAAAATCGCCTCACAGTGCGGCCGGTGTCATCGCGCGTTTCATCGATCACCGCTCGTGCATGAACACGCTCAGCTTCGACCTTCAGTCGCGCAACGCGCGACCGTGCGTCATGAATGATCGGCGACGCATCGGAAGCTCGAGCCCTGTCCGCTTCGAACAGGGCGCGGGCAGCCTCGAACTCGGAGCCGAGGAAGGCGGCGACGACGGGACTTAAGGGGGAGGCGGGGCCCACTTCGTGGGTCAGAGCCTTCGCGGCGGGGAGGGCTTCCACTTACTTGGCGAGGGGACGGGCGGGTCGCATTCGGCCATCAAGGTTGGGAAGCTCATCGGTGCGACGGCCTTGGCGGCCGCTGACGCAGCCAGCGGAGGCCCATCTCGGGGGGAATCTAGCGGAGGCTCATGGCAGAGGTTGTAGCGAGCGTGAGCGCGCGCCGGGAGGGCCGTCTTTGGCGCGCTCACCGTGGGGCGTGCCTGAGGCCCCCTGCACCGCCTCGCGGTCGCCTCCCCCCCTCGTCTTCGCGACAGGACGGCGGGAGGCGGAGTGACCGCCGAGTTTATTCGCCCTCGCGGCACGGGGGCACGCAAAGATCGGGCGCTAGCCCGCCCTTTCAAGCGCCCGACGCGCCCGGCCCCGGCCGAATGCTCAGTCGGCCCCTGCGAGCACGCCGCGCAGACGGGTGATGAAGGCCTGGATATTGGCGCGCACCGTGGCTTCGTTCGCCAGCCTCAGCCGTTCCACCGCGATGAGCGCCTCGCTCATCTTGGCCGTACCGCTGGCCGCGATCGGCTCGTCCATCAAGGTCTTGGAGGTGGCCACCTCGACCACGCTGTAATGCACGCGGGACTTGACGGTCAGATCCAGGCCGGCCAGCGGGCGCTCGAGTTCGATCAGGCGGGCGGAGACGCGGACCTGGCCCGGAGACCCGTCGGGCGCGAGGAAGCCGGCGCCTTGCAGGGACGCCTTCAGCGCAGCGTCGAACTGGTCGGCGGAGACGTTCGACATCCAGAGGGGATTGGTCGCCGATCCACCTTGGCTCGGGGCGACCGTGACCGCCTGGAACCCCGGCTGTCCAGACTGCACCTGGTCCTGGGCGGAAGCGACGGGCGCGATCATCTGCGTGGAGCGACCGCCGGACGCGCACCCGGCGAGGAGGAGCATCGCGGCCACGGCGGCGGCGGCATGGGAATGGCGCAGGATATTCATTGGGCGGTCTCGCCTTTTCGAGGTTCAAGCGTCACGATGACAGGATTGGGTGTGAGGCGCTGAGTGGCGCCGGTGTTCGCGTCGATGACAGCCCCGATCACGCCGCCCAGGATCAAGTTTCCGGCCATCCCGGCGCCGCCGGCGCCCGCGGTCGTATGCGTGACCGAGACCTTGACCGGCTCATAGCCCGGCTTGGTGATCTCGGCCGAGAACTCCGCCTCGCGCTTCATGCGGATCGAACACGGCGTAGACGCGCAAGAGTCGCCCAACGAGGTCTTGACGCTGGCGCCCGGTGGCGTGGTTTGCACCTCTCAGGCCTCGTGCTGGCCGCGCGTAATCGTCGCGCAAGCGGACAGGCTTGCGCCGGCGGCGACGACCGCCGCGACTAGATGGAACTTCATGTACTCCCCCGAACACACCGGCCGCGATCCTGCTGGATTCACGCCCTTCCCCGCAGCCATTCTGCATGGTCAAGCTATGAGTGCAAGCGGGTGAACTGCGCGGTGTGCGGGTGACTAAGTTTTAGGTGGCCGCGGTCTGACACCGACGGCGCGCAAAAGTGTCGGCCGGGGCGCGGCCGGTTCGTCCTTTGCCTGCGGCCCGATGGGGGCCGCGGTTTCGAGGACCGCCCCGATGTCGATCACCCTTTATGAGTTGCAGCCGACCCGTTCGGCCCGTGCGCGCTGGACGCTGCTGGAGCTGGGCGTGCCGTTCGAGAGCATCGCGGGGAGGGAGGTGTTCGAGATGCCGGAGCTGGCGCAGATCCATCCGCTGAGCAAGCTGCCGGCGCTGCGCGATGGGGGGCGGCCGCTGTTCGAGTCGGCCGCCATCTGCAACTGGCTGGCCGACAGCCATCCGGAGGCGGGGCTTCTGGCGCCCTCGGGCACGTGGGCGCGGGCGCTGCACGACCAGTGGGTGGCGTTCACGCTGTCGGAGATCGAGGCGTTCCTCTGGCATACCGCCCGCAACATGTTCATCCTGCCGGAGGACGAGCGGCTGCCGGCGGTGTTTCCCCAGAACGAGGCGGCGGCGAAGCGGGGCCTGGCGGTGCTGGACGCTCATCTGAAGGACCGGGACTGGCTGGTGGACGACCGGTTCTCGCTGACCGACATCTTCACCGGCTATGCGGCCTGCTGGGGCGTGTGGCAGGGGATGGCCGAGGACCTGCCGCATCTGACCGCCTATGTGGAACGGCTGCAGGCCCGGCCCCTCTGCCCCTACCACCAGGACGTCCCGGCCGCGGTCCCGGCCTAGTTGCGGCCGCGGCCGGAGCGCCTTTCCGGCCGCGGCTGTCGTTCTCTTTTTGTTCTTGACATTCGCGCGCGTTTCTGAGAAGGTTCGGTCAGGGTCTCGATCTGCGCCTGGCGGCGTGGCGGGGCCCTTTTCGTTTTCCGGACATCAGGGGTGGACCCGTGGATGAGGTGGTGGTGGCGGCCGCGGCCGCGGAGGCGCCGTCGCGGCGGCATGGGCGGACGGGGGTGCGGTTTTCGGCCGAGCTGGGGCGGGCGATCTGCCGGCGAGTGGCGGCGGGGGAGACGATCCAGCGGATCTGTTCAGAGGCGGACATGCCCAACCGCGGAACGGTGACCGCCTGGGCGAAGGCGCACGGGCGGTTCGGCCGGGCGCTGGCGCGGGCGCAGACCCTGGGCGGGTGGGACCATGAGCGGGGCGGCGGGCGGCGCTCGTCCTATTGCGAGGCGACGGCGATGGAGATCTTCGCGCGGCTGTCGCTGGGCGAGTCGATGAGCGCCATCTGCCGCGACCCGGCGATGCCGTCGCAGTCGACGGTGGCGCTGTGGCGGGCGCGGTATCCCGAATTCGCCGAACGGGTGGCGCGGGCGCGCGGGGTGCAGGCCGAGCAGTTCTGCGACCTGGGCTGGGAGATCGCCTCGGCGGTGACGCCGGCGACGGCCTATGCCACCGAGGTGAAGCTGAGGCAGCTGCGCTGGACGGCGGCGGGGCTGGCGCCGGCGCGGTTCGGGCGGCACCGGCCGGTGGAGGCGGAGACGACGCTGGAGCGGGAGGCCGCCTCGCCGGCCCAGCAGGCGGGGCCGGTGGTCTGGACCGTCCGCCACTTCAAGGTGGAGCCCCAGCCGGACGGGACGCGCAAGGTGGTCGCCTATCTGCGCGACAGCCGCACGGGCGAACTGCGGCGCGAACATCCGGAGGACGGCCCGGCGGACGGGGACGAGGCGCCCGCGAGCCTGAAGGAAGGGAAGTGGGTGTTCTGACCGCCGGACCACCCGGGCTCCGGGAGGTCGGCAGGGAAGAAATGGCGCGCCCGGAACGATTCGAACGTCCGACCCTCAGATTCGTAGTCTGATGCTCTATCCAGCTGAGCTACGGGCGCGCATTGCCTCTCGGCGAGGGCGCGGAACCTAGTCGGGGGCGGGACGGAGCGCAAGTCCCCGTCCCGCCGATTTTTTCCAGGCCCGCGTCCTCAGCCCTAGCGGCGGGGGAACGGCAGGCCGCCGAGGATGCCCTGGCGCAGGATGTCGGAAGCGCTGGGGGGCTTGGGCGGCTGCTGCTGTTGCTGCGGGGCGGGGGCGCCGGGCATGCCGGCCCGGCCGCCGCGGCCGCCGCCGCTCATGTTCGGCATCTCCTGGCCGAGGATGCCGCCGGTGGCCGAGCGGTAGCGGACCTTGACCGCCCACTGCTGGTTCCAGGTCACCTTGGGATCCTGCGGGCGGGGCGGATAGACGAAGTTGGCCTCGCCGCCGTAGGCCACGAGCTGGGCGATGGCGCTGGGGGCGGCGTCCAGCACCTCCTTGGGCACGGCGCAGGTCTTCTGGGTGGGGCCCATCAGGGTCTTGTTGGCCACCAGGCGGTTGATGTCGGACTGGCTGAGGAAGTCGGGGTTGGAGAAGCCGGCGGCCTGGGTCTCGGACGAGGTCCACATGACCACCGTGTCGCCGTCGCCGCCCATGGCGCTGGCGTAATAGGCCTGGGCGTTGCCGACCAGGTTCCAGCCGAGGTTCACCCAGCCGCCCGGGGCCTTGGCGTTGGTGGTCAGGTTGATGGGGCCGAGGAAGTCCTGGTCTTCCTCGAGCGTGAAGTTGATCTCGGGGCTGTAGTTGCCGCGGATCGTGTGGGCGCCCACCAGCGAGCCGTTGGAGGGGACCATGTCGCGGGTCTTCTCGTTCGGCCACTCGCCGTAGGTGCGGTTGCGCTGGACCGACGGCGGCTGCATCGGGCGGTAGTCGATGCCCTTGAAGAGGTTGGCCGGGTTCTGCTGGCCTGAGGCCATCTTGGCGAAGTCGATGACATAGGGCTGGCCCGGGCGGGCGCGCTCGCCGCAGCCCCAGAAGATCAGCATCTTGCCCTTGGGCTTCTGGTACTCCTGCGGGACGTTGTCGTAGCGCTCGGGCCGCTCGGTCTGCACCGGCTTGGGCGTCAGCAGCGGCAGGGCCGGGCCGGCCTGCAGACCCGAGGGCGGCAGGTGGTCGGCGGCGGGCGCGGGGTTGGTCTGGCCCGAGCCGAGCTGGAGCTGCAGCGTCTTGGAGGCCCCGCCCCCGCCCATCATGGCGCGCATCATGGCCCCGGTGTCCGGTCGGCCGCCGCCCCCGCCCATGGCGGGCATGCCGAAGCCGGTCTGGGTCTGGGCGCTCATCCAGTAGACGGCGACCGGCCCGGTGACCTTCTGCTGGGCGAGCGCCGTCGAGGCGACGGTGGTGATGGCGATGGCGGCGGCGCCGGCGAGCAGCGCCAGCTTAGGTCCCGGACCCATGGAAAATCTCCCCTGAACAAACCCGGCCGAACGCTAGTCCGCGAACGGCGAAAGTGAAATCCGCTTTTCTGGCGGACCCCGCTGCGGATTTGCGACGAAAGCCGCCGTTCAGTCCGCCAGGTCGCGCCAGCAGGGAACATACGCCCCCGGCCACGGCTTGGCTTCAAATACCCCCCGGGCCACGGCGCGGGCCAGGCAGTCGGCCGCCAGGGCCCCCAGGCGGGCCAGGGCGTAGGGCGCCGGCTCGGCCAGCGGCCGCACGCCCGTGGAGATCGCGAACACCACGTCGCCGTCGAACGGGGCGTGGACGGGCCGGATGGCGCGGGCGAAGCCGTCCTGGGCCATGACGGCGACCCGCTTGGCCTGGGCGGGCGTCAGGACGGCGTCGGTGGCCACGCAGGCGATGGTGGTGTTGCGCTGTTCCGCCGGGCGCTTGGCCGAGCCCCATTCGTCGGGTCCGGCGCGCAGGCCTGCGGAGCCCAGGCCGCCGAACTCGTCCTCCAGCTCGAACGGCGCGGCCCAGAAGGTGCGGCCGCCGGGGGCGATCACCGAGCCCCAGCTGTTGACGCCGACGATCGCGCCCACCGTGTAGCCGTCGGCCATCACCGCCGAGGCCGAGCCCACGCCGCCCTTGAGGCCCCCGGCCATGGCCCCGTAGCCGCAGCCCGCCGTGCCCAGCTCGACGTCGAGGCCCGCCGCGGCGACGGCGCGCCGGCCGAGCTCGCGATAGGGCGGCTCCTCGCCCCAGCCCTTGTCGCCGCCGTTGGCCATGTCGAACAGGATCGCCCCCGGCACGACGGGCGACTTGGGAATGCCCTCGACGAGGCCGAAGCCCCGCCCCCGGGCGCCCAGCCAGGCCACCACGCCGTCGGCGGCGGCCAGGCCATAGACCGAGCCGCCGGACAGCACGACCGCGTCCACGGCGTCGACGAGGTTCTCGGGCGCGAGGGCGTCGGTCTCGCGGGTGCCGGGCGCCCCGCCACGCACGTCGGCGGCGCAGACGGCGCGCGCGTCGGGCAGGATCACGGTCACGCCGGTGCGGACGCCGACGTCCTGCGCCTGCCCAACCCTTAGGCCGGGAACGTCGGTGATCAGGTTGCGCGGGCCTGGACCTGGGCTCTTTCCGTCCATAGGAGGGACGTCGCACGTCCGGGCGTTTGTTGTCCACGCGGCCGGCCCGCTATGGTCAAGTCCGTTGTTCAGGAGCGCGCCCGTCCCGTGAAGTTCAAGTCGCCTTTCGCCGCCCTCGCGCTGGCCGCCTTCGTGTCCGCCTGCGCCACGCCGCAGCCGGCGGTGTCCGAAACGCCGCCCGCGGGCGCGCCCCGGGCCATGGTGGCCGCGGCCAATCCCATGGCGGTGGAGGCCGGGCTGAAGGTGCTGCGCGCCGGCGGCACGGCCGTGGACGCGGCGGTGGCGGTGCAGGCGACCCTGGGCCTGGTGGAGCCGCAGAGCTCGGGCCTCGGCGGCGGCGCCTTCCTCACCTACTACGACGCCCGGACGAAGCAGGTGACCGCCTACAACGGCCGCGAGACGGCGCCGAAGGCGGCGACCCCGAAGCTGTTCTACGGCGAGGACGGCAAGCCGATGAACCGGACCGCCGCCATCCTCTCGGGCCGCTCCACCGGCGCGCCGGGCGCGGTGGCCATGCTGGCCCTGGCGCAGTCCCAGCACGGCAAGCTGGCCTGGAAGGACCTGTTCGGCGAGGCCGAGCGACTGGCCGACCAGGGCTTCCCCGCCCCGCGCCGGATGGCCGCCGCCGCCTCGGGCCGCGCCCCCCAGGCCGCGACGCCCGACGCCGTCGCCTATTTCACCAAGCCGGACGGGACGAAGATCCAGCCCGGCGACACGGTCCGCAACCCCGCCTACGCCGCCACGGTGCGCAAGATCGCCGCCGAGGGCCCCAAGGCCCTGCTGGAGGGCGAGATCGCGCAGGCCATCGTCGCCAAGGTGAAGGCGGGGCCGAACCCCGGCGAGCTCAGCCTGGACGATCTCAAGGCCTATCGCCCCAAGGCCGAGGCCGCGCTCTGCCGCCCCTACCGCGCCTATCTCGTCTGCACGCCGGGCGCGCCGTCGGGCGGGCCGGCGGTGCTGGAGGCCCTGGGCATCCTCGAGCACACCGAGATCGCCAAGCACCCCAACAGCGTCGAGGGCTGGTACCTGTTCAGCCAGGCCAGCCGGCTGATGTACGCCGACCGCGACCGCTACATCGCCGACCCCGACTTCGTGGACGTGCCGGTGCAGGGCCTGCTGGACCCCGCTTACCTGGCCGAGCGGGCGCGGCTGATCGGCCCCTCCCCCGCCGCCAGCGTGCCGCCCGGCAAGCCCCGGGGCGCCGGCGTTCGCGCGCCCGACCGCACCCAGGAGGTCTCGGGCACCACCCACCTCGTGGTGGTCGACCGGTGGGGCAACGTGGCCTCCATGACCACCACGGTGGAGAGCACCTTCGGCTCGGGCCGGATGGTGCATGGCTTCTTCCTGAACAACCAGCTCACCGACTTCTCGTTCAGCCCGGAGGACCGCGACGGCGCCCCGGCGGCCAACGCCGTGGCCGGCGGCAAGCGGCCCCGCTCGTCCATGGCCCCGGCCATCGTGCTGGACAAGGACCGGCGGTTCGTGGCGGCGGTGGGCTCGCCCGGCGGCCCCTCGATCCTGGCCTACAACCTCAAGGCCCTGGTCGGCATGCTGGACTGGAAGCTGCCGGTGCAGGAGGCCATCAACCTGCCCAACCTGATCGCCGGCGGCAGCTTCTACGCCGCCGAGGTGGACAAGTTCTCGCCCGAGCTGACGGCGGGGCTGGAGGCCCGGGGCATCAAGCTGACCTCGGGCTTCGGCGCGGAAGGCTCGGGCCTGCACGGGATCGAGGTCACGCCGCAAGGCCTGCGCGGCGGCGCCGATCCGCGTCGCGAGGGCGTGGCGAAGGCGCCGTAGGAAGGCTCTTTCCCCTCCACCTCTCTCCTCCCCCGATTTGCTCGTCATCATCGCGCTTGTCCCCGGGGATCCATCCCTCCCCACGGCGAGCGCGCAGCCGGCGGCGCAGCGCCCCGCTCGCCCGGTTTGGCAGCCGGGGATAGGTCCGCCGGGGCAAGCCGGGCTATGACGAGTGACGCATGTTCGCTTTTTGTTCTTGACTACCCGCAACGACCGTGAGATGATTTCCTCGCGTAGATCACTGCACTCCGCCACCCGCCGCTGAGCGGACAAGGCGCCGCCAGCCAGAGCCACGCACTCCCAGTCCATCCGCCGTAGCGGAGCCACCGCTGCGCGCACCCGCGCGGCTGTGGCTCACGGATCAATCCCTGTGAGGAGAGCATGCATGGCCTATGGCCAAATCGATCCCGCACGCCTGGAAGGTGAGGCGCTAAGACGTTGGTATCTGCGATCTCCAGCCGACATCGAGAACGAACGGCAAGACGCGGCCGCGCAGAGATACGACACCTTCTTTTCGCGAAGTGGCCCTTCCCTTGACGCTGCAAGCCGACCTCAAGATGCCACCCGCTCTCAGAAGGCGCCTGCAAGTGAGGCCCGTCAGGTTGCACCCCACGCGGCGGACGAAAACTGCGTCGGCTGTCACGGCCGCCTCCCCCGCCCTCCGTTGCCGCCACCGTTCGGCACATTCCCGTTCCCAAGCGGTCCATTGTTTCGCGATGTCCCCAATAGTCCGCCAGGAGCCGGCGGCTCTGATCGCAAGCAATGTGAAATCCAGGCCCAGAGTGATGATCGGATTTGCGGCAGTCAGCCGCGACCTAAGGACATCGCCATATGTCGTGCGTCAGCGTCCAGGCGACGTGCGCATTGTCAGCGATCTGGTGAGGTGGGCTTCCCATCATTGGACACCGCGGGCCGCATCGGTGGTTGGTGAGGAAAGGCCAATTAGCGCGCCTCCAGCGGTTCTCCGGCCCAATCGATCAGGTTGGGGTGGATCGAAGCGGAGAAGCTGAATGCGGTGACGCTTGCCCGGTCTTTAGGGTCGTCAACGGTCCAGATGTCCAGATACTTCCAGACCGAACTCAGGCAGGTCACCGCCGGACCGAGTGCGCTTTCTGGCAGATGAAGCGACAGCTCGAAATCCGATCCGTACGCATCGCCCGAGCGCTCATAGAACCGCCCGACGTCATCCAATCCATCCGAGCCGAAGGAGACCTCGGGTCCGAAGGGCGAGATCCAGATGCGCATCAGCTTGCCACGGTGGGTGCTCGGCGCCCTCACCCGCGCCGCCATCTCGATACTTCGCGCATAGGCAAGGCCGCCCTGGAATCGATACTCGACAGGCGTGGTGTCGTGGCTGAGGCCCACATGAAGCCCCCAGTTCCAATCGGTTATTTCGACCATGTATCGGCCGTCGAAGAAGCCGGGGTCAGTGGTCGCGTTTGGGGCGGTCACAAGAGTTCTCCACTCACTCAGACGAGATGTACTTATTTTGTTCCGGCCAACAAGGCCAATGCTCTTGCCCATAGCCGCACGACCGCGCCGTCAAGGGGTGGGTCCTCGGGGCAAGCCGGAGGATGACGAGCTTTGGAGTGGGTGGGCACCAGCTGGCCCACCGTCGTGGCCTATCCCTCCGCCTTCGCCCGCCGCGCCCGCGCCTTCGGCGGTGGAGCGCCCGGCAACCGCAGTTCGAACACCGTGCCCTGGTCGCCGGTGACGGAGAGGGTGAGGTCGCCGCCGTGGCCCTGGGCCAGTTCGCGGGCGATGGCGAGACCGAGGCCGGTGGAGTCCGGGCGGCCGGAGCCGGCGAAGGGCTGGAACAGGCGTTCGCGCATGCGCATCGGCACGCCCGGGCCGTCGTCGGAGATGCGGATGAGGCTGGCGCCGGCCTGGGCCTCCATGGAGACCTCGACCCGGCCGGGCGCCGTGCGGCCCTCCTGGTGCTCGATAGCCTGGCGGGCGTTGCGCAGCAGGTTGACCAGGATGCGGTGCAGCTGGTCCGGGTCGGCGATCACCTGGTCGGCGCCGGTGATGCGGGACACCAGCTTCACCCGCGCGTCCGCCAGCCGAGCCTCGGCGGCGGCTTCCTTGAGCGCGTCGGCGAGGTTGACCGTCTGGGTCTCGGGCGCGGCCTCCTCGGTCTTGCCGTAGACCAACACGTCGGCGGCCAGCTTCACCGCACGGTCCAGGGCCCGTTCGAGGCGCGGCAGGGCCTGGCTGACCTTGGGGTCGTTGGAGGCGGCCAGGCGCTCGGAGGCGAGCTGGGCGCTGGTGAGCATGTTCTTGAGGTCGTGGTTGATCTTGGCGACCGCCTCGCCCAGCGCGGCCAGCCGGGCGCGGGAATTGAGCGCGGCGCGCAGGTCGGCCTGCATGCGGTCGAGTTCGGCCTCGGCGCGGCCGATCTCGTCCCGGCGTCCGGAGAGCTGGATCTGGGCGGCGGGGTCCTCGGGGTCGGCGCGGAACCGTTCCATGGCGAAGGTGATCCGCTGCATGGGCCGCACGAGGAAGAGGTTCAGGGCGAAGAAGACGATCACGCCCGCCAGCGCCGCCACCCCGGCCACGATCGCCACCAGGCGCCAGAGGTAGCTGGCCAGGGCGCGCTTCAGCTCGGTGTCGGTGGCGACGAACTCGATGAAGTCGGCCTCCTTGCGGAAGCGCGGCTCGGCCATGACCCGCACGCGGCCGCCGTCGCCCAGCAGGGTCTGGAACGGGGCGAACAGGGCCAGGCCCGCGGCGCGGGGGCGCAGGTCCACCAGATAGGGCGCGCGGCTGGGCCGGCCGGCGGAGAACACCAGCGAGCGGGCGCCGTCGATGGAGACCGCCACGATCTCGACCCCCGCGCCTTCGAGGAGCTGGGTCTTGAGCTGTTCGGAGACCACGCGGTCGGGGGCGACCTCGGGCGCGAGGGAGGCGAGCTCGGCGGCGCGCACCCGGTCCAGCAGCCACTGCTGCTCATAGGCGGCCATGGCGGGGGGGATGGCGAGGGTTCCGCCCAGGGCCGCGAAGACGACGGTGAGGACCAGGAGGCGCGCGGAGAGGCCGCCGGGCCAGAAGAGGCGGCGCCGGTTCCGCTCGGGAGCTTCGGTCGGTGCGTCCGCCATTGTCCTCCCGAATTAGTGCAGCGGAGCCGCTGCGGCAACGTAAGGGCCCGGGATGGCGAGGCTATCGCGCCCCGACCGCCTCCGCCACCGAGCCGAAGCCGTCCGCGCGCAGCCGGGCCGCGAGGTCGCGCTTGATGCGCACGACCAGGCCCGGCCCCTCGTAGGCCAGCGCCGAATAGAGCTGCACCGCTGCCGCGCCGGCGCGCAGCTTGGCGTAGGCGTCGGCGCCCGAGGCGATGCCGCCCGCGCCGATCAGCAGGAACCGTCCGGCCCCCGCCTCGCGGAACTGGCCCAGCACGCGGGTGGAGAGCGCGGTCAGGGGGGCGCCGGAGAGGCCGCCGGGCTCGTCCCGGTGGCGGGACTTCAGCGGCGGGCGGCTGATGGTGGTGTTGGAGACGATGACGCCGGCCAGGCCGTGGTCGGCCACGCTGTCGGCGATGGCCTCGATCTCGGCGTCCTCCAGGTCGGGCGCGACCTTGAGAAACATGGGGACGGCCACGCCCTGGGGCAGGGAATCGGCCGTGTCCATCAGCCGGCCCAGCAGTTCGTCCAGCGAGGCCTTGGTCTGCAGCGCGCGCAGGCCGGGGGTGTTGGGCGAGGAGATGTTGATGGTGAAGTAGGACGCCATGCCCCACAGCCGGCGCAGGCCCGTGGTGTAGTCAGCCAGGCGGTCCTCGGAATCCTTGTTGGCGCCCAGGTTGGCGCCGACCACGCCGCGACCGCGATGGGCGAGGCGCGCGGCGAAGGGCTCCAGCCCCTCGTTGTTGAAGCCCATGCGGTTGATCACGGCCCGATCCTGCCACAGCCGGAACAGGCGCGGCCGCGGATTGCCGGCCTGGGGCAGCGGGGTGACGGTGCCGCATTCCACGAAGCCGAAGCCGGCCCGCAGCATGGGGCCGAACACCTCGGCGTTCTTGTCGAACCCGGGGGCGAGGCCGACCGGGTTGGGCAGTGTCAGGCCGGCCAGGTCGGTGGCCAGGATGGGATCGTCGGCCGGGGCGCGCGGGCCCAGGCCCAGCTTCAGGCCCTTGATGGCCAGGGTGTGCGCGTCCTCGGGGTCGAGGTTGCGCAGGGCGTAGGTGGCGAGGCCGTGCAGGTCCTTCATCGGGGCGTGACCGGGACGCCGTCCGGATCCAGCGGGGCGTCGTGGACCCGCAACACGTCGGTTGCGGCCAGGGGGCCGTAGAGGTGCGGGAACAGGTCGCCGCCGCGCGACGGTTCCCAACGCAGGGCCTCCCCCAGGTCCTCGGCTTCGATTTCCAGGACCACCAGGTCGGCTTGCCCGGCGAAGTGGCGGCGGGCGGTCTCCGGCGCCTGGGCGGCGGTGGAGAAGTGGATGTAGCCGTCCTGGCGGTCGACCGCCGAGCCGTCGAAGCGGCCGGCCGTCTGCGCCAGCTTCCACTCGGCGCGCGGCAGGATCTTGTAGATGCGCACGGCTCAGCGCTCCGGGAAGAACAGGCCGTCGAAGTGGGGGCGGCCGTTCGAATCGAACAGGAACACCGCCGCCGCCGCCGGGGGAAAATGGCGCTGGGCGCGCGCGACTAGGCTGGCCGGGGCCGAGCCCTCGATCAGCAGCTGGATCGTCAGTTCCTGCAGGCCCGGATTGTGGCCCACGACCATGACGGTGGCGCAGCTTTGGCCCGCCGCCTGGGCGGCGCGGCGGATGGTGCCGGAATCGGCGTGGTAGAGCTGGTCGTCCAGCCGGGTCTCGGCGCCCGGGAAGGCCGGGCCGGCGCTTTCCCAGGTGCCGCGGGTGCGGGCCGCGGGCGAGACCAGGGCCACGTCCGGCCGAAAGCCCATATCGGCGAGTTGGGCGGCCATCTCGGCCGACTCGCGGATGCCGCGCGGGGCCAGCCGCCGGTCGAAATCCTCGCCGCTGTCTGAATCGGCTTCGGCCTTGCCGTGCCGCAGGAGGATCAGCCGATCCATGGACGCTCCCTTACCCATACCCTCCATAGCCTAGGCGCGCCCGGCTGCAAGCCATTGACACCGCACGGGCGAGGCGGTCCAACGCGGCCATGACGGCGCAGGCCCCCATCACGGCGGGGATCGAGATCGGCGGCGGGACCTGGCGGTTCCCGGCGAGCCAACCGCTGCGCCTGGACTCCGGCGCCAAGCTGGCTCCGCTGGAGATCGGCTACAAGACCTATGGCCGGCTGAACGCGGACAAGTCCAACGCCGTGCTGGTCTGCCACGCCCTGACCGGCGACCAGCACCTGGCCTCCACGCACCCGGTGACGGGCAAGCCGGGCTGGTGGGACCGGTTCGTCGGACCCGGCCTCGTGCTGGACCCCGAGCGGCATTTCATCATCTGCACCAACGTGATCGGCGGCTGCATGGGCAGCACGGGGCCGGCCTCGCTGGATCCGGCGACCAACGCGCCGTACGGCCTGAAATTCCCGGTGATCACCATCGGCGACATGGTGCGGGCCCAGGCGATGCTGATCGAGGCCCTGGGTATCGAGACCCTGTTCGCGGCCATCGGCGGGTCCATGGGCGGGATGCAGGTGCTGCAGTGGGCGGCGGACTATCCGGAGAAGCTGTTTTCGGCGGTGGTGATCGCCGCGGCCGCGCGCCATTCGGCCCAAAACATCGCCTTCCACGAGGTGGGGCGCCAGGCGATCATGGCCGATCCCAACTGGCATCAGGGCGCCTATCTCGCCGCCGGCGTGCGGCCGGAGAAGGGGCTGGCCGTGGCGCGGATGGCCGCGCACATCACCTATCTGTCCGAGGCGGCCCTGCAGCGGAAGTTCGGGCGCGAGCTGCAGCGCGACGGCCTGTCGTGGGGCTTCGACGCCGACTTCCAGGTGGAGAGCTACCTGCGCCACCAGGGGACCAGTTTCGTCGACCGCTTCGACGCCAACAGCTATCTCTACATCACCCGGGCGCTGGACTACTTCGACCTGGCCGCCCAGTACGGCGGGGTGCTGGCCGAGGCGTTCGTGAAGGCGCGGCACGTGAAGTTCTGCGTGCTCAGCTTCTCCTCCGACTGGCTGTATCCGACGCCGGAGAGCCGCGACATCGTCCGGGCGCTGAACGGGGCCGGCTGCCGGGCCAGCTTCGCCGAGATCCAGACCGACAAGGGCCACGACGCCTTCTTCCTGGACGAGCCGCTGCTGGACCAGACCCTGCGCGGCTTCCTGGCGGCGCAGGCCCAGGCGCGAGGGCTTCCTTGACCGCCATCCGCGAGGATTTCGCCGAGATCCTGAAGCTGGTCCGGCCCGGCGCCCGCGTGCTCGACATCGGCTGCGAGGACGGCGAGCTCTTGGAGCTGCTGACCCGCGAGAAGGGCGTCGACGGCCAGGGGCTGGAGATCAGCCCCGAGGGGGTGGCCGCGGGCCTGGCGCGCGGCCTCGCCGTGGTGCAGGGCGACGGCGACCGGGATCTCGACCACTTCCCCACCCGCGCCTTCGACTACGCCATCCTGTCCAAGACCCTGCAGCAGATGCGCGAGCCGCGGCACGTGCTGTCCGAGCTGCTGCGGATCGCCGACCAGGCGGTGGTGTCGGTCCCCAACTTCGGCCACTGGAAGGTGCGCTGGGCGCTCTTGTCGCGCGGCCGGATGCCCGAGACCGGCGCCCTGCCCGAGCCCTGGTGGTCGACACCGAACATCCACCTCTGCACCCTGCGCGACTTCACCGTGCTCTGCGACGAACTTGAACTGCGCATCGACGCCTGCGCGGCCCTGGCCGAAGGCCACCCCGCCCGGCCCATCGACCCGCGCCAGCCGATCGAGAACTGGCGCGCCGAGACCGCCCTCTTCCTGCTGAGCCGCAAGGCGGAGCCGGAGGCGGCCCCAAGCGTGCGCGCGCAGCAGAACCTGTTCGGCGAGTTGGAAACGCCGAAGGTCGAGGCGCCGGCGGCGAGGAGGAAGCGCCGGCGCTAAAGTCAGCGCACCGCCACGACGCGCGTTTCGCCGTAGCGCTGGATGAGGCGGCGGAGCTGGATGGCCACCGGGCCGCGGGCGACGGGGGTGACCACGTAGCGCTTGTAGGCGCCGCCGGTGTAGCTCATCGGGTCGCCCGAAATCAGGCCGATGCGCAGCACCTCGCCCGTGTCGTGGCGCCAGGCGAACGTTTCCGGATAGTCGGTGTTGAAGTTGGCGAGGGTCATTCGCACCCCGCCCCGCGGCGCGCGCCGGCCCCAGGTGGCAAGGGCGGTTGAGAGGCTGCTGGCGACCAGCGCCTTTATCTCGGCCTTTACCGGTCCCTCGGGGTCGAACTTGGGATCGCAGGTGGCGGGCAGGTCGACGCGCATCCGCTGGGGCTGGGCGGCGTAGACCCGGCGGCGCTCGCGCTCGTAGGCCGGGTCGCCCCGCAAGAGCTCGATGTTGTAGCCCGAGCGCTGCACCACCACCGGCCCGGCCGAGCGGCCCACCACCGCGTAGCTGTCGGCCCAGCGGCGGACGCGCGGGACGGCGCGCATGTCCTCGCTCCACATGTAGGCGAACCGGCCCTCGATCCGCAGGTCGACGGTCACCGTCTGGCCGAGACGCACATAAGGGTCGCCCCACCAGGTGCGGCTGAAGCAGACGTGACGCACGAGGGCCTCGACCGCCGTAGCCGCGGTCAGGTCGGCCGCCGCGGCGGGGGCGGCGGTCAGGACGGTGAGGACGATGGCGAGGAGCCCGGCCTTCATGGGAGGCTCCCGGGGTTTGCGGTCAGCCCGCGATGGCGGCGGCGTCCTCTTCGCCCGTGCGGATGCGCAAGGCCCGCTCCAGGTCGAGGACGAAGATCTTGCCATCGCCGATCTTGTTGGTGTTGGCCGCCTGCTGGATCGCCTCGACCACCGGCTCGACGATGTCGGACGGCACGGCGATTTCCAGCTTCACCTTGGGCAGCAGCTTCACCTCGTACTCGGCGCCGCGGTAGACCTCGGTCTTGCCCCGCTGGCGGCCATAGCCGCGGACCTCGGTCACGGTGAGGCCGGACGCGCCCGCCTCGGTGACCGCATCCAGCACGGCGTCCAGGCGGCTGGGCTTGATGACCGCGATGATCAGTTTCATGCGCCCCGACGCCTCCGATGGAACTCGAATCCTGGATACAGCTAAGACCTTCGCCGCGGCGGCGCCAAGCGGTCTCGCAGGATGGGAGCGTCAGGCGCCCGAGAAACCGGCGCCGCCCCGGGCGCGGGGGCCAGCAGGGGCCGCGCATTGCGGACCCGCACGCGCGAGCCCTGGGGTTTCACGGCGAAGGTCTGTTTCACCGCCTCCATCAGGAGCAAGCCCGCGAAGCCGGGCCACAGGCGCGAGCCGGCCTGTTCGAAGCCCTCGGCCCAGCGGGCCATCCAGCCGACGGGGGGCACATAGAGCGCGCGCGTCCATCCAGAGGGTTCCAGGTCGGCCTCGCGCAGCAGTTCGGCCAACTGGCTGCGGCTGTAGGGGCGGCCGTGGCCGAAGGGGGTCTTCTCGGTGTTGGCCCACAGGCCGTTGCGCGAGGCCACGGTGACGATGGCGCGGCCCGAGGGCGCCAGCACGCGCCAGACCTCGCGCAGGAAGCCCACCGGATCGGCGCTTTCCTCGAGGCCGTGGACCACCAGGATCCGATCGAACAGGGCGTTGGGGAACGGCAGGCTATCCTCGGGGGTCAGGGTCGCCAGGTTGCGCCCGTCGACCGGCCAGACCTCGACCCCCTGCTGGGCCGGCATGGCGGCGACGACGCGGCGCGCCCGGGGCCGCAGGCCGGCGGCGAACGGCGTCGCATAGCCCTGCACCAGGATGTCCAGGCCCGCGACGTCGCCCCAGGCCTCGGCGAGCTTGCGCTCCACCATGGCGCGCGCCGCCCGCCCCAGGTCGGAGGCGTAGAACTGGCGAAGCTCGAGCACGTCGCGGCGCATGGGCGGATGGCTATGCTCGACCGGAGCGGCCGACCAGCCTAAATCGTTGCGCGACCATCGGGAGTTTCGCCATGCCGCTGACCGTCCATCAGTTTCCGTGCCTCTCCGACAACTATGGATTCCTCGTCCGCGACGAGGCTACCGGCAAGACGGCCTGCATCGATACGCCCGACTCGGCTGCCATCCTGCGCGAGCTGGAGACGCTGGGGTGGGAGCTGGACATGATCCTGAACACCCACTGGCACCCCGACCATGCTGGCGGCAACACGGACATCAAGGCGATCACCGGCTGCACCATCGTGGGGCCCGCCGAGGTGACGCGCATCGCCCCGCTGGACCGCGAAGTCGCCGGCGGCGACACGGTGGACCTTGGCGAGACCCGGTTCCGGGTGATCGAAAGCGGCGGTCATACCCTGGGCCACATCGCCTATTTCGACGCCGCGGACCGGATCGCCTTCGTGGGCGACACCCTGTTCGCCCTGGGCTGCGGGCGCCTGTTCGAGGGGACGGCCGAACAGATGTGGGAGAGCCTGCAGCGCCTCGCGGCCCTGCCGGACGACACCACCGTGTACTGCGCGCACGAGTACACGGCCTCGAACGCCCGCTTCGCGCTGTCCGTCGACGACAGCCCTGCGCTGAAGGCGCGGGCGGACGAGATCTTCGCGGCGCGCGAGCGCGACGAGTGGACCGTGCCCACCACCATCGGCCTGGAGAAGGCGACCAACCCGTTCCTGCGCGCGCCGCTCCTGGCGGGCAAGGTCGGGGCGGCCGGAGCGCCGGATCACCTCGCCTTCGGCGCGGTGCGCGAGGCCAAGGACAACTTCAGGGGCTGACGCGCGCGCCGATCACCGCGCGGCGCGGTCACTTTCCGCGCGCGACCTTGATGATGCGGTCGGAGGACGGCCGCCCCGCGAGGCCCTCGGCCGGAGTCACCACGATGGTCAGGACGCCGTTCTTCAGAGTCGCCTGAGGCTTGCGCCCCTCCTGGAAGCGCACGCGGTTGACGCGGCTGAGCAGCGCCCGGCCGTCCTTGCGCTGGGACAGCCGGATGATGGCCACGCTGGTGACGACGGCGGCGTCGGCGATCAGGGCCGAGGAGGCGGGCGTGGCCTCGGCCTCGAACAGCATTGGCCGGCGGGCGGCTCGGCTGGCGCGCAGGGAGGCCTGAGCCATCCGTTCGAAGACCGCCTGCGGGCTCAGGGGCGCCAGCCGCAGCGGCGCCCCGCCCCCGGCCAGCGACACCGCCTCGCCGCTGGGCCGCTGGTCGGTGAAGAGGGTGAACCCGCCCAGGCGCGTGACCCGCAGCACCGGTTCGCCCAGGTCGTTCTTGTAGATGGTGTCGCCCCGGGGCGCGGGATTGGGCGCCAGGGCCCACACCTCCGGGCTGTCCTCGAACTTGAGCATCGGGACCGGCTGGGTGCGGTCCAGGATGAAGACGCGGCCTTCCTCGGAGACGTAGCGGGCGATCTGCGGGCGCGACGCCTCGGCGCCGCGATGCTTGAACAGGCCCTCCCGCAGGCGATCCACGGGCCCGGCCTCCGCCGGGTGCGCGAACGCCAGGGCGGCCACGCCAAGCAGCGCCGCGCAGATCACCCCCCTCGACGCCGTCCGCTCACCTGTCATGCCAAGCTAGCAGATGCCTGTTGATCGGGGCGCTTTTTGGACGTCGCCGTGACCTTCACCCGACCAGGTACTGACCGCCGTTCAGTGAAAGAGTGGTTCCCGTAACATAGGCCGCCCGCTCGCCGGCCAGGAACGAGACCGTGTCGGCGATCTCCTCGCCGCTGCCGAGCCGGCCGGCCGGGATCTGGGCGATGATGCCCTCCAGCACCTTGGGCGGCACGGCCTGGACCATCTCGGTGTCGATGTAGCCCGGCGCCACGCAGTTGACGGTGACGCCCTTGCGCGCGTTCTCCAGCGCCAGCGCCTTGGTGAAGCCGATCACCCCGGCCTTGGCGGCCGAATAGTTGGTCTGGCCGATCTGGCCCTTCTGGCCGTTGATCGAGGAGATGTTGATGATCCGGCCCCAGCCGCGCTCGCGCATGCCCTCGATCACCTGCCGGGTCATGTTGAAGAGCGAGTCCATGTTCACGCGGATGACCTCGCTCCACTGCTCGGAGGTCATCTTGTGGAAAACGCCGTCGCGGGTGATGCCGGCGTTGTTGACCAGGACGTCGATCGGTCCCAGCTCGGCCTCGACCTTCTCGACCGCATGCTTGCAGTCCATGAAGTTGCCGACGTTGCCCTTCACGACCATGACGCCGAGGCTCTTGGCGCACTCGGCCGCCGCCTCGTCGTTGCCGGAGTAGCCCGCGGCCACCAGCATCCCGTCGGACTTCAGGCGTTCGACGATCGCCCGACCGATGCCACGGGTTCCACCCGTGACCAGCGCAACCCTGGCCATTCCCGTCGTTCTCCCTAATCCGCCGTGGCCCGTTGATTCAGGCGTTCGGCATCAAACCTTTTCCACGCACATTGCGACACCCATACCGCCGCCGACGCAAAGCGTAGCCAGGCCCTTCGTTGCATCGGTGCGGTTCATCTCGTGCAGCAGGGTGGTCAGGATCCGGGCGCCCGAGGCGCCGATGGGGTGGCCGATGGCGATGGCGCCGCCGTTCACGTTCACCTTGTCCGGATCCAGGCCCAGTTCGCGCACCACGCAGAGCGACTGCGCCGCGAAGGCCTCGTTCGACTCGATCAGGTCGAGGTCCGAGACCTTCCAGCCGGCCTTTTCCAGGGCCTTGCGGCTGGCCGGGATCGGCCCCGTGCCCATGATCTCCGGGTCGACGCCGGCGTGGGCCCAGGAGGCGATGCGGGCCAGGGGTGTCAGGCCGCGGTTCTTCGCCTCGTCGGCGCTCATCAGAACCAGGGCCGCGGCGCCGTCGTTCAGGCCCGAGGCGTTGGCCGCGGTCACCGAGCCATCCTTGGTGAAAGCAGGGCGCAGGCCGGCGACGCTTTCCAGCGTGGCGCCGTGGCGGATGTATTCGTCCTTGTCGACCACCGTGTCGCCCTTGCGGCCCTTGATGGTCACCGGCGCGATCTCGCCGTCGAACTTCCCGGCCTTCTGGGCGGCCTCGGCGCGGTTCTGCGAGGCGACGGCGAACTTGTCCTGGTCCTCGCGCGTGATCTGCCAGCGGGCGGCGATGTTCTCGGCGGTCTGGCCCATGTGATAGCCGTGGAAGGCGTCCCACAGGCCGTCCTTGATCATGGTGTCGACGAAGGCCAGGTCGCCCATCTTCTGGCCGCCGCGCAGGTTCTGGGCGTGGGGCGACTGGCTCATGCTCTCCTGACCGCCGGCGATGACGATCTTGGCCGAACCCTCGGCGATCTGCTGGGCGCCCAGGGCGACGGCGCGCAGGCCGGAGCCGCAGAGCTGGTTGAGGCTCCAGGCCGGGCTCTCCACCGGGATCCCCGCATTGACCGCCGCCTGGCGGGCCGGGCCCTGGCCGGCGCCGGCCTGCAGCACCTGGCCCATGATCACCTCTTCCACGTCGCTGGCGGAAATGCCCGCGCGCTCCACCGCGGCCTGGATGGCGATCCGGCCCAGTTCATGGGCGGGAAGGCTCGACAGCGCGCCGTTGAAAGAACCCACCGGCGTGCGGGCGGCGGAGACGATGACGATGTCGCTCATGGCGGATCCTGAGGTTTCCTGGGGACGATCCAGGGCTCATCTATCAACCCCGCCCCGGGGGAGAGCAAGGCCGGTCGTGCAATTGGCGATGCCATTTGCTTATGGGCTCGCATCCGCGATACTGCGGTGCAGAAAGGCCGGTGAGTCATCGCCAGGCCGCACGAAGGATTAGGGATGGCCGACACCCAGGGAACCGGCGCCGACGCCAAGGGAAGTTCCGCCGGAGGCGAGCGCGTCGTCATCAAGAAGTACGCCAATCGGCGTCTCTACAACACCGCCTCCTCCAGCTACGTCACCCTCGAGCATCTGAGCGAGATGGTGAAGCAGGGCGTCGATTTCGTGGTCTACGACGCCAAGACCAACGAGGACATCACACGCACCGTCCTCACCCAGATCATCTTCGAGGAAGAGAGCCAGGGGCAGAGCCTGCTGCCGATCCAGTTCCTGCGCCAGCTGATCAGCTTCTACGGCAATTCGATGCAGGCCTTCCTGCCCAGCTACCTCGAGCTGTCGCTCTCCAGCTTCACCCAGCAGCAGGAGCGGCTGCGCAACCAGCTCTCCAGCTTCGGCCAGGCCGGCGGGATCGCGAACTACGAAGATCAGATCCGCCAGAACCTGCAGCTCTTCGACCGGGCGATGAAGATGTTCTCGCCGTTCGCCTATGCGCCCACCGCGCAGCGCGCCGAGGAACCGGCCCCCGCCCCTGCGACAAAAGGGGATGCCGGCTCGGATGAGGCGTTAACCCTCTTGCGCAAGCAGATGGCCGAGATGCAAGCTCAGTTGGACAAACTGGCGAAAGGCTGAGTTGCGGCCTGCGTCTTGCAGGTTGTGCGACACGATGTCCCGGATTGACCGCATCCAGCGCGCGGTCTCGGCGCGCAGAGCGTCGAAGACCGAAGCCGACCGGACCGAACAGGGCCGGCCCGCCGGCGCGTCCAACCTGCCGGTCCCGGTAAGCCCGGTGGAGCCGCCGCGCAGCTTCCGTGACGAGCGCCCGCGCGGCTATGCCGAGTTCGCGGCCCAGATCATCGGCCAGGGCGGCGAGCGCCGGGGCCTGCGGGCCGGCGCCTCGCTGCTGGACCACGCCCGCCACGCCTACAACCGCACCGAATGGTCGGGCAGCTACGACCGGCGCGCGCGCAAGGGCCGGGCGGCGCGCGAAGACATCTAGTCGTCGCCGCGCAGCCGCGCGACCTCTGCCTCCAGGGCCGCCACCCGCCGCTCCAGCGCCGCGATCCTCTGTTCCGCCGAAACGGCCGGCGTGGGCGTGGACACCCCCGCCCGATTGGCGATCTCTGCGGCGGTGACGCCCAGAAGTTCGGCGAAGGCCGAAACCTGCCCGGCGGAAAGTTCCCTCTGATCCTTGAAGACCAGGGCGAGCTCGGGCTCGCTCAGGCCGGCGACCGCCGCGAGCACGGTCCGCGACAGGCCCCGCTCCTCGAGTTTTCCGTCGAACCAGGGGGCGTCGAAGAAGAGGGCCATGGGCGGACCTAAGTTGGCGCAGGACTTGCTTAACCGTGTTGGTAACCCGCTGCCACGGACCGGCAAATGCTGCTCTTCCTCTCCCGCTTCGTCGATGTCGCGCTCGTGGCGATGATCCTGAGCGCCTTCACCTGACCCGGTGACCCTGGCCGATTCCCGCCAGCACGCCCGGCCCGGGATCGCCAGATTGCAGCTCAGGAGAAGGAGCTGCCCATGACCACCATCATCAAGACCGTCGAGATCGACGCCCCCGCCGACGCCGTCTGGGACGCCGTCGCGGACTTCGGGGCGGTGCACCGCCGTTTCGCCCCGGGCTTCGTGACGAACGTGGAGCTGATCCCGGGCGCCCGGATGGTCACCTTCGGCAATGGCATGGTGGTCAAGGAGCTGTTCCTGGGTTGCGACCACGAGGCCCGCCGCCTGGCCTATTCCGTCCGGGCCGAGCGTTTCACCCACCATTCGGCCAGCTTCCAGGTGACCGAGCCGGCCCCAGGGCGCAGCCGCTTGACCTGGATCGCGGACGTCCTGCCGGACGAGATCGCGCCGATGGTGGAGGAGATGATGGCGGCGGGCATCGCCGTGGCCGGACGGACGCTGGGACGCGTCCCAGCCTAGAGATTGTTAGGGACTGAGGCTATCCTTCACTTCTCCTCCCCCAGA